>JAABUN010003687.1_pt1 | contig 22950 bp, 21 predicted proteins | sample 5559311 | NCBI WGS metagenome assembly JAABUN01 (sample SAMN10711877, study PRJNA513370) | rock metagenome | isolation source: Antarctica rocks | place: Antarctica: Victoria Land, Siegfried Peak sud
CAGGTGCACCGCCTGGTCCACCATCGCCGCGCCCGAGAGCGGGCTCACCCCGAACACCATGCTCACCTCGTGCGCCGCGACGGCCTCGACCTCATGCTTGTCCAGCCGCGCCCACGACGCAGGATCAACAATGAACGTCGGCGTGAACGCGGCGATATCAGCCCGGACCAAACCCACCATCGCGTACACCCGACGAACCCGCCGCGCCAGAACGAGGCCGATTTCCGCCTCCTCACCGCGCGCCACGTCCACCATCAACGTGATCGCCTCACCCGTGTCCATACCTCAAACGGTAGACCCCACCACCGACAGTCGACCCAGGCCGTCACACCCCAGCGGGTGGTGAGATCACCTCCACAAGAACGATGTACGTAGGACAGCAGGCCGACTCAGGGCACCCGGCCCGCGCGCAGCATGGTGACGGCCTTGTCGAGGCGCCGCTCCCGGGTCTGCGGCTGCTTGGCGTCCCGGATGGGATCGACGAGCCAGCGCTTCTTGCTGAACGAGAGGGCGTCGAACGCGCGCTGCGCGCCGGGGTCAGCCGCCAGGGCGGTGGCGAGGTCTTGTGGAACCTCCACCTCGTGCGGCTCCAGGTCCGGCTCCACGACGACGTCCAGCTCGTCACCAGCGCTGACACCGGCCTCGGCCCGTACCTGCGCGCTCACACTGAGCAGCGAGCGCCCGCCCAGAGACGCGATGGTGGTGCGGTAGGTGTAGCCGGCAAAGGTCACCGCGACCTTTGGCTTCTTGCCCTGACCGAGTCCGACCACGACGCCCCCGGGCACCTCGATGCCGGTGGCGGTCTTGCCGGTGGGCTCCAGGACGGCTCGGAATCTCGTGGCGTCAGCATGGCGCACCGCCTCCGGATTAGAGTGACCACTGCAAGGACATGGACACGGACACGGCCCGGGGCGCGGGCTCCGGCGGGGGGGCGGCTGAGTGGATCTCGAGGCGTTCTCCGCCGTGCACGGCGACGAGTGGGCCGAGCTGGAGTGGCTGGTCCGCCAGCCCAGGCTCACCGGAGCACAGGCGGATCGGCTGGTGACGCTGTACCAGCGCACTGCCACACACCTGTCGCAGGTCCGTTCGGCGGCTCCCGACCCTGTGCTGCTCGGACGGCTCTCGACACTGGTCGCCAGGGCCCGCACCCGCCTGACCGGCAGCTCGGAGTCGGCGTGGCGTGATGCCGCCCGGTACGTGCTGGTCTCCTGCCCGGCGGCCCTCTACCGGATCCGCTGGTGGACGGCGGTCGTCACGGCGGCCAGCCTGCTGGTCGCCTTGCTGGCCGGCTGGTGGGTGGTCGGTGACCCGCAGGTGCAGGCCGCGCTGCTCAGCGAGGCCGACACCCGCCAGCTCGTCGAGTCCGACTTCGAGAGCTACTACTCCGAGAGCCCCGCGACCTCGTTCGCGAGCAGGGTGTGGACGAACAACGCCTGGATCGCGGCTCAGTGCGTCGCGTTCGGCATCAGCGGGGTGTGGCCGGTGCTCGTCCTGGTCATGAACGCCTTTAACGTCGGCGCGGTCGGGGGCCTGATGGTGGCCAACGACCGCGGCGGTCTCTTCTTCGGACTGATCCTGCCGCACGGTCTGCTCGAGCTCACGGCCGTTTTCACTGCTGCCGCAGCGGGTCTGAAGCTCTTCTGGGTGCTGGTGGACCCTGGCCCGCGCCCTCGCGCGCAGGCCCTGGCGCAAGAGGGTCGCGCGCTGTTCACCGTTGCCGGGGGACTGGTGGTGGTGCTGGCCGTCTCCGGTGTCGTGGAGGCGTTCGTGACGCCGAGCCCGCTGCCGACCTGGGCACGGATCGCCATCGGCGTGCTCGTGCTGGGCGTGTACCTGGCCTACGCGGGCGTCCTCGGTCGCAGGGCGCTGCGGGCGGGGCACACCGGGGACCTGTCGAGCGAGCTCGTGGGCGACTACCGTCCGGTCTCGGGCTGACGGGCAGGTCCAGGGCTGGCGATCACAGGGCTGGCGATCACAGGGCTGGCGATCACAGGGCCGGCGATCACAGGGCTGGCGATCACAACCGCCCGGCCGCCTTGAGCGCCAGGTAGGTGTCAGCCAGCCGGGGCGGCAGGTCCTGTGGGGCGGCGTCGACGACGTGCACCCCCGCGCGCTCGAGGCCGGCCGTCGCCACTTCACGGTCCAGCTCGCCGCGCACCGCCGAGGCGGCGTCGTACACCGCGACGGCATTGCCGCGACGGGCGGCCATGGCCGCGATCGTCGGGTCCGCGACGGAAGCGACCACCACGGTGTGCTTGGCACTCAGCTGCGGGGCCACCGGCAGCAGCCCCTCCTCCACCGCCGCAGCCTCCAACGGTGTGAGCAGCACGATGAGCGCCCGCTGCGGAATCCGGGCGCGGACTTCTGCGACGATCCCGGGCCAGTCGGCCTCGACCAGAGCGGGTTCCAGCGGCGCCATCGCGTCCACCAGCGCCGGCAGCAGGGAAGGCCCGCTCTGGCCCAGCACGCGGGCACGCACCCGCCGGTCCACCGCGACGAGGTCCACCCGGTCCCCTGCCCGCGAGGCCAGCGCCGCCAGCAGCAGCGCCGCGTCCATCGCCGCGTCGAGCCGGGGTTCGTCCCCGACCCGGCTCGCGCTGGTGCGGGAGGTGTCGAGCACCAGGAGAACCCGCCGGTCGCGCTCTGGGCGCCAGGTGCGCACCACCACCTGCTGGCGCCGCGCACTGGCCCGCCAGTCGATGGAGCGCACGTCGTCGCCGCCCACGTAGTCACGCAGGGAGTCGAACTCGGTGCCCTGGCCGCGGATCCTCACCGCTGATCGTCCGTCCAGCTCGCGCAGCCGCGCCAGCTTGCCCGGCAGGTGCTTGCGGGAGGTGAAGGGCGGTAGGACACGCAGCCGGCCGGCTAGTGGCACCGACCGCTGCCGCCCGGCCAGGCCCAGTGGGCCCATGGAGCGCACCGTCACCCGGTCGGCGAAGCGGTCGCCGCGCCGCGTTGGCCTGGCCATCGTCGTGAGCCGTCTGCGCTCGCCGGGTGGCAGCGTCAGCCGGTGCCGGTCCGAGGCCACGCCGGCAGAAGGCTGCCACGCGTCGCGCAGCACACCGCTGACCGTGCGCGTCCCGGCGTTGGTGATCGTGAGCGAGACCGGTACCTCCAGCCCGAGCCGGATGCTCCCGGGCTCGGTCCGGTCGAGCTGCAGCAGCCGGACGGACCCGGCACGGAGCAGATCGACGCACACTGCGCCGGTCCACAGCAGAATCCACCCGAGCAGGGTCCAGCCGCTGGGGACGGCCAGGACGACGGCCACCCCGAGCAGCAGCAGCAGCACCGCGCGCCCGCTGATCGCCACGATGAGCGGCTAGCGCGGTGCCGGGACGGCGGCCAGCACGCTGTCCAGCACCGAGTCGACGGTGACGCCCTCGAGCTCGGCCTCGGGCCGCAGCTGCACCCGGTGCCGCAGCGTCGGCCTGGCCAGTGTCTTGACGTCGTCCGGGGTCACGTAGTCGCGACCGGAGAGCCAGGCCCAGGCCCGCGCCGTGGACAGCAGCCCGGTCGAGCCGCGCGGGGAGGCGCCCAGCGCCAACGACGGGGAGCTACGCGTGGCCCGGCAGATGTCCACCACGTACCCGACCACCTCGGGGGCCACCTGCACCGTCCGGACCGCCGCCGTGCCGGCGGCCAGGTCGGCGGCCGACGCCACAGCACGGATGCCAGCGGCCACCAGATCGCGGGGGTCGAACCCGCGCGAATGGCGGGTCAGGACCTCGACCTCCGTGGACCGGTCAGGCAGCGGCATCGTGAGCTTGAGCAGGAAGCGGTCGAGCTGGGCCTCTGGCAACGGGTAGGTGCCCTCGTACTCCACCGGGTTCTGCGTCGCGCAGACGACGAAGGGGTCGGGAAGCATGCGCGGCAGACCGTCGACGCTGACCTGCCTCTCCTCCATCGCCTCCAGCAGCGAGGCCTGGGTCTTGGGCGGCGTGCGGTTGATCTCGTCGGCCAGCAGCAGGTTGGTGAAGACCGGCCCCTCGCGGAAGGAGAACTCTGCCGTGCGGGCGTCGTAGACGAGGGACCCGGTCACGTCACCAGGCATCAGGTCCGGGGTGAACTGCACCCGGGAGTGGTCCAGGTGCAGGGCGGCCGACAGGGCGCGGACCAGAAGCGTCTTGGCTACCCCCGGGACCCCCTCCAGCAGGACGTGGCCGCGGCACAGCAGCGCGATGACCATGCCCGTCACCACCGCGTCCTGGCCCACGACAGCCTTGGCGACCTCGGCGCGTACGGCGTGCAGCGCTGCCCGAGGGTCCCCTACGGGGGCGGGGTGATCCTGCGGCGGTGGGGCCTTGGAGAACTGCTGGCTGATCTCGCTCACGGGTGCTGTGCCTTCCTGGTGGGCGGTCGCTCTGCGGGGCTCGATCGGTCTGCGGGGCTCGATCGGTCTGCGGGGCTCGATCGGTCTGCAGGGCTGGGGCGGTCGGCGAGCAGGTGGTCCAGGTCGTCCGCGAGGCGGCTGAGCGCGAGGTCGTCGCGGGGGGGCGGGCCGGCCAGCACGCCCTGCACCCAGCCGGCCGGTCGGTCGCTCCTGGTCGCCACAGCCAAGACCACCTGGGAGGCAGGGGTCCAGGACGGCAGCCCGACGCGAAGAGCCAACCGCCGGAGCGCGTCGGCCCGCAGGACGGTCGCAGCCCGGTCTCGCGCGCCCGCCTGCCGGTACAGGGCAGCCCGGCCGTGCGCCGTCTCCGCGCTCCGCACCACCACCGGAAGCGGCTCGGGCACGAGGCGTCCGAGCCTGCGCCCCCTCCACCAGATCGCCGCGGCCGCGGTCAGCACCAGCTGCCAGGCGACCAGCGGGACCCAGCCGGGAAGCAGGCCTGCGGGACTGGAGCGTGCGCCTGCGACCAGCGCGGGGTCGACCGGGTCGACCTGCCACCACACCAGCCGGTCGCGCGAGCCCAGGGTCCACAGCGCCATGGCGGCATTGCCCCCGGCGTCCACGTCGCGGTTCGTCAGGGGCTGCGTCGAGCCGAGGGCGATGACCCGTCCGCCGCCGTGCGTCCACACCATCAGACTGCCGGAGTCCTCCTGACCGGGGAACGGGTAGCAGAGCTGGATGTCGTTCGGAAGGCCGTCCGTCGGCTGGTAGACCAGCCCGTCCCAGCTGAGGTCGCCCGCTGCCGCCGCAGCCCCCAGGTCGCAGGAAGGCGCCTGCGCGTCGAACCGCCTCGCCGGCACGGCCCGCAGGGGCAGCCCGAGCGCTTCCAGGGTAATCCCGTCCGGGACGACGAGGACCACCTCGTCGCTGGTGGCGAGGAGGTCGTCCAGCAGGGCTGGCGAGAGCAGGTCGGACCCGATTACCAGCACCGTCGCATCCGCCCCGGCGGAGTCCTGCACGTCGGCGAACCGGTCCACCGCCAGCACGCGCACGCCCTGGTCTTCGAGCACCTGCGCCAGTGCCCGCGACCCACCCTGTGCCGTGGAGCGGGGATCGAGGTCGCCCTCGATGCTGCGGGGTGTCAAGACCACGGCCAGCGTCGCCGCGAGCGTCACGAGGACCGCGACCACGGCGGGCATCCGGAGCCTGCTGAGCCTCGCGCCGGGGGCAAGATCCGGGCGGGCGACGTCAGGGGTGGCTGCGGCGTCAGGCGTGACTGCGGTGCTCATCGCGGCACCATGAGGGAGGCGTCGAAGGAGGGAGCTGTCCGGGGCGTCGGGCGGACCTGCGTCAGCACCATAGCCAGCGCCTGCACCTGGTCGTGCTGCGTCGCCGAAGCGGAGCGGCCGCCGTAGGAGATGTCGTCGAAGACCCGTGCGGCAGCGCTGAGCGGCACCGCGTGCGAGGGCAGCGCCATGGCGGCCTCGGCGGCTGCCTCGTCCGCCGTGCGCCCGGGCCGGGGGTCCAGCAGGGTGCGTTCCTCGAGATCGCGGACCAGCGCGCGAAAACGCTCCTGGACGGCTTGTTCCCAGCGGCCCGAGCCGGCTGCCTCGTCCGCTCGGCGGCGGTGCTCGGCTGCCGAGACGGTCTCGTCGGGGAAGACCGGTCTCGTCTCCTGCACCGTCCGCGCGGTGGCACGCAGCGGCCCGGCCACCCGCGCGACGACGATGGCCACCCCGATCAGGACGACCAGCAGCACTGCCCACCCCAGCAGCGGCAGGCTCAGCCCAACCGTGCTGAGGCCCTCGGACAGCGACTCCCAGATCCGCTGCAGCAGGCCGGGTTCGGCGTCTGCATAGGCGGGATCCTGCAGCTCGCGCTCGACCAGCTCCCGAGCACTCTCCCCGTCGGGCTCCAAGGGGACGCCGGCCAGCACGGAGCGGAGCCCGATCCAGGACATACGTGCCGCCGTCAGCCTGCGGCCGCGGCGCGCGTCAGCTCGACGTCCAGACCCTCACGGCGCATTCGCTGGTCGATGTACAGGAGCGTGCAGACGCCTGCCCAGAAGGGGTACACGACCGCCACCGCGAGCACCGACCCGACCGCGCTGAGGAAGATCTGCGGAGCAGCCAGGGACGCCTCGGCCAGCGGGTCGTCGGGGTTGGCGAACGTGTAGACGACGTTACCGACCTTGAAGGGGACGACCAGCACGAGCTGGGCCACGAGCGTGATGACCAGCCCCAGCAGCAGGATGCCCAGCACCCGCCAGAACGATCCGCGAGTCAGCTCGCGCGACCGCCTCAGGGCAGTGAGCACCCCGACGCGCTCCAGCATCAGAGCAGGGACGGCCAGCCCGGCACGAGCGGTCATCCAGAGCAGGAACGCCAGGTAGCCGGGAACGGTCACCAGTAGCAGCATCAGCAGCCACGGGCTGACGGCGACACCGAGCGCGATCACCGGGACCAGGGCCACCACGTAGCCCAGCAGCGCGGCGCCGGTCAGCAGGAGCAGCAGACCGATCAGGGCCCACGTGCGCGCCAACGCCGCACGCCAGACCTCGCCGATGCCGGCCGTGTGACCGGTGACGGCCTTGCTCACCGGGACCACGAGCACCCCCACCAGCACTGCCAGACCGACGAGCTGTACCGACCCCAAGCCCAGCAGCCACAGGAACATCGCGCCCAGGGCGCCAAAGGCCTCCTGGTCGCTGAGCATGGCCGGGTCCCCGACGATGAGGGGCGCGATTTGCTCCCCGACCAGCAGCTGCAGCACCGCGCCCACGGCGGCGATCACCGCACCGACGATCGCGGCGGAGCCGAGCAGGGGCAGGGGCATGCGCCGCATCGCCTGGAAGGCGCCGTCGTAGATCTCACCCAGCGCGAGCGGTCGGAGCGGGACGATCCCGGGTCGCAGGGCCAGCGGCGGCAGCCGGCTGGAGCCGGGGGAGATCGGGTAGCCGTAGCCGGCGGGCACGGAGCCCGAGGCCGGCGGCTGCCCCCAACCCTGCCCTGTGGGGCTCGGCCCGTCGGCGACCGGGGCTGCGGCGAGCGTCTTCGGGCTCGACGGGCCGACGCCAGAACTTCCCGGAGAGGCCCACCCCGGGGTGGCCGTCGGTCGCTCGCCGTGTCCCGGTGGGACGCTCGTGTGCTCGGTCATCGGTCCCCTTGCTGCACGGACCCCGCCGCGCGGCACCATCGTGCCATGCCCGCAGTGCGTCGGCACCGGCTCCTCGGCAAACGGTACGACACCCCCGCCGTATGATGTCGCGCGTCATCGGGCGGGAGGATGACACGATGACGGTCCGGCCGTGGTGCAGGCACGGGGCGACGGTGGTGGGAGGAGCGCGATGAGAGGCAGGATCCTGGTCGTCGACGACGACACGGCGCTCTCGGAGATGATCGGCATCGTGCTGCGCGGGGAAGGCTTCGAGCCCTTCTTCTGCGCCGACGGGGACCACGCTCTGGAGGCCTTCCGCGCCTCTCGTCCGGACCTGGTGCTGCTGGACCTGATGCTGCCGGGCAAGGACGGGATCGAGGTGTGCCGACAGATCCGCGCGGAGTCCGTGGTGCCGATCGTCATGCTGACCGCCAAGAGCGACACGGTGGACATCGTGCTGGGCCTGGAGTCCGGGGCGGACGACTACGTGCCCAAGCCGTTCAAGCCCAAGGAGCTCGTGGCGCGCGTGCGGGCCAGGATGCGCCGCACCGACCAGCCGGTGCTCGAGTCGCTGAGCATCGGCGACCTGAGCATCGACGTGGCCGGTCACTCAGTACGCCGCTCGGAGGACCAGATCCAGCTGACCCCGCTGGAGTTCGACCTGCTGGTCGCCCTGGCCCGCAAGCCGTGGCAGGTCTTCACCCGTGAGGTTCTGCTCGAACAGGTGTGGGGTTATCGGCACGCCGCCGACACCCGGCTGGTCAACGTCCACGTCCAACGGCTGCGTTCGAAGATCGAGCTGGACCCCGAGCACCCTGAGGTCGTGTTGACCGTGCGTGGGGTGGGGTACAAGGCAGGTCCGGCCTGAGGTGCCCACCCGTCCGGTGACCCCGAGGCACTCGCAGTCGGACGCCTCGGCGCAGGTCCCAGCGCACGGACAGGCCGAGCGGCGGAGGACCGTCACCGCCCGCCGGGTACAGCAGCTCGCCCGGACGCACGCACGCACGTTCGCACGCACGTTCGCACGGACGATCGGCGAACAGCCAGCGCGCGCTGGCGGAGGGCTCCTCCACGCCTGGCGCCGGTCGCTGCAGCTGCGGGTGGTGGCGGCGACCATGGTGCTGGGCCTGGTCGCGACCACCTTCGTGGCCGCCTTTCTGGCGAACCAGGTCGGTGAGCGCCTGCTGGAAGCCCGCCGGAGCCAGGCCTTCACCGACTCCGCCCAGGCCGCTGCCCAGTTCCAGAGCGTGCTCCTCGGGTACACCGAGCCGAACTCAGGTCCGATCGAGAGCTTCACGCGCGAGACCCTGGACGGCATCGCCGACACAGGGGGGGACTCGGCCGTGGGGGTGCTCCTGCTGCGCCAGCCGGGCGCACCCGCACCCCAGTCCGTGTCCAACTTCGCCAGTGATGGTCTGACGACCGACGTGGTGTCCCAGGACCTGCGGGAGGCGGTGCAGAAGAGCGCGACCCAGCAGTCGCGCTCTGTGCCGGTGCGAACCCAGGAGGGGGGTACCGTCCCGGGCGTCGTCGTCGGCTCGCAGGTGGCCGTCCCGTTGGCCGGTCCCTACGAGCTCTACTTCGTGGTGAGCCTGCAGCGTGAGCAGGAGACGCTCGACTCCGTGCAGCGGGTGCTGGCGCTTGGCATGACCTCGCTGGTGCTGCTGCTCGGGGCCATCGCCTTCGTGGTGACCCGGCAGGTGGTGACGCCCGTCCGCCAGGCCGCCTCGGTGGCGGCTCGTCTGTCGGACGGGCGCCTGGACGAGCGCATGACCCAGAAGGGCGAGGACGACCTGGCCAGGTTGGCGGGGTCGTTCAACGAGATGGCCACCAGCCTGCAGCAGCAGATCGAGCGGATGGAGGATCTCTCCCGCCTCCAGCGCAGATTCGTCTCCGACGTCTCGCACGAGCTGCGCACCCCCCTGACCACCATCCGCATGGCCGGCGAAGTGCTGCACGACGCGCGAGGGTCGTTCTCGCCGGCCGTCTCCCGATCCGCCGAGCTGTTGACCAACCAGCTGGACAGGTTCGAGTCGCTGCTGGCCGACCTGCTCGAGATCAGCCGCTTCGACGCGGGCGCGGCGGCGCTGGAGCCCGAGGCGATCGACGTGAGTGCGGTCGTGGAGGAGGTCCTGGAGCAGGCGGCGCTGCTGGCAGAACGCCGTGGCAGCGAGCTGCGGCTGCACGTGCCGATGGCCCCTGCGATGGCGGAGGTGGACACCCGGCGCCTGGAACGGATCGTGCGCAACCTGGTGGCCAACGCCATCGAGCACGGCGAGGGTCGCCCCATCGACCTGTGGGTGCGTGCGGACGCCGACGCCGTCGCGGTCCTGGTCCGCGACCAGGGCGTCGGTCTGCGCGGCAGCGACGTCCCGCACGTGTTCGACCGGTTCTGGCGCGCGGACCCGGCACGGGCCCGCACCACCGGCGGAACCGGTCTGGGGCTGGCCATCTCGCTCGAGGACGCGCACCTGCACGGAGGCTGGCTGCAGGCGTGGGGAGAGGTCGGCCTGGGCGCGGCCTTCCGGCTGACGCTTCCACGCCGTGCCTCAGGACCGCTGCGGGAGTCGCCGCTGCCGCTGGGCTTCAAGGGACCGGGAGAGGCGCCCGGCAGGACGATGCGGGTGCTGCACCACACGGTCCCTGAGGGCGGGGACAGCCCGGTCGAGCTTCCCGCGGGCATGGACCGTGCGGGGGGCCGGGATGGCTGAGCGGAGACGTCGCTGGGAAAAGACGGCTGTGGTGCTGCTGGTCTGCGCGCTGGCAGGGTGCGCGTCCATACCCACCTCGGGCCCGGTCGTGGCCGGGGCCCCGGTAGAGGCTGACAGCGGCGTGCGGGCACTGGTGCAGGGGCCCGGGCGGGGGGATGACCCGGTCGGGATCGTCCGGGGGTTCCTGCGGGCCGTGCTGGGCGCAGGCGAGGACTACGAGGTGGCAAGGACGTTCCTCGAGCGCACTGCTGCGGCACGCTGGCTGCCCAGCGACCACACCATCGTCTACGCCGGCGAGCCCACGATCAGGATCGTCGCGGCGGGGGGCGAGGAGGTGCCGGGGGGCGAGGTGGGCGAGGCGGTCTCGGTCACCGCCCAGATCGATGTGGCCGTGGTCGGCACCCTGGACGCGCACGGCCGGTACGTGCAGGAGCCAGCAGGCGCTCGGCGCCTGGTCGACGTGCAGCTGAGCCGGGAGAACCCGCAAGGGCAGTGGCGGATCAGCTCGCTGGAGAACCTCTCGATGGTCTCCGCGTCCGACTTCGACTTCCTGTACCGCAGCGGCTTCCGGCTGTACTTCCTGGACCCGACCCGGACGTTCCTGGTGCCCGAGCAACGGTGGTTCCCCCAGTCGGAGGCGACGGCGACCCGGTTGGTCGCCGAGCTCCTCGATGGCCCCTCGCCGTGGCTGGCCTCCGCAGTCGTGACCGCCTTTCCTGCCGGCACCGAGCTCGCGCCCCCCTCAGCTGTCCCGACCCGTGCCGGGCAGGCGACGGTGCCGCTCACACCGCAGGCGCGCAACGCCAACGGCCGGGAGCGCTCGCTCATGCAGGCCCAGCTGCTCGAGACGCTGCAGCCGGTGCTGGGCATCAGCTCGGTGCGCATGACGGTCGACTCCGGCGAGCTGACGGTGCCGGCCGACGCCTCCCGCCCGCGCGCGGACCCCGAGGTGCGGGGCTCGCCGGTGCTGGTCGCCGGCGAGCGCCTGGTGCGCCTGGACTCCCGCGAGCTCGTCAACGTGAAGGGCCTGCCCGACACGAGCGGTCTGGGGATCAGCCACCCGGGGATGGGGTACACCGACAACGGCGTGTATGCGGTGCTGGCTGCCGAACGCACTCAGCTCAGGACCGTCACCCAGGGTGCGGACGCAGTGTCCGAGCCGCTGCTGACCGGCGCCGACCTGACCGCTCCCTCCTTCGACTGGCGGGGATGGGTGTGGACCTCGCCGGCGGCGAGCACCGGCACGGTGTTCGCCGCGCGCGCCGACTCGAGTGCCATGGAGGTGATGGCTCCCTGGCTCCAGGGACGGCGCGTCACGTCGCTGCGGCTGTCCCGCGACGGCACGCGGGCGGCCGTGGTCTCCACTGCCGCGGACGGAAGCGCCTTCGTCGACCTCGCCGGGGTCGACCGTTCCTCGGACGGTACGCCGACGCGACTCACCGTTGCTGAGACCCCGGCTGCTGGTCCGGGCCTGGTCTCTGCGCAGGAGGCGGTGTGGGTGGAGGAGAACGTGCTGGCCGTGCTGGGCCGGCGTGCAGAGGACGAGCGCGACAGGGTGTTGCTGGTGGAGGTGGGAGGCACCGTGCAAGACCCCCTGACCCCGGTGGACGGGTCACCGGTCGCGATCGCGGCAGGCAACGGCGAGCGCAGCGTGCTGGTGGCCACCGGCGAGGGCGGGCTGCTGGTGCAGGCCGGAGCTGCCTGGGTCGAGATCCCGACGGGCGAGGGGGTCCGCGACCCGGCCTTCGAGGGCTGAGCCCGGCTCGCCGTCCACAGTGCTGCCGCGCACCGATGGCCTGTGCACGGATCATGCCGTCGACCCGGGCAGGATGCGACCCGGACACGATGTGCGTTGTGCGTACCGCGCGGCACCGTCGGCCGACCTCCATGCTCGTGCCGGCGCTGGCCGCGGCTGTCGGGCTGGTGCTTCCTGTGGAGTGCGCCGGCTGCGGTCTGCCAGACGTCCCGTTGTGCATGCGGTGCCTGCGCCTGGTCCTGGGCCCTGGACGCGCGGTGCAGGACATCACCGGGCAGACGCCTCGCTGGTGGGCCGGTACGGGCGTCCCGCTGCATGCGGTGGCGCCCTACCAGGGGCAGGTGCGCGCACTGCTGGTGCAGTGGAAGGACGAGGGTCGTGCCGACCTCACCACGGTGGTCGGTGCCGCCTTGACCCGTTCCCTGGGGTCGTGCCTGCAGGCGACCAACGCACGGGCAGAGGGCATCGCGGTACTGCTGGTGCCGGTGCCCTCAGCCCGTTCGCGGGTACGGCGCCGAGGGGGTGACCTCGTCGCCCAGGCCGGCAGGCGGGCAGCAGCGACGAGCTCGCGGCGGGCTGAGGCTGGCGGGGAGCCCCTGTCGGGTAGTCCGTCCCTGGTCGTCGCCCCCGTGCTGCGGCAGACCCGGTCCGTCGCGGACCAGTCCGGGCTCGGTTCGCGACGACGGCTGGAGAACGTGAGCGGGCGCATCCGCTGCGACCCGCGCGTGGGCGGGCGCACCGTCGTCGTGGTCGACGACGTCGTCACCACCGGCGCGACGCTCGCCGAGGCGGTGCGCGCCCTGCGAGGTGCGGGTGCCGAGGTGATCGGCGCCGCGACCGTGGCGGCCACACCGCTGTCTCGCGCAGACCTGCGCGGCACCGACCCGTTGGACTAACGTCGGGGCATGGAGAACCTGGTCTGCTCGGCGCCCCGCGCCGGCGGGTGCGTCCTGAGGAGGTGGTCGCCGACGACCTGAGCACCGAGGCTGCCCATCACCACTGCGCAGGAACGAGAGGACACCCATCGTGGAAATCGTGGTCACTGCTCGGCACATCGACCTCCCGGATCGATTCCGCCGCCACCTCGAGGAGAAGCTCGCCAAGGTCGAGCAGCTCACCCCCCGACTTCAGCGCATCGACGTCCTGGTCAGCCACGAGCCCAATCCGCGCCAGGCGAGCACGTCGGACCGGGTCGAGCTGACGGTCAAGGCCAAGGGGCCGGTGATCCGCGCGGAAGCGTGCGCGGACGACCCCTACGCGGCGCTGGACCTCGCTCAGGAGAAGCTGCTGGAACGTCTGCGGCGCTCGCGCGACCGGCGCAAGGTGCACCACGGACGGCACAACCCGGCGAGCGTGCGAGGTGGGGACGGGTTCACCGACGTGCTGGTGGACAAGTCCTCGGCCGAGCCCGCGGACGAGGTGGGCGACAGCAACGGCACGAGCTTGGAGGACTCGCCCATCATCATCCGCGAGAAGACCCACCGGGCCGCACCCATGACACTGGAGGATGCCCTCTACGAGATGGAGCTGGTGGGGCACGATTTCTACCTGTTCGCCGACAAGGAATCCGGTCGGCCCAGTGTGGTCTACCGCCGACGTGGCTGGAGCTATGGGGTGCTGCGGCTGCAGCCCGGCGAGGCTCACGACCTGGACGCCGACGACGAGCTCGAGAAGAGCCCGGCGGGCGCGTCCAGCAGCTAGGAGCAAGCAGGCACGTAGCTTCGAGGGGCTGATCGGGCGATCTCGGCTCGCGCAGGCCGCGTCGGTGACATGATGCTCCCGCTGCGGCCTGCCGGCCCGGCTCCTTTGGCCCATACGCACGGAGGTGGCCGTGACGGTCGACCCGCACGGCGCAGGCACCGATGCAGCAGCCGCCGAGCGCACCCGGGTCCTGGTTGCCGACGACCACGTGCTCTACCGCCGGGGCCTGGAGATGGTCCTGTCCACCGAAGATGACATCGAGATCGTCGGCGAGGCGGGTGACGGCGCCGAGGCCATCGCCCGCGCCGAGGAGCTTCTGCCCGACATCGTGCTGATGGACATCCGGATGCCTCGGCGCTCGGGCATCGAGGCCTGCAGTGCCATCAAGGGGGCTGTCCCCAGCACCAAGATCATCATGCTGACGATCAGCGACGAGGAGTCTGACCTGTTCGAGGCCGTCCGGGCCGGTGCTAACGGGTACCTGCTCAAGGACGTGCCGGGAGAGGACATCGCCGACGGCATCCGTGCGGTCATGGGCGGGCAGTCGCTGATCAGCCCGAGCATGGCAGGGGCGCTGCTGACGGAGTTCGCCGAGTTGTCGAAGCGCTCCGAGCAGGTGACCCGGCTGCCCGCACCGCGGCTGACCGACCGCGAGCTGCAGGTCCTGCGGCTGGTGGCACGCGGCATGGCCAACAAGGACATCGCCTCGGAGCTGTTCATCTCCGAGAACACCGTGAAGAACCACGTACGCAACATCCTGGAGAAGCTGCAGCTGCACTCGCGGATGGAGGCCGTGGTCTACGCGGTGCGCGAACGTCTCCTCGACCTGACCTGACGTGAGGCGACTGGGACCCGTGGCCTGCATCGGCCTGGATCAGGCGCGGCGCACGGCCCTGGCAGCTCAGGGCTTCGGGGTCGCTCGCCCGCAGGGGCAGGTGACCATGAGGCATCTGCAACGGGTGGTCGACACGATCGGGGTCGTCCAGATCGACTCCGTGAACGTGGCGGTCCGCAGCCACTACATGCCGTTCTTCTCCCGGCTCGGTCCCTACGAGCGGGACCTGTTGCACCGAGCCGCTGGGACCCGACCTCGCCGACTGGTGGAGTACTGGGCGCACGAGGCGTCATTCGTGCCGCCCTCCACCCACCGGCTGCTGCGTTGGCGGATGGCCAAGCACGCCTCCGAGGGGTGGGCGGGCCCGCTACGCGCCACCCGTGAGCACCCGGAGCTCGTCGAGGCGGTGTACGCGTGCATCCGGGCGGACGGGCCGCTGACCGCGTCCCAGCTGAGTGCCCGGCTGGAGCACAGCAGCAAGCTGGGTGAGGCCGACTGGGGGTGGAACTGGTCGGTGGTCAAGGCGATCTGCGAGTCGCTGTTCTGGGCCGGCAGGATCATGGCGAGCGAGCGGACGGCCCAGTTCGAGCGGCGCTTCGATCTTGCGGACCGCGTCCTGCCACCCGCCGTCGCCGCGGCGCCCGACCCCGCCGAGCCCGATGCGGTACGGGAGCTGATCGGCATCGCAGCCAGGGCGCACGGCATCGGGACCGAGCGTTGTCTGCGCGACTACTTCCGGCTGCGAGCCGAGCCCACCCGCCGGGCCGTCGCAGAGCTCGTGGAGGAGGGCTCGCTCATCCCGGTCACCGTTCCTGGGTGGGACCGGACGACGTACCTGCACCGTGACGCCCGGCTCCCGCGCCGGATCACAGCGCGCGCCCTGCTCAGCCCGTTCGACTCGCTGGTCTTCGAGCGGGCCCGTACCCAGGCGCTGTTCGGCTTCCGGTACCGGCTGGAGATATACGTCCCGGCGCCGGCCAGGGTGCACGGGTACTACGTGCTGCCGTTCCTGCTCGGCGACGCCCTGGTCGGCCGGGTCGACCTCAAGGCCGACCGGGCGGCGGGTGTCCTGCGGGTGCAGGCAGCGTGGTCGGAGCCGACTGCGCCCGAGCACACGGCGTACCAGCTCGCCCAGGAGCTGCTGCTGATGGCGTCCTGGCTGGGCCTGGATGAGGTCGAGGTAGTCGGTCGCGGGAACCTGGCACCCGCCCTGGCCGCAGAGGTGGCGGCGTGATGGCGGGCGACGTGCCGGCAGCAGCGCTGGAGCCGGAGGGGGACTACGACGGCGAGTCGTTCGCTGGTGCCGACCTGAGCGGCGCACAGGCGGGCAACGCCCGGTTCATCGGCTGCTCCTTCACGGACTGCAGGCTCGACGGCACCGAGCTGGGCCGTGCCCGACTCGTGGACTGCTCGTTCAGCGCCGTGCGTGCGACCGAGCTGGACCTGCGCGAGGCGTCGCTGCTGGATGTCGGGTGGGAGGGCTCACGGTTGGGGGCTGTGCGGGCCTACGGGTCAGAGCTGACCAGGGTGCGCTTCAGCGGCGGCAAGATCGACTACGCCAACCTGCGCGGTGCCACCCTGGTCGATGTCGCCTTCGTCGGGACGGTGATCGGCGAGCTCGACCTGGGCTCGGCCACAGCCACCCGGTTGCGGTTCGAGGACACCCGAGTGGACCGGCTGAACGTCACCGGCGCCACGCTGTCGGCCGTGGACCTGCGCGGCGTGGACCTGCGAGCACTGGACGGGCTCGCAGGGCTGGCCGGCGCCACCATCAGCCAGAGCCAGCTGCTCGACCTGGGGCCGGCGATGGCCGCCCACCTCGGCCTGACCGTGCGGGGCGGCTGACCCGGTGATGCTGACGCTCAGACCGGTGCGAGTCCCTGATGAGGCGCGGCGGGCAGCTCGATGCTCACGCCGTCCGCAGGCGCTACAGGCCCCGAGGCGAGGACCACGGCCATTACCCCTGCCTTGCGGATGAGCCGGCCCTGCTCGCGGTCGAGAACCGCTTGCATCAGGCCTGGCTGGAAGTCGTCGAGCTGACGGCACGGGTTGCGCAGGCTGGTCACCGCGACGACGGCGGTGCCGCCCAGGTGCAGGCGGGTGCCGCGGGGCAGCGCGAGCAGGTTGACGCCGCGGGTCGTGACGTTCTCGCCCAGCTGGCCCGCGAGCACGCGATGGCCGCGCCCGGCCAGCTCGTCGAACAGCTCGCTGTGCAGGAGGTGGACCTGCCGCAGGTTGGGCTGGGCCGGGTCTGCGCGCTTGCGGGAGAGGTGCTGCACGGCCGTCCCGGCGTGCGCGTCGCCCTGCACCCCCCAGCCGGCGGCCAGCGTGATGCTCGGCTGCGACGGTTTGCTGAAGGCGTGCGTTCCGTCGCTGCTGACCGAGACCACCACGCCCTGCGCCGGACTCTGCTTCACCCAGGCATCGGCCAGTGCGTCGTCCGGGCCGGTCAGTCCCCGTACATGAGCGACCCGGGTGTGGTGAGCAGCTCACCGCTCTCGAGCCACGTCTTGAGCCCGGACAGGATCATGGGCCAGCCGCCGTAGAGCTGGTCGTTCGCGCCTTCGCGCATCTGGTCGTGGGTGACCGTCAGCCGGCACGAGTCGCCGATGGGCTGGATCTCCCAGCTGATCCGGGACGTCCCCTCCTGCTTCACGTCGTCGCTCCACAGGAAGTTCGCGCTCTGCACCAGACGCCGCGGAGGGTCCACCTCGAGATTCTCTCCCTCGCCCAGCAGCCCCGGTCCCTTCGGGTGGGCCATCTGGAAGCGCGAGCCCACCTGCCAGTCGGACTCGATCCCGACGCCGAAGTTGTACTTGCTCCGGATCACGGGATCGGTGATCGCCGCCCAGAGGCGCTCGGGGGTGGTGCGGATGTAGATCTCGAAGACCTTTTCCATCGTGCTCTCCAGTCTGTACTTGAGGTCGCTGAGACCAGCGGACCAGGGCTCGGCGTACTTGCTCACCCACCGGTCGTGGACGAGCCGGATCGGAACGGGGTTGAGGAAGTGGAGCTTCTCGCGGCCCCGCCGCCGGGTGACCACCAGACCCGCTTCCTCGAGCAGCCTCAGATGCTTCATCACCCCGAAGCGCGTCATCGAAAAACGCTCCTCGAGCGCGCGCAACGTTTGACCGTCGCTGCGGAAGAGCTCGTCCAGCAGGCCCCGGCGGGTGGGGTCGGCGAGCGCTCGGAACACGGCATCCACGGGATAACGTTAGGTGACCATTCGGTCACCTGTCAACGATCTCGTGCAGACCTGTCAGCGCAGCGCGGACGGGTGCGCCCACGTGGCGTCCATCTCCTGCGCCAGCAGGTCGTAGCGCAGGAAGTCGCACACGCGCCCGTCCCGTAGCCGCTCCGCGCGTCGGTCCCGACCCACCTGCGTGAACCCGGCGGCACGTGCCAGTGCGTTCGAGGGGCGGTTGGGTTCGGCCACCCGCAGCAGCACGCGTCCCAGGCCAAGCCCACCGTCCCCTAGCGCGAGCAGGGCGTGCCTGGCGACCGCCCGAAGGGCCGAGGTGGCGACGCCGCGCCGCCGCCCTTCGGGGTGCATCCAGTAGCCGATCTCTGCGCTGCGGGAGAGTCCGTGCTGCAGCCCCATCACCCCGATCTGACCGAGCAGCAGGTCGGGGTCGCTCGGATGGGCCACCGCCCAGTACAGCCCCTCGGCGAGCGCGTGCTGTTCCTGCCGGGACTCGATGTACCCCTGAGCGTGCTCCAGCGTGTACGGGGTGGGCAGGTCCGGCAGCCACTGCTGGGTGCTCGGGTGCGCGCAGGCCTGCAGGATCCGGTCGGCATCGGATACGACGTTCTCGCGCAGCAGCACGTCCCCGAGCTCGATCCGGGGAACCTGGAGCCATGGCACCGCAGGGGAGAGGGGGTCCCCCCGGCGCAGCGAACCGATCCAGCCGTCCAGCGCTGTGCCGCGGTGGTCCACCAGACCGCGGACGCGGCCCTCGACGCAGAACCCGGCCGACCACGCCACCCTGCGCGAGGCCCAGTTACCGGCGCGTGCCCGCCAGTGCAGCAGCTCCAGCCCTGCCCCGCCCTCGTGCGGCGCGCGCAGGGCCCAGCGGGCTGCTTCTCGCAGCGCGGCCGACATGACCCCGTGGCCCTGGGCGGCAGATGCCAACAGGAAGCCGATCTCCGCTGTCCCGTCGCCGCGCGGACGCAGCCCGAGCTGGCCGGCGGGACGACCGTCCAGGTCCACCATCCAGGTCCACTCGCAGCCGCTGTCCTTGCCCCACTGCGCGGCCCGGCTGCCCACCCACGTCCGGGCGTGACGAAGGCGAAAGGGCTGCGGCGGACCGGAGAGCAGCGAAGCGACCCGCTCGTCGTTCAGGGTCTCGGTCAGGAAGCCGACGTCCTGGTCGACATGGGCACGCAGGTCCACGCGAGCACCCGTGCGGGTCTCGGCGCGCAGCAGGGGGGTGTCCACAGCCCCACCCTTGCCGACCGCACGGACCTCGGCAATGGGATGCTTGTGCGATGAGCAACGACCAGGTCGTGGTCACCCACGCCGAGGACCGTGCCCGTTACGAAGCCCATGTGGGCGGAGTGCTGGCCGGATTCGCCGAGTACGTCCGGGACGGGGACGTGATCACGTTCCCGCACACAGAGGTCGACGACAGCTTCGGCGGGCAGGGGGTGGGCTCGTCGCTGGTGCGAGGAGCGTTGGACGAGGTGTCCCGGCAGGACGTGACCGTGGTGCCGTCCTGCTCATTCGTCCGCGCATACATCGAACGGCACCCGCAGTACCAGACGCTGTTGGCGCCGCGAGCCTGAGGCCGGTGCGGCTCTGGGTACGATGAGGCGGACGACCGACGACCCGATGGAGTGACGACGTGCCGATCCTCGAGCGACTTTTGCGTGCCGGTGAAGGCCGGATCGTCAAGAAGCTGCAGACACTGGCCCACCAGGTGAACTCCCTGGAGGACGACTTCGTCACGATGTCCGACGCGGAGCTCCGCGAGGAGACCGACCGGTTCCGTGAACGGCTGAGCAACGGCGAGAAGCTGGATCACCTGCTGCCGGAGGCCTTTGCCAACGTTCGTGAGGCTGCCAAGCGGTCGTTGGGGCAACGCCACTTCGACGTGCAGCTCATGGGTGGCGCCGCCATGCACCAGGGCAACATCGCCGAGATGAAGACGGGCGAGGGCAAGACGCTGGTGGCGACGCTACCCGCCTACCTGAACGCGTTGACGGGCGAGGGCGTGCACATCGTCACGACCAACGACTACCTGGCTCAGTACCACTCCGAGCTGATGGGGCGGGTCTTCCGCTTCCTCGGCGTCTCCTCCGGATGCGTCCTGGACGGGCTGCGCCCGGACGAGCGACGCGTGCAGTACGGGATGGACATCACCTACGGGACGAACACGCAGTTCGGCTTCGACTACCTGCGCGACAACATGGCCTGGGCCTCCACCGAGCTCGTCCAACGCGGGCACCACTTCGCGATCGTGGACGAGGTGGACTCCATCCTCATCGACGAGGCCAGGACACCGCTGATCATCTCCGGGCCCGCAACCGGGGACGCCCCGCGCTGGTACGCGGAGTTCTCCAAGATCGTCCTGCGGCTGCGACTCGAGGACGACTACGAGGTGGACGAGAAGAAGCGCACGGTCGGGGTGCTGGAGTCCGGGATCGAGAAGGTCGAGGACTACCTCGGGATCGACAACCTCTACGACTCGGTTAACACCCCCTACGTCGGCTACCTCAACAACGCCATCAAGGCCAAAGAGCTGTTCAAGTGCGACAAGGACTACGTCGTGCAGAACGGCGAGGTGATGATCGTCGATGAGCACACCGGCCGGATCCTGTCCGGGCGCCGCTACAACGAGGGTATGCACCAGGCCATCGAGGCCAAGGAAAAGGTCGACATCAAGGCCGAGAACCAGACGCTCGCGACGATCACGCTGCAGAACTACTTCCGCATGTACGGCAAGCTGGCGGGGATGACGGGAACTGCCAGCACGGAGTCGGCTGAGTTCCAGGGCACTTACGAGCTCGGGGTGATCGCCATCCCCACGAATCAGCCGATGATGCGCGCCGACCAGCCGGACCTGGTCTACAAGACCGAGGAAGCCAAGTACGTCGCCGTGGTCGAGGACATCGCCGAGCGGCACGAGGCCGGCCAGCCTGTGCTCGTCGGCACCGTCAGCGTGGCCAAGAGCGAGTACCTCTCTGCCGAGCTGAACAAGAAGGGTGTCCGGCACGAGGTCCTCAACGCCAAGCAGCACGCCCGTGAGGCGGCGATCATCTCGATGGCCGGTCGCAAGGGCGCGGTCACGGTGGCCACCAACATGGCTGGGCGAGGTACCGACATCATGCTCGGCGGAAACCCCGAGTTCCTCGCTGTGACAGCGCTCGCGGACCGGGGCCTGGACCCGGCCGAGAACGCCGAGGAGTACGAGGCGGCCTGGTCGCAGGCCCTGGAGGACGCCAAGGCGCGCGTCGCCTCCGGGCACGAGGAGGTGCTCGAGCTCGGTGGCCTGTACGTGCTGGGTACCGAGCGGCACGAGTCGCGCCGGATCGACAACCAGCTGCGGGGACGCTCGGGGCGTCAGGGTGACCCGGGGGAGTCGCGTTTCTACCTCTCCCTGACCGACGACCTGATGCGGCTGTTCAACTCTGGCATGGCGGAGTCGCTGCTCTCTCGGGCCGGCATCCCCGACGACGTGCCGCTGGAGTCGAAGATGGTCTCGCGGGCCATCCAGAGCGCGCAGAGCCAGGTCGAGGCGCGCAACTTCGAGATTCGCAAGAACGTCCTCAAGTATGACGACGTGCTCAACCGGCAGCGCGAGGTCATCTACGCCGAGCGCCGCCAGGTGCTGGAGGGCGCCGACCTGCACGAGCAGATCCGGCACTTCATCGACGACGTGGTCGGTGGCTATGTGCAGTCCGCGACGGCTCAGGGGTTCGGCGACGACTGGGACCTGGAACAGCTGCTGACGGCGCTGAAGACCCTTTACCCGGTCACCTTGACCGAGGAGGAGCTCGTCGAGGAGTTCGGCGGGAGATCCCAGATGACGTCCGCGCGGCTGGTCGAGGAACTGCGCTCGGACGCTCAGCACGCCTACGACGAGCGCGAGAAGCTCGTGGGGGACCAGGGGATGCGTGAGCTCGAGCGCCGCGTGGTCCTGTCGGTGCTGGATCGCAAGTGGCGTGAGCACTTGTACGAGATGGATTATCTGCAGGAAGGCATCTCGCTGCGTGCCATGGCGCAGCGCGACCCCCTGGTGGAGTACCAGCGTGAGGGCTACCAGCTCTTCCAGGCCATGACCGAGGCCATCAAGGAGGAGTCGGTCGGGTACCTGTTCAATCTCGAGGTGCAGGTGCAGGAGCCCGCTTCGGCGCAGGAGGCGCCGGCCTTCGACACCTCGGGAGTAGGAGCCAACCCGGTGGTCATGGCAAAGGGTTTGGAAGCGCCCGACCGCAGCGCGCCGCTGCAGTACTCGGCCCCGACGGTGGACGGGGACGGGGATGTCGAGGTGCACTCCGAGGCGGGCGTCGAGGATGACGGCGTCAGCAAGCCGGACAGCAAGGCGCGGCGGAGGAAGGACTCTCGGCGGGGCTGAGTAAGCGGGTCGACGGGGTGAGCGCAGGCTTGCGACGCTCAGCTCAGGCGGCTGGGTCGCCCTGGTCGTTGCTCGGCAGCGTGACGGGGTAGCCCTCGGCGTGGCCGTGCCCGGGCAGGGGTTCGGGCTTGACTGTCACTGTGCCGGTGAGGGTGGTCCAGGTGATGGTGCCGTCGGGGTGCATGCGGGATCGCCACAGTCCTAGGGTCTTCCAGCGGTGGCAGCGTCTGCTCTTGGGGTTCAGGTTCGACACGGCGGTGGGTCCGCGGGGCCAGGGTTCGTCGTGGTCGAGATCGCAGCTGCGGGCTGAGCGGTTGCAGGTGGGGGCGGTGCAGGTGGGGTAGTACGCGCGGACGTGGTCGGCGATCGCGGTGGTGGGGGTGTACCGGTCCGTGGCCAAGGCCGCGCCGCTGCCGCTCGCGCTGCCGCCGCTCGCGCTGCTGCCGTTCACGCTGCTGCCATTCGCGCCATCGCTCACGCCGTCGCCCGCGCCGTTGCCGGCCGCTGCGCCGGTCCCAGCGTCTGTCCCGGCGTTCCTGGCGCTCCGGGCCAGGGCGCGGCGTACGGCGTCGTTCAGGGTGTTTCGGGTCCAGCCCGTGGCTGGTGGGGTCCCGACGCGTACGAGGCGTTGCAGGGTGCCGTCGGTCCCGGCCAGCAGCACACACGTGGGTGTCCCTGACTCGACGGCGTGCACCGCTTGGGCCCGGGCGGGGCCGGCGCTGACCGGGATCGGTACCCCGAACCCGCGGATCTCACCGGGGTCGCCCGCGGCGGGTGGGGGTGTCAGATGGTCTGTGTAAGCGAGGGGGTCCGACCACGATGAAGGAGTCCACTGTGACTGTGACCAAGGATGAGAAGGACATGTCCGGTTCTAAGGCCCGTCG
>JAABUN010003688.1_pt1 | contig 22948 bp, 20 predicted proteins | sample 5559311 | NCBI WGS metagenome assembly JAABUN01 (sample SAMN10711877, study PRJNA513370) | rock metagenome | isolation source: Antarctica rocks | place: Antarctica: Victoria Land, Siegfried Peak sud
TTTTCCCGCTGATCTATGCCTACCTGCTCTACGGCATCCTGCCCGGAAGTAAATGGGTGAAGGGCATGCTCTGGGGCGTGATCCTCTGGCTCATTGCGCAGGTGATGGTGATGCCCATGATGGGCATGGGCCTCTTCTCGTCCAAAACGCCGCAGCCGGCGATGGCCGTGATGGGCAGCCTCATGGGCCACCTCCTTTATGGCGCGATCCTGGGTGCCCTGGCCGGCGTGCAGGCGGTCCGCTTATCGCGGGTCGCCCATCAAAGTTAAGGGCAGCAAAAGGAAGCGAGGCACCATGGACAGCAGCAGCAAACTTCAAGTGCCCGAAGTGGTGGTCATCACGGGCGCTTCGGCCGGGATCGGCCGGGCGGCCGTGCGGCGTTTCGCCGAGGCTGGCGCGCATATCGGCCTGCTCGCGCGAGGCCGGGCCGGCCTGGGAGCCGCCAAACGCGAGGTTGAGGAAATGGGCGGCAAGGCGCTCGTGGTGCCCACCGATGTGGCCGACCCCGACGCGGTCGAGGCGGCGGCCGGCGCGGTCGAGCAGGCGTTCGGCCCGATTGACGTTTGGATCAACAACGCGATGGCCTCGGTCTTCTCGCCGGTCAAAGAAATGACTCCGGCGGATTACAAGCGGGTAACAGAGGTCACCTACCTGGGCACGGTGTACGGCACGCTCGCTGCCTTGAAGCGGATGCAGCCGCGCAATGTAGGCTCCATTGTGCAGGTCGGCTCCGCGCTCGCCTACCGGGGAATCCCGCTGCAAAGCGCCTACTGCGGGGCCAAGCACGCCATCCAGGGCTTTTGCGATTCGTTGCGGGCCGAACTGCTGCACGACAAGAGCAGTGTTCGGCTGACGATGGTGCAGTTGCCCGGCGTCAACACGCCCCAGTTCGACTGGGTAAAGAACCGTCTGCCCAACAAGGGCAAGCCGATTGGCGGCGTGTACCAGCCCGAGGTCGCCGCCGAAGCCATCTTCTGGGCCGCGCACAACGACCGCCGCGAACTGATTGTCGGGGTGCCCGCGCTCCAGGCTATCCTCGGCAACAAGGTCGCCCCGGAATTTGGAGACTGGGTGCTGTCCAGGATCGGCTTCGACGGCCAGCAGCGGGAAAACCAGCCGGAGGACCCCGCCCGGCCCGACAACCTGTACGAACCCGTGGACGCGGACCGCGACTTTGGCGCGCACGGCGTGTTCGAGGAGCAGGCGCGCACCTTCAGCCCGCAGTTATGGGCGACCACGCACCGGAGCGCCGTGGCCGCCGCGCTCGCCGGAGCCGGCGTGATCGGCAGCGGGCTGTACGCCGCCGCCGTACGCCGGGGCAAGAAAAAAGGAGGGAGCGACGACCGTGGCTGACACCCCGACGCAGCTGCGTGACGACCTTCAGCACGGCGACAGCGATGACCTGCGGCGGCGGCGCGCGATCATCGGCCTGTCGCTGGCCGGTATGGCCGCGCTGGGCACGGTGTCGCTGTTCCAGACCGGCGTTCTCAGCCATCTGCCCGACCCGCCGCTGCCGGGATTCGACTCCGACAAGGTGAACTCGTCGGACACGGCCTACGCGCTGGGCGTGCCCGATGGAACCCTGTCGGTCGCGAGCTTGGCCGCGAACCTGCCGCTCGCGGCCTTCGGCGGCGCGGACCGCGCCCAGAAGCAGCCGCTGGTTCCCTTGCTCGCGGCGGGCAAGGCCATGACGGAGGCGGTCGTTTCTGCCTGGTACTTCGCCCAGATGCCGCTCAAGGAAAAAGCCTGGTGCGGCTACTGCATCCTCGGCGCACTCGCTAACGTCGGGATCGCTGCTCTTTCTCTGCCCGAGGCGAAGACCGCGCTGGCCTCGCTCCGAGGTGAAAGGCCATGATCGGAAAGACGGCACTGACCTATTCACGTTTCTGAAACAAGGAGGATCGTATGAGCGAGGTAATGCCCAAGGAGCCGGGCGAGCAGACGGCAGGCGAGCCGCAACGGGCGGCGTCCGAACCGGCAGTGGGCGAAGACCTTCGCCGCCTGTTTTCCGGCTATTCGGACAAGGACATTCCGCTTGCTTCCTACGCGAAACTGGTCGGTATCTATGGCGTGGGTATTGCCGGCCTCCTGCTTGCGGCCAAAGACCGGCTGCCGGAGCGGACAAGCGTTGGCGATGTGCTGCTGCTCGGCTTGGCAACGCATAAGTTGACGCGCCTTCTTGCCAAGGACAAGGTCACGGCTCCGCTGCGCGCCCCCTTTGTCCGGTATGCCGGCACGGGCAGCGCGCCCAACGAAGTGGAGGAAACGCCGCGCGGGAGCGGGATGCAGCGCGCGCTGGGCGAACTTGTCACCTGACCGTGGTGCCTGGGACCCTGGATGGGTGCCCTCGTAGCCGGCGGGTTCGTGCTGGCGCCCCGCGCCGCCCGCCTCCTCGGCAGCATTTTGGCCGGTGTTACCGTTTCGGACTTCCTGAACACGGCCTATGAGGCGGCGAACAAGGCGATGAGCAGCAGCAAGGAGTAGGCCATGCAGCAACAACGAACAGTGATGATCGCGACCGGGATCGAGTGCAGTTATCCCACGGTGGAAAACGGCAAGCGCCGGGACCTCCTGGCCGAAACGGGCCACTACGAGCGCTGGAAAGAGGATTTCCAACTTTGCCGCGAGATCGGAGCGCGCTACGTGCGCTACGGGCCGCCCTACTACAAGATCCACACCGGGCCGCACCAATATGACTGGTCCGCGACCGACCTCGTCCTGCCCGTGATGCGCGATATGGGGCTCGTGCCTATTCTCGACCTGTGCCACTTCGGCGTGCCGGACTGGGTGGGCAACTTCCAGAACGAGGACTGGCCCGAACTCTTTGCCGACTTCGCCGACGCGTTTGCCCAGCGTTACCCCTGGATCGTTTACTACACGCCCGTGAACGAGATCCTGGTCTGCGCCCGCTTCAGCGGCAAGGAAGGCATCTGGAACGAGCAGCAAAAAAGCGACAAGGCGATGATCGCCGCGCACAAGAACATGTGCAAGGCCACGCTGCTTGCGATTGAGCGCATCCTGCGGCACCGGCCCGACGCCGTGTTTTTCCAGAGCGAGGCGGCCGAAGCCTTTCACGAACAGTGGCCCGAAACGCACGACCAGGTGCGGCACCTGAACGAGTTGCGCTTTCTTACCTTTGACTTTCTGTACGGCCACCCGCCCAATGGCGACGTGCTCCTGTACCTGATGGAGGCGGGCGCGACGAAGCATGACTTCCAATGGTTCATGGAGCACGGGCGAAAAGCCGCGCCGCACTGCGTGATGGGCATGGACTACTACGGCGCCAACGAGCGCGTGGTCCAGCCGGACGGGAGCGAAAAGGAGGCCGGCCCCATCCTGGGCTGGAGCGCCATCGCCCGGGCGCATTACGAGCGCTACCGCCGCCCCATGATGCTGACCGAAACGAACACGCTCGATCCCGAGGGCGGCCCGGACTGGCTGTGGAAGACCTGGCACAACGTCCAGAGCGCGCGCACGGACGGCGTGCCGGTTGTGGGCTTTACCTGGTACAGCCTGACCGACCAGGTGGACTGGGACATTCAACTGCGCGAGATCCGGGGCAAGGTAAACGCCAACGGGCTTTTTGACCTGGAGCGCCGTCCGCACCCGGTCGCCTCGGCGTTCCGGGACCTGGTGAATCGTTATCAAGACCGGCCCGTTCTGGAAGATTTCCCGATCGGGTCCATGCAGGGAGGGCTTTCCGGCGAACCAGTGGCCGCTGCTACGGGACCACAGAACAATGGAGGAACACGATGAACTACGGAAAAGCGTTCATTGGCGGCATGGTCGGCGGGGCGGTCATGAGTGCTCTCATGGCGATGGCCCGCCTGATGGGTATGCCGGTAAATCTGGAGATGATGCTCGGCACGATGGTCGGCCTGGGGCCGAACACGACCACCTGGATCCTCGGCTTCCTCATGCACCTGATGATCTCGGGCCTGATCGCGCTGGCCTACGGCGCGGGCTTTGAGTACGTGACGCACCGCGCCGATTGGAAAGCCGGCGCTGCGTTTTCGATCCTCCACATCCTGATTGGCGGGATGTTCATGGGCATGGTCCCGATAATGCACCCGCTCGTCCCGGAGCAGATGCCCGCCCCCGGCGCGTTCATGTCCAACCTGGGAGCAATGGGCGTGGCCGCCTTTGTGATGCTCCACCTCATCTATGGCGCGATCGTGGGGGCGATGTACGGCCCGGTTCGGCACGCTCCGGTCGGCAGGAACGTGGCGGCGTAGCACGCCGATGGAACCTATGGTCTCTCAACCCCTCCGAGAGGCGGTTCGCGATCATTACGACCGCCTTTCCCCTTTTTACCGGCGGTTCTGGGGCGAGCACATCCATCACGGCTTTTGGGAGCAGGGGGACGAGCCTTTCCCCGTGCGCGAGGCGCAGGAGCGACTAACCGAGCGCCTGGCCACCTTTGCCCGTGTGCCGCGAGGGGCGCGGGTGCTGGACGTCGGGTGCGGCCTCGGCGGTTCCTCGCTCTGGCTGGCCCGGCATCGGAACTGCTCCGTGCTGGGTATTACCCTTAGCCCGGTTCAGGCGGCTCTGGCAACAGAGCAGGCCCGAAAGGAGAGGCTGGACGGGCAGGTGCATTTCGAGAGGCGAGATGCGACCTGTCTGGATCTGCCGCTGGAAAGTTTCGACGCAGTATGGGTCATTGAGTGCAGCGAACATCTGGAAGACAAAGCGCGTTTCTGTGCCGAATGCGCCCGCGTACTCCGTCCCGGCGGCGCGCTTGCCCTGTGCGCCTGGCTCGCGGCCGATGACCCGGCGCCGGAGCAGCAGAACCTGATTCACGAGGTTTGCCGGGGAATGCTTTGCCCGTCGCTGGGGAGCCAGCGGGATTACCTCCGCTGGTTGCGCGCGGCGGGATTTGCGGAAATCGCCTTCGAGGATATCACCCGCCGCGTCGAGCAGACCTGGGAACACTGCGCTCTGGTGGCCCGGCGACCGGAAGTGCAGTTGCTGCTCCGGACGGCGGACGACCGGACACGGGACTTTGTTGGTGCGTTTGATGCGATCCGCCAGGCGTATGCCGGGGGAGCGATGGCCTACGGGATGTTCGCGGCGACGAGGACGAGGGGCGGCGCGCCGGAGCGGTGAGTGGCCGCGATCGGAGGAAAACAGATGCCGAAAGAGGGGCGAGGAGATGACCCGCTTGCCACGCCTGCTGCGGCGGAGCGGGCCCTGGAGCGGATCGGCCTTCAGCGACTATTGCGTTTGGGCGTGGCCGGCGCGATACCGCCGCTTTGGGGCGAGGTGGCCGTGCTCCACTATCGGGGCAGTTACCACAGCAAGGCGATGTGGCTGCCCATCGTCTACCTGCCGCTGGAGATGGCGGCGGGAATCCTGGCGGGGAGCGTGGATACGCGCCTTACCCGCCGCATCTTCCGCGCTTTCTCCTTCGGGACGGCGGCGCTGGGGGCGTTCGGTACGTTCATGCACCTGCGCGGGGTACGACGACAGATGGGCGGCTTTGCGCTCTGGCGCTACAACGGCATGACCGGCCCGCCGGTTCTGGCCGCCCCGCAGGTCGCACTCTTCGGGCTTATCGGAGTTCTGGGCACGTCGAAGGCGAACGACGCCGAAATTATCCGCTGCCTGCGGCTTCTTCTCATCACGAGCGAGCTGCTGATGGCGGCCGAGGCGGGCCACGATCACTACAAAAACTACTTCGCGAACCGGGTGCAGTACACACCGCTCGTGCTTGCCCCGGCGCTTGCCGCGGTGCAGGCTGCCGCCCAAGCGAAGTCCGAACCTGTCCGCAAAGCGGGCAGGCGCCTGGAAACGGCGGTCGCCGCGGCCGGAGTCGTCGCAGGTCTGGTCGGTTTTGGCTTTCACCTGGCGAACATCCGCAAGCGACCCGGCGGCTTCTCTTGGCAAAACCTGTTTTATGCCGCACCCCTGGTCGCCCCGCTCCAGTTTACCGGCCAGGGCCTGTTCGGCCTGCTCGCATCCTTTTTTGACCGGAAAGAAAGGCGATAACCGATGAATCCACGCCGCATCTTGGGGGCACTGGAGGGGTTTCGCCCCGGCGAGGTACCGCCGCCGCAGTCGCCGCCCGCGTCGCGCCCGCCCGCCGGTGGACGCACTCCCTATCCCGATTACGACGTGATGGCCCCCGACAAGTGGAGCCACGACTGGGACGAGAAAACACGACGGGTCGTGCTGGACCGGGTCCTGAACGTGCCGGATCGCGTCTTCTTCACCGAATTGGAGTTCGCCATTCTGGAGGCGGTTTGCCGTCGTCTGCTGCCACAGGACGATCGCGCGCCGGAGCAGCGCGTTCCCATCGCCCCGTTTGTCGACCAGCGCCTGGCCACGGGCAAGGGCAACGGCTACCGCTACGAGGACCTGCCCTGGGACGACGAAGCGTACCGTTTGGGCTTGGCCGGTATCGATGGGACAAGTCGGGCGCTCTTTGGAGGAAAGGCGTTCGCCGCGCTGACGGACGAGGAGCAGGACACGGTGCTGGGAAGCATCGAGGACGGCGACCCCCCGGGAAAGCAATGGCAAAGCCTGTCGGCCAGCCGCTTCTTCAAGAACCTGCTGCATGACGTGCTCAACACCTATTACGCGCATCCGGCCGCCTGGAACGAGATCGGTTTCTCCGGCCCCGCTTCGCCACGTGGCCACATCCGGCTGTCGCTGGGCAAGCGCGATCCCTGGGAAGCCGGGGAGAGCCGCCCCCTGCCGCCGCCAGCCAGGCGACGAAACAAGGAGTAGCGTACCGTGGAAGCAGCAGCCAGGAAACGGATCGAGGACCCCGACTTCTGCATTGTCGGAACCGGCGCGGCGGGCGGCGTGCTGGCCAAGGAATTGGCGGAGGCGGGTTACAAGGTAGTGGCCCTGGAGGCCGGGCCGCATTGGGTGCCGGAGCGCGACTTCGTCAGCGACGAAAAGGCGGCCGACCAACTCTTCTGGACGGACAAACGTGTCACGGGCGGCGAGAACCCCATCCAGCTTGCCGGCAACGTCACCGGCTGGGGCGTGGGCGGCAGCACCGTTCACTACACGATGGTCGCGCTGCGCATGCACGAGGAGGATTTCCGGATCAAGACGCGCGACGGCGTCGGCGAGGACTGGCCTCTTGCCTACGAGGACCTGGAACCCTACTACGACAAGGTAGAACGGGAACTGGGGATCTCCGGCCCGGTGCGCTGGCCGTGGGGACCAAAGCGGCGGGCGCCGTATCCCTACCGCGAGCACCCACTCAACGGCGTGGCGGATCTGTTCGCCCGTGGCTGCGACCGCTTAGGCATCCGCTGGTCGCCCGCACCGCTTGCCACCATCTCCGCGCCCAAAGACGACCGGCCCCCCTGCGTTTATCGTGGCTTCTGCAATTTCGGCTGTTCCACCAACGCCAAGTCGAGCATCCTCGTCACCTACATCCCGAAGGCCCTTCGAGCCGGCGCGGAGATCCGTCCGGGCTGCATGGCGTCGCGTATTCTCGTGGACAGGCAGGGACGGGCCAAAAGCGTCGCCTATTTCCGCAGCGACGGCAAGGGTGGCTATGTGGAGGAGGAGCAGCGGGCGCGGGTCGTCATCGTATCCGGCTACGCCATCGAGACGCCCCGGCTGCTCTTGAACTCCGCCTGCGCGCAGTTTCCCGATGGCCTGGCAAACTCCAGCGGCCTGGTCGGCACCCACCTGATGATCCATGCCGCGCATGTCGTGCAGGGGCGTTTCGAGGATCTGGTGCGCCAGTATAAAGCGCCGCCCTGCCTGGCGCTGACGCAGGATTTCTACGGGAGCGATCCGGCGAATGATTTTGTGCGCGGCTACACGATCGAGTGCGTCGGCAACTTCCCAATCCAGTTCGCGCGCGCGGCGAGCGGCAGCGGCAAGCGGATGTGGGGCGAACGGCTGCGGACGATGATGATGGATTACAACCACTACGCCGGGATTGCTCTGAACGGCGAGTGCTTGCCGTACCGGGAGAACGCGGTGACCGTTCTGCCGGATGAGAAGGACCAGTACGGCCTGCCCATCCCGAAGGTGACATTTCGCTGGGGCGAGAACGAGAAGAAACTCATCCCGGCGGGCGTCGCCAAGATGCGGCAGATTCTCGAAGCGGCCGGAGCGCAGGAAACCTTCGCCTCGGACGACACGGCGCACCTGATGGGCGCGTGCCGCATGGGGAGCCGCCCCGACAACTCGGTGGTCAACGCGTGGTGCCGCTCCTGGGACGTGCCCAACCTTTTTGTTTGCGACGGCAGCGTGTTTGTCACCAGTTCCGGCGTGAACCCGAGCCTGACAATCCAGGCACTCGCGGCGCGAACCGCGGATTACCTCATCGGGGCGGCGAAGCGGGGCGAGCTGTGAAGGTGCGTAGTCGCGTCACGGCGGGAGTCGCCGCGGGCGCCGTCGCAGGGATGGTCATGGCACTGGCGATGATGGCCTACCAGTACGCGCGGGGCAATAGCATCTGGACCAACCCGGATTTGATTGCCACGCTATGGATGGGACCGGAGGTCGCCACCGGGCAACTCTCCGTGGCGACCATCGTCGGTTTTGCGACGCACATGGTGACAAGTGTCCTGATGGGCTGGGTAGCGGTTCCCTTCATCCGAGACCTGTCGCCGCGGCGCGCCGTGCTGGCTGGGGTGAGTTATGCCCTGGCCTCCTACCCCCTGGTGTTCGCCGCGGTACTCTCGTGGGCGAACCCGCTGATGGTGAAGCGCTCGGAACTCGTGCCGATGACGGCGGCGCACGCCCTGTTCGGGCTGGTGCTGGGCATCGTGTACCTAAGGCTGCGCGGCCAGCCAGAGTGAGGCGCCGCTTCCCACGATGAAAACAAGAAGGGACATTCATGGCTGACTACTACAACGACGACGATCTGGCCCGCTTTGCCGAGATGGGGCGCGAGCGTCCCGACCTCATGCAGAAGTTTTTCGGCTGGTATCTGGCGACGCTCGAAGAGGGCGCGCTGAGCAAGCGCGAAAAGGCGCTGATCGGCCTGGCCGTCGCCCACTCTGTCCAGTGCCCGTACTGCATTGACGCCTTTGCCCAATCCTGCTTGGAAGCCGGCTCGAATACGGAGCAGATGACCGAGGCGATCCACGTTGCCAGCGGCGTGCGCGGCGGCGCGAGTCTGATCCACGGCCTGCAAGCCCTGAACGCAATAGACAAGGTGAGCATGTAGCCGATGCCCCTCGCCCTGAACATGGCCCCACCCGCCGAAGAAGCCGGTCTATTCGACGCCAAACTCCAGAGCGCGGGCCTGTTCCCGCTGCGCGCGCTGGAGATTAGCACGCTCCAGATCAACGTCGGAAAGCGCTGTAACCAGGCCTGCAAGCACTGTCACGTAGATGCCGGCCCAAACCGGACGGAAGAGATGAGCCGCGAGACCGCCGAATTGGTGATCGATGTTCTGCGGCGCCATCCGCAAATTGGCACGCTCGACATCACCGGCGGCGCGCCCGAACTCAACCCCCATTTCGAGTACCTCGTCACCGAAGCTCACAGATTGAACCGGCACGTGATGGATCGGTGTAACCTGACCATTCTGTTCGTGCCCGGCAAGGAGCACCTGGCCGAGTTTCTGGCCGCCAACCGCGTCGAGATCGTCGCCAGTTTGCCATATTACCTGGCCCAGCGGACGGACGCGCAGCGCGGGGTCGGCGTCTTCGAGCAGAGCGTCGAGGGGCTGAAGTTGCTCAACGCGCTCGGCTACGGCGAGCCAAACAGTGGCCTTGTCCTCAACCTGGTCTACAACCCGACCGGCGCGTTTTTGCCGCCCGCGCAGGCGGCCATCGAGCGCGAGTACCGGGACGAGTTGATGAAGCGACACGGCATCGTGTTCAACCACCTGTACACGATCACCAACATGCCCATTGCCCGCTTCGCCCATTTTTTGCGGCGCACCAACAACTACGACCGGTATCTGGACAAACTGGCCGGCGCCTTCAACCCCGCCGCAGCCGCCAACGTGATGTGCCGCTCGCTCCTTTCGGTAGGCTGGGACGGCACGCTGTACGATTGCGACTTCAACGGCATGTTGGAGTTGCCCGTCACGAGCGACGCCCCGCGCCACCTGCGCGACTTCGATTACGACGCCCTGGTCCGGCGACGTATCGTGCTCGGCGACCATTGCCTGGGCTGCACGGCGGGCGCGGGTTCGTCCTGCGGCGGCGCCGTCGCGTAGGTTATCGAGCGTCGAGGACTTTTAGCGGTCTCAAGCATCGCTGTTGCAAGACGTCAAAAACGACCCTTTTTGGTGGCCGGTACAACCCGCTTCTCCCCGACCCTGTTTTGTTCGTACTTCCGCCTCCCGTCGACCACTAAAACTGCCGCCAAAATCAGCCAGCCGGAAATCTCGCGTTGCCAAGTTTTGGTAGCCGGCGACTGGCAGTCTGTCCGCGTTATTAACCTTGTGACCCAATGGGGGTGCGGCAATCTGCGCAGACACAATGTCCATGACAGAATCGCGCCTGCAACAGAATTACCTAAAGGCTTTCCGCCTCCTGCTTGAAAGAGAAATAGGAAAGCCTTGCAGCAAAGAAGCCTGAGGTGACAGCTTCTTAATGGTGCAGATTGGCAAGGGCGGGTGAGGTGAGGGCGCGACAAGCAACGCCCCTACAGTCCGTCGCTCTACGGTGCGGGAAGCAGTAGCACGTAGTCAAAGTTAGGCGGGTCAGTTCCCATTTGCTGCCAGGCCATCGAGATCTGACCCAGGTGCCAGCTCTGGTGGTTGCAGACGTGGAACAAGACCTCCTCCAGTGTCAGCGACACCATCTTACCTCCCTGCGGCATCTCAAACTGAATGACGCAGGCCAGCGTGTCGGCATCAGCCTGGGAGGCGAAGGCCCAGGTGCGGGCGCGGATCGTCTCCCAATCGGTGAACAAGCCAGCCAACGTTTGCGCCGCCGCGTCTTCGTAGCGCGGCGGACGCGGCTCGCCGTACAAGCGCCCGATGGTCCAGCGTTGCTCCGCGCCGATGAGGTGGGCAACCAGTTCCCGGATCATGTGGTACTGGCCCGTCGTCTCGAAGCGCCGGTCGAACGTCTCCGGGTTTGCATCCAGTGTCTCCCGCAGCAGAAGGCGGGTCTTGTCAGCGTAGGCGAGTTGTCTTCGGACGTCCATTCTCCCCATTGTACCGAGGCCGCTCCCTCCGGGGTGCCCGGCTTGGGTCGTCAGGCCGTTGCCCGGCCGCAACACTATTAAGCAGAAGTGTTGCGCCCTCAGGCTTGAAGGGTAGTGGCTACACGCCTGGAAACTCGCTGTGGCTAACCTCCGAACGGCGGAATGAAACAGAACCTACGAGAACTGTTTCAGCTTGGGAAGTCTGTGTCGCCGATCCATGCTCGCCTGCCAAGCGAGTTTTTCTCCGTCCGCCTTTCCTAATTAACATGTCATAATTTCCTTTACGACGCGCGTTGCGCTGGTTGACGAAAGTAGCGCAGGGGTTCGATCGGCAAACCAGTTTCAGAATTGGCGGCGAATGACTGTTTCAATGGCTATCTCCCGGTTTCATGCAACGAACGAACGGGTGTACACGCAGCCACACTCAGCCACGGCCTACGAGCGGCGTCTTGGTGGCCATGACCGTCATGAACAGCACGTTCGCCTCGAGCGGCAGGTTGGCCATGTGCAGCACCGACTGCGCCACGTGTTCCACGTCCATCACGGGTTCGGCCGCCCGGGCGCCGTTGGCCTGCGGCACGCCCTGAGCCATCTTTGCCGTGTTATCCGTCAGGGCGTTACCGATGTCGATCTGGCCGCAGGGGGAGTACCTAAACTACAGCGGGTAGGAATTGTGCCGGTTGAATCTGCTCGTCTACTACTGCAACTGGCGCTGCCTGTTTTGGCACGACAAGCCCAAACTCAGCAAACCACCCCCTCGGCGAAAAACGCGCGGATGAGTTCGGACCCGCGTCGCGGGCAGTGCTGCTGTGTCAAGGCGCTTCTATCGCCGCTCCCCTACACCTCTGCCGTGCAGTGGCGTGGGGCACAGGTGTAGGGGAGCCGGGCCTCAGCGGGACTTCACCGGGGCCGGGCCGAGGCCTGGTTGGAGTAGGGGCTTTCCTGCCCCGACTTGAGCGCCGTGACCCGGTAGTGGTAGGTCACCCCGGACGTGACCGACGTGTCGGCGTAGGATGTGCCGGCGCCCAAGTTGGCGCGCAGCGAATACGGGCCGCCGCTCGTGGTCGAGCGGTAGACCCGGTTCTGCGTCACCCCCGTCGTGGCCGATTGCGCCCATGTCAGGCTCACCTTCCTCTTGCCCGCCGTGGCCGTCAGCCCCGTGGGAGCCGCGGGCGGAGGCGGGCCGGTGGGCGTGGCGCTGACCTGTGTAGAGTCGGGACTCTCGCCCCCGGAGTTGGCGGCGGATACCACGTAATAGTAGGTCGTGCCGTTGGTCAGCCCCGTGTCCGTGTAGCTCGTCCCCGAGATACGGGATACGAGGGTATAGGGGCCGCCGCTGCTTGTGGCGCGCTTGAGGTTGTAGGAAGTCGCGCCTTCGCTCGCATTCCAGGAAAGGCTCACCCGCGTATCGCCCGCGGTCGCCGTCAAAGCCGTGGGAGCGGGCGGCGGCGGCGGGGGCATGGGAGTGGCGCTCGCCTGATTGGAGTAGCCGCTCTCCCCGCTGGAGTTGGCGGCGGTCACGACGTAGTAGTAGGTCGTGCCGTTCACCACCCAGTCCTCATAGCCTGCTGCGATGGAGTAGTCGATATACTCGTACGGTCCGCCGGGGGTGGTGGAGCGGTAGACCTTGTAGGAGTCCGCACCGGCGCTCGCATTCCAGGTGAGGCTCACCTGCTGGTCTCCCGCGGTCGCCTTGAGGCCCGTGGGCGCACCCGGCGGCGGCATCGGCCTCGCCCAGGCGACGCTGGAATTGAGACTCTCGCCCCACTCGTTGGACGCGGACACGACGTAGTAGTAGGCGGTGCCGTTGGTGACGGCGGTATCGGTCCAGGTCGTGCTCGTGACGCCGGTGGCGACCGCCTCGAAGGGGCCGGCGGCGGTGCCGGAGGTGGAGCGCTTGACGGTGTAGCTGGTGGCGGACGGGCTGGCAGACCAGCTAAGGTCGACGCGCGCGTCCCACGCCGTTGCCGAAAGGTATGCGGGCCGGGTCGGGAGCGGCGAGGGATTCAGCAGATACCCGTCCGCCACGATCTGACTGGAGGCGTTGATGCCCCGGGCCTGCCCAAACGTGATGTCCGCGTCCACCAGAGTGCCGTGCAGCCGGTTGCCCTCGACGAGGCCGAGCGCGCGCATGCCGTTCACGCTGTCCCAGATCATGGCGTAGGAGGAGTAGGCGGTTCCGTAGTTCTCGCTTCCTCGAAACACCCACAAAGCGGACCCTGCTACGTGGCGCGAGTCGTTGATTGCCGCGCCGGAGCCCCCGTACACGTACCAGCCGGTGTACCAGGAGATCGAGGAGTCATCCAGCAGCGGGAGCGCCTGGGCGCCGGCACTATCCCACAGGTACGGCGCGTCACCGACCTGGCCCACTGCCTCGCCGAAGCCGTTGATGGCGTTGGCGATGTTGGTAAATAATCCGTCATGGAGCGCCACCATCGTGCCGGTGGTCCCGTTGGGAACGGCGGGGGTCCAGCGGAAGGCGCGCCTGTTGCCATAGGTGTCGGTGGCGTGGCCCACGACCTGGCCGGACGCGTTGACGCCGGTGGCCGCGCTGCCGACGTAGCCGGGAAGCGTTCCCAGGTCCGTCATCTGGCCGTTCTGCCAGAGGAACGCGCGCAGAACACCGGCGCCGTTGTAGGCGGCTCCTACCACCTGCCCAGCGTCGTTGATGCCGGATGCCCAGCTCGCCGCGCCTCCCAGGGTGCCCAGATTTTGCATGCCGCCTGACGCATCCCAGAGGAAGGCGCGTGTGGCTCCTGCGGCGGTGTCCGCCCACCCGACGACCTGGCCGCCATTGTTGATGGCGTTAGCCCGGGACTGCGACCCGCCCAGGGTGCCCAGGTCGCTCATGACGCCGCCCGCCCAGCGGAACGCCCGGGACGCATAGACGCCGTTGACGAGCGCCACCGACTCGCCGACGACCTGTCCGGCGTCGTTGAGTCCATAGGCCGTGGTGCCGCCGCCCCCCAGGTGGCCCAGGTCAACGGCGGTGTAGCTGTTGATGGGCGTCGTCTGCTGCGCGGCGACGGGGGATGCCAGCGGCCCGCACAGGGCGGCCAGCAGAAGCGCGAAAAGTGTCAGCCAATTACGGTTCATGGAATGCTCCTCCGAGCAGTCTTTCGCGCAGGGGGGATGTTCGCGCCCTGCGGGGAAGGTGGTAAATGCGTCTCGAATCCGCAGTGCGGGGAACCGAAACGACGTTGTGCAAAGTTCAGGGTGGGGCCGCCGGCACTAACTCGGTGGCCCCGTGTCGCCCTTATCAGCGGCACGTCCCCCCCGCGCACGTCGCCAACTCCCACAGGCGGCTGGACCACCGCCGCAGATGTCCGGGCGGCGCGAGCAGGTGCAGGCTTTCGAGCTGATAGGGGTCCCGGAACAAGTCGTACAGTTCGCGAGCGCCGGAACGGTATTCCACGTAAATCGCGGGTCCCGGCGCGCCGGCGCGAGCCGGGGTAGGCCCGGATCGGAAGGCGTCCCGCGTCCGCAGCGCGCGGACCTCGTCTCCGCCCTGCGCGGCCGGCCGCCACAACTCGACCAGGAAGTCGTCCCGCCACTGCTGCGGCCGCAGCCTCGGCCGCAGCCTCCTGCGGCCCAGCAGAGGCACCAGTGACCGGCCGTCCACGAAGTCGGTGGGCGTCGCGCCGCCTAACTGCGCGAAGGTAGGCGCGAAGTCGATGTTCAGCGCGTACTCGTCGCGCGTCACGCCGGCGGGCACACCCGGGCCGCGCACGATGAGCGGCATACGAATGTCCTCCTCGTAGATCTGGGCCTTGCCGTTCCGGAGCCGATGCTGGCCCAGGTGATAGCCGTTATCCGAGGTGAAGACGATGTAGGTGTTCTTCAGTTCTCCGCGCGCCGCCAGATGCTGTACGATCCGCTCGATCCCCTCGTCCAGCGCGAGCAGCGATTCGAGCCGCGCCCGATACTCCTGATCGATAGCGGCGATCTGAGCGCCGCTCAGCAGCGGGAGGTTCTGGATGACCGGGGGCTTGTCGCTGACGTCGGCCTCGTTGAAGGAAGGCGGCCGCGGCGCCGACAGGTGCGCGAACGCGCCGATGTGGCGCGGCGCGGGAGTGGGCGGGCCGTTGGGCAACGAGCCGGAGTGGGGGGCGGTGGGAGAGAAGACCAGGAAGAACGGCTGCGCGTCGTTGGCCTCCGCCCGGTCGATGAAGGCGAGGGCTTTCCGGGTCAGCACGTCGGTCATGTAGTCGCTTGGGGCATTGCCGTAGCGAACGACGGTGCCGTTCTCGTTCAGCGAATAGTTGTAGTACGAGCTGAACCCTTCATAGGTGCTTTGCCACTCATCCCAGCCCGGCGGCACGTAGGTCGACCCTTCCGGATAGCCCACGAGGTACTTGCCGACGCGGCCCGTGAGGTAGCCCGCATCGTGGAGCCAGGTGGCGATTGTCGAGCGCTCCCCGCCCAGGCTGCGGAACTTTTCAAAGCCGCCGAGCGGCGGGATGTTGAAGAGTATCTGATGGTTGTGCGCGTACTTGCCCGTGAGCATGGAGGTCTGCGAGGGGCAGCAATTGGGCGTGGTAAGAAATGCGTTCGTGAAGGTCACGCCCTTGGCGGCCAGCAGCGCCTGAACGCGGGGCATGTACGCCACGCTCGCCAGGTCCTGATCGTCCGACACGATATAGACGATGTTCGGCCGCGCGGGCGCCGCTGCGGGCGCCCTTTTAGCGAACGCGAACGCCGGGACAGAGCCGGCGATCAGCAGGAGCGCGAATGAACGCAGGGTGGCAGCGCGCTTTCGAGTTCTCATCGTAAGTCTCCTTATCGGCGGGCGCATAAGCCCCGCCTGTCAATGAACGGTGCGTGTTCAGGGACTGCTCGCACCAGGGAAGGCAGCCCCGTCGCGACGCGCTCCTGCGTGCCGCGCCAACGACAGGGGCTTTGTGCCGAGCCAGGGCGGCCGCGTTCGGCGCGACTCGCATCGGGGACTGCACAGGGCGGCTGCCTGCCGCGCCGATCCGCCAGCACAGACGCCGAAGGAACCAAGTCGCCGGCAAAAGTGCAACGAGCGTCAACCGATCTGCGAATCATCAGATTCTCCTCCGTAGGCGGTCCTGCCGCCCTCTTCTGCTTCCACTTCCACCTTAACCGGCGCCCGTCAGGGCAGCGGCAGGGAAACGTGAAAGTATCATTAAACGGGGCGAGTGCTTACCGAATGGTTTTCTATCGGAGAAGCATTGGGGAATCTACGACCACACCCGACAGCCGACGGTCGGGCGAAGGCGGGCAGGACGGGGGCGGTGGGCGAGCGGGAAGGGTACTTGCCTGCGGGCGCGGGAGGGAGGAGGGTGGGTTACGGAGAGGAGAGCGACCCGTCGTCCATCACCACGCCGAGCAGGTTCGGCCGGCCCGCGTAGGGGCCGCCGGCCACCACCCACCAGCCCCGGGTTCCCAGGAACGGGAGGGAGGGGTCGAACCGCGCCTTCCGGTAGCCGGCGTGGCCGTCCGCGTAGGTAACGTTGAGCCCCTCGTGGTGGCGCGGCGTCCTTCCCGAACGCGCCAGTACGGGCACGTTCGCGGGCGGGTTTTCCCCGCAGACGCCGTACCCGTCATAGAAGACGCTCGTGTCTGCGGGACGAGGCACCTGTGACAGCGGACGCCCGAACAGGGAACGGTTCGAACTGCAGGAGAAATACCGGACCGTGCCCGGCCATGCGCCCAGCCGGCCTCCAAGGCAGCCGCCGCGTGCCGGCGTTTCCTCGATAAACCGCTTGAGGTCGAGGTCCTCCGGTTCACTGGGGCACTGGAAGACCGCACTGTTCTTCACATAGGGAAAAAGGAAGTCCGGGGGTCCGGGGGCCAGGCGCCGGCCCTCGATCACTGCCGTGTATGGACCGAGAAAGTAGGTCTCATCGTAGTCCTGCGCATACTGTGTGAGCGCCATGCCAAGCTGCCGGAGGTTGCTCATGCAGGCGGTCTGACGTGCCTTCTCCCGGGCCTGGGAGAAGGTAGGGAAGAGGATGGCGGCGAGGACAGCGATGATGGCGATCACCACCAGCAGCTCGATGAGCGTGAAGGCCTTGCGTCGCATGGTTTGTCCTTTCAGGCTGCGGGTGTCAGCAGACCCGGATCAGCGCGCCAGCGCTCGCGGCGCGGGGCGAACGGGGGCCTTGGGCAGCCCATCGGTCTCGGCGAAGGGCGCCGCGCGCCACAGCCGCACCGTTCCGTCGGGGCTGCCGGTGGCCAGGGTGTTGCCGTCGGGGGAGAACGCCAGCGTCCACACCGAGTCTCCATGGGCCGTGAGCGTGGCCTCCTCCTGATCGACATTCGAATTCCAGAGCCGCACCATGCCGTCCATGCCTCCTGAAGCGAGGGTCTTGCCATCGGGAGAGAAGGCGAGGGCGAGGCACGGGCCGACGTGCCCCACCAGCCGGCGGATCCGCCGCCTGCTGGCCAGGTTCCAGAGATAGACCGAACCTTCTATCTCCCCTGCTGCAACGAGCCTGCCGTCCGGAGAGAAAGCCAGAGAAGCCGCGTGGACTTCTCCTTCCAGGATCGCCACCCGTCGCTGCGAGGCAGTGTCCCAGAGCTCGATCCGCCGGTCCGGGCCGGTGGTGGCGATCGTTCTGCCATCGGGAGAGACGGCAACCGCACCCTGCGGCCGGGTCGAATCCCCGGGAAAGGCTGCCAGCCGCCGGCCGGAGGTCACGTCCCAGAATCGGCGTGATGCTACCGCGCCCATGCTCCCACCGCCGTTCGCGGTCACGAGAATCCCCTCGGAGGCAAAACAGAGCGAGGAGACGATCGCCGGATGCCTAGGGATGACACGGATGACCCGCCGCGCGTGGACGTCCCAGAGCCTGACACCGCCGTCCCCGCTCGCGGTGGCGAGGAGCCTGCCGTTCGGCGAGAACTGGCAGCTCCGGCGGATGCCGAAGCGTGCAGAGTCCGGCTCCCTGTAGAGGGGGGGGCCGACTCTGCTTCTGGTGGCGACATTCCAGAGCGATACCGTCCTCGCCCTCACCTCGGCGAGGAGCTTGCCGTCGGGTGAGAACGCAACCGCCCCAACGTTGTCGCTGCCGGTGGCGAGGATCTCGGCCTCGCGCCGTTCCCGCTCTGCCGCCCGGATGAGCCGCAGATCCGTGTCCCACAGCCGGGTGGTGCCATCGCGGCTGCCGGACGCCAGCGTCCTGCCGTCCGGTGAGAAGGTGATGGAAGCAACACGACCGGTGTGTCCCTGCAGGGGCGCCAGCGGCCGGCCCGATTCCGGATCCCAGAGGCGGATCGTGGCATCGAGCCCGCTCGAAGCGAGCAGCTTGCCGTCGGGGGAGAACGCGAGGCTGACGATGACCCCCTTGTGTCCCCGCAGCGTCCGCAGCCACCGCCCCGTGCGCGCCTCCCAGAGGATCAGCGTCCTCATGGCACCGGTCGCGATCAACCGTCCATCCGGTGAGAACGCCACGCTCTCCACGAGACTTCCGTCGGGGGGTGCCAGGGATCTGGGGAGCGGCCTGACGTTCCCGGATCTGATGTCCCACAGGGTGACACGACCGCCATCTGGCCCGGCGGCGCAGACGGCCAGCGTACTCCCATCGGGAGACAGATCCATGGCGCCGGCGGCGCGGATCGGAACCGTCCGCGACCCGCTTTCCGGGTGCCCCGCGGGCGGCGACTGTCGGCCGGATCGGATAGCCCACAGCCGGACGGTGTTGTCCTCGGCCCCGGCGATGAGGGTCTTCCCATCGGGAGTGAAGAGGATGCGGGTCCATTGGCGCCGGAACCCCGGGAATTGACGCCTGAGAGCCACCGGTCGCGATTGCAGATCCCACAGTTTGACGGTACCGTCCTCGGTGCCCATGGTGGCCAGGAGCTTGCCGTCCGGAGAGATGGTCACCACACTGGAGCCCTGATGCGCCGTCACCGTGGCCAGCAAGGTATTCCCGACCGTGTCCCACATTTGCACGACGCCATCGGCGCCGCCGGCAGCCAGCACCTTGCCATCTGGAGAAAAAGCGACGGAATTGACTGCTCCGCCCCGCGTCGGGAAGGTGTGGCGGTCCTGGCTGCGGCAGAGCCGCCAGAGGTAGCGCCAGACGAAGTCGCGCCGGTCAGGTGCCCCCTGGGCGTGCCCTTTCCTCGGCCGGTGCTGCTCGAGCAACCGCTGGGCGCGGACCATGTTTCCATCTTTGGCAGCCAGGTGGGCCAGGTTCATCTGAGAGACGTACAGGAGGTCGCCGGACGCGATCAGCGCCTGGCGGCGGTCGTCGGCCAACCTCTTCATGTCCACTACTGAGCGTTGGGCCGTCCATGCCAGCGCGCCGATCAGCCCCACGACCACGCCGGAGAGCGCGGTCGCGCGCGCGAGACCGCGCCGGTAAGCGGCCTTCTGCCGCCGCAGTTCCGCATCCGGCATGTGCTGCGCCACCCATGCCCGGTCGAAGACGCGCTGGTAGATCCGGTTGCGGACCCGGAGGTAGCCCTGCGCCGCCCGCACCGCCCCCGCCAGCTTCAGCAGCCCGCAGAGCGGATTGGTGTCATCATCACGCACTCGCCGCCGCTGCTCCCGCACCTGCCGGTACAGGTCCAGCAGCGCCGCCAGGTCCGCCTCGCTGCGCAAGAGCCGCTCGCGCACCAGGATCAGGTTGTCGTCGTTCTCCCGGGCCCCGCGCGTCAGGAACAGCGCGCCGCACACCCGGTCCACGCCCGCGGGCCCGTGCACGCTGCCGTCACCGGCCATCGCCTGGCAGAGCCGCTGCGTCAGGTAGGGATGTCCTCCCGTCCAGTGCAGGATCCGCCCCAGCAGCGCCGTTGCTTCCTTCTTTGACCGGCCAGGAGCACACGGCTCGCCCCCCTCCAGGCCGGCCGCCAGGATCGCGGCCTCCTCCGCCGTGAAGTCGCCGAGGTCGATCCTTCTGCCGATGTTGAAGGGCGTGGTGCGCGTGTCCCGGATCAGGTCCGACGGCGTGGCCACCCCGACCAGGCAGAAGGCGAGGCGGCGGTACTCCGGGTCCTCCGTCCTGCGGTTGTGGCACTCGCGGATGGCGGCGAAGAACTCGTCGGCGGAGAAGGGCAGGCTGCGCACCGCGTCGATTTCGTCGATGAACAGGACGACCGGGCCGGGTATCTTCGCCAGCACGACCTGGCGCAGCGCCGCCATCCAGCGCTGCAGCGGGCCCAGCCGCTCATGCCCCAGCCAGAACTCCTCCAACTCGTCTTCCAGCTCCAGCGCGCATCCCATCAGGGCGAGCAGGCCGTCGTACCACTGCTCCGCGTCCAGGTTCTGGCCCACCCCCGTCAGGTCCAGGACGGCGACCGCCACTCCCGCCTCGCGCAGCCGGACGGCGGTACGCACCATGAGGGAGCTCTTGCCCATCTGCCGCGCGGTCAGCACATAGCAGAACGCGCCGCCGCGCAGCGCCTCATACAGATGGTGGTCCGCCCGGCGTTCGACGTAGGAGGGCGCGTCCCGGGGCAGGGTGCCCCCGGTGACGTAGAAGGAACCTTCGAGAAGGTTCAGCACGGTGCCCGGGCCGTCGCCCTTCCGTGTTTTCATGCTGTCGACATTTTTCATGATAGGTGCCGGCGGAGGTAGGCGGCGTACACCCCGCAGCGCGGCCGCGCCTCCGCGGCGGAGTCACCGGCGAGCACGCCCGCGCTGCGCAAGCGGTAGAAGCTGGCCGCGGCGGGACAGTGCTTGCCGCCCAGCACGGCGCGAACGGCCTCGCAGAGTTCCGCATCCTGGGTGAGCGCCGTCAGCATGCGACGCAGGTGGTCTCCGAAGATCCCGTCCTCGTGCTCCGCCTGCGCTTCCAGTGCCGCCAGGTCAAGTCCATCGCTCATCATGCTGTGCAGACCGCGACGCACCAAGTCGGGATGGCCGCCCATCAGGCGGTAATAGCGCGCCACCTCGGCGTCATTTCGCAAAGGAGAACCGTAGCGCCGACTGAGTTCCGTCACTTCCCCTGGCGTGAAGTCCTCCAGCGCCAGCCGCGTTCCGACGTTGAAAGGCGACTGGTTCAGGTCGGTGATGAAAAGGTGCGCTTCCGTGGCGTAGGCAATGGCCAGCGTCAGTCGGCGCCAGGGTCCCTGCGGGTTCAGCGCACGCTCGTTATGCCAGGAGCGAAACAGACCGAACACCACGTTGCTGAAGGGGCAGGTGAAGAGGCGATCCACCTCATCGAGCGCCCAAACGAGCGGAGGGAAAATCTCCCCCAGGACTTCCCGCCGCAGGAGGCGCTCGAAGTTCACGTTCCATCCCCGCCGTGGATTCCAGACATCCTCTAGGGACACATCCAGATCAAGCTGATCGACAATCATCTCCGCCAACGTCTGAAAGAGCGCAGCGGGGGACACGAGCTGCTCCGCGTCCAGTTTCTGCAGATCCGTCAGCACTACCCGGACACCCGCCTCCCGCGCCCGGTGCAATCCGCGCGCTAGGAGCGAGGTCTTGCCGATCTGGCGCGGCCCCTTGACCAGGACGATGCTGTCCCTGCGGGAGATTGCCGCCTGGAACTCCTCGTCGGTCGGTCGGACGACATAGAAGGGCGAGCCGAGGGGTACCGCGCCGCCGCCTTCCGCCTCCAGGTAATCGGTTGGTATAGTGGGAGCAGCAGCTGGGGAGGTTATCAGAGGACCAGCAGCGGGCCTAACCGTCGTGGCGGTGCTGCTTCGCAGCTCCTCCAGAAAGGCGCGCGTGGGCGGGGAAGGACCCGAGCCGAGCTCTTCACGCAGGACGCGCTCCAGATCGCGGTACTGGCGCAGTGCTTCGGCGGGCCGGCCCGCCGCCGCATAGAAGCGCATGAGACTGGCGTGAGCGTCTTCTCTTAGGGGGTCGGCAGCAACGAGGCGACGACCGGTCTCGATAGCGCCAGGTAGATCTCCCGCCTCGGCAAGGGCGGCAGCGAGCCGCGCCAGAGCGTCCCGGTATACCTCTGCCAAGCGCTCCCGCTCCGCCAGTACCCATTCCTCATAGTAGCCGGGCAGCAGCTCGCCCTGGTAAAGCGTGATTGCTTGGCGGAGGGAAGCGATGACTTCCTCTGTGCTGCGGGTTGCCGCTGCCGAGGAGAGCAGTGCCGCCTCGAACTCCTCCACGTCCGTGGTCACCGCCGCCGGGTCCAGAGAAGCTTCGGAGCGGTCGGTCAGAAGAACACTGTTCTCCATACTGCCGCCCGGCTCCAGCGTCTGCCGAAGCGAAGAAAGGCCCTGCCGGAGACGATTGCGGATGACGTCCCGATCCTCCTCGGGCCACAGCTGCTCCGCGAGCAATTCGCGCGGTTGCCCCCGCAGACGCAGGCGCAGAGCCAGGCAGGCGAAGAGCGCGGCGACCTTCCGGGACTCGAAGTGGGTGACGACTCGCTCTCCCCGCTGTGCCCGAAAGCCACCGAACAGTTCGATTCGCCAGCGCTGCTGCTGCTCTGTAACTCTGCCCACGGCTTCTGAGGCAACGCTGTTGCCGATGCCGTGGCTGTCTTCGTTGCCTTGGTGCTGCTGCTCAACCATGTCGGCATTCACCTCTGGGTGGCGTGGGTTCGCAACCCCAATGCGCGGCAGGGGGCGCGGACGTCCGGTTGGCAGGATTTATTACCGCCCGAAAGTTCGGCCCGCCCCGCCCCTTTTCCTGTCTCTACTGACTACCTCGGTCTGTGTGACTAGGCGCGCTGCGCGAGACTGCCTCAGCAGGAACGTGGAGCAGGAACGTGGAGGGGGAAGCCATCTGCACGAGAGTGTGGCCGGGGAGCGTTAGAGAACTGCAAGGGAAGCGTTAGGAAACCATTAACGGCATTGGATTTAAGCGCGTTTCTGTTGTAAGTTGTGGTCGTGATTACTCAAACCTGCCCGCACTGCAAGAGCGCCCGTTGCAAACGCTTCGGCACCAATCGCAGCGGCTCGGTGCGCTGTCGCT
>JAABUN010003689.1_pt1 | contig 22939 bp, 15 predicted proteins | sample 5559311 | NCBI WGS metagenome assembly JAABUN01 (sample SAMN10711877, study PRJNA513370) | rock metagenome | isolation source: Antarctica rocks | place: Antarctica: Victoria Land, Siegfried Peak sud
TGGAAGCGACCTCCCCCCCCGGCCCCCTCTCCGACGCGGAGAGGGGGAGGGAGTGGGGGCGGGGTTTTGCCCTGTTCCCTCCCCCCTGTGGGGGAGGGAACAGGACCTGTCTTGCTCCCCCTCGCCGCGTCGGAGAGGGGGCCGGGGGGTGAGGTGGCTCGGGCCTTACTTCGCCGGCGTCAGCTCGACCAATCCCGCGTCGATGTACTGGCCGCCCTTGGTCTGGTGGCAGTGGACGGCGATCACGTTCGCCCCGGCCTTCAGCCCCTTCCGGGCGGCGGACGAGACCGCCACCAGGGTGTAGTCCCCGACGTACCCGGGCAGCCGGGCGGCCAGGACGCCGTTCAGGTACACCTCGGCGTCGTCGTCGTGGTGGACGCGGAGGAACACCTCCCCCGGCGGCACGTTCTTCAACTCGAACTCGCGGCGGGCGTAGATGTCGGCCGTCGCCCACTCGGTGCGGACGACCGCCCCGGGCGTCCCCTTGGTGCCGAACCCGCCCTCCCCTTGCTGCCACGCCGCGGCGTCGGCGGCCAGCTTCTCCCACCCGGCGGCCGGCTTGGTCGTGGTGTACCGCCACGGCTGCGGGGCCGCCTCGGCCGTCGGCACGACGGCCCGGTAGGTCGGGGCCGGGCCGAACAGCGCCCGGTGCCACGCCTTCGTCTCGGCCGGGTCGAACTTGAGCACCTCGCGGTCGTAGGTCATCAGCCCGTTCACCTCGACCTCGACATCCGTCGTCTGGGTGTACACCGCGGCCGACAGCCCCTTCTGGATCAGCGGGTGCAGTTGCAGCATCATGCCGTGGTAGCCCTGGCGCAATTCATCCGTCGTCTTGAGGGTGCGGTACCCCCAGTTGTCGCTGTCCTGCCACAGGTGCCCCTTCAAGGGCAGGCCGAGGCCGCCGAACTCGCCCAGCACCGACACCCGGTCGGGCATGACCGGGTACATGCCGGGGTCGGGGTAGCGGTGCATGTCCTTCATGTCGCCGAAGCCGCGGTCGGTCCAGCCGCTCGGCCCGTCGACCAGCCGGGTCGGGTCGTACTCCTTGACCCACTTCAGCACGTCGTTGGTGTCGTGCTGGCCCCACCCCTCGTTGAACGGCACCCAGACGACGATGCAGGCGAACCCCTTCAGGTGGTCCATGATCGCCTTGAGTTCGGTGCGGTACTGGGCCTTCTCGGGGGCGGTGAACGTGGCGTCTTCCTGGGCCTCGGGCTTGATGAAGTGGTTCCGACCCCGCTGGCCCATGCTCGGCATGTCCTGCCAGACCAAGAGGCCGAGTTGGTCGCAGTGGTAATACAGCCGGGCCGGCTCGACCTTGATGTGCTTGCGGAGCATGTTCATGCCGAGGGACTTCAGCACTTCGAGGTCGTTCTTCATGGCCGCGTCCGACGGCGGGGTGAGCAGGCCGTCCGGCCACCAGCCCTGGTCGAGCGGCCCGACCTGGAACAGCGGCTTGTTGTTGAGCATCAGCCGCATCACGCCCTTGTCGTCCTTGCCGGCGCTGATCTTGCGCATGGCGAAGTACGATTGCACCTCATCAACGGGCTGTGCGGTGTCAATCGAGAAACGCATGAGGGCCACGGTAACGTCATACAGGTGCGGGGAATCGGGCGACCACAGGTTGGGGTTCTTGACGGACAGGACGATCTTTTCGCCCACCTTGGCTCCCTTCCCGCCCATGTCGGTAGTCCCGTCCCGACAGGCGATGAGTACTCCGTCCTTTGGTTGAGTTCCCTCGCAGGTTACCGTGAACGTCACGGTGCCCTTGTCCACGTCCGGTACGGCGACAACCTTCGTGATCCGCGCCTCCGCGACCGGCTCCAGCCAGACCGTCTGCCAGATGCCGGTCACCGGCGTGTACCAGATGCTTTCCGGCTTCATCTGCTGCTTGCCGCGCGGCTGGGCACCCATGTCGGTCGGGTCCCACACCCGGACCACCACCTCGTTCGCCCCCGGCTTGAGGGCCGTCGTGATGTCGAAGCTGAACGGGTCGGACCCGCCGCGGTGGACGCCGACCTCGGTGCCGTTGACGCTGACGGTCGCCTCCCAGTCGACGGCCCCGAAGTGCAGCAGCACCCGCTTCCCCTTCCAGCCGGCCGCCACCTCGACGGTGCGGTGGTACCAGACGTGGTCGTCGTGGGTGACCGACTTGCCGACGCCCGAGAGGGCCGACTCGACGCAGAACGGGACGAGGATTTGCCCGGCCCAGGTGGTCGGCTTGGGGGCGTCCTTCTTGACGATGGCGTAGTCCCACAGGCCGTTCAGGTTCAGCCAGTCCTTGCGGACCATCTGCGGCCGCGGGTACTCCTGCCAGGCGTTCGCGGGGGTGACCTGCTTGCCCCACCGGGTCATGAGCGGGCTGGGGGCCGGCTTCCAGTCGGCGGCGGCCGACCCGGCGGCGAGCAGCAGGCCGGCGAGGAACAACAAGGGGCGCATCGGTCGAACTCCGGGAGGGGGGGCCGGAGGCGGGGGCATCCGGGGAGAGAGTCATTGGGGCCGGGGCGGGTGGCCGTGTCAAGCGTCTTCCGCACTCGGCAGGGCCTTCCCGTAGTCCGCTCGCTCCGCGAGCGGTCTTCCTCACTCGGGCCGGCCGTTAGCGGGTGAGGACCGCTCGCGGAGCGAGCGGACTACGTCCGGCCGAAGTCGTTCCCCAAGGCTTGCTCGAGGTACGGCGTCACGCCCCAGAACCGCTTCATCTCGGTATATTCGGCGACGGCCGCCGGGTCGCCCACGGGGCCGGCGCGGACGGCCCGAATGAGCAAGTTCCGCGCGGTGTGTTCGGGGCTGACGAACTCGACCACCTCGGCCCGATACCCCATGACCCGCAGGGCCGCGGCCCGGAACGCATCGGTCGCCAGGTCGGCCAATCGCTCGCGGAGGATGCCGTTGCGGAACACGGGCTGGAGCGCCGCCGCCGGCCCGGCCGCTTCCAGTTCTTTGTTGAGCGCATGGTGGCAGCACGGCACGCACAACAGTAACCGGGCACCGCCCCGGACGGCCCGAGCAATCGCGTCGTCGGTGGCCGTGTCGCAGGCGTGCAGGGCCAAGACCACGTCGACGGGGTCGGCGGCGGCCGCGATCGGGGCGCAGGCGAACGCCGGCCCGTCGGCCCCGAGCCGGCTGGCCCGGCCGATGCTCTTGCGAATCACGTCCTCGTTGACATCGATCCCGAGCAGCCGGGCCGGGACGCCGACGACGTGGTTCAGGTAGTGATGCACGGCCAGCGTCAAGTAGCTGGCCCCGCAGCCACAGTCGAGGATATCGACCGGCCGGCCGAGGCCGCGCAGGCCGGCGGCGTCCAGGACGTGCGTCAGGTGCTTCAGGAACTCGTTGATCTGCGTGTACTTGGCCCGCATCGTCGGCCGGACCTGGCCCGCCGCCGTGGTGACGCCCATGACTTCGAGCAGGCGGTCGGCCGTCCCCTCGGGCAGCGGCACGGCCTTCACCCGGTTGTGGGCCGTGTCGTCGGCGGCCGCGTCGTCGGGCCGGGCCGGCCGGCGGCCGAGCAGCAGCTTCCCTTTTTTCGACGTGCGGGCGTCGAGTTCTTCCCCGCGGGTCGAGACGTGGACCCCGGCGAATCCGGCGGCCAGCACCTCATCCAGAGGCACGCCGGCGGCGGCCGGGGGGTGGTTGTCGGTGTGGGTGCGGCGGCCGTCGAACCGCGAGAATTGCAACTGCCGCTCGCCCCGGACCTCGACCGGCCGGACGACGACCTTCACCCACGGACTCGGCCCGAACCGCGTGGCCCCGGCGAACGTCGCCCGCCGGAAGTCCGGGCCGAGGACGGCGGCGCGGACCGTATCGAGCACGGCGTCGGGGTCGGGACTTGGCATGGGGGCATTCTAGGCCGGCGTCGCGGCGGGGCGAGCCGGGCGTAAGATGCCCCCGGCGAGCCGCCTCCGGGGTGCATCCGATGCCGACGATCTACGTGGACGCCGACGCCTGCCCGGTCAAGGCCGAGGTGTATAAAGTCGCCGGCCGGTACGCCCTCCCGGTGAAGGTCGTGGCCAACAACCCACTGCGGGTGCCGGCCGACCCGAGCATCGAACTGGTCGTCGTCCTGGGGTTCGGCCTGGCCGACGACTGGATCGCTGAGGCTGCCGGGCCGGGGGACATCGTCGTGACGGCCGACATCCCGCTGGCGGCCCGGAGCCTCGAAAAGGGGGCACTCGCCCTCGACATGCGCGGCCGCCGGTTCACCGACAACGACATCGGCCAGGCGATGGCGGTCCGCGACCTGATGCGGGGGCTGCGGGCGGACGGGACGGTCGGCGGCGGCCCCCCGCCGATGACGCCGAAGGACCGGTCGCGGTTCCTGGGGGCGCTCGACGAAGCCGTCCACGCGGCCCGGCGGGCGGCCGTGCGGTCGGAGCCTCGACCGTCAGGGAGGGTCAGCGCTGGCCCCGGACCGGGTGACCCGAACCCGCCCACGCCCGGCGAGGATGGCGGGTGACAGCGGACAAAGCCGGTTGGGTGTTAGGGGCGGCGAATCCGGGTCCGTCAAGGCACGGACACTTTGACGAACTCGCCCGGCTGCAGCCCTACCAGGGCGGCCAGCACCGCCGGCAGGGCCGGTCGGATCGCCTCGACCGTGTTCGCCGGCGTCAGCACGACGACCACCGCCAACGGCAGCGCGCCGAGGTTCTGCTGGTATTCCAGCCCGCGGTCGTTCGTAACCAAAACATCGAACCCGTCGGCGGCCGCCCGCCGGAGCAGCTCGCCGTTCTCGACCCCGCCCCACCCCATGTACGCGGCGGTGTACACGTCGTGCCGGGCAGTTAGAGCCGGACCTGGTGCGGCAGGTTCTCGTCGAGCAAGAGCTTCACGCCGGGACCGCCGCCCGGGCGGCGTCCGCCCGGAGCGCGTCCAGCAGGCTAACGACCTGCTCGCAGCGGACCGTCGGGAACTGGTCCAGGAACCCAGCAACCGTGTACCCGGCCTCCAAGTGGTCGAAGAACGTCCGCACGTCAATGCGCGTGCCTGCGAAGCACGGCACACCGTGCATGATTTGTGGGTTGCGCGTGACGGCCGGTTCCATGGTCCTCTTCTCCCCGCCCCCCGGATGGGCGACCGCAATCCGTTCCCCGCTCTCGGCCGCGTAACGACCCAGCTCAGCCGCCGGGGCCGCCGAGTGGGCTATGCGTCTCGAAAAGCGCACCCGCGGCCCCGGTCTGCTGCAGCGACTGGTTCGGCGTCTGCACGGGGCGCGGGGCCAACCGGATGACCTCCCGGCCGCTGGCGATGCCCACCTCCCGGAGGGCCGCGACCATCGCCCGGATGTCGTACCCGTGGGACGCCGCGAACGCCTCCCGGGCCGCCCGCACTTCCCGCACCACCTCGTCCTCGGTCATGGCTCCTCCTCCGGTGGCAACTCCTGGGGCGTGCAGATCAGCGGCGGCTCGCACCCGGCCGCCCGGCACGCGGCCTCGATCCGCGGGCGGAAGGTCGCGTTGGCGATGTGGGTGCAGTTCCACGTCAGCAGGTACTGCATCCCGTGGACCGCGGCCGTCGCGATGTGGACGGCGTCCGCCCCGGCCCGCGGCGGGAGCGGCACCCGCCGCAACAGGGCATCGGCCAGCGAGACGACCTCCCCGGTCTGATCCAGGAGCGGCAACCCGGCCAAGGCGGACAGCCGTTCGGTAGCGGCGGCCGGGTCGCCCGCCTGGCACTCCACCAAGACTAACGGCGAGATGAACAAGTCGAACGCGGCCCGCCGGTCCCACCACTCGCAGGTGACCTGCTGGTGGGCCGTCCGGAGCAGGTCGCGGCTGGGCCACGCGGTCAGGTAGCTGGGAATCGTCGTCTCGACGTACACCCGGGGTTTCATGACCTGGATGGTAACGCGGGGCACGTCGCCGGACAAGCGCTCTCTTCGGCTCGGGGCTTCAACGCCGAACGACCCAGCCCAGCAGTCCGGTCGCTCAGGAGACAGTGTATCGAGCCAAGCGCATCATGCCGCCGGGTCCGGTGCAGCGCCTGGTTCGGCGTGCCTTTGGCACTCAGCGGCGTGGCTCGGCAAGATACTTGCCGATGCCCCGGCCCCCGCCCGCAGCAGCCGGGTCGTACACCCCGAAGTACCTCACCAGCGTGCCCTGAACGTCCCGGCACTCCGCGGCGACTGCGTCGTCTGATGGGAACGAAAACCCGTCCCACGGGTGCAGCAAGTGGATGCTGTGGTCCGGTGCGTATAGGTCCGGCAGGTCGTGCCGCGGCAGCTTCCCCACCGCCTCCCGGAATGCCCGCACCCGCTCCTTCTCGTCCGGGGTGGTGGCGACGAAGTCGTCGAACTTGTGTGACAGCCCAACCGCCCGGTGCAGCCGGTCGTACTCCTTCTCCGACGCGGCGTTCACCGCCGCCAGCCGGTCGTACTCGTCCGCAGACATTTTCGGGGCGAACCGCAGGACGAACCGGATCGCCCGCTCGCCATCTGGCGTCGGGCGGGCGTTCGGTGCCGCATTCGGGTAAACCCGCGCCATCGCGACGGCGGCCTTCCGACGGAGGGTGATCTCGTTCCCCTCCACCTTGACCGCCCAGTTGTCGCGCGCAACGGCTTTACCGATCCTCGCCGCCCACTTCTGGCCATCGGCCTCGGCCATCTTCCACGCGGGTGGGTCAGCAGCGGCACCGATGCTCGGGATCAAGAGAACCATCCCGACAACGAGTACCTTGTCCATCCGTACGCCCTCCGCCGCCGAACGACCCAGCTCAGCAGCTCCGGGGGCCGCGAGTGAGAATATACTCACGAGGAACCGCAACGGCCCCCGGTGTCCGCTGCAGCGCCTGGTTCGGCGTCCGCGCTCACAGCCCCCGCTCGACCTCGGCGGCCGCGAGGGCGAACAACTGCCACACGGACGCTCCCGGCGGCAGCGGGTCTGGCAGCTTGGCGAAGTGCGCCGCGAACCCGCGCAGGATGTCGGGGTACTCGGTCCCCTCGTACCGGGACGGGTGCTGGAGCAGGTCGCCCGCCCGGCCGTCCAGGAAGGCGACCAGTCCGTCCCGCGTGGCAACCGTCTCGGCGTCGCCCACTGCTGTGCCCTCCGCCGCCGAACGACACAGCTCAGGGGCGGCGGCCCTGAGCGAATGACAAGTCAAACTGAGGCGAGGGCCGCCGTCCCCTGCAGCGCCTGGTTCGGCGTCGAGCGCCTCAATCCGAGCTGGAGCCGACGAACACCGCCGCGCCGTCCGCCGCTACGAAGACGAATGCGAAGTCCCACATGACCGGATAGAACGGCTGGCCGTCCGACAGCCAGAACCGGAACATCCTGTCCGACGCGGCGGCGGCCTGCTCAACGTTGGCGAGTACCATGCCGACCAGCTCGTCGAAGCGCAGCGACCGGAGAACCGTCTTCGGCGGCCCGGAACCGTGGCCGCCGGGATACCGGATGCACTTCTCGACCTCGGCCAGCACCTCCGGTCCGCTGACCTCCGACACGCCCCCGATCACCGCCGCCGGCCCTAGCGCGGCCGTGATGTACTGCTCCGGCGTCCCGCCCGGGATGGCCGGCACCCGAACGAGCCTAAAACCGACGACGTAGTCCAGGCCGGGGAGCAGCGACTCCAACTCCTTCAGAGCGGCGTCAATGTCCATGCGCCTCTCCGCCGCCGAACTAGTGTTTATCTTGCGTCGATGCAAGATAACGTGGCTGGCGGCCGGGGTTCTAGCCTGACCGGGCGGTCAGGCTAGCCGCCCAACGTGCGACCGTCAACCCTCGCGCCGAAATCACGCACCCGGCCCCGCCCGCTGCCGCGCCCTGGTATTGTTCGCCTGGACAGCGTATCACCCGGCGGCGACGCGGCCGCCCCCGTCACTTCCCGATCACCTCCAGCCGAATCCCCTTGAACCGCACCTCGATCGGCCCGCCGCTGTGCAACTGGAACCCGATCAGCCCCGTCCGGGCGAGCTTCGGGTCGGTCAGGTCGACGCACGGCTTCCCGTTGATCCACGTCCGCACCCGCGGGCCAACGGCTTCGATCACGTACTCGTTCCACTCCCCCGGCCGGACGTGCTTTTCGCCGCTCTCTTTCCAGAGCAGGCCGCGGCCGCTCTCCTCGTACAGCTTGCCCCACCAGCCGGCCCCGGCGTCGGCCTGCGGGCCGCGCATCTCGCCGTCGGGCAGCGGCTCGCTGCGGAACTGCACCCCGCTGTTCTCCGTGTTCGGCGTCAGCTTCACCTTCATGGAGAGTTTGAAGTCGGCGGCCGCGAACGGCCCCTTGGCGAAGTTGTTCCGCTTGAGGCCCGCCGCCGACCGGCCGACGAGTTCGCCGGCCTCGACCGTCCAGAGCGCGGGGTCGGCGTCCCACCCGATCAGGTCTTTGCCGTTGAAGAAGTCCTTGGCGTTGTCGGCCGTCGCCAGCAGCGGCACCTGTTTGGGGTGTTGCAGGTAGGCGATGAGCGCCCGCACGTCGCTCTCGGTGAGGGGCTTGGTCACGTCGTCCGGCATCATCGACTGCTCGGACAGCGTCCGGCGGTCGATGTCGGCCGCGGGGATGGTCAGCGTCTCGTTGGCCGTGGCGACGGTCAGGGCCGCCTTCGTCTCCTCCTTGACGATGCCCGTGACGACTCGGCCGTCACTCAGATCGAGCTTGGTCGCGGCGTACTCCTTGGGGATGACGGCCGACGGGTCGAAGATGTTCTCGAGCAGGTACGCCAGGTCCGGCCGGTTCGACCCGGTGATGTCCGGCCCGACCTTGCCGCCCACCCCGTACAGCGTGTGGCACTGCTGGCACGCCTTGGCGAACACGGCCCGGCCGTGGGACAGGTCGGGGGCGGTCGGCCCGGGCTGGGCGAGCGTCCTGGCCCAGCCGGCAATGAGCTTCTTGCGGTCGGCCGGCGTCTCGCGGACACTGCCCCAGACGGCGAGCGTCTTGGCGGCGAGCGTCGGGTCGTTCAGGTTGCGGAGTTGCCGCACCACCTCGGCCGGCACGTCGGCGGCGGGAATCGCCTTGGCGGCGACGGCGTCGAGCAGGGCGTGGGCGTAGGCCGACCGGCCCGACAGGGTGGCGAGGGCGTCGCGCTTCTCGGCAGCCGAGAGTGACGGCCAGATGGCAAGGACCGCGGCCGGCGTCTTGGCGTCGTCGAACGCGGCCAGGCTGCGGAGGGCGGCTCCGCGCACGTTTCGGTCGGCGAGCAGCTTGTGCAACAGCGGCGGCAGTCCCGCGTCCCGGGCGGCGACGAGCCGGGCGGCGGCCGCCTGCCGGGCGGCGATGTCGGCACTCGGGTCGGCGAGCAATGCCCGCAGGGTGCCGAGAGCAGCCCTGTCGCCGAACGTGATCGCCACCGAGTTGGCCAGCGACTTCACGTCGGGGCTGTCGAACTTCGCCAGCCGCTCGGCTGCGGCGGCCCACCCGGCCGGCCGGGCGACGTTCCGCCGGCCCTTGAACCCTTCGGTCATGCCGCGCAGGATCAACGCTACCGAGGCCACGTCCGCCTTCGTCAGCGCCGTAGCGAGTCGGTCGTTCCCGGCCACGTCCGACGTGGCCGCGATCCGCCGGGCGGTGAGTTGAACCAGGAGCGGCACCTTACCGTTCAGGGCCAGGTCCAGGGCGGCCTGCGGGTCGCGGCCGGCGATCGGTTCGAGGGCGTACCAGTAAAGGAACGGCAGGTTGACATCGGCCGCGTCCTCGGAGTGCGAGAGCAGCCCGGCCAGGATCTCGCGTCGGCTCTCGACCGGCACGCGCTGCAGCCCGGAGGCGATGTACCGCCGCACGACCGGCGACGGGTCGGCCTTGGCGGCCCGGGCCATCGAGGCCAGAAATAGTGCGTCCGGCGGGCCGAGTTGTAACGTCAACTGCACCGCCCAGGCCCGGACGTGTTCTGGAAAGGTCTCAGTTTCGAGCCAGTCCGCGAGTTGAACGGCCGGTTGGTTGGGATTGTCCACGACATGCCACGTCCACATCATCCGCAACTGGTCCCGCGACGACATCGTTTTGAACGCATCAGCCGTCGCGAACAACGCCTTCTGAATGCCCTCGGTCCGCGGCAGGCCGACCGCCGCCCGCTCTTGCAACAGCCGCCGGGCGTGGCGGGCGTACCAGTCGTTGTCGTGCGTCTGGTACGCCACCAACTCGGCGTCGGTGCATTTGGCCAGGTCAAGTTTCGGGGCCGCCTTCGACCCGCGCAGGCTGACCTTGAACACCCGGCCGTTGGTCCGGTCGAACGCCTTGGGGTCTTTGACGTGGCACGCCTGCTTGTCGTACCAGTCGATGAGATACACGTTGCCGTCCGGCCCGGACCGCAGGTTGATGAACCGCGCCCACTCGTCGTTGGCGTGCAGGAAGTCGGTGCCGTGGCTCGCGGTGTACCCGCTCCCCTTGGCCGCCGGCACGTCGACGTTCAGCCGCCGGCCGTGCAGGTTGCCCATGAATAGTTGGTTGCGGTACTCAGCCGGCCAGGTGCCGCCCTGGTAGCACATCAGGCCGCAGTGGGCGTGGCCGCCGCCCTTGTCGCCGCTACTGGCGTTGCCGGCCCACGGGTTCGCCCCCTGCCAGTGCAGGTGGTCGGCGATGGTGTTGATGTCGGCGTAGGTGTACGGGTTCTGATGCGGGCCGACCTGGCGCAGGTACCGGCCGCCCTGGATGACGTGGAAGCAGTGCGGGATGACGCACGCCTCGATGAAGAAGTCGCCCTTGTCGTTGTAGTCGAGGCCCCACGGGTTCGACGTGCCCTCGGCGAACAACTCGAACGTGTGCCGGGTCGGGTGGTAGCGCCAGATGCCGCAGTCGATCGCCACGCGGTCCTTGGCCGGCGTGCCCGGCTTGCCGACTTTGGAGTGGTTGAACACGCCGTGGCAGCCGTACAGCCAGCCGTCCGGCCCCCAGGTGAACGTGTTGAGGACTTCGTGGGTGTCGTCGAACCCCCAGCCGTCGAGGAGGATTTGCGGCGGGCCGTCCGGCTTGTCGTCGCCGTCCTTGTCCGGGATGAACAACAGGTACGGGGCCGCCCCGACGTACACGCCGCCGAACCCGACCTCGATGCCGCTGACCAGGTTCAGCCCCTCGATGAACACCGTGCGTTTGTCGAACCGGCCGTCGCCGTCGGTGTCTTCGAGGATGACGATGCGGTCCCCCTTGGCCGCGTCGGCGGCCGGCAGGACCGGGCCGGGCGTCTTGTGCCGCTGCGGGTAGGTGTAGGCTTCCGCCACCCACAGCCGGCCGCGGTCGTCGATGCAGAAGCCGACCGGCTGGTGGATGTCCGGCTCGCCGGCGAACAGCGTCACCGCGAACCCCGGCGGGAGGGTCATGGCCGCGGCCGCCTTCTCGGGACTAAGCCCGGCGTGCTGGTACACGTCGCGCTTGGCCGGCGGGGCCGGGGCGGCGGCCGGCACGACCGGCTTGTCGGCGTGGAACCGGAAGTCGTCGAAGTTGACGTGCCCCCAGTGGCCGGTGTGCCGGTCCACGACCCGGACCCGAATCTGCTGGCCCATGTGCTTGGCCATGTCGACGGCCACCCGCCGCAGGTCTTCCTGTTCCAACCCGCTCGCCCGGAAGATCACGTCCCCCCGCGGGTACGACACGACTTCCACACACGTCTCGGGCCACGGCCCGCCGCCGACGAGGAAGCTGGCCCACGGGTGGGTGACCGCGAACGGCACGCTGGTCAGCGTCCCGACGAGTTTGTCGCCGCCCGTCTCGTACCCGCCGATCCAGTATTCGCCCTGGTGCCGGCTCGCCGAGTCGGCCCGCCGGGCGGCGACCAAATCACCCTTGATCGGCTGGCGGGCGAACGCCGGGCCGTCGGCCGTCCAGTCCTGGAGGGTGCCGGTCTCGAAGTCGAGGTTGAGGGGCTTGCCGTCCGCCCCGACCGGCCGGACGCCGTCGGGGGCCGGCGGGGCGGCGGCCGGCTTCAACTCCCGGATGCGGGCCTTGCGAATAAAGACCGGCTCGTTGTTCCGGCTCAGGTGCTGGAACCCGATCCGGCCGGCCCGGGGCCGGTCCTTGATGGGCTTGGCGTCCGTCCCGTCGTGCCGCTTGACGGGCTGGTCGAACGTCGACACATCGACATCCTGGACGACCTCGCCGTTGAGCGTCAGCTTGAGCTTGTCGCCCCGCAGTTCGAGCCGGCAGGTATTCCACTCGGTCGGCTTGTACACCTGCCTGGTTGGGGCGACGGCCCGGTAGATGCCGCCGGTCAGCTCGGCCGGCGTGGCCTCCGGGTTGTAGCGCACGTCGGCGAGTTGGACCTCCATCGCGTCGAACGCCGGGTCGCCCTTCAACGGCGTCCGCACGGCGACGCCGCTGTTCCCCTTCTCGGTCAGCTTGACCTCGAACTCGAGAACGAAGTCGGCGTACTCCTTCTCGCTAATCAGCCACGTCCCGCGCTGCTTGCCGGCGGAAAGGACGCCGTCCTTCACCTGCCACTGGACGCCGGCCGGGGCGGGCTTGCTCAGCTCGCTCCACTCGGTCACGACCCACCCCTTCGGCACGCCGTCGGCCGGGAACAGGTCGACGAATCCGCCCTCGGCCGGGGCGGGCGGGGCGGCCCGGTCCGTGTACGCCACCCGGGGCATGTCCTTGGTGATGATGTCCGCGCCGTCGGTCGGGGCGTCCGGCAGGATGGCCATGTCGCGGACCCGGTCGCCGATGATCGCCCCGGCCCGCACCGGCAGCCGGAACTCTTTGGCCACGGCCGCCGCGGTCGGGAAGTCGACCCGGGTGGCAGTCAGCCGGACCGTGCGGAACGGCTTGTCCGCCGGCGAGGCCATGCCGTACACCTGCACCCGGGCCTTGCGCGGGAACGCCCGGCCGTCGGTCGGGCTGATGGCCAACTCGTCGACCACGAGCTTCCAGGACAGGTTGCCGTTGTGGGAGACGGCCGCCTCGCGCAGGTGGCCGGTGGCCCGCTCGACGGCGAGGACGGCCTTCCGCTGGCCCTTCTGGACCCCCAGCCACGCCAGCCCGGGCCGCGGGTCGGCCGGCGCTTCGAGCGAGAACGTCGCCCCGGCGAAGTGCTTCGTCCAGTGGTCCCCGCCGTCGAGGAAGTAGAACAGGGCCGGCCGGTTGAAGTCCGCACGCGGCATCTCCGACTTGGTCAGGTTGAACTGGTGGTCGTTGATCCCGGACAGCGTCCCCTCGGGCAGGGTGAGGAAGCCGTACATCGACCCGGCCGACCCCGGGAGCGCCTCGGCCACCTCCCGCCCGGTCGCCCACGCCCACCGGCTGTTGAGCACCTGCCGGGCCGGTTCGGGGACGGTGATGATCCCCGGCTTCGGGGCCGGAGCGATTGCCCCCATCAGCGCCCGCTGCTGCCCGGCATCGATGTCGGTCACAATTTGGAACTCGCCGGCGATCGGCTGGTTCGTCTCGAGGTGGGTGAGGAACTGCCGGGCGACCGCCGCGGCCGGCTCCTCGGCCGGGGCTTGGCCCGGAGCCGCCGGACAGAGTGCAGCGACCAAGCCCACGGCGAGAAGGCCCGCGCGGGTGATACGGGTCCAGACCAGGGCGGGGGTATCCATATCACTCCTCTAGAAGTGCCGACGGGCCGGCGGGCGACGACGCTACCAGTGTCGGGGCAGTGCGGACCGCGGTCAAGGGGCAACCACCCCCCCGAAAGCCCACCGACGACCGTCGGTGGGTTTCAACTAGCGAGTCGTCGTCACCTCCCAGAACGCCTCGGCCCGCCGCGGCCGGGCCAGCCCGTACAGGCCGGCGGCCACCGCGGTGAGTACCACCCCCCACACCGCCGGCGGGACGGCCAACAGCACCTGGGCCGCCGTCACGAACAGGCTGGCCCCCGCATCGGGCCGGCCGTCGGCCTCGACGCCGTAGTGCTTGAGGGCCGACGACACGACCGGCACCACCACCGCCCCGGCGGCCGACGCCCACGCCCAGGCCGTCCGCACCACCCGGGCGTCGAGCGGGATGGCCGCCAGGGTGGTGTCGTTTTGGGCGACGCGCACGCTCGCGCCGGGGACGGCCCCCAGGACGGCCGGGGCGACGTAGAACGTCAGGACCACGTCGTCGGCCCCGAGGCGGGTGACGACCTTGGGCGGGTAGACGCCGCACCCCGGCAGGACCGGCTCGACCTCGACCGGGGCGTCGATCTCGTACTCGACGGTCACGCCGGCCGTCTGGGCCGCCCCGCGCGCGGCGGTCCGCTCGACCGCCCCGCCCGTCAGAGTCACCAGGAGCGGGTAGACGCGGTGCGGGTTCATCCGGGCGTAGTACCGGACGGCCGCCTGCTTGGCGTGCGTCTCGCCCCGTGTCCCCGCGGACCGCCGGGCCTTCGCCCCGACTGGTGGCGGTTGTAAGGCTTCCGACAAGACCATTTGCTCGTCGGCGTCGGCCGCGGACAACTGGAAATCGAGGTCGCCGGCGTCCACCTCGACCTCGCGCCGCACCTCGTCCGACACGGCCAACTCGAAGTCGCCGGCCGAGTCGTCCCGCCGCCGGGGGCGGGCCGGACTCGGAGCGAAGACCCCACCGCCGGCTGACCCGACGTACTCGACCACGATCGTCGGCCGCGGCTGGTCCGGCCGGAAGTACGCGGACAGCGGGGCCGCCTCGGCGAGCGGCTGGCCGTCCGACCGGATCGAGTAGTCCGCCAGCCGGTCCGGCAGCCCCCGCTCGGCCAGGACGGCCCGGACCAATTCGCCGACCGTCAAATCGAGGGCCGCCTCCCGCTCGACGGTCACCACGTCCGGGCCGGACCGCACCACGACGAGGAACTTCATCGCGCCGTCCCCAGGTTCGGTTGCTCGCCCCGGTTACCCGATACGGACGGTGGCAGGGCGGGGCCAGCCCACGCGGCCATGCCTGGCCCCCCTTCCGAAACGGAGAGGGGGGCCAGACTTATTCACGCCGTCACCCACAACTCGGCAAACGGGTCGGCCAGTTCCAGCCGCACAGACTGCCGCTTGACCAGTTCGAGGATCGCCAGGAACAGGCCGATCAGCCGGGCCTTGGTGTGCGGCGGGGTGAACAAGTCTCGCAGCGTCAGCCGGCCGGCCGCCCGGACGGCGGCCAGCACCCGCTCCTCGTGGACGTGCTGCGGCGTGTCGTCCACCTGCACCGTCGTCACCGGCACCAGTTCGGTCTCCCGCATCAGCCGGGCGAAGGCGCTGACCAAGTCCCACAGTTCGACCGGGCGGACGGCCGGCGTACTCGGGCCGGCGGCCGGGTCGGCCGGGGGGGCGAGCCGCGGCAGCCGGGTGTTGTGCCGCTCGGCCCGGTCTTCGAGGAGCGCCGCCGCGTCCTTGAACTGTCGATATTCCAGGAGCTGCTTGACGAGTTCCCGCCGCGGGTCGGCCGCCGCGGGAACAGCCGGGTCGGCGGCCGGCGGGGCCGGGAGCAGTGCCCGGGCCTTGAGTTCCAGAAGCGTCGCCGCGGTGACGAGGAAGTCGCCGGCCAGGTCGACATCGAGTTCCGTCATCACCGCGAGGAACGCCAAGAATTGATCGGCCAGCCGGGCGATGGGGATGTCGAGGATGTCGACCTCGTCCCGCCGGACGAGGTACAGGAGCAGGTCGAGCGGGCCGTGGAAGGCGTCGAGGTCGACGTGGTAGTCGGACACGGCGGCTCCGGTCCGGTTTAGTCCGCGCGAGCGGGGGGCGTTAGCCCCCTGAGTCTGGGACCCCCGGTCGGCGTGCATCGGCGCGCGGACTCAGGGGGCTGACGCCCCCCGCTCGCCGGGAGCGATGCGACCGCTGTACCCCGCCCCCCGCCCCCCGGTCAAGCCGTATCGACATCCGCCCACCGGGTCACGTCGGTCCGGGTGTGCGGGGTGGCGTCCGGGAACGCCTGGTACGCCGCCGCCCACTGCGGGCCGAGCTGCGGCAGGGCCGCGAACGGGATGTCCGGGTACTCCCGGTAGACCACCACCTCGTCGGCCGACGGGGCGTCTAACGTGCCGTCCGGCAGGGCGTCGGCCGCGAGGTCGCGGACCGGGTCGCCGCCGGCCCCGGCCGGCCCGGCGAACACCCCGACGCCGTCCTGGCTCCACGGGCCGTTCCCGATCAGAGTCGGGGCGGCCGCCTCGTAGGCCCGGCGGAGTTCGGCCGCGGTCCCGTCCGGGCCGCCGTACCGGGCGAACAGCATGGCCGCCACGTCCACCTCGCCGAGCCGGTCGTCGAGGTACGCCCGGGTCTGCTCGTGCAGGATTTCGAGCAGGCCGCCGATGCCGTCGGTCGCGTTCTGGCACGCCTGGTGCAGCCCGCCGAACCGGGCCTCCAGCCCGGCCTGGACCGCGGTCTCGAGGTCGTGGAAGTCGTCGTCGGCCAGGCTCTTGAGGAACAACTGGGCCGCGTCCTCGGTCGTCCCGCACCCCGGCGGGAGCAAATCCCCCGCGGCGGCCGGGCCGGCCGGCAGGTCGGCGGCGGCGGTCAGCTCCGGCAGGCACTGCTCGACCCGGACGCGGCCGCCGCTGATCTCGCCCAGGATGTTCACCAGGTCGTCCTTGACCTTGCGGTACACCTTGGCAGCGGTCCGGGCCGCCACCTGCTCGACCTGGCCGTGCGGGTACGCCCTCGCGGCGTCGGCGAACTCGGCGGGCGTCGGCTTGTGCATCCCCTTCTGGTGGTGGACGAACGCCAGCAGCAGGTCCAGGGCGACGGCCGACGCCTGGGTCCGCTCGGCCGCGACCTTGTCGCACTTGACCCGGGCTTGTTCGACCAGGGCGAGGACCTGGCGGATGGCCTCTTCGGTCCCCGCGAGGCGGAAGTCCGGCGTCTCCACCAGGGCCGGGAACATTTCGGCGTGGGCCGCCCGGACGGCCTCGTACACGTCTTCGGCGGCGGCCGTGACGGCGTCGGCGAACGCCCCCTGCGGCCGGCCGGCGGGCGTGTTCGGCCGGCCGAGCAACTGCTGCCACCGGTCGAGGACGCCGGCCACCGCAGCGGCGTCCGGGCTGCGGCCCCGCCACCCCTTCGGGGCCAGGCGGTCCACCCCGCCGGCGACCTCCCGGCCGATGTCCACCCCGAGCGCCTGACCGGCGGCCAGGGTCAACTTGTCGCACAGGGCCGCCGGTTCGAGGCCGGCCGCCGCCCACTGGCCGGCCGCCCACGCCGGGATGACCTGGCGGACTTGCGCCGGGTCCGGGCAAACCCAGTGGCGGACCAGGACCGGGGCCAGAACCCGGCCGGTCCGGGCGACCAGTTCGGCCCGCGGCCAGGTGTAGGCGGCCAGGCCGAACGTGTGGGTCGGGCAGACCGGGGTCGCGTCGGCCGTCGCTAGCCGGGCCGGCCGGGCCGCGTCGGCCAGCGCCCCGACCTGGGTGAGCAGGTGCAGCCGCAGGTGATCGGCCGCGACCGCCGTCGGGTCGGGGGCGTCGGCGGACGGCCGGGCGGGGGGCGTGCGCTCGGTCCCGGTCCGCCGGACGCCGGAGGTGCGGTCGGTCGCGGCCCGCTGGACGCCGGCCATGCGGACCGCGGCCGACCGGCCGGCCGGCGGGGCCGCCTCGACCGGGGCGGCCGCCAGCCCGGGGAGCAGGTAGACCTGGGAGAACGGCGGGTCGCCGTCGCGGATGCTGCCGGCCCGCTCGTCGTAGGCCGCGACGAACGTCGAGTCCGGCCGGCCGTAGTGGTGGAGTTCGGTCAGGGCCGCGTAGGTGTTCGCCTGGGCTTGGGCCGTCACGTCGCCGGGCGGGCCGGCCGGCGGCAGCAGCAGCCCGACCACGTCCGGGGCCGCGTACCCGAGCCGCTTGAGCCGGGACCGGACGGTGTAGGCGATGTCGAGGAACATCCCCCCGCCGGTCCCGCCGCCCAGCCCGGCGACGACGTACACCCGCGGCCGGTTGGTCCGCACGTCCAGCCCGGTCGCCCGGCGGGTGGCGGCCAGGGCGTCCGGGTCCAGGCACGCCTCGAGTTCGGCCTGGACCTTCGGCACGAACGTCCGGTAGTGGTCGCAGAAGGCCAGCCGGCCGAACGCCCGGTAGCCGAGGGTGACCGGGGTCCGCGGCAGCTTGTAGAGGAGTTGCGGGTCGAACCAGCCGTCGCCGAGGGTCCGGCCGTTGAGCCGCGGCTTGTGGTAGTGGGCGGGGCGCTGGAGCTTGGCCGGGAACACGTCCTCCGGGGCCAGCGGGGCGAGGCCGGTCCCGGGCTGGTCCGGGGCCGACGCGGCGGCCAGGGCGTCCGGGTCGGTGTCGATGTACAGGGTGCGGATCAGGGGCGTCGCGGCGGCCGGGCCGTACCGGTCGGCGAGCTGCCGGCGGAACCGCTGGACGACGCGCAACCCCGTGTACCCGACGCCGATGACCAGCGTCGGGCGGAGGCAGCCCGGCCCGGTCTGGACCGGCGGGGCCGGCCGGGCCGGCGGCGGGGCCGTCTCGGCGACGCTCCGCGGGGCCGGGGTCCGGACCTCCGGCGGGGCCGTCGACAGGCTGTTGGCCATGTGCGCCGACGGCATCCCGGTCGGGGTCTGCCCGCCGGTCAGGAACACCTCGATCCGCTCGGACGGCGACGTACCCGCCCCCGGCCCGATCGCCCCGCCGCCCGGCCGCGGCAACTCGCCGCCGGCCCGCAGCGCCCGGACGAAGGCCGACACGTTCGGGAACCGGGCGTCCGGCTTCTTGGCCAGCGCGACCGCCAGGGCCGGCCGGTCGCACGGCGGGGCCGGCGCGAGGTCCGGCGGCATCTGCAGGTGCTGCATCAGCAGTTGCTGCATGCTGGTGCCGTCGAACGGCCGCTGGCCGGTGAGCAGTTCCTGGTAGACGATGGCCAGGCTGTACTGGTCGCAGAACCGGGACACGAACCCGTCGAACGTCTCCGGGGCGGCGTACACCGGGGTGATGCCGCCGGTCACCTGGGCCATGATGCCTTCGAGGTCTTTGACCTGGCCGAAGTCGGCCACCTTGACGTGGTCGTGCATCAGGAACAGGTTCTGCGGCTTGATGTCGAGGTGCTGGAGCTGGAACTTGTCGTTGAACAGGTCGAGTACCTCGGCCGTCTCGGACATGTACCGCAGCAGTTCCTCGCGGGGGATGCCCGGCAGCCCTTGCTTGCGGCAGACGCGGAACCGGTCCCACAGGTTGCAGTCGGCCAGCTCCATCGTGATGTACAGCCGGCCGTCGACGATGTCGTACCGGTCGAGGGCGAGCAGGAACGGGTGGCGGACCATCTTGACCCGCTTGAGGGCCTTCAGCTCCTGCTCGGCGAACCGGTACGCATCCGTCTCGCGGTTGCGCAGGTCGCCGTGGATGATCTTGATGGCCTTGAAGATGCCGCCGGGGGCCTCGCACCGCCACACCTCCCCGAAGCCGCCGCTGCCGAGGCGGTCGAGGAGCTTGTAGCCGGGGACCGGCTCGGCCTGGGCTTCGATGTGTGCGGACATAAGGGCGACCCAGTCGAGTAGTCGGAAGGAAACGGGAGGGACGAGCGATGAGCTATCAGCGAGATCAAGATTAGCTGATAGCTCATCGCTGATAGCTCATAGCTTTTGTGACGGGTGCGGCGGCCGGGGCCACGGGATGTCGGCCCGTGGTCGGTCGCGGCCTGCTTGCGGTAGGCGTCGAACCCGGCCGGGCCGAGGTGGCCGAGGTCGGCCAGGGGCACCCGCGGGCACTCCCGGTAGACCATGATGTCGTCGGGCAGCGGGGCCGGGATGAACTCGACGCCGGGGCACGCGGCGGCCGCGGCGGCCCGCACCTCGTCGGCCGCCTCGCCGGCCGGCAGGGCCAAAATCGCGGCCTCGAGCGGCGGCGGGCCGCCGATGCCGGCCAGGTCCGGCCCGGCGGCGGCGTAGGCGGCGCTCAGCAGTTGCTTCAACTCCGGCCCGTCGCCCCGGTAGCGCAGGAGCATCGTCGCGGGGTCGGTCCGTTCGAGGCGCTCGTCCAGGAACGCCCGGGTCTTGGCGGCCAGGAAGGCGACGAAGTCGTCGGTCCGGGCTTCCTTCAGGCAGACGTTGGCCAGGCCGCGGAACTTCCGCCGCACGTCCGCCTGGAACGCCTGGTCGAACGCCAACAGCTCGTCCGGGGTGAGCCGGTCGATGACCCGCTCGGCCGTGTCGCCGAGGGTGGCGCACCCGGCCGGCAGGATGAGTTGGCCGACCACGTCGGCGGCCGCGGTCGCCGCCGGCGGGGCGAACGCCTGTTCCATCTTGGCCAGCCGCGCCCGGCAGTAGTTCACGTCCCGGACGTACTCGGGGATGTTGCCCAGCAGGCCGCGGTAGAGCGACAACGCGACCGTCCACTCGGCGTGGTGCAGCCGCCGGGCCGGGTAGACGCGGAGGGCGTCGACCAGGTCGGCCGTCAGGCCGGCCTTGCGGCCGGGGATGGCCGCCAGCCCGCTCGTCAGGCCGAGGTTGCCGATCAGTTGGAACAGCCGGCCGTAGGCGTCGGCGACCTCCCGGCCCAGGTCGGCGACCTGGGTTTCGAGGCTCTCGATCGTTTCTTTCAGCCGCTGTGTCAGTTGCGTGAGGGCTTCTTCGGACCCGGCCAGGCGGTACTGCGGCTGCTCGATGAACGACACGGCCAGCATGGACAGGTCGGCGTCGGCGTCGGCGGCGATCTTCCGGGCGACGGCCTGGAGCGTCGGCTCCAGGGTGCCGGTCGATTCGGGTTCCCCCTCCGGCTTGCCGACCAGCCTGAGGAGTTGTTCGAGGACCGTGCAGGCGGCGGAGGCGTCGACCCGGCCGGCCCCCGGCGTGCGGGTCCTCAGGGTGTCGACGGCCGCCTCGAACACGGCCACCGGCGTGTCCCCCAGGGCCAGCCGGGCGGCGGCGTCGAACTTCGCGACGACGGCCGCCGGGGCCAGGTCCTGCTTGGCCCACAGGTCGTCGAGCCAGGCGGCCAGGGGTTCGCGCAGGTGGGCGGTTTCCTTGCCGGCCCACCGCTGCAACAGTTGGGCGGCGAACCGGCGGCTGGCGGCGGTCAGCAGTTCGGCCCGCGGCCACGTCAGCCGGTGCAGGCCGAACGCCTGGACGACCGGGACGCCGGTCTTGTCCACGGCGGTGGCGGCGTCCCGGACATCGTCGGTCGTCCGGCCGGCCGTGGTCAACAGTTCGGCGTACAGGCCGCGGGCCGCCAAAGCGAAACTCTTCCGCTGCTCCGCCGGTCGGGTGGACTTCGGCAGCGGGACGACGGCACAGCGGGTGAACGGCCCGTCGGGGTCGACCACCGGGGCCTCGCCGGCGTCGAACTTCGTCTGGTACCGGACGCCGGCGGCGAGGTGGTGAATCTCCGCGAGGGCCGCGAACACGTTGGCCGCCACGCCCTGCCGGACCTTGTCGGCCGGCGGGGCCAGCAGCACCCCCACCGCGGCCGGCTTGCGGTACCCGACGGCGTGGAGTTCGTGCTTGAGGATGTACGCCAGGTCGAGGGCCATCCCGGACCCGGTCCCGCCGGCCAGGCCGGCGACGACGTAGGCCCGGACGCGGTTACTCCGGACGCCGAGGCCGGTCGCCGCCCCGGCCTGGTCGACGACGGCGTCGGTCAGGAACGCCTCGACCTCCTGGCGGACCCGCTGGGCGACGACGCGGTAGTGGTCGCAGAGGGCGAGCCGGCCGAACGCCCGGACGCCGCCGGTCGGGCCGGGGTGCTTCGGCAGCCGGTACAACAGGCCCGGCGGCAGCCACTGCTCGACGGCCGGGGTGGCCGTCTGCTGCAAGTAGTGCGACGGCCGGTTGAGCCGGGCGATGATCACGTCCCGGCCGGCCAGTCCGTCCGGCCCCTGGGTCGCCTGCTGGGCCGCGTCCGGGTCGGTGTCGATGTACAGGAAGCGGACCGTCGGCACGGCGTCCGGCCCGCCGAACTGCTCGCGGATGAACTGCCGCAGGGTGCGCAGGACGGCCAGCCCGGTCGCCCCGACGCCGACCACGAGCGCCGGGAACAGCACGCCGGGGCCGCTCTTTTCCGGCGGGGCGACGCCGAGGCTGCTCATCCGCCCGGTCTGCAAGATGTGGTCGCGCGAGACGGTTACGGCCGGGGCCGGCAGCCCGCCGGCGGCCGCCCGCGGGGTGACGAGGGCCGGGGTGGGTAGGTTCGGCCGCGGGGCGGTTTTGACGGCCCCGGGCCCGCCGGCCACCGCCGGCCCGGCCGCCCGCGTGCGGGCCGCGGCGACGACGTTCATCGGGGCCGTCACCGGGGGGGGCGGCAGCTTCGGGGGGACCGGCGTGTCCGCCCCAGTCCGCGGGACCGGCTCCGGCGTGGCCGGGGCGGCCGCCCCGGCCCGGCGCAAGGCCTTAGCCAGGTCGACGCAGTTCGGCCACCGCTCGTCGGGCTTCTTGGCCAGGCTGCGGGCGATGGCCGGCCGGTCGGCTGCGGGGAGGGACGCCAGGTCCGGCACCCCGTTCAGGTGCTGCATCACCAGTTGCTTGGTGTTCGCCCCGTCGAACGGCCGGCGGCCGGTCAGGAGTTCCTGGTAGACGATGGCCAGGCTGTACTGGTCGGTGAACCGGCTGACGTACCCCTCGAACGTCTCCGGCGGGGCGTACACCGGGGTGACGCCGCCGGTGATGGTGCCCCGGTCGCCGACGAAGTCCTTGGCCAGGCCGAAGTCGGCCACCTTGACGTGGTTGTACATCAGGAACAGGTTCTGCGGCTTCACGTCCAGGTGCTGAATCTGGTAGTGGTCGTTCATCAGGTCGAGGGCCTCGGCCGCCTCGTCCATATACCGCAGCAACTCGTCGCGCGGGATGCCCGGCAGGCCGGCGGCCCGGCACTCGCGGAACCGGTCCCACAGGTTCTTCTCGGCCAGCTCCATCGTGATGATGAGCTGGCCGTCGATCCGGTCGAACCGTTCGAGGCTGAGGATGTACGGGTGGCGGATCGACTTGACCCGGTTGATCGCCTTCAACTCCTGCTCGGCCGGCCGGCTCTCCTCGTCGTCCATCGCGTCGAGGTCGCCGAAGACGAACTTCATCGCCTTGTGCAGGCCGCCGGGGGCTTCGACCTTCCACACCTCGCCGAACCCGCCGCGGCCGAGGCGCTCGATCAGCCGGTACCCCGTCAAGGGGCCGGGGAGTTCTTCGTGGGCGGCCAGCCGGACGGGCATCGGGGGCCTGCTTAGGG
>JAABUN010003690.1_pt1 | contig 22931 bp, 17 predicted proteins | sample 5559311 | NCBI WGS metagenome assembly JAABUN01 (sample SAMN10711877, study PRJNA513370) | rock metagenome | isolation source: Antarctica rocks | place: Antarctica: Victoria Land, Siegfried Peak sud
CGGCGGACCCCAAGATCGGCCGGACGGTCCTACCGGGCTGACCATCGAGATGAAGAGCAAGTCCTTCACTCCGGGGCACGTCACCGTGCTCGTTGGAGAGCGGGTCGAGTGGGTCAACGACGACTCGACGGTCCATGATGTCGCCGCCTCCGGGCCGGCTCTCGATTCCGGGCGCCTGCGACCCGGTGATCGCTTCTCCCACACCTTCACCCGCCAGGGACCAGTCCCGTATCGCTGCACGCTGCACCCGTTCATGCGAGGGACCGTGGACGTCTTCGCCCTCGCGCTGCGTGCGCCGCTCGCACCCATCCGGATCGGACGGACCGCCGGGCTCTCCGGCCGCGCGCCGGCCGGGAGCGGACCGATCACCATCGAAGCGCTCTCGCCCGACAAGACGTGGCGCGCGGTGCGCGCCGTGACGCCAGGCGACGGCCAGACCTATCGCGTGGACGTCACGCCCGAGCGCTCGACGGCCTACCGCGCTCGTGCAGGAGAGCTCTCGAGCGCTCCCGCCCGCGTGATCGTCTCGTCTCGGCTCTCGCTGACGGCGGTCCGCCACGCGGGATCGGCGATTGCCGTCACGGTGGGGACCCAACCGGCGCAGCCGGGTGCCCGGATCCTGATCGAGCGGTACGTGCGCGAGCGCTTCGACTGGCGTCCGGCCCGCCGGGCCCGGCTCGACGCACGCTCGCGAGCCCGGCTGACGCTGCGGTCACCGCGGCGTGAGCGCCTGCGCGCGGTCCTGCCGCGCGGCGTGCGTGGCTACGGGGCTGCGACGAGCCCGGTGGCCGTCGTCCGGGCGGCGCGCCCCGGCGTCGTCAGCGCCGCACCGTGATCCGCATCGTCATCTCCTCGTGGAAGGTGCAGACGATGCTGTAGCTACCCGCCCGCGTCAGCCTGCGCTTGTACGTGAAGCCCGCCGCTCCTGGATCGGAAGCGAACTTCTTCACTCCCGCAGGGCCCTTGACGAGAGCGACATCGTGGGTATCGCTCGCGTCCTCGGGCCAGCGCCAGGTGATCGTGGAGTTCCGGTTCACCGTGAGCTTTGCGGGCGTGAAGTAGTTGTCGAGCACTTTGACGGTCCGCTTCTGGGGCGTCCGCGTGGCGCCGACCGCCGCCGGGACCGCAGCCGCGAAGGCGGCGGCACCGGCAAGCAGGGCGAGGCTTCGCGAGCGGGTCATCGCGCCCTGTCGTAGGCGGGCGACCAGTGCTCGAGCGGCGGATTGACCCCGGAGCGCGCGGCGTGCTGGTACTTGATCCAGGACGCCTCCTTGTCGGGCTGAGTGACCCATCCGATCGCCTCGGTGCGCACCGCCTCGACGAAGGGGTTTTCACCGGTGAAGGGGCATTCGGGCATCGTGGAGCGGTCGGCCGGGACGACCGATTCCACCCCGATGTTGCCCGCGAAGCAGTTGCCCTTGCCGCCGCCCTCGAACACGATGTCGCGCCCGTTGCGATCGGTGCCGTTGAGCCCGAAGCTGTTGCCGCGTACCGCGTTGTCTTCAAGCGCTTTCGCGGCTACGTCCTCGTCCGAGAGAGTAAGCGCTTCGGCACCGGCGACGCCGGCGAGGTAGTTGCCGAAGATGCGGTTGCCCTCGAGCAGGTTGCGCCGGCCGCCGAGCAGGAAGACACCGACGCCGGTCGGGTAGGGAAAGTCACCCGTCGCGGTCCGGCGCTTGGCGAACGGCGTCCGCTTGTAGTAGTTGAAGTTGTTCCAGAAGATGTCGTTGTCGCGCATCACGTTGTCCTCTTCGGGGGGATACTTCTCCGAGGAGAGCGAGTTGGGAGCGATGCCGACGCCGTTGTTGTAGAAGCGGCTCTTGGTGATCGTCACGTAGCGCATGTTGGTGCCCGAGAAGCCGACGACCGAGCCCCAGCCGTCGAGGTTTGAGACGATGGAGCGCCTAGGCTTGTCCTGCGGCGGGGTCTGACCGATGTAGAAGGCGCCGTCATTGGCGTAGAAGGCCTCGGAGTCAGACATCTCGCCACCCGTGGAGTTGAAGGCGTAGACGCCATAGGTGCCCGACCGCTCCGCGATGAGGTTCGTCGCGACGTAGCCGTTGAGGTTGATCAGGAAGAAGCCGTTGCCCTTCTGGTGCTGGGCCTTGAAGCCGTCGATGGTGACGTTGTCGGCGCCGTTGACCAGAACGCCGTTCTGCGCCCCGGCTCCCTTCACGCCGCGCGCCTCGATCACGACCTTTTCGGGCTGGCGGGGGTTGCCGACCAGCTTGAGGTAGCGCTTGCCGGCGCCTCGCACGACGACGCCCTCGCGATACGTGCCGTTCGCCACCTTGACGGTGTCGCCGGGACGAGCCCTGGTCACGGCCGCCTGGATGGTCTTGTAGCGCTGGCCCTTGCCGACTCGCAGCGTCTTGAACGGCCCGCCCGGCTTCTTCTGGGCACCCTTCGGGTTCCCGGGCGCGGAGTAGGGCTGCGCGGCCGCGGCCGCCGGAGCGAGCAGGGCCGTCGCGGTGGCGAAGGCGAGCACGGTCTTGAGTTGCATCTTCCTCCTCGTGTTACGAGAGCGGCTCAAGGGCTCACCACGTACCAGCCGGCCATCCCGTCCTGATGGGAGAAGACGTGGCAGTGGTAGAGCCAGCGGCCCGGATTGTCCTCGGTGAAGCGGGCGGTGACCGTCTCGTTGGGCCCGACGGTCGGTGCGTCGACGAAGGCCCCGCCCGAGTCCTTCCAGCGGTGGCCGTGGATGTGGAAGTTGTGAAAGTCGTTGTTCATCCCGAACACGTGCATCGCGACATCCTGACCCACGCGTGACCGGATGGTCGGCGTGTTGCCGGCCGCCGAGCGCCCGTTGATGGTCTGAAAGGCTCGGCGCAGACCGGTCACCGGCGGGGTCAGGGAATGCAGGAAGAGCGGGACTTCGACGTCGGGCGGCCTCGCGCCCTTGGGCCGGACGACGATGGCGCCGAACAGGCCGCGGAAGGTGTTGAGGGCGTGGTTGGGACCGTGGTCGTGGTACGGCCAGGCGCCGACGGAGTCCGGAGTGCATTCCCAGCGGTAGGTGAACTCCTCCCCCGGCTCGATGAAGCCTCCCGCCCGCGTGAAGTCGCCCATGTAGGTGCCGTCGTACTCCGGGTTGTACCTCACACCGTGTGGATGCATGGTGAGGGGCTGGCCAAGCTCCTCGTCGGCGTTGCGGAAATGCACCACGAGGAGATCACCGACCTCTCCTGTGAGGGTCGGCCCCGGGATCGCGCGCGGGGCGGCGGGGGAGGCGAAGCCGGCATTCATGAGCTGGTAGGTCAGGGCGCGGAAGCGCTGCGCCCCGCGAATCGAGAGGTCGTGCCACTCGTCACGGTGGGAGGGCACGATGTCCCAGGCGACCGTGCGGGCCTGGATCCAGTACTCGCGGATCGCGCCGCCTGGAGCGGGTTGCGGGGTCGGGAAGTCACGCAGCTCGCCGGCCGCGGGGTCGGGCGTGGGGCGAGCCGCGCGCCGAGCGGCCGCGTCGGCCTGCACCGCGTCACCGGGCGACTCGAGCCGGACCTGCTCCCCGCCGATGGTGCACAACAGCGCGCCGCCGGCGGAGACTCCCAGAAAGGCGCGGCGATCGTAGAGCGTCACTTCCGGCGAACCTAGCTGAAAGTGGTTCAGACGTACAACATCGCGTGAGGCCGCCTCATCCCGGCTTGGGCTCCGCGAGCAGCTCTTGGGTCGGGCGCTCATCGGCCTCCTGGATCCCCGTCACGAGTTCCGCAGCGCGCAAGAGGTCGACCGCCACGGAGCGGACCTGCGCGATCATCTCGGTGAGGGCGAGGTCGCGCTCACCCTCGAGAACCGCCGTCGCGCGCGCGGCGGCGACGCGGCAGAGCCGACTCACCTCGTCGGTTCGCTCCGGTTCCTCGTAGGAGGCGGCCAGCGCCCAGACCGCCTCGGCGAGGGCAGAGACCGCGTCGGCCAGTCCTCCAGGCGGAGCGGTGGGGTGACGCACGTAGCGCTGAGCGTGACGGGCGAGGACACGGGTGTTGCGCGCCGCGAAGTCGATCTGGGCGATCGAGCGCGCATAGGGCTCCAGTTGGTCGCGGGCACCCCGGCGTGGCGGCGCGAAGCGTGCGGTCTCCCGGGCGATCAGCAGGGCCTCCTCGACCTCGTCGATGAGGCCCTCGACCTTCTCGGAGCCGTCGACGGCTCGCTGGGCAACGGCGGCGTCCGTGCCGGCGAGCCCTCGCCCGACCCGCTGCAGCGTGTGGCCCAGCTCGCCGAACACCGCCTGCACCGCGCGGTCGACCATCAGCCGGGGGTCGGGTGGGAAGAAGAACATGGCGACCGTGAGCGCGACGCCACCGCCGATGACCGCCTGCACGATCCGGTTGGGCGAGAAGCCTGAGACATCGCCCGGGGCGAAAACGACGAGGAGGATCGCCGAGACGGCGGCTTCGGCGACGAGCAGCTCTCCACCCCCGAGGAGGACGGCGGCGGACATGGCGAGGAGGACCATGACGCCGATCTGCGGCGGCCCCGACCCGATGACCTGGACGATGAGGTCGGCGACGGTGATCCCCACCACGACGCCGCCGACGAACTGCAGAGCCTGCTGCCGACGCCGCCCGAGCGTCGCGCTGAGGCACACCACCGCCGCAATCGACGCGAAGGCCGGGCGCTCGTCGGAGAGCAGCAGCTCGGCGAGGTAGTAGGCCGCGACGGCCGCGGCGGCGGTTTGAAGGATGGTGAGCAGCTGCGAGCGCAGCCGTCGCGGGGAACGGCGCACCGCTCCCCCGAGCCGGCGACTGCCGGCCGACGTGGCTTCGGCCGTCGATCTCATGACGGCTCGATCCGGCCGCACGGAGGGCATGGTCTTCAGCCCAGCAGGAGCACGAGCACGACGATCAGTACCAAGATGCCGAGCACGGAAGTGGCCGCCACGGCCTGCCACTGGTTCTGCCAGAAGCCCGGCTTGGCCCGGTCACGCGTGTGGCGACCCTCCGGCGGCTCGCCCTTCCAGTCGTCCTCGTCCCAGCTCATGGCCTTAAGACTACGCCGGATGGTCGGCCGTACCCTCCCGAGTAGCGATGGCCGACGGAACTCCCTCATCCCGGACGCGTCGCACCGCGCGCCTCGGCGGCCTCGTCGCCGGGCAGGGCGCGCGGGTCGCCGGTGGCCGGGTTCTCGATCGCGCTCGCGGCGAGGAAGCCCGGGAAAGGGCGCAGCGAAAGCGAACGGCCGCGGTCGTCGAGCAGATCGTGGTGCAGCTCGGCCAGATGAAGGGGGCGGCCATGAAGCTGGGCCAGGTCCTCTCGACCATCGACCTTCCCGGCCTCGAGGCCGAGGACTCCGAGCGCATCAAGACCCGCCTTGCCGAGTTGCGAGACGATGCGCCACGGGTCGCCTTCCCGCGCTTGGAAGAGCTCATGGCCGCCGAGTGGGGCGAGCCTGTGGGCCGGGTGCTCGACGACATCGATCCCGAGGCGGTGGCGGCCGCCTCGATCGGCCAGGTGCATCGGGCCCGGACGAAGGAGGGCGTCGACGTCGCCGTCAAGGTGCAGTACCCCGGGATCGCCGAAGCCGTCGAAGCCGATCTGCGCAACCTCCGGGTGCTCTTCCCGCTGCTATCCCGTGTGGCTCCCGGCCTCGACACCAAGGCGGTCGGCGACGAACTGCGAGAGCGGGTCTCCGAGGAGCTCGACTACGAGCTCGAAGCCCAATCGCAACGCCGTGTCGCCAGGGCCTGGCGCGAGCATCCTCACGCGTTCGTACCAGGAGTGCTGACCGAGCTCTGCACGCGCCGGGTGCTCGTAACGGAGTACGCCGAAGGAGCCTCGTTCTCCGATGTTCGACGACGCGACGACGCGACCCGCGACCGGGTCGCCGAGATCGTGCACCGTTTCTACTACGACACCGCGAACCGAACGGGACTCGCGTGCGGCGATCCGCACCCGGGCAACTTCCTGCTCGCGCCCGACGGGCGGGTCGCCTTTCTGGACTTCGGCATGGTCCGCCAACTCCCGAAGGCGTACCTGGCGCGCGAAGGCGATGTCTACCGTGCGATCCGCTCCGGCGACCGCTCCGGCCTGCGCTCGGTCCTCGACGATCTCGGCTACCTGCCGGCCGGCTGGAGCTTCGACGACGAGCTCTTGTACGAGCACATGCGCCGCGCGGGCGCGTGGATGTTCGAGGAGCCGCAGCCACGACGGCTGGACGCGCAGGCGAGCCACGCGATCATGAACGGGCTGCTCGAGCTCGGCCCGCGCTGGCGAGAGATGGTTCGCTCCTTCTCCCTACCGAGCGAGGCGCTGCTGTTGCGGCGGATGGAGAACATCGTCTTCGGCGTCTGTGCCGACCTGCGGGCCTGCGCGGACTGGCGCGCGCTCGGCGACGAGCTGGTGGCGGGGGAGCCGGCCCGGACAGCGCTCGGGCGCGAACACGCGGGCTGGGTCGCTTCGCGGTGACCGGCCCCATCTCCGCGGAAAAGCACTTCCGTGCAAACTTTCCCGCGGTTACAGTGTTGTGTTGAGCAGACAATTTGTCAGTTGGAGGCTGAAGTACATGTGCGGCATGGGAACCGAATCGTGAGTCGAATGCGGGGCATGGGCCTGACGGTTGTCGTCGTCGCTGTCCTTGTGGCAGCGTTCGGTGGCGCCGTGTTGGTGGCCACGTCGCAGGAACCTGAGAGCCGGGCTGCGTCGGCTCGTGCGACTCCGCCCACCATCGCCGCGGTGAAGGTCGTGGACGCGGGCACGTCGCGGTCGTCGGTTCCCGAGCTCCAGCGCGTCGCCGGCATCACGACGCTCCAACGCAAGCGTGCGGCTCGCAAGCGCAAGAAGCGAGCTCGCCGCACGGCAAAGGCGCCGGCGCGCGCGAGCGCACGATCGAAGGCTTCGCCGCCCGCCGTCGAGAAGCCGCGCCCGACCTCGACTCCGGCGCCGCAGCCCGTTGTCCGTCAGACCCCGGCGCCGCAGCCGGCGCCCGCACCCGCACCCCAGCGGGCCGCCCCGCGGCCGGCGGCGCCACAGCCCGCGCCGCGTCCGGTCCGGCGGGCCGCTCCAAGGAAGGATCCGGGCAAGAGCTTTGACTCCTCCGGCGAGTCGTTCGACTCGTCGGGCTGATCGCCGGCGGTCCGCCTCCCTCAACCTGGGGCGCTCGAGAACGGTCCGGCGAGCGTCGATCAGCTACTTATCTCAGCCGCGTGACAAGGCGGGCCTGAAACGCGTGGCCGCCGACGTCGCAGAGCAACTCGCGGTCGGCGCCGACCCGGAGCAGCTTTGGGGAAGTGCGCGGTAAGCGTCGCCAGGGTGCCCAAAGTCGGTCGAGCGGCTCGCCACGGGCCTCGCCCCTCATTGTGCACCGAGACGGTGTACTAGATAGGTCAGGACGTCCCATCGGAAGCTCGACCCACATTGTGCCCCCCCACTTCGACGGATCACTCACTGGACGGCGACCAGTTTCCTCACCAGACGGTGCGAGCCACCACGACCGGACGGCGACTAATCCCTCACGAGAGGGTGCGAGCGACCACAACTTCACGACATGACCGCTCCCGCTCGAGCAGGGTTCGAGCCGCGACTCAGCGTGCCGCGTATCCCAGCGTGTTGAGAGCCTGCAGCGAAGCCTGGATGTCGCGCTCTCCGTCGTTGACCGCCTGGCGCGCACGACGATAAGCGAGCCGGTCGTTGCGCTGGGCCGCGGCTGAGAGCCCGGCGTAAGCCTGACGCGTACGGCGGAACGCCCGCCGTATGGCCGTGTGCATCTCCGCATCCGGAGGCGGATCGGTGGCCGCCAGAGCGCGCCCAGCTTCCGCGTACGCCAGTGCCAGGGAGCGAGCCGCCTCGGGCTGACGCCCGCGCCGGCGCAGGTTTGCGCGCTCGCGCGCCCGCACCGCGTTCAAGCGGGTGAGGATGTCCGTGAGCACCTCGCCATACTGCGCGCTGAAGATCACCTCGACGGGCCGTGCTCCACGGATCTCGAGCGTCGCGGCGACCCGCTCGCAGCGGGCCAGTTGCCGAGCTGCCGGGGCGCCGGTCATCGGGACGGAGCACGAGACCATCGCGACACCGTCGGAGGTCGGGACGGAATAGAGCGTCAGGAGCCTCGCGCTCCCACGCGGACGCAGTCCCGAGTAGCGCAGCGCGCGCCCTCCACCCAACGTGACGAGATCGGGCCTCGGGAGCCCGCCGGCCAACGAGGCGATCACCGGCAGCGGGACGAAACTCGGGCCCGCCGCCACGACCGACCCGGCGGCGAGGGTGGGCCCTCTGGATTCGGGGTCTGGAGCCACAAGCGCTATCGGCTTCTGCGAGAAGCTCAGCCCGGCGATCTCGGAGTCGCCCGTCCGCTTCCACTCCGCCGGAGCGGTGAGCTCGATAAGGCCCGATCTCACGGTCTTCGGAAGGTCCGGAGGAGCCTCCGCGCGATGGCGATTGGCGATGACGACGCCGGCAATCGCAGCGGCCGCCAGGAGTACCGCCGTCGCCGCGATCAGACCGAGGCGCTTGGACCCTGATCCCGATCGGCCGCCCGCATCGGCCCGGGCTGCGGGCGCCGCTGACGCGGCTCCTCCGTCGTTCCAGACGGTCACGTCGGCGACGTTTCGTCGCACACCGTCCCGCGTCTCGCGAACACGCTTTCCGGGCGCCGGCGCGCGACGACCGCCTTGCCTCCGCGTACGACCTGCGGTGTAGCTCTCTGACGATGAGTCCCCCGACCAGAGCACCAGCGTGGCCGCCAGGTCCCGCATGAGCTCTGACACCTTCGCCTGGCGCTGATCCGGCTCTTCGGAGAGTGCACGGGCGAAGGGCTCGTCGAGCTCTGGCGGCAGCTCGCGCGAGTGACGCGCCATCGGCAAGGGCGGCTTCCCGTCGTGTGACAGGGCGCCGTGCCAATAGGGCAGCGCGCCCGTCAGACACTCGTAGGCGACGGCGGCGAGTCCGTAGACGTCGCTCCGGGGTGTCGCGGGTTCGCCTGCGAACTGCTCCGGCGCCCCGTAGAGGAGCGCCGGGCCGACGTATGGGTCGTCACCGGCCTGCAGACGGCTCAGCCCGAAATCGTCGACGAAGGTCTCGTCACGGGAACCGAGCCCGATCGAGTGGGTCTGCAGGCAACCGTGGACGAGGTTCATGGCGTGAGCCACTTCCAGCACGTCGGCGACCTGACCGAGTACGCGCAGCGCTCGTGGAAGCTTCAGGGCCCCGTACTCGAATTCCCTCCCCTCAGCGTCCAGGGTCTCGGCCAGCGTGGGTCGACGTGCGAGTGCCGTCACGACGTAGAGGCCGCGCTCGGAGCTGCCGGCGTCGAGCACCTCGACCAGCCCGGGGTGGGTGATCGCCGCAAGCCGCGGCTGGTCCGCCTGCAGACGGCTCGAGAATCGCTCGTCCTGACTGAGCCGCTCATCGATGAGCTTGAAGACGACACGGCCGTGGCGCGACCCCTTCGTCGCCTCGTAGGCGATGTACGCGCCCCTCGGACGGTCGAGAGACCGCCTGAGGCGGTAGCCCGCGATGGTCGACCCCGTGAGTTGGCCGTCACCGGTCGGGGGCTGGGCTTCGGCGTTCTTACGGCGGACGATCAACGCGCGGCGCCCCTGCGGTCGGACGGCACGGGTTCAGGGTAGTCAGCCATCGACCCAGGAAACGGGAGACGCGGGCCAGTACTGGCGTGCGAGTTTCGGTGGACTGCACCTGACGGTGGTATGACGTCGGCGTGACGCGTATCCGCCACGCCGAATCCGCCGATCTGGCGGAGGTGGAGAGAATCCACGCGGAGGCGGCCGAGACCATTCCTGCGACCTTCGACGAGGCCGGGCGACCGGCGGCGTGGTGGCAGGCGACACTCGAGAGCTGCGACGCCGAGATCGGACACCTGCTGCTCGTCGCCGTCGCTGAGGACGGGACCGTGATGGGCTACGCGAAAAGTGGGCAGTTCCGCGACAAGGCGGCGTACCGGACGACGTGCGAGACCTCGATCTATCTCGGAGCGGACCACCGCGGCTCGGGCGTCGGTGGCGCGGTCTACCGTGAGCTGATGGCGCGCCTCGATCGAGGACCTCTGCGGCTCGCGGTCGCAGGGGTCACGCAGCCGAACGTCGCGAGCGATCGGCTTCATCGGGCGCTCGGATTCGTGGAGGTCGGCACCTTCACCGGCGTGGGGATCAAATTCGGGCGCCCGTGGGATGTGTTGTGGTACCAACGGAGGCTTGGAGGTCCGCGCTAGCTCACCGCCTCTTCCTTCTTCGGGGCCCGCTTGCGCGGTGGCATGAGGTCGGTGATCGTGCCGTCCGCCATCTCGGCGGCGAACGCCAAGGTCTCCGAGAGCGTGGGATGCGGGTGGATCGTGAGGCCGATGTCCTCGGCGGTCGCGCCCATCTCGAGCGCGTGGACCGCTTCGGCGATGAGGTCGCCCGCGCTCGGCCCGACGATGCCCGCGCCCAACAACCGACCGGTACCTGGCTCGAACAGCGCCTTGGTCACGCCCTCGGACCTCGCCATCGCAAGCGCCCGGCCGGACGCCGCCCACGGGATGCTGCCCTTCTCGACCTCGATCCCCTGGGCCTTGGCCTCCGTCTCCGTCAAGCCCATCCACGCGACCTCGGGATCCGTGTAGGCGACGGACGGGATGGTACGCGGGTCGAAGGAGACGTCGTGACCGGCGATCACCTCGGCCGCCACCTTGCCCTCGTGCGTGGCCTTGTGAGCGAGCATCGGCTCTCCGACGACGTCGCCGATGGCATGGATGTGCGGAACGTTCGTGCGCATCTGGGAGTCGACTGCGATGAAGCCGCGATCGTCCACCGTGACCCCGGCCTTCTCGGCCCCGAGCAACCCACCGTTCGGCCGCCGTCCCGTCGCCATCAGGATGCGATCGTAGACCTGCGGCTCCGGCGCCTTGTCGCCTTCGAAGGTCACGCGCAGGCCCTCGTCGGACGGCTCCACCTCGGCGACCTTCGTCTTGAGCAGAATCGACTCGTAGCGGCCCTCGATCCGCTTCTGCAGCGGGCGGACGAGGTCCTTGTCGGCGCCCGGGATGAGCGCGTCCATCATCTCGACGACGGTGACCTTGGACCCCAGCGCGTCGTAGACGGTGGCCATCTCGAGCCCGATGATCCCGCCTCCGATGACCAGCAGCCGCTCCGGGATGTCCTCGAGCAAGAGGGCGCCGGTCGAGTCCATGATGCGCGGGTCGTCGAGCGGGAAGCCGGGGAGCTCGAACACCCGCGAGCCGGCCGCGATGATGCAGTTCTCGAAGCCGACCGTCTTCGAGCCGTCGCCGGTCTCTACGGAAAGGACGTTGGGCGACTCGAAGGCGGCGACGCCCGTGACGACCTCGATCTTGCGCTGCTTGGCGAGGCCGGACAAGCCGCCCGTCAGCTTGCCGACCACGGACTCCTTCCAGCTCCGCAGCGCGTCGAGGTCGATCTCGGGCTCGCCGAAGGAGATGCCGTGGGCGGCGGAGTCCTTGGCTTCGGCGACCACCTTCGCCATGTGCAGCAGCGCTTTGGAAGGGATGCATCCGACGTTCAGGCAGACGCCACCGAGCGACTCATAGCGCTCGATCAGCACGGTCTTCAAGCCGAGGTCGGCGGCCCGGAAGGCGGCGGTGTAGCCGCCGGGACCGGCCCCCAGCACGACGACCTGCGCCTGGACGTCGGTATCGCCCTCAAAGGTGCCCGCCGGCTCGGCCGGAGCCGGCGCTGCCTCCTCGGGCGCGGGGGAGTCGGCCTTGGGGCCGGCGCCGTTCGCGGCCGCCGTCTCGAGCATCAGTATCAGCGTGCCTTCGGAGACCGTGTCGCCGACGGCCAGCTTGAGCTCTTTCACGGTGCCGTCGCCCGGTGATGGCACGTCCATGGTCGCCTTGTCGGACTCGAGCGTGATCAGCGGATCCTCGGCGGCGATGGTGTCTCCGGCGGAGACCAGCACCTCGATGACCGGGACGTCGGTGAAGTCGCCGATGTCCGGAACGTGGACCTCGATCGACTCATAGACCCCGCTCTCTGAGCCGTAGCTCGGCGTCTCGGGATCTTCTGGTTCGGTCGACGCGACCTCCTCGTCGACGTGCTCCTTCTCGTCTCCTGCGCCCGTGGCCGCCGCTCCGTCGTCCGTCTCCGCACCGGCGGGCTCGAGCTTCAAGATCACCGATCCCTCCGACACCGCGTCGCCCACGCTGACCACGAGCTCGCGCACCGTGCCCTCCTGCGGCGCCGGCACGTCCATGGTGGCCTTGTCGGACTCGAGTGTGATCAACGGGTCCTCGGCCGCCACCACGTCGCCGGGCGAGACCAGCACCTCGATGATGGGGACGTCGGTGAAGTCACCGATATCGGGGACCGTGACGTCGACGAGATCGCTCATATTGTGGGCTCCCTTAGAGCAGCGCGCGGCGCAGGTCGGTCAGCAGGGTGGCGAGATCCTTGGCGAATCGAGCGGCGGCGGCACCGTCGATCACCCGGTGGTCGTAGGAGAGCGAGAGCGGCAGGATCAGCCGCGGCTTGAACTCGCTCCCATCCCAGACCGGCTTCATCGCAGAGCGCGTCACCCCAAGGATCGCCACCTCGGGGGCGTTGATGATCGGGGTGAAGCCCGTCCCGCCGATGCCGCCGAGGCTTGAGATCGTGAAGGTCGAGCCCGCCATGTCCGCGGGCTTGAGCTTGCCCTCCCGGGCCTGGCCCGAAAGGTCGCCGAGCTCCTGCGCGATCACCGCGACTCCCTTGGAGTCCACCTCCTTGATCACCGGCACCATCAGCCCGTTCGGCGTTTCCGCCGCGAAGCCGATGTTGTAGTACTGGCGCAGAACCAGGTCGTCGCCGTCGAGCGAGGCGTTGAAGATCGGGTGCGCCTTGAGCGTCGCGACCGAGGCCTTGATGAGGAACGCGAGCATCGTGATGCGGATGCCCTGCTTCTTGTAGCCCTCGCCGATCTCCTTGCGGAACGCCTCGAGCTCCGTGATGTCCGCTTCCTCCTGATGCGTGACATGCGGGATCATCACCCAGTTGCGGTGGAGGTTCGGCCCGGAGATCTTCTGGATCCGCGAGAGCGGCTTGCGCTCGACGGGTCCGAACTTCTCGAAGTTGACCTTCGGCCAGGGTGCGAGACCGAGGCCTGCGCCGTCAGCCGCGGGGGCCGGCGTGGACGGCCCGGGCTCGGGCGGCTCGTCCTTGAAGGACTGCACGTCCTCCTTGAGGATCCGGCCCTTGCGCCCGCTGCCCTGAATCCGGGCGAGGTCCACGCCGAGCTCGCGGGCCGCGCGACGGACGGAGGGGCTGGCGTGAACCGGCTCACCGCTTCCGGCGTCGGCCGAAGCCGCCGGCTCGGTCGGCGGCGGCGCGTCAGGCGCCGTTTGCGGCGAACCGTTGGAGGCGCTTGGCGCGGGGCTCTCGGAGGCCGCCGCCGGCGCCTTCGGGGAATCGGCCTCGTTCTCGCTGCCGTCTTTCGTCGCCGTGGCTTCTTCTACGGCCGGTTCCGCCAGATCGGGCCCCGCCGGCTCGTCACCGTTTCCCCCTGACGTCACCGTCATGAGGAGCGAGCCCTCGGAGACCGTGTCGCCGACCTGGACCTTCAGCTCCCCGACGACGCCGTCGAAGGGCGCCGGCACGTCCATGGTCGCCTTGTCGGACTCGAGCGTGACGATCGGGTCCTCCGCCTTGAAGGCGTCGCCGGCCGCCACGAGGACCTCGACGACCGGGACGTCCTCGAAGTCGCCGATGTCGGGAACCAGCATCTCAGTCGAGTCAGCCATGCGCGTCTCCCTCAGACCGTCGGCGGGTAGGGCTTCTCGGGGTCGATGTCGTACTTCTCGATCGCCTGCTGCACGATCTTCGGCTCGATCTCACCGTCTTCGGCGAGAGCCTTGAGGGCGGCGACCGCGACGAAATAGCGGTCCACCTCGAAGAACCTGCGCAGGTTGACCCGCAGGTCGCTGCGGCCGAAGCCGTCCGTGCCGAGCACGCGGTAGCGGCCGGGCACCCACTCGCGGATCTGATCGGCGAACGCCCGGATGTAGTCCGTGGAAGCGATCACCGGCCCTTCGCGCCCCTCCAGGCATTCCTCGACATAGGTCTGCCTGCGGTCCTCCGTCGGGTGCAGGAAGTTCCAGCGGTCGGTCTCGAGCGCTTCACGGCGCACTTCGGTGAAGCTCGGCACGCTCCAGATGTCAGAAGCGACCCCGAAGTCCACTTGGAGAAGCTCGGCCGCCGCGATCACCTCTCGCAGGATCACTCCCGACCCCAGGAGCTGCACCCGCGGCCCCTCTCCGTCGCCCTCCGCCTCGCGGAAGAGGTACATCCCCTTGATGATGCCCTCCTCTGAGCCCTCCGGCAGTCCGGGCTGCTGGTAGTTCTCATTCATCAGGGTGATGTAGTAGTAGACGTCCTCCTGCTCCTGATACATCCGGCGCAGCCCATCCTGGATGATCACAGCGAGCTCGTGGGCGAAGGTCGGGTCGTAGGACACGCAGTTGGGAATCACCGAAGAGAGGATGTGGCTGTGCCCGTCCTCATGCTGGAGGCCCTCGCCGTTGAGGGTCGTCCGCCCGGCGGTCGCGCCGAGCAGGAAGCCGCGGGCGCGGGAGTCAGCCGCTGCCCACGCGAGGTCCATCACCCGCTGGAACCCGAACATGGAGTAGAAGATGTAGAAGGGGATCATCTGGATCCCGTGGTTCGAGTACGCCGTCGCCGCGGCGATCCACGAGGACATCGCGCCGGGCTCGGTGATGCCCTCTTGGAGCATCTGGCCCTTCTTGTCCTCCTTGTAGAACATGAGCTGGTCGGCGTCCTCGGGCTGGTAGAGCTGCCCGACCTGGGAGAAGATCCCGAACTGACGGAACATGCCCTCCATGCCGAAGGTGCGCGACTCGTCGGGGACGATGGGCACGACGCGGCTGCCGAGCTGCTTGTCGCGCAGAAGGGTGTTCAGGATCCGCACGAAGGCCATCGTGGTCGAGTTCTCACGGTCCCCCGACGAGTTCAGCTGCGTGCCGAAGGCGGAGAGCGGCGGCACTTCGAGAGAGTCGGCCGTGCGCCGCCGTGCGGGGAGCGGCCCGCCGAGCGCCTTGCGGTGCTCGTGCAGGTACTTCATCTCGTCCGAGTCCTCGTCGGGCTTGTAGAAGTCGCCCTCGCGGACCTGCTCGTCGGAGAGCGGCAGGGCGAAGCGGTCGCGGAAGCGCAGCAGCGCCGCTTCGGCCATCTTCTTGGCCGAATGGGTGATGTTCTGGCCTTCGCCTGCCTCGCCCATCCCGTAGCCCTTGATGGTCTTCGCGAGGATGACCGTCGGCTCCCCCGTGTGGCGGTTGGCTTCGGCGTAGGCGGCATAGACCTTCTGGGGATCGTGACCGCCCCGGTTGAGCGCCCAGATCTGATCGTCGGACCAGTCGGCCACCATCGCCTTGGTCTCCTCGTACTTGCCGAAGAAGTGCTCGCGCACGTAGGCGCCGTCGCGTGCCTTGAAGGCCTGGTACTCGCCGTCGACGGCCTCCTCCATGCGCTTGTGCAGCATCCCGGAGTCGTCCGCCGCCAGCAGTTCGTCCCACGCCGAGCCCCAGATGACCTTCAAGACGTTCCAGCCGCTGCCGCGGAATTCGCCCTCGAGCTCCTGGATGATCTTGCCGTTGCCGCGCACAGGGCCGTCGAGCCTCTGCAGGTTGCAGTTGATGACGAACACGAGGTTGTCGAGCTTCTCGCGCCCGGCGAGGCCGATCGCCCCGAGCGACTCGGGCTCGTCCGTCTCGCCGTCGCCCAGGAAAGCCCAGACCTTCCGGCCCTCCGTGTCCGCCAGCCCGCGCCCGTGGAGGTACTTCAGGAAACGCGCCTGGTAGATCGCCATGATCGGGCCGAGGCCCATCGAGACCGTGGGGAACTGCCAGAAGTCCGGCATGAGCCACGGATGCGGATAGGAGGAGAGCCCGCCGCCCCCGCTCTCCTGGCGGAAGCCGCGCAGCTGATCGGGCGTGAGACGGCCTTCGAGGAACGCCCGCGCGTAGAAGCCCGGCGAAGAGTGGCCCTGCATGTACACGAGGTCCCCGCCGTGCTGCTCGGACGGCGCGTGCCAGAAGTGGTTGAAGCCGACCTCGTAGAGGGTGGCCGCCGACTGGAAGCTCGCGATGTGCCCGCCGAGCTCGGACGATGTCTTGTTGGCCTGCAGCACGATCGCGATCGCGTTCCATCGGATGGCCGAGCGGATGCGGTGCTCGAGGTCGCGGTCGCCCGGATAGGGCTCTTCGCGGTCCACCGGGATGGAGTTCACGTAGGGCAGCGCACCGGCGTCCGTGACCCCCGCGCCGTTCTGGCGCGAACGGTCGAGCACGCGGTCGAGCAGGTACTGCGCGCGGTCGGGGCCGTCGCGCTGGATGACCGACTCCAGCGAGTCGAGCCACTCCTGCGTCTCCTGTGGATCGATGTCCTTCAGTTCCATGAGCGCTCTCCCCGTCGCCGACCGGCTCCCTCCGCGGGCACCGGGCGCAAGTATCCCATCGAGCCGGTGTGAGGGCAGCCGACCCGTCTTATCAACTAGCGCACGCCGGCCATCAACTCGGCCACGTGCAGGACCTTCGTGCGCAGCTTGCGCCGTCTCATGCCTTGCTGCAACTGCCGGTAGCACCCGGGGTTCACGACCGCGATCACGTCGAGGTCGGCTTCGGCGATCTCGTCGAGGTGCTTGTCCAGGACACGCGCGGAGTCCTCGGGGCGCAGAATCGCGTAAGTGCCCGCCGCGCCGCAGCAGGCCGATGCGCTCGGGAGCTCGACGTACTCGCCGATGCGGGCGATCAGCTCCCTCGGCTGCCTCCACACGCCGAGCCCGTTGCGAAGGTGGCACGAGTCCTGGAAGCCGATCCGAAGCCGGGGAGTGGACGTCTCTTCGGCCGGCTTCTCCTCCTTCTCCACGAGCCATTGCGAGAGTTCCTTGACGCGCTCAGAGCCCAGCACGCTCGCCAGGTGCGCGCTGCACCCGCCCGAGGTGGTCACGATCGTCCCGGGCAGCGCCTCGCCGAGCTCACGCGCCAGCTCGTTGCCCCGCTCGAGCTCACCGTTGTGCGCATGCAGCGCCCCGCAGCACCCCTGCGAGGACGGCACGGAGAGCTCCGGATCGAGCTCGCGAGCGCTGCGGCTCACTCGCGGGTAGAGCACCCGCTCGAAGCATCCGAGCATCAGGCAGGCCGAGCCGGAGCCGTCGGCCGCGCCCTTCGCGTGACGGCGCGGCAGGCCCATGAGCCTCACCCGGGACGGCGCGTCGACCGCCCACAGCATGGGGTGCAGCTTGACCGACCGGTGCTTTCCGTGCCACAGGTGATCGCGCCACTCCTCGAGCAGGGCCCCGTACTGCACCCCCGCCGGGCACACGGGCTCGCACGCACGGCAGCCGAGGCAGAAGGAGGACTCCTCGACCACGGTGGGGTCGTCCTCCGCGAGCTCACCGGTCTCGATCGCGCGCATCAGGTTGATGCGCCCGCGGGGCGAGGAGGTCTCGTCTCGGGTCAGGCTGTAGGTCGGGCAGGCGGGCAGGCAGAAGCCGCAGGAGATGCAGCGGTCAAGGAGCTCGGGAGTGAAGATGCCGCGCCGCTTCGCCGCCGGCTCCTGCGACGAGGTCTGGGGGGTCATGAGCCGAGCTTGCCGGGGTTGAGGATGCCGTTGGGATCAAACGCCGCCTTGATCCGGCGCAGCAGCGCCATGTACTCGGGGCCGTGCTGTTGTTCCATGTACTTGAGCTTGACCATCCCGACCCCGTGCTCACCGGTGATCGTCCCGCCCATGTCGATCGCCTTGCCGAAGATCTCCGCAAAGGCGTCGTGGGCACGCCGGACCGCGTCTGAGTCGGCCGGGTCGAGTACCACCGTCGGATGCAGGTTGCCGTCCCCGGCGTGGCCGAAGGTGCCGATCTTGAGCTCGTGGCGCCGAGCGACCTCCTGGATGAACTCGACCATCTCCGCGATCCGCGACCGCGGGACCGTCGCGTCTTCGAGGAGGGTCAGCGGCTCGAGCCGGGAGAGCGACGGCAGGGCGGCGCGGCGACCCTCCAGCACTTCGGCGGCCTCGGCGCCGGAACCGGCGATGCGCACCTGGGTCGCCCCCTCCGCCTCGCAGGCCTCGGCCATTCGCGCCATGTCGAGGTCGATCGCGTGCTGATCGCCATCCTGGCCGAAGATCAGCAGGGCGCCGGCCGAGGTGTCGAGACCGATGTGCGCGTAGTCCTCGACTGAGCCGATGCACACCTGGTCGAGGAACTCGAGCGTCACGGGAAGGATGCCCGACGCCAGCACCCGTGAGACCGCGCGCGCCGCGTTCGCAAGGTCGGGGAAGTAGGCCATTCCGGTTCCGGACGCCTCGGCCGCCGGCAGGAGACGGAGCGTCAGCTCGGTCATCACGGCCAGCGTCCCCTCACTTCCGCACAGCAGGCGCGAGAGGTCATAGCCGGCGACGTCCTTCACCAGCCGCCCGCCGCTGCGGACGACCTCCCCGGTGGCGAGCACCGCCTCGACGCCGAGCACGTAGTCGCGGGTGATCCCGTACTTCAGCGCCCGCAGGCCGCCCGAGCACTCGGCCACATTGCCGCCCACGGTCGCGGTGGTCTGGCTCCCCGGGTCGGGTGGGAACAGCAGCCGCTTGGCCGCGGCCGCCTGCGCCAGCTCGATCGTGCGGACTCCTGGCTCGCAGACCGCAACCAGATCATCGCCGCTGATCTCCTTCAACCGGTTCATCCGGGTGAGTACGAGGACGATCCCGCCGTGATGCGGAACCGTGCCCCCGCTCAGGTTGGTGCCCGAGCCGCGCGGGACGACCGGGATGCGGCGTTCGTTCGCGACTTGCAGCACCTCCGCCACTTCCTCGGTGGTGGCCGGGAAGACCACATGATCGGGTCGGCCCCGCTCGAGCGGGGTCGCGTCCGTGGAGAAGGTGAGCAGCGCACCCGCATCGCTGCGCACGTGATGGCCGCCGACGATCTCCTCGAGCCGGCCGCCGAGGGCATCGGCGGAAGCAGTCGCGGTTCGCATCACCCACCGAACCTACCCGGCCACACGGCGACCATGCGCGGATCGCGGCATGGACGGCACGTTCGGACTATCACTCAGAAGCCTTCAGCCTTTGAACGCCGTTTCGGGCCCGGTGTGCCGCCCGCGTCGCGTCACCATCACCGTTGATCGCGACGGACAGCGCCTCGGCCACGGGCTCGGGCCCCAGCATCTTCCCGACGAGCGCTGCGCCCCCCTGCTCGAACCCCCATCGCTGGAAGCTCCGGGTCCCCTCGCCGAAGGACTCGATCGATTTGCCGGAGTAGAACCGGCTCAGCGGGGCTTTGCGATCCACCCCGCTCTTCAGTCCGTCCCAGTCCTTGACGTAGCGCTCAGGATCCGAGCGGTCGCCGAGCCTGACGGGGTACTTCCCCTGGGGCGAGAGGGCGAGCCAGCGCTCATAGCCCTCGGACATCATGTACTCGACGAAGCGCCCGGCGCCCGCGACGTCCGCGCCCGTCGTGATTCCCCACGTCGAGATCGTCCCGTACTGGGTGGGCTCATCGCCGGGACCCCGCAGAGGACCCACCAGTCCGCTGTTCCTGGCCAGGAAGGCCGGATCGGCTCGGCACTGGGGGCACGACGGAACCGCGTCGTTGCGCAGCCCGGCCATGGCGTCCAGGAGGAAAGGGGACCAGAACACCATCGCCGCGCGGCCGCCGAAGTAGGTGTCGCGCGTGGAGTCGACGTCCTGGTCGCCTCGGACGGAGAAGTTGCGAGCGAGGTCGAGGTAGGTTGCAAAGGCCGACACGCACTGCGGTGAGGCCAGGGTGATCTGACCGCTGTCGTCGAGCAGTTGACAGCCCGTCGCGAGCGCCACGTGCTCGAAGGTCTCCGCCGTGAAGGGGGTCGGGGTGGTTGACAGCGTGATCCCGGCAACCTTCGGACTGTGCAGCCGCCGCGCGGCGCGGGCGACGTCGTCGAGACTCTTCGGCGCGGCCAGCCCCGCCTTGTCGAAGAGGTCTCTGCGGTAGATCAACAGCTGGCCCCAGCCGTCGCTCGGCACGGCCGTCACCGTTCCCTCGTCCGTGAGCAGGCTGAGCGCCCTCGCGGAGAACGTGTCTTCACCTAGGCGGTCGACCACTTCCTGCGCGGACTCCCGACTCAGGATTCCGTTTTGAGCGTACGCGTGAGCGCTGGCCATGGGCAGCTGGACGACATCCGGCAACCGGCCGGTCCGCGCCGCGTCCGCCATGCGCCCGGCAAGCTGATCGTCGCCTACGCCCACGAGATCGACCGTGAACGGCGCCTGCTGCTCGAACCGCTCGACGTTGGCTCGCGTGGCGCGGATGCGCTCGGGCTGATTCTCGAGGATCCAGACGGTCAGCGCCCGCTTGCGTTCGTCACCCTTGTCGTCACCGGCACCGCCGCAGCCCGCCAACGCCAGGAGCAGCACGAGAGCGATCCAAGCCCACGGCCCGCTCCACCCAAGCCGCTCTGGATCATGGCCCATGCGGCCATCTTGGCGGGCCCGCGCGACGACCGTCAAGCGGAGAGGAGCGCGCGGAGTTCCGTCGTCCCCGCCGCTCTCGCCGTGTCTGAGATTCGCCATGCGCCGTTGACGGGCGTCTTCCCCCTTGCCACGGCGGTCGGCGTCCGTGAGGGTAGGCCGGATGCGCCGGGGAGCCCATGACCATGACCCTCGCTCGACCTGGGCCTGGCTCGTCACGGCGTCGGCGGCGATCGTCTCGCTCGCCTGCATCACGCTCGCCGTGTGGTGGTTCGCCTCGAGCCGGGAGCGGGTCACCACCTACAGCGTCCGGGGCTCGCTGACCGCCATCTCGCTCGACCTCGGCAGCTCGGACGCCGAGATCGTCGGCGGGCGTGACGCTCCTGTGGTCGACGTTCGCCGGACGGACCGGTTCGCCTTCGATCGTCCGGCAGAAGCCCGGCGTGAGGTCTCCGACGGGACGCTCCGCCTGCGCTCGCGCTGCCCGGAGTCAGTGCTCGGCTCGTGCGCGGCCACCTACCGCCTCACCGTTCCGAACAACGTCGCCGTGACCGTCCGGACCGGATCGGGCGACGTCCGGCTCGACGGCTTCCGGGGCTCCGCGCGGATCGACACGCGCACGGGCGACGTCGCTGCCGACAGCTACTGCGGCTTCGTGCTCAGAGCTCGGGCTGAGAGCGGAGACGTGTCCGCGCGCGCCTCGTGCGCGCCTGAGCGCCTCGAGCTGCGCACCCGGACCGGCCGTGTGCGGGCCGTCGTACCCGCCGGGCGCTATCGCATCGATGCCGACTCTGACGAAGGTCGACGCAGCGTCCGCGGCCTCGTCTCGGCAGACGACGCGCAGTTTCAGATCCTCGCGCTGAGCGGCACGGGTGACGTCGATCTCGAGGCCGGTCCGTGAAGATCGGGGACGGCAAGTCGCTCCGCCTCCCGCTTCGCCTCCGGCGGGCCGCTCAGGCGCTCGCCTACATCCTGTTGAGCGTCCCGCTCGGCCTGCTCTCCGCCGTGGCGGTCACCACCGCGGCAGTCGGCGGGATCCTGAGCGTCGTGTGGATCGGCCGGCCGCTCCTGCTCGCCGCGGTGACCACATGCCGCTGGATCGCCAATCGCGATCGGCGCGCGGCCAACGAGCTGCTCGCCGCGCACATCCCTGGGCTTACGGCCGGACGGGAGCAGCGCGCCACGCTCCAGAGGCGACCGCTCTACCTGCTCTCGGATCGGCAGCTCATGCGCATGTTCGCGCTGCTGACGATCAAGCTCCCGCTCGCTCTGGCCATGCTGACTCTGGTCTCGGCGGCCGTGTTCGCCGCCATCGGCCTACTGGTGCTCGGCGCGAAGGGGATCGGGGACCTCGGGCCGGCCACCTCGCTCGGTCCCGTCGGGGCGAATCCGCTGAGCGGCGCGGCACTCTGTCTGCTCGCGCTTCCGGTCGCGGTGCTCACCGTCGCCGGTCTGGGAGCGCTCGGGCGGGCGCAGCGCGGGTTCACGCGCTCGCTGCTGCTTCCACCGCCCACGGGAGACCGCGGCCCGGTGCGCGAGATGCTGGCCGAGAGCCTCGGCGACCGCACGCTCTCCATCGCATACTGGTTGCCGGATCGCGAGATCTTCGTCGACGAGGCGGGCCGGACGGTCTCCCTTCCGGACTCCGGGTCCGGGCGCGCGTGGACGGCGGTCGAGCGGGATGGTCGTCGTGTCGCGGCGATCGTGCACGACGCCGAGCTCGACACAGGTCCCGAGCTGGTGCACGCCGCCGCGACGGGTGCGTCGCTCGCCATCGACAACGAACGACTCAAGGCGGACCTCCGCGCCCGGGTGGAGGAGCTGCGGGTCTCGCGCGTTCGCATCGTGGAGGCGGCCGACACCGCGCGCCGGCGCATCGAGCGCGACCTCCATGACGGCGCCCAGCAGCAGCTCGTCAGTCTCGCGCTCGATCTCCGGCTGCTCAAGTCCCGCCTCTCCGACGCCGAGGCCGCCTCGATCGTCGACGAGCTCACCGACAAGCTTGGCGCGGCGTTGGCGGAGCTGCGAGAGCTGGCCCGCGGCATCCATCCCGTCGTACTGACGGCTCAAGGGCTCGGTCCGGCGGTCGAGAGCCTCGCGCACCGCTCGGCGGTGCAGGTGGACAGCCACGTGGACGTCGGTGAAGAGCGCCTGTCGCCCTCGATCGAGGCCGCGGCGTATTTCCTGGTGGCCGAGGCGCTGACCAACGTCGTCCGCTACGCCCGAGCGGACAGCGCACGCGTCACCATCCTCCGCGACGGGGCCGACGTGACGGTCGAGGTGAGCGACGACGGGGTGGGCGGAGCCGACCTGGCAGCGGGAAGCGGCCTGCGTGGAATCGCCGACCGCATCTCGGCGCTCGAGGGAGCGCTGCGGGTGACCAGCCCGGAAGGGCGCGGGACCAGGGTGCTGGCCCGTATCCCGTGCAAAGCCGCCTCGCTTGTGGCCGAAGCACGCGACAGCGAGCCGCCGACGCGTGGGACGGCGTCCGGTGACGCCCCGACACGGGCGTTCCTGGAGGCGCCGAGGTGAGGCTCCG
>JAABUN010003691.1_pt1 | contig 22921 bp, 16 predicted proteins | sample 5559311 | NCBI WGS metagenome assembly JAABUN01 (sample SAMN10711877, study PRJNA513370) | rock metagenome | isolation source: Antarctica rocks | place: Antarctica: Victoria Land, Siegfried Peak sud
AAAACGGATTTAAAACGCGCGCGGCAACGGAGCTTGCCTTTATCTTCAAATTCGTTCCGGCAACGTGAATCTGTTTGTTAAATTCTTCCCAAATCTGCTCGAAACCGGCTTCTTCAAGCAGCATTTCGAGTTTCCATTTAAAAATCGGCGTGATGTGCGCCGGTCGAACCGTTTCGTATTCGGTGAACGAATTGAGCCGTCCGGTATAAAGAAAAATCAAGCGCGAGAAAACGGCTTCGACGTTCGGCGTCGAGAGAAAAAGCAAGCCGTTCGGTTTTAAGAGTTTCGCGCATTGTCTCGCAAAATTGAACGGATTTTCGAGATGCTCGATTATCTCGATGGCGACGACGGCATCGAATTTTTCATTTTCGGTCAATAATTCGTCGGCAAATTCGCCGTCAAGATTTTGCACGCGCAAATCTATTTCCGGCGCTTTCCAGCTTTCACGGCTCGCGTCAACAGCCAGAACTTCGTGTCCGCGACGCTTCAATTCGACAGAAAACGCGCCTTCGCCCGCTGCCAAATCGACGACGCGGCTCGATTGCGGCAAGTATTTTTCGATTAACTTCAAAACGCGCTCGTGCGTGCCTGCACCGGCAAGCGATGTCGGTATCGGACAAGCTATTTCCTTTTTTTCTGTCTCGTCTGCCGAATTTTTCATTAAATAGTCGAAAAATAATCGAAACACTCGCCGCGAAAATCAATCGTTCGCCAAGCCGCAAACCGCTATCACGCCGTCGCTCAAATGGGGCGAAAATTTTACGCACACGTCGTTGAATAAATTATAAAACGCGCGGTTAAATTGCCGGTGTTCCGTTCCGATGTCGTAGAAACAAAATTTCTTGACGCGCAAATTTTCTCGCTCGATTATTAAACTCAAAGTTTTATAAGAGTAATAAGCAACGTGGTCTGGATGCACCGGCTCGTTTTCGCCGCCGCGCCCGCGCAACCCGTAAATCAGCATCCGCAGCGCCGAATAAGCGTTTATCGTCGTGATGACAAGCTCGGTTTTCTCGTTCATAAACCGCCTGATACCTTTGAGAAACAAGCCCGGATTTGTCAGATGCTCGATGATTTCTCCGGCAATTATTACGTCGAAAGTTTCTTCGAGCCGGAGTTCTCCGAGCTTTTCCAAATCAGCCTGATACAAATTTTTCGCTCCGTGCGCCCGCAAAACGTCGAGTCCGGTTTTATCAAAATCAAATCCGTATAACTGTCCGGCGATTTTCGCCAAATCGAAATGCAGCAGAATTTCGTTATCAATCGAGTTTTTCGTATACGGAAAATTTGTGCAGCCGAGATGCAGAACTTTTTTGCCCGCGCAGATTTGCTTTATAAATTCGACTCGCTGGACGAGTTCTAAATTTTTTCGCATTTATTTTTTCGCATTTATTTTTCCGTATTTAATTTAACCGTTTAAAATCGATTTTATTAAAATTTTCTCGTCCGTTTTGACGAAACCCAAAAGCCAGAGCGCAGCCAGATAAACGACGCCGCCGCAAAATGTTACCAGAAAAAGCGTTGACCAAACGGGCGGAAGCCGTTCGATTAACCAAATCTCTAATAACGCCGCCGCAAACATCGACGCTGCCAGAGCGCCGAAGGTTTCCAACCAGAATTTTATCTGAATTTTACGAAAAAACCATTTCTCGACCGCGAAAATCGAAAAAAACAGCGCGCCGAAACCGGCAAGCCGCGCCGCCGCGATGCCGAAATTTCCGTATTCATTTGTCAGAAGAATCATCAAAGGCACGCTGATAACGATGCAAATCGTATAAACGGCGAAATTATAATTGGGAAAACCCAAGCCTTCGGTCATCTGCCACGAAACCGAAAGCAGCGCCGCCAAGCCGAACGTAATTGTATGAAGAATCAAAACGTCGGACGAACGCTCCGCAAAACTTCCTTTCATCCAGAGCGACAAAAACTCGCGCCGCTCGACGATGACAGTCGTTACCAGAAAAACGACGAGAAAACCGACGATTTTAGTCGCCTTCAAATAAAGCCGCAGAAGTTTTTCCGGCTCGTTTTTCAGCTCGCTCGCCAGCGGAAAAACGACAATCACGATGCTCGAAACGAAGGCGTGAATGTTTAAGCCGACCAACATCGGCACGACGTAATAAGTCAGATTTTCCGCTCCCAATCGCCGCGTAATCCAGCCGCGCTCGAAAAGAAGCAGCGCGTTGGCGAGAATTTGATAACCGATTATGCCAGAACTGTATTTTAGAACGGACGTTAAAATCTCCGGCTTGAAGCGAAATGTAACGCCGAATTCGGGAAGAAATTTTTTCGCGTAAAAAACAAAAATCAAACAAACGAGCGCGCTCAAAAACAAATTCCAAACGAGCAGACTTAACAGCCCGAAGCCCGCATAAACTAAAATCAAATTGCCGGCGAGCAGCGCAAAGCTGTTAAAATTCGTTACGTTCGAGAATACGTCAAAGCGATGTATGCCTTGCAGGACGGCGCTGAAAACCTGATTCAGCGCGCTGAAAAAAATCACGAACGCCGCCGCGTAAAATGCTAAAACGGTTTGGTCGCGCGCCGCCGCCTCGATTAAAAAAACATCGCGGACGAGCCAATCGGCAAGCCCGCAAATTAAAAAAACGCCGAGCAAACCAACCGAAATGTTAAGGAAAAGCGTTGCGGAAATCACGTCCCGAATTTTTTCACTCTCGCCGGTCGAGCGAAACTCGGCAATATATTTCGTAATCGCGCGTCCGATGCTGAAGCTGAACGAGTATGCGACAAAGCCAAGCACCAGCGCATAAATTCCGTAATCACGTTCGCCAAGTTTGCGGACGATAACCGGCGCGGCGACGAAACTTAAACCGAGCGGCAAAATCCACGTCAGAAAACCGTAGAAAACATTTCTCGCAATTTTTTTTACGGTTTGCGGCTGCGATATTTTCGGCGGCGGCGCGCTGGTTTTTTCCATTATTTTATGCCGAGCGCGCGTTTATATTCGCCTATAGCGATACGCGCCGCGTCGCGCTCGTCAAAAGTTTTCAAAACCCATTCGCGCCCGTTTTTCGACAGCTTTTCTCTTAAATCCGCATCCTCTTTCAACATTATTATCGCCCGCCCAAGCGCATATGCGTCGCCCGCTTCGATTAAAATTCCGGTGTCGAGATTTTTGACCGCTTCGGGAATCGCAAACACGTTTGTCGAGATGCTCGGAATTCCGAGCGCCATCGCTTCGAGCAGCGAAATCGGCAAGCCCTCGACGAAACTTGACAGAACATAAACGTCTGCGAGGCGAAACATTTTGAATAAATCGATACGGTTTTTACCGATTCGGTCTGAAGTTATCAATTTAAAATTTTCGCCCAGACCGAAACTTTCGGCTTTTCGCAAATCATCGTCGCTCGGCTGCGAATTGGAAATCCAAACGAAGGCAACGTCGCTCGTCTCGGTGCAAATCTTTTTCGCCGCTTCCAGATACGTCCAGCGTCCTTTGCGGTCGATAAACTGCCCGACGCACAAAACCAGAAATTTGTCGGTCGGAATATCGAAACGGCGTTTGAGCGCGTCGCTGTTAAACTCCAACGCGAGCGCCTCGTCAATTTCCGGCGGGTTGACGCTCGTGTATGTAACTTTTATTCGTTCGACAAACTCGTTTGGAAAATATTTACGAAAACGATTTTTCGCGTCTTCGTTCGAGCAGAAAATATTAAAGTTTTTGAATTTTGAAATCGCTTTCATTTTCGCTTTCCAGTGCAGGAATCGCCAGCCGGAGAGCGGCTCAATCGAATTGTGCGCCGTGATAAAAACGCACGTTTTCGAGGCAAGTCTCAAAAGCGCAACGAGCGATTGCCACGGACCGAGTTCGACGTGAACAATCGAGTTTTTCAAATCGTATTTTTGCAAATGTTTGACCAAGATGTTTTCCGAGTCGATTTTATTGCGGTGTTTTTGGAATTTTCCGATAAGCGTCCGCTCAGATTTTGAATCGGCGAATGTCGGTATAAAGTCGAAAGGCACTTCTAGATTGCGTATAAAATTTATGAGCTGCTCGTCGGATTTTTCCGGCAAAACAATGCGCACGTCAAAGTGTTTTTTTACTTCTTTTATAATTGCGAAAAAATAAATCTGCGCGCCGCCCCATTCGAGATAGTTCCACGCGTAGATTATCTGCGGCTTTGCCTGCCCCGTGTTTTCGCTTCTTCGTGTCTTCAAGTTAAAGTGATTTCTAAGAGGTCGATAAACCGACTCTTAATGTAAAAAATTAATTATTTCCCAATCGTTCTGCTCGCAAAAATTTCCGCTAAAGGCTTTTCCGGCTGCTTGTCCTTCCAAAAACTTTCCGAGTTTTTTCGCAGAAGCGAGCGCGCGCCGAAAATCGCAAATGCAAGAATACCGAGTAGGCGATTGGGCGCGCTGTCAATTGACGCGAAAAACCTGCGCCGCAAGTTGTGCGCTTGCTTCAAATCGAAAATCAAAGCGCTCGGCATTTTTCGCCAACCAAGGCGGCGAATCGACTGCGGCACAGTATTCGGCTGGCAGAAAACGCGCGCACGCGGCTCGATTAAAAGCCGCCAGCCTTTTTTCCGCAGACGCGGCGTGTATTCGGCGTCGCCGAAATTCGGATAGCGCGCCGAGTTCATCAAACCGCATTCACGAACGGCGCGCGCCGGAACGAGCAGGCAGTTTCCGACAATCATTTCAACTTCCCAAGCCTTTTCGGGAATTGTCCAAATTGTTTGGCGCGTCCAGTGCCGCCAACCGCCGGAGAGCGTTTCCCAAACGGGCGAAACCTGAAAAAGTTTGTGCGGCAAGTCCCACAAAAGTAAAAGCGAGCCGACAATCGTTTGCGGATATTTCTCCGCCGTTTCGACCATATATTTTAAAAACCCCGAATCAAAAATCTGATCGTCGTTCATCATCAAAACGTAATCCGGCTCGCGCACGAGCGCGGCGCGCACGCCGACATTTGTGCCTTCGGTGAACCAGAGATTTCCGTCGGCTTTGATAATCTGCACGGCAGGAAATGTCTTTTCAACTGCTTCGGAAGTTCCGTCCGTCGAACCGTCATCGACGATAATCGTATGGACTTCCAAACCGTCGGTATTGATGCGAGATAAACTTTGCAGGCATTGCAGCGTCAGTTCGCGCCTGTTGTGGCACGGAAAAACGATTTCGACTTTAACCGTTTTTCTTTCAGTCATTGCCGTTTTGCCCAGCTTCATTAAATCTTCCGACCGCGACAAGATGTATTTTCTCATCGAGTTTCGCCGCGTCGATTTGCCGCCAGCAATCAATAATTGCTAACGGTTTTTCAGGAACGAAACTTTCTATCGCGTTTTTATATTCATTCGACAGCAAAGTCAAAACGCAGACCGGCGAGCTTTGCAAACAATCTTCGGCACTCTGCGAATAACTGATTTCGTCGTCGAAAATCGCACGCGCGCTCTCCGTTGCCAGCGTGTCGAAAATCGTTACGTCAACATCTTCGACGAGGAGTTCTTGTATCAAAGCGATTGCCGGCGATGCGTCGATGACCGCCGTTTTATCTTTGAAGGCGATGCCGAGAACGGAAATTTTATTTTCGTCGGTTAAAAAAGATTTGCAAATTTTCGCAAGGTGTTTGTTTTGCTCGACGTTGACGCGCTCGACCGCTTCGAGCAGAATCGGGTCTAAATCGTATTGCCGCGAAATAGTCATAAACGCTCGCGTATCGCGCGGAAAACAAGTGCCGCCGAACGCCAATCCGCCGCGCAAATAAAATGGCGAAATGCGTTTGTCCGCGCCGATGGCGTCGGTTATTTGGTCAACGTCCGCGCCCGCGATGCGCTCGCAAAGATTGGCGACCGTGTTGGCGAAACTGATTTTCATAGTGATGTAAGCGTTCAGACTGACTTTGGCAACTTCGGCGCTGATTATCGACATCTGCGAAATTTTCGGCTTGTTGCGGCATATTTTTCGGTGCAGCGCAACGACTTTATCGCCCGCTTCCCGGCGGCTTTCGCCGACGATGACCAAATCGGGATTGCGAAAATCTTTAACGACCGTGCCGAGCGCGACGAAATCAGGGTCGAAGCAAACGTCGAAATCCTGTTTGTATTTGCGCCCCGAATACTGTTCGATGAGCGGCACGAAAGTTTTTTCGGTCGAACCGGGAACGACCGTCGAGCTGATGACAAAAAGATGATACGGCTTTTTGCTATTGCCGAACGCTTCGGACAGTGATTTTAAGGCGGATTTAACATAACGATTGGAAAAACGCCCGTCGCCGATGCTCGGCGTGGCGACAAGAACAAATGTCGTATCGGTTTTCTCTATCGCTTCGGCGTGATTGGTCGTCGCGCGAAATTTCGTTCCGGGTTCGTCAATCAATTCTTGATAAACCGGCTCGACAACCGGCGTTTTGCCGTTGTTTATCGAACGAACAACTTCTTCGTCGACATCGACGCCGAGCGTTTCGACGCCGCTCGACGCGAAACACAACGCCAAACCCAAGCCGAGTTTTCCCAAACCGACAATGGAAACTTTATCTTCGATAATCACTCTCCTTTTGGTTAATTTCAATTTGCCCGACCCAGCTTGGATACGGTTTGAAAGACAAAAAACTGTCTTCCCTGTCCGAGAGACAATCCCGCCACTTCAAATCATCGGATAAAACCTCTATATCCTCGCAACCGGAAATTCCGTAATCGAATTCTTTATCATCGAGCAGATAACGATAGACTTTTAATTTCTGCGGGTCGAATCCCATTAATCTGGCAGTAACAACGTCAACCGCCAAATAATTTTCGCCGCCGATTAAAGTGCCTGCCAATTTCGGGTCGGGAAGCATCGGTCCTTTATTCTCGCCGCCGACGATTCCGTCAACGACGGAAAAAAGTTTTCTTTGCAATTTATTGTGAAGTTTTCCCTCTTTGTCGGAAAAGCAGATTACCTTCAACAAATCGGTTGCCATTCTCCACGTCGAATCATTGCCATACCAATTTCCCGGCTCTAAAAGCCGTTTTTCCTTCGCTATCTTAAACCCCAGCGAACGTCCGGCTTTCAAATAAAAAACGCCGAATATCATTCGATGAATCATCTCAAGCGGGATTGAGCGTTGCGAAAGAAAATTGTCATACATCCATCGTTCAAATTTAAGGATTTTTGTTTCCTTCGGTGAAAGAAAATCGTCTGGGATTTGGTCGCCGCCGTCGCGCGGCTCGCCGAGAATATAATGGACCAGAAAATTTTTATTCGTGCAGATGCCGACTAGACCTTTGATATTGAGAGTTACGCCCGAACGTTTATGCACTTTCATTTTCGGAACTGAAATGACGACATCGGCGTTCATCACGGTGCGGGCAACTTCATATTCCTGCCGTTCGCCCGAATGATGTCTGATGGTTTCCTGCCGGTCGAAAACTGCGCCGTAAAATCTTTCAGGATGCGGATGATTATAAAGCGCGCTTTTTTCCCGCAGGTTGACCACTATATTTCCCTGCGGGTCGCCCGCCAGCTTTCGTCGGCACGAAGGCATATGTCTCGTTTCGAGAAATGACACTCTCGTTTTGCCCCAGTAATCTCTCAGGTCATAAACAGCCAGATTCGGACCCGGAAAGGAAGCGTAAAAATCGACTATTTCCGGCAATTTCGTCAGCTCTAATAATTCGTTAAAGTCTGCGTCAAAATTCGGCGCGTCGGCAATGACGAGACTTCCTCTGCCCTTGAGCGCAATCCGGCAATAATCCGCAATCGCCCGCAGAACCGATGGATGAGTAATCATTCCAAACGGGTCTTTCCCGTCGTAATGGCGACTGCGAACAAAATTCGGTTTCAAGACGACGGTCATACCCGGTTCAATTAAAAATCCGAGCGGATTCCATTCGGGCTTTCCGTAATTTTCCAGGTCATAGCCGAGTTCATAAAAAAGCTGTCTGACGGCGATATAAACAAAATTCGGCTCGGATGAAAGATTTTCGCCAAACGGATATTCGGGAAATTTTTCCGACGGATGATACGGCGCGGCGGTCGGATATTCCGCTTTCTGCGCTCGCACCGCCGCGACTTTTACGCTCATAAAGTTATCGCCTTGCTCAAAGCCGGATTATCGTATTTTAAATTCAACTCTTGAATTAGCAAACGATGCTTTCCGCGCTTAGTCAAAGGAATTTCTTTGACCGCTTCCATTTGTAAAATTATATCGCCGCCCAATTTACTTTGCAGTTTGGCTTGCGTTTCGCGCAAAACTTCATCGGTCAAATTTTGTTTTGGAACGAAGCGAAAAATTACATTTCCCTTTTCCTTTTGATGAAATTGAAACTGCTTCAAATAGGCGTAAGAATCGTCGTGCATATTGAGCATCGAAGTGGAAATTAACCGTCCGGTTTTCGTCTCAATCAATTCCTGAAGTCTTCCTTCGATTCGCTCCCAAACTTGATACGGTCTGCCGCAGCTTTTGCATCCGAAACTTTTGAAAACGGCTAAATCTTCGGTGCGGTATCGGATAAAAGGCGTTGCGTGCATTATAAAAGACGTGGCGACGATTTCGCCGACAGCACCCGGTTTTGTAACTTGCCGGTCGTCTTTGTCAAGAAGCTCGACGTAACCGTATTGCGGCAAAACGTGATAATCCTCCGTATTTTCGCAAAAACCGGCGAGCGCTGACATTTCATAATGTCCGTAATGCGAGAAAATTTTTACGTCCGCGCCGAAAACTTCTTCAAACAGACGTTTTTGAAAATCATAAAGCTGCTCCGACGAACAAAGTATTCCTTTAATCGGCGGAAAATCTTTGCCCGCGTCTTTTAAATAACGCGCGAAAATGTAGCCGGACGAAGGGTAACAGCGTATCCATTCGGGCTGGAACTCAAACGCTTTTTGTCGATACGTTTCCATATCGATTGTCCCGAAACGATAAGTCGAACAGCGCAGTTCGTTAAATTCGGGAAAAAATTCGGTGTGGTCGGGCGTGTCGATTTGGAGACCGCGAAAAACGATTTGCCGGTCGCCTTCGCGCCAGCCGACACGCTTGTATTGATGCGCTTTTGAAGCTAATTCTTTGGCAAAGGAAATATCGTCCCGATACATTCGAGTCGGAACGCCGGTGCTTCCGCCGGTCGTTATATAGTAACTGTTCGGAACAATTGCAGCGGAAAAATCTTGAAGATTATCTCTTATCATTTCTTTAGTTAGAAAGGGTGAGTTAGTAAAATCCTCTAAGTTATGAATGCTTTCCGCGCTCAATCCGCAACGTTCAAACAGTTTTTTGTAACCCGTCGTATTTTTGTATGCGAATCCGCTAATGCGGCGCAGTTCGTTTAACTCGTATTCCTTGATTTTTTCTATATCCCAATCTTCAGCTTCTCGCAAAAAACGCGCCCAATCGACGTAATGTTTATTGGTCAAATCTTTGTGGACGAGCGACATTTATCTTTAAATGGTTTGCGAATGAGTTTTTGTTTCGGGCGAGTTGGCGAGTTTTTGTTTAATTTGCTGTTCAATCCAGTCGTAAGTTTTTTTCAAACCGTTTTCCAAAGAAATTTTCGGCTCCCATTGGAGAACTTCACGCAGTTTTGTATTGTCCGAATTTCTGCCGCGAACGCCTTGCGGTCCGTCGATGTATATTTTATTTATTTTCACATCCGCAATTTCGGAAATTATATCCGCCAGTTGGTTTAGCGTAACAATCCGGTCTTGTCCGAGGTTGAGCGGCTCGCGGAAATCCGAACGCATCAGGCGATAAATCCCTTCGAGGCAGTCGTCGATATAGCAAAACGAGCGTGTCTGCTCGCCGTCGCCCCAAATTTCGATTTGCTTTTCGCCGCCGATTTTAGCCAAAGCGATTTTCCTACACATCGCCGCCGGAGCTTTTTCGCGCCCGCCTTCCCACGTTCCGCGCTCGCCGAAAATGTTGTGAAAGCGCACGATTCTCGTTTCGATGCCGTAATCTTCGCGGTAATGCATACAAAGACGTTCGGAGACGAGCTTTTCCCAGCCGTATGCGTCCTGCGGCATCGCCGGATAAGCGTCTTCCTCGCGCAATGGTTTAACGTCGGCGTCCGTCTGCAAATGTTCGGGGTAAATACAGGCGCTTGAGGTATATAGATAACGTTTTACGTCATTAGTTTTTGCCGCTTCGAGCGTGTGCAGATTTATCAGCGAATTGTTGTAAAGAATTTGCGCGTGATGCGCGCTGATAAAACCCATTCCGCCCATATCGGCGGCGAGCGCGTAGACTTCTTCGACGCCTTTTGTCGCCCGCAAACAATTTTCCCAGCGGCGCAAATCTAAAATCTCAAACTCGTCGGCGTCCGTTGCGCCGAATTCCGGTAATTTTATATCGACGCCGCGCACCCAAAAATTTTTCTTTTTAAGATAGGTAACAAGATGGCTGCCGATAAAGCCGCCCGCGCCGGTAACTAAAACTCTTGTTTGATTTTGCATTTCTAAAAAGCGCGACGTTCTATATAAATCGTTATTTTTATTAAAGTAAATTCTTTAATTTTTACGTTAATCGTTGTCTTGTCGGTAGTTATCTCTGTGATAATAACTTTGGTAATAATAAGAATTATCGTGCGCGCGCAAATTGACATTGTTTAAAACCACGCCGAAAACTTTTGCTCCGATGTCGAAAAGCAATTGGCGCGAGCGGCGCACGACCTGACGCGAGCTTTTGCCCGAATGAACTACGAGAATAACACCGTCAACCATCGATGCAATCAACACGCCGTCGGTGAACGAGGCAATCGGCGGCGAATCGACGACGACGTGCGTGAATTTTTTCTGGACGATTTTCAACAAGTTCGCCATCTGCTCCGAGCCGATAAGCTCCGCCGGATTCGGCGGAACGGGTCCCGACGGCAGCAAATTTAATTTCGACGCTTTGTCGTATTGGATTGCGTCCAGTATTTCTTCGTCCGCCGCATCGCTCGACAAAAGCGTGCTTAAGCCCTGCCCGTTGGCGAGGTCGAAAACCGTGTGCAGGCGCGGGCGACGCATATCCGAATCGATGATTAAAACCTGCGCGCCGGTTTGCGCCAGACTGATTGCCGTGTTTATCGCCGTCGTCGTTTTGCCTTCGGCGGGCAGGCTCGAAGTTACGAGCAAAGATTTCGGCGCGTGTCCGGCGGTCGAAAGCAAAATCGATGTTCGCAACTGCCGGTATGCTTCGGCTAGCGACGAGCGCGAATCGGTATGAATTAACAACTCGGAAGTCTGGTTCGTCGCCGCCTTTCCGGTTAACTCGCCGTCGTCATCGCCGTTTGCGCCGACCAATAAAAGCCTGCGTTTCTGCATTGTTGCGATTGCGGGAATAGCGGCAAGCGCGGGCAATTGCAGATAACTTTCAACTTCTTCGGTTGTTTTTATCGTGTCGTCGAGATATTCGAGAAATAGCGCCATCCCGACGCCGAACAGCGTGGAAAGAAATAGCGCGCCGAGAACGGTCGTCAAGCGGCGCGGCGAAACGGGCGTGTCCGGCGGTATGGCGATTTGCGCGACGCTGATGTTGTTATCAGTGCCGACGGCGATAACGTCGTTTTCGCGCTGGTTTTTCGACAAATTTTCGAGAAATCCTCTTTTTGTATCAATATCTTGCTGTAACAGTTTTAAAGAAACAGCCGATTGATTTTGACCTTGCGCCTGATTATACTGCGCGTTGAAATCGGTGCGTATGCTGTCTTCCTGCGCCTTTGCTTTCAGATAATCGGTTTTTAAATTATCAAGTATAAACTGCGCCGTTCGCTTGCGGAAACTCGCCAAATCGGTTTCATTGCTGGCTCGCGCTTTATTGATTTCGTCTTCTAAAGTTTTTATGCGGCGGTCGTATTCTTTAACTTCCGGCGCGGTTTCCAGATATTCTTCGAGCAGTTTCGAGCGGTCGGCTTTAAAATCGGCTATTTTCTTTTGCGTGTCGTTAACCAAATCACGAATGCTGTTTTCCCGCTCGGTGATGTAACGCGCCATCTGTTCTTCGGTCAAAGCCCGTATATTTTCCGGCGAATCGCTTACCGAATGATATTTTGCTTCGGCGTTTTTGCGCGCGTTTTCAGCTTCGAGCAATTGTTTATTCAATCCCGAAAGACGGTCGAGAACAATCGTCTGGTCGTTGTCAGTTTTCAAAATACCGCCGGCGCGCGTCAGTTCAAATAATTTCTGCTCGCCGGCTTTTATCTCCGATTGGAGATTGGCGACGCGCTCCTGCAAAAAATCGTTTGTCTTGCGGCTCGTTCCCGAACGCTTTTCCTGATTGAGTTTTGTAAAAACTTCGGCAATGCCGTTGACAACCAGCGCGGCGAATTCGGGGTTGGTGTGGCGGTAAGCAATTTCGATAAGCCGCGTTTCTTTTATCGTCGCGCGTCCTTCGCGCACTGGCTCGACCTGCAAATTTCTTTTAATTATATCGACGTATGGCGCAAGCCGTATCGCTTCTGCGATTTCTTCGGAAGAGGCGAGTGTCGTGCTTGCCGAGACCGAAACTTCTTCGACGCCTTTACCGTTTTTTTTCGGCGCTTCGGCGGCAAGACCGACCGCTTTGAGCAACGAGCGGACAAAGGATACTGATTCTTCCGCTTTTGCTTTTTGAAATTCCCTGTTGTTGTCGAGGCTTAATTCTTTAACCGTGCGCCGCAAAAGGCTTTCGCTGGTTAAAAGCTGCAACTGCGTGTTGAAATACGAAGGGTCTTGGTTCGACACCGGCAAGCGGCGGTCGCTGGTAACCAAATCTGGATTTGCCTGTTCCAAATCAACCTGCACTTTCGCCGCCGCCAGATAAATATCCGGCTTGCGCGCCATATAAATCGCCGCCAGCGTCGTCATCAAAACGATGATTCCGACAACGAGCCACAGCCGCTTTCGCACGGCGCGCCAGTATTCTATTAATTGAAAGCCTTCGGGCGCGTTGATTTCCCGATACGCGCCGTAGCCGCCCATTGCCGTCGCTGCCGTAACCGCGACGGGCATTTGCGGCTCGAAAGGCGGCTCGATTTCGACGCTTTCAATTTTTCTCTGGACGATTTCGCGGCTTTCTCTCATTTAATTAAACAAGTAATAAAACAAGCTGGCTGACTCGAAAAAACACTTTACGGTATTCGATAAAAAACATTGCCGAAACCGGCTGTAACGGCTTTGACGAATCCGTTCGTGAAGTCTTTTACCTTGTCGGTCGGCACTTCGATAATGTCATTCGCCTGCAAAAGCGGGTCTTCGATTTTACGGTCTTTGATGGCGCTTAAATCGTAGACGAGTTCCTGTTTTGCGCCGTTTTCCTGCCGCACGATGCGGACGCTTTTTTTCTTTGTCGCGGCGAGCGTTCCGCCTGCGGCGGCAATCGCTTGGGTTAAAGTTACGCTTTGTTTCAAGGAAACCGCCTGCGGTTTCAACACGTTGCCAGTAACGTATGCCTGCTCGGCTTCCATCACGACGACAATATCGCCTGGGCGCATCACCGGATTGGTTTTTCCCTTCAAAACATCCGTTAAATTATATGTGAAAAAAGTCGGCGCATTTTCATCCGTCCCGCTTCCCGCCACTTCGCCGCCCTTATTATTTTCGCCGTCGATTTTGCAGCCGGAGATGCCGCCGACGCGGGCGACCTGAATTTTCGAGCCGGCTTTTTCGACATCCTGACCGCCAGCGAAACTCAAAAGCTCGAGCAAGGTCAAGCGCCGGTTGGTGAAAAAATTTCCCGGCTTTTCGACAGCGCCGATAACCGAAAGCGGCTGCGAATTTTGTTCTTTGACGAAAACAGTTACATACGGGTCGCGCAGATAATTTTGCTTGTAAAGCCGGACGATTTCCGCGCCGAGTTCGTTTTCGGTTTTGCAAATGGCTAAAATCGGCGCGTCGATGCGCGGCAAGCGAATCGCGCCGTTTTCGTCCATCCGAATCTGCGTCTGCGATAGTTCGGGATGCCGATAAACATTTATTTCGAGAACGTCCTGCAAACCGATGCGGTAACGTTCTTCGCCGCCGCTGCCGCTGCCGCCGCGCTTGACAACCGCATTCGAGAGCGGCGTTTCTTTGGGAATTGCGGCGGTTTTCAACGGCTGCTCGACAGTTTCAGTTTTATTGACCGTCGTTTTATTCTGCGCGTGCGCGCCGTTCGAAAATGTCGCGGCGACAAAGATTAGCGAAAAGAACGCTAATAACGGCGTTTTGACTGTCTTCATATTTCAACTCCGGTTTTATTTTTGTATCGAAAATTCAAGTTTTTTGATTCACCTTATCGAAAAAAGTTTAGCGCTCAAGTTTCTTCGCAGCCTTTTTTACAGAATAGCTTAAAAACAAACCAACTAGCAAACATCGCGCTTTTATAAAAAAATCAGCTCATTTCAGAGTTTCGATTTTTTGAGTTAAAATTTGTCGTTCCGTAATATGCAAAAAAATATTTATTAAAAAACCTTATTTTGTATGGAAAACTCGACGCCTATGCTGCGGCAGTATCAGGAAATCAAAAAACAATATCCGGGAACGCTGTTGTTTTTTCGGCTCGGCGATTTCTATGAGCTTTTTAACGAAGACGCGGTAACGGGCGCGCGCGAATTGGAAATCACTTTGACGGCGCGGCACAAAGACTCGAAAAATCCCGTGCCGATGTGCGGCGTGCCGCATCACGCGGCGGCTGGTTATATTTCAAAGCTCGTCAAAAAAGGCTTTCGCGTGGCGATTTGCGAGCAGACCGAAGAAGCGGGCAAAGGCGTCAAACTCGTCAAGCGCGAAGTCGTCCGCGTCATCACGCCCGGAACGGCAATCGACCCGCAGCTTGTCGAAGCCAAAGAATCAATTTATCTGGCGTCGGTCTGCGGCGCGGGCGATTGTTTCGGCGCGGCTTTTCTCGAACTTTCAACCGGCGAATTTCTGACCACGCAGTTTTGCGGCGCGGGCGCGTGGGCGAAAATCTGCGCCGACATCGAAAGCTTCGCGCCGCGCGAGCTTCTTTTTCCCGAAGCATTGCGAAAACTTGTCGAAGAAGTTTTTAAAGGCAATCAAAAGTCTCAACTGCCATCCGACGCGCCAAACGTCGTTTCGATTTCACCGCCGAACTCGTCGAAATTTTCGCCCGCGCTGACGGCGCTTGACGATTGGCTTTTTCACTTTGAAGATTGCGCCGAGCTTTTAAAAAAACAATTAAAGGCGCGCGAGCTTGCCGGTTTCGGCTTGGACGGCAAAACCGAAGCCGTGCGCGCAGCCGGCGCGTGTCTCCGATACGCACAGGAAACACAGCGCGTCGCGGCTGAACACATCGCCGATTTGAATTTTTTCGAGGCGAACGATTGCTTGGTGCTTGACGCCGTAACGCTGAAAAATCTCGAAATCGTCGAAGCGCGCGGTGAAAATCGCAGCCGCACGCTTTACGACGTTATAAATCAAACCGTAACCGGAATGGGCGCGCGCCTGCTCCGTTCGTGGCTGCTCCGTCCATCGGTCAAAAAAAGCGAAATTCAAACGCGCCTTTCCGCCGTCGGCGAGATGACCGATTTAATGCTGCGCGATAAAATTCGCGTTCTTTTAAAGGACGTTTCAGATTTGGAACGTCTCGTCGGACGCCTTAATTTAGGCACGGCAACCGCGCGCGACCTTGTTTCCCTAAACCGCTCGCTCTCACAAACGCCTCACATAAACCAGTCGTTATCAGACGCTTCAAGCCTTTTATTACAAGTTTTAAGCGAAAATATTTTCGAGCTTCCCGAGTTGCGCGAATTGATTGAAGAAGCGATTGCCGACGACCTGCCGCCGAACATTAGCGACGGCTCGACGATTCGCGGTGGTTTTAATGAAGAACTCGACGAGATGCGGAAAATTTCTACGGATGCTAAAAGGATTGTGGCGGCTTTTGAAGAACAGGAAAAAAAGCGCACCGGCATCTCGAGTTTAAAAATAAAATTTAATAATGTATTCGGCTATTTTATCGAAATCTCGAAAGGACAGTTGACGCGCGCTCCGGCTGATTACGAGCGGCGTCAAACTTTAACGAACGCCGAAAGATTTTCAACTCCGCAACTGCGCGAATGGGAACAGAAAATTCTCGGCGCGGACGATAAAATCCGCGAACTTGAAGGCGAGATTTTCCGCGACGTTCGACGGCGCGTAACCGCCGAAACCAAATCGCTCCAATCGACGGCGCGCGCGCTTGCGACTCTGGACGCACTCGCCGGTCTTGCCGAAACCGCCGCGCGGCGCAATTACGTCGCGCCGGTTTTGCACGACGGCGACCAAATCGAAATCGTAGCGGGCAGACATCCGATTGTCGAAGCATTTTCGCACGACGCTTTTATACCGAACGATTTGCTGTTGAATAATTCGACCGACCGGCTTTTAATAATTACAGGTCCGAATATGGGCGGCAAGTCCACGCTTTTGCGGCAAACCGCTTTGATTCAAATTCTCGCGCAGACGGGTTCTTTTGTTCCGGCAAAAGCGGCGCGCCTGCCGATTGTCGACCGCGTTTGGACGCGCGTCGGCGCGTCGGATGATTTGGCGGGCGGGCGCTCGACCTTTATGGTTGAGATGACGGAAACAGCGGCGATTTTGCACAACGCGACGCCGCGCAGTTTGATTTTGCTCGACGAAATCGGGCGCGGCACATCGACGTTCGACGGTCTTTCGATTGCATGGGCGGTTGCCGAATATATTCATAATTCGCCGCGACATTCGGCTAAAACTCTTTTCGCCACTCATTATCACGAGTTGACCGAGCTTGCCGAAAAGCTGTCGGGCGCGCAAAATTATCAGGTTCTGGCGAGCGAGCGCGACAATGCCGTCGTTTTTTTGCACAAACTGCAAAAAGGCAAAGCGTCGAAATCCTACGGTATCTCCGTCGCGCAGCTTGCCGGTCTTCCCGCCGAAACCATCGCGCGGGCGCGCGAAGTTTTGACAAAACTCGAACAATACGAATTAGCCGTGTTTTCTGAAAACGAAAAATCTGTCGCCGCGAGCGGTTCGGCTATTTCCGCCGATTTGGCAACCGACGTAACTTTGAAAAACGCCTCGAAAAGCAAGCAAGCGACGCAATTTTCGCTTTTCGCCATTGCCAACGATTTCGTTATTGAAGAATTGCTCGCCAAAGATATAGAAAAATTTACGGCAGAGGAAGCAAAATTATTTTTGACCGAATTGAAATCGAGAATCGTGTAAAGCATTTTTGAATATCGAAAAAAATCACGAAATTTTTAAAACGATATTTATTTAATTTTCAAATTTATTCGTCAATCAAGCTGCAAAATAAAAAAAATCATTATTTGTTGTTTTAATGTTTTACTCTAATTGTCGACATTCCTACACTTTATAAATTACTTTAACCTTGTTACACTTCGCTTTTGTTTATTATGGCAGAGGAAATCGGCTCACTTTCGGTCGAGCAGAAAATCGGACAATTATTTTTTATCGGTTTGCCGGACGCCGAACTGTCGCACCAATCGAGCAAGCTTTTGCGTGAAATCTCGCCGGGCGGAATTTGTCTTTTTTCGAGAAACATAAAATCAGCCGAACAAGTGCGGCGGCTCATTTCCGACGTCTGTTCGACTCTTGAAATCTCGCCGTTTGTCAGCCTCGACCAGGAAGGCGGCGTCGTTGACCGCCTGCGCCGCATTTTGACGCCGATGCCTGCGGCAAGCTCGCTCGCAACAGAAGACGACGCACGCGCGCTGGCGAAAATTACTGCCGAAGCCGTCCGAATGCTCGGATTTAATATGAATTTTGCTCCGGTTGTCGATATTATCGACGACGCGCGCGCGAAGTTTTCAAACGGTTTATATTCTCGCGCTTTCGGCAAAACTAAAGAAACAGTCGTTTGTTTTGCCGGCGCGTATCTGGAAACTTTGCAGGCGGCGGGCTGTGTCGGCTGTCTCAAACATTTTCCCGGTCTCGGCTCAAGCCGCATCGATTCGCACGAAGCGCTGCCGAGCGTAGAGGTTTCCGAAGCGGAATTTTATAACCTCGATTTGTTTCCATATATCGAGCTTCTAAAAACCCAAGACGTTCGCGCCGTAATGATTGCTCACGCTGCCTTTCCGCACAGCGATTTGCAGGAAACCGACCCGAACGGAAAACTTTTACCAGCTTCACTAAGTCATAATTTTATTACAAAGCTGCTGCGCGAAAAGTTAAATTTCGGCGGTTTGGTCATCACAGACGATTTAGAAATGGGAGCAATCGTAGAAAATTACGGCATCGGCGAGGCTTGTGTTCGCGCCGTCGAAGCAGGCGTCGATATGCCGTTAATCTGCGGAAGCGCTGATGCAGTTCGTGCGGGTTTCCAAACCGTGCTTGACGCCGTGCGCCGAAGGGAAATCAACGAAAAAAAAATCGACCACGCTTTGCAGCGCGTCGCGCATCTGAAAAATTTGCTGCCAGCCGAATCCGCGCCGTTTAATAATGAGCGGTGGAAGACGCTTTCCGAACAAATATTGCAATTAAATCAAAAAGTCAACAATCAACTTGGAGGATAAATGATTTTACGTTCTTTTATTTTTTTAGTTTTCGCCTTCGGTCTTATTTTTTCAAGCGCTTGCCGCAACCGCAGCGGCACAGGCGACAGCGTAACGGTCGCCTTGCCCGAAAAATTTACTTCGCTCGATACTTTAACTTCCAAAGCGTCTGACGCGGCGGCGGAGCGCGTGCGCAATTTGATGTTTAACTCGCTCGTCAAAAAGGACGAAAAATTCGATTACGTCGGTGATTTAGCCGAGCAGATAAATACTTCGGAAGACGGCAAAATTATTACTTTTGTTTTGCGCGACAACGTAAAATTTCACAACGGCAAAACGCTGACATCCGCCGACGTAAAATACACGTTCGACGAGATGTTTAAAAGCGGCAGCAATAAATCGAATTCTTTTTTCGAGACAGTCGAAGGCGCGCGCGTTCCGCATATCACGTCTATCGACACGCCGGACGCGAAAACCGTTTCTTTTACCATTTCGCGCCCGTCGCTGAAAAACCAACTGCTGCCGAATCTTGTCCCTATTCCAATTATTGCCGAAGGAACAATTTCGCAGCAGGCTGCGCAGCCAGTCGGAACGGGCGCGTTTAAGTTCGCCGGCTTCGACCAATCGCAAAACATCGTCGAGTTGACGGCAAACCCGGATTATTGGGAAGGCGCGCCGAAAGTTCAGAAAATTCGCGTCAAAACCGTTACCGACGCCGGTTCTCTGCAAGCCGAACTGCAAAGCGGCGGCGTCGATTTAGCGCCCTTGCCAAACAATCTGCCGCCCGACACCTTAAAATCGCTCGGACAAAATCCGAAATTGGAAGTCAAGCAATTCGAGGGTTCAAACATCGATTACCTCGGACTCAACACGCAAGCGCCGCCGCTCGATAACGTAAAAATCCGTCAGGCAATCGCCTACGCCGTCAACCGCGAGCAAATCATCAACGAGCTTTTGTCGGGTCAAGCCGTCATCGCCAATTCGATTTTGCCCGTCTCGTCGTGGGCTTATAACGACAACGTCGTCAAATACAGCTACAATCCCGAGCGCGCCAAACAACTGGTTCGTGAAGCCGGTTACAAAAACGAGCCGATAAAATTTAAGTTCAGCGTCGGCAACACCGCCGTCAACCAATACGCGCAGGTTATCCAGCGCTCGCTTCAGGATGTCGGGTTAAACGTCGTAATCGAAACTTTAGAACCGAACACGCTTCGCTCGCAATTGTCTTCGGGACAATTTCAAATGAACACCGGACGCTGGATTGGCGGCAACCAGGACCCGATTTTCCTGCGCGATTTGTTCGCCACTTCAAAAATCCCGACCGCAGCTGGCGGCGGTTTCAACCGCAGTCGCTACAGCAATCCCGAATACGATAAAATTATCGAAGAAGCATTCAATCTAACCGACCGCGAGCGAGCAAAAGCGTTATATTTCAAAGCGCAGGAAATCGCCGCCAATGACGTGCCGATGATTCCGCTCTGGTATCCGGCAAATATGTGCGTTTTCAATCGCCGCGTCGGTAATATAAAAATCGGCGCGAGCGGAGACTTTAGTTTTATCAAAGACATTACGGTCGAAGGACAATAGAATTTTCAAAATTGTGCGAACAGCTTAAAAATTTCACTGACTTGACAAAATTCGAGCAGTTTGTAGAATTATCCTTTGCAAGCGGGAATAGCTCAGTGGTAGAGCGCGACCTTGCCAAGGTCGAAGTCGCGAGTTCGAATCTCGTTTCCCGCTCCACAGTTTGAGAAAGGATAAAGGCTAAGGGATAAAGGATAAAAATTTTCGCCTTTATACTTTAGCCTTTATCCTTTTTCAAAAACGGCGGCGTAGCCAAGTGGTAAGGCAGAGCTCTGCAAAAGCTCTATTCGTCAGTTCGATTCTGACCGCCGCCTCCAACAATAAACACCGATAAATACAGTCTTTTACCGCTAATATTTTGAAAACGGCGCTCAAAATAATCAGTTAATTTTAGTCAAAATCCTTCAAAAATTATTAGATAGCGCATTAGAAAACGGAAGATTTATTAGAAGAAAAATTAGACGAGTTTTCGAGCTAAAAGATGCCGCGCAAAAAACCCGCCGTTAAATTCAAATATACTGTTCGGAAAAAAGACAAGGATGGCAGCCCGCTCGATTTATATGTCGTCCTTCCACTGCCCGGATCAAAACATCCGGTCTGGCGCATCTGCCGCGACGAAACGCAGGCGGGCGTTGATAAAATCATTGCCCATATAAAAGAAGAACACGAAAAGGACTTTCTTGAGTCAGCCGTTCCCGACAGTTGCGCCCAATTTTTCACCTTTTATCTCGAAACAATCAAAAACCGCGTTTCCGGGCGAACGCTTTCAAAACGCGAAAGTAAAATTCGATTGTATTTAGCTCCCGCGCTCGGCGCTTTGTCCTTAAAAGAAGTAAAGCCGGTTAACCTGCAAAAACTTTATTCGGAGATGAGCGCGCGCGGTTTGGACGCCGCGACCGTCATCGACACGCATCGCATCGCGTCGAACATTTTTACCGAAGCCGAAAACTTGGAGATGATTGTGAGTAATCCGGCGCGGAAAGCCACGCCGCCGAAAAAAATAGATTCGCTTAAAATCAAGGCGATGAATCAAGAGCAGGCGAAAAGGTTTCTCGCCGAATGCCAAACAAATTCTCACGGAATAATTTTTGAATTCGCTCTTGAGACAGGAATGCGACCGGGCGAATATCTCGCTCTTTCGTGGTCGGAAATTGATTTTGAGAAAAAGACGGCGCGCATCTCCCGCGCCGTCGTCTATGACCAGAAAGGCGGCGGCTATTATTTCAAGCCGACGAAAACAAAGCGCGGACGGCGAATTATTCCCTTATCGGGCAAATTGGTTGAAAAACTTCATCTCCATAAAGAAAAACAGGAAGCATATATAAAGGAAGTCGAGGAGCGCGTCCGGCGTCGTTGCAAACCGTCGAGAGAAAACCGGCGCGAATATAACAAAAGGATTTTAGAAAATCATAAAAAACTAAATCTCGTTTTTCCTTCGCGCGATTTCACTCCGCAAAAAGACATTAACCTAGGTCGAAGATATTTCAAGCCGATTGCCGAAAAATTGAATCTTGATGAAAATCTATCGCTTTACTGTCTTCGCCATACTTCGATAAGTTTGCTTCTGCTCGCGGGCGTGAACGTTAAAGTCATATCAGAGCGCGCCGGACACAATTCCGTTGCTTTTACGATGGACACATACGCGCACGTTCTTCCCGGAATGGGTGAAGACGCTACCGAAAAATTAACCGAAGTTTTGTATTCTTAAAAAGTTCCGCGCAGTTCGGCGTATTTATCCGGCTTGAATTTCTTGAACAATTTCGCCGGCGCGAATGGTTTTTTAATTGAGGAATTTTTCAAAAATTTTTTCGGCTTCCTGCTGCGTTCCGCAAAACATATAATACAAACCGCATTTTTCCGCATACCATTCGGTTATATCCTGCCCGTAATCATTAGAGGCGAGCGTTTCGGTAATACCGAAACAATTAACGGCAATGCGTGAAGCGTTATATTTGCGCTCGTAAAAATATGTTGCTTCGGAAATTGGAATAACGCCGCCCCAAACTTCTTCGATGCTTCTTAAATTCTGGTTTTTAGATAAAAAAATCTCTCCGAGCGTAATAATATCGCTGTCGGAGAGATTCATCATTTCTCTGAATTTATAATCAGTATTCCCGTCGTGCATAATTGTTGTTACACTTAGCCTTGAATTTCGTAACCAGATGCGAAAGACCATTTTTGCTATATGCCGATTGAATCATCTCGTCCGCTTCGGCGCGCGTTAAAGATTGCGGGTCGAAATCATTATAGAATTTCTTGACCGTTTGCAACTGTTTGAAAGAAGCGAGTCCTGTAAAACTGCGACGGCGAAGTTCATTCAAAAGTAATTCGGCTTCGCCTTTTTCCAGCGCCGCCGGGCATTTGATTCCTTTTGTGTCGAGCAATCCGCGCTGAATGAAACTGGCTTTCGCTCCGCCATACAATCCTTTGCGCGAAGGCACGGCGAATAATTTCATAATGTCGAACGGGTTCGACTTCGATAAGGCTTTCCATTTTATTTCCATTGCTTCGAGTTTTGCAATGTCCAGCTTGGCTGTTTCGAGCGCGTCGGTCGCACTCTCGCCTTCGTCAACCAATTTTTGCGCGCGCGTTTTTTCCCTGTCCGACAAAATCGTTCCGTCGAGAACGTCCAAAACATTCAAAGTTTGAACCGAATTATTGACGCCGACGAAATCCAAAATCAAGCAATCTTTTTTGTTTTCGTAATTGCGCGTTCCGCGTCCGACCATTTGAGCGAGAAGCGAGAGCGAGCGCGTCGGACGAAAAAGCGCGATGCAAGCCGTCGGCGGATAATCGAAGCCCTCGGTTAAAACGCCGACGTTGACGATAAACTGAACTTCCGGTAGTGGGTCAGTTTGAAGTAAAATAATTATGAATGTCTTATTTTAGAATCCACAGCAACATTTTTAATGTCCATTATATCTTGTAACCAAACCAGAGCGTGGTTTGCTTGTGGATATTCTTTT
>JAABUN010003694.1_pt1 | contig 22913 bp, 22 predicted proteins | sample 5559311 | NCBI WGS metagenome assembly JAABUN01 (sample SAMN10711877, study PRJNA513370) | rock metagenome | isolation source: Antarctica rocks | place: Antarctica: Victoria Land, Siegfried Peak sud
TGTTATCAAGAAACATAAAAGAAAAGCTCATAGCTTCTTTAAATATGGCTTGAAGTTTATTACCAACGCTTTATTGGTACGTTTTGATCAACTTGTTACTTTTATAAATGTTTTGTCATGTACTTAGTTCAAAGTTATAAAATTATACTTTAAAATGCGAAAAAGCTTTATTCGCTTCTGCCATGCGATGCGTATCTTCTTTCTTTTTGAAAGCTCCGCCCTCGCCTCTGCTTGCTGCAATTATTTCATTACCAAGTTTTTCAGCCATACTGCGTCCGTTTCTTTCACGGCTAAAGCGTACAAGCCACTTTATGCTTAAAGATATTTTCCTGTCCTGACGAACTTCTGAAGGTATCTGGAAAGTTGCCCCACCAATACGACGGCTTCTAACTTCTACACCCGGAGTTACATTCGCCAAAGCTCTTCTCCAGATTTCATATCCATCTTCATTTGTTTGCTTTGCAACTCTTTCCAATGCATCATAAAAGATAGTTAGTGCGGTACTTTTTTTACCCTGCCACATCAAGTTGTTGACAAAGCGTGTAACCAGTTTATCGTTAAACTTAGGATCCGGCGCTAAAGGTATTTTTTTAGGTTGCGTTTTACGCATGTTTATTATTATTTAATGCAGTTTGAACTGCTTCAGTTTACTTAATTATTTTAAGCTTTAAATATGCAGGTTATCTCACAACGGCTTACTGCGGGTACTAAAATTTTGCTATTACTTTTTAGCTTTAACTTTCTTTGTACCGTATTTAGAGCGACTCTGTTTGCGGTCTTTTACACCTGCAGTATCAAGGCTGCCACGTACAATGTGATAACGTACACCTGGTAAATCCTTAACACGACCACCCCGTATCAATACGATAGAGTGTTCCTGCAGATTATGTCCTTCACCCGGGATATATGCGATAACTTCAATTTTATTGGTCAAACGCACCTTTGCAACTTTACGCAAGGCTGAATTTGGTTTCTTAGGAGTAGTTGTATATACCCTGGTACATACACCACGTCGTTGCGGACAAGCATCAAGCGCCCTTGACTTACTCTTTGCTTTTATAATTTCTCTACCCTTTCTAACTAACTGCTGTATTGTAGGCATTTGTTACCTTTTATATTTTTCGGACGGCAAAAGTAATTATATGATAACGAAATTCCAAAATTTATAGAAGAGAAATATTCATTTAACACAAATTAATCCATCTGTTATCGGATCAATAACTTTATTCAAAATCTCAGTAGGTGCCTTTAGGGCCGGCCCCCCCTTATATTTTATGCATCCAACCAAATCTGTCAGGCACTTTACAATTGCGTATTTCATCGAGGCGTTTTTTTATCTCAGGCGATACCTTCCAGTTTTCAGTGTCAAAGCGCATTACGTAATCCTTATACTTTAACTCGCAAATAGGAGAAATAGTTGCTGCAGTTCCGGTTCCAAACACTTCATGTAAAATACCTCCACGGTGAGCATCGATTATTTCGTCTATACTTATCGATTTTTCCACCACTTCGATGCCCATCTCTTTCAAGATAGTTATTGCGCTGTCACGGGTAACGCCGGCAAGAATAGTTCCGGCAGATAGCTCAGGTGTATATGCCCTGTTATCTATTATAAAAAAAACATTCATAGTGCCGATCTCCTGCACATATTTATGCTCAGCAGCATCCGTCCATAAAACCTGATCATAGCCAAGCTTTTTTGCTTCTTCAGCAGGCAATAAACTTGCGCCATAGTTTGCAGCAGCCTTGGTGAATCCTATACCTCCCGGAGCAGCACGTGTATATTTTTCCTCTACATAAATACGCATAGGCTTACTGTAATACGGGCCTGTAGGACTTAAAATGATCATAAACTTATAACAATCAGACGGTTTTACACCAAGAAACGAGTCTATTGAAAACATAAACGGACGTATATATAATGAATGCTCGTCCTGATTGGGAATCCAGTTCTTATCTATATTTACCAGCAGACGCATACCTTCAATAAAAATATCTTCAGGTACAGCAGGCATCTGCATTCTTGCAGCTGAAATATTAAACCGTTTAAAGTTATCTAAAGGGCGAAAAATGTAAGCATTCCCTGCCTTATCTTTATAAGCCTTAATTCCTTCAAAAATGGCCTGCCCATAGTGCAATGCAGCAAGTGACGGATCAAGCAGCAACGGCTGGTAAGGCTTTATTTCAATATCTTTCCATTCCCCATCTTCATAGTCCGCCTCTAACATATGATCAGTAAAGTATTTACCAAACGGAAGGTTTGCTAATGAAAGAGACTGAAGCTTACTGGTCTCTGCCTTTTGAATATTTATAGCTGGTGCTGCAACCATAGTATTAATTTTGCTGCAAAGAAACGAAAAAATGCGTGGACAGTTGATAAATTAGCCCTTATGAATACAGATAAAATAAAATTGCCTGATTTTTTAATAGCTGATTTGTATAAAGAATGTCTTGTTGATTTAGATAGTTTTTCAGCCAAACAGAAAACATTACCTGAAGAAAATTTACCAACAGAAGCCGGAGTAATGACTTCTTTATCAGGAAAAATAAAATATTTGGGTGAAAATGTTAAAAACATTATTGTTGTTGTTAACCAGCCCGAAACAATGTATTTGAATAAGGAAGATTATACTTTTCTGACAAACATTTTAAAGGCATGTCAGCTAAGCCCCGCTGACATTGCAATAGTTAATGTAGCGAAACAGGAAGTTACTTATACCGCAATAAAAGATGAACTTAAAGCCTTGCAAATTCTCTTATTTGATGTGGAGCCTTCCCTTATTAAGTTGCCTTTTAAAATCCCGGCTTTCCAGGTACAAAGTTATGCAGGTTGCACGATTCTGACAGTTCCTGCACTTTCCGCTCTCAACAAAGCGGACAGCGAAGGCAAGCTATTGAAAACAAAATTGTGGAATAGTTTAAAACAGTTCTATGGTATCAGTTAAACTATTTCTGCAGAAAGATAAATCTTCATAATAATTTCTATTTATTTAATCTTATGAAAAAACTTTTTTTTGCCACAAATAATCAAAACAAGGTTGAAGAAATAAGAAGCATTATAAGTGATCAGTTTGATGTTGTTTCTTTAAAGGAAGCAGGTATAGACATTGATATTCCTGAACCACATAATACATTAGAAGAAAACGCAAGCGAAAAATCACAAACAATTTACAGGCTTACAGGTGAAAATTGCTTCAGTGAAGATACAGGACTGGAGACAGAGGCATTGCACGGGGAGCCGGGCGTAAAAAGCGCACGATATGCAGGGGAAGGAAAAAGCGCTAATGACAACATAGAAAAACTTTTACAGGCCTTACATGGAGTCGAAAACCGAAAAGCCCGGTTCAGAACTGTCATATCAGCAATTATTAATGGTGAGGAACAATTATTTTCAGGAACTTGCGAAGGGTACATTGGTCTCGAACCTAAAGGTGAAAAGGGGTTTGGATATGATTCCATTTTTATACCGGCCGGAGATACCCGAACATTTGCTGAAATGAGTCTTGCAGATAAAAATCGTTTTAGTCATAGAAAAAAAGCATTAGCCCGCCTTCTTGCATTTTTGTCTAAAGAAGAGAATAAAATATATCAATAAGAGAATTTTTCAACGATTCTGCAACTATCAGAATCATTAACCTGTCTTTATAACAAATTTAGTAAAGCTATTTTTCATACTAAAACTTCTTACGCCCTAGAGGTAAGTATAATTTTTTTAAATAAAAGCAAATTATACTATGACGCGTTACCTTACTATCCCTCATTGGTAATTTAAAAAAACAGTTAATCTGATTAAAATCTTCTATGGAAAGGATAAAAGTTCCCTTACCAGCCAACTATACTTTTTCCACGATTATAACCATCCGCATTACTGATCTCAATTATGGTGGGCATGTTGGCAATGATGTATTTTTATCATTAATACATGAAGCAAGAGTACAATTCCTGCGTCACTACGATTATTCAGAATTAGATTTTGCAGGTACAAGTTTGATAATGGCCGATGCAGCAATCGAATTTAAACGTGAACTGATGTATGCAAATGAGGTAAAAATATCAGTAGCTGTAACAGGTTTTGATAAATTAGGCTTCGATATTCTTTATCTTATGGAAGTAAAAGATGGCGAACAGTGGGTAACGGCCGGAAAAGTGAAAACGGGTATGTTGTGCTATAATTATGCTATAAAAAAGAAAGTAGCTGTACCTGCGGAAGTTATTGAGAAACTAAATAACGTACAAATTGATCATTAAGAATTAAAGTTGCATAAACCAGGAAAGCCCTTTGTTAAAGCTGTTTATTTTCTCTCTTTTTTGATATATTCAGCAACAGCTTCTACAGGAGCTATCCATATACCATTAGCGGGGTTTTGTGCATATTCTATCAATTGTTTTAGCATTGTCAGCCGGGTAGTTTGCTGACCTGAATCACCCATTTCATGTCCTGCAAGTACCAACCATTTTCCGGTCTCTTTTGCATTTTGTATCAATGGAAGAATCTGATCAAAGTCCTTCCCGTCCATTTCCATTCCTGTTAATTGAGCAAAGTCACAGAAAGCGGGGTCATTTGGGCCTTCATCAAGCCATCCACGACCACTGGTAAATAATTTTGCAACAACAGGAACATAACTTTTTGTACTCAATCCTCTTCCCACAAAAGTCTGTCCGCAGGGGAAAGCAAAATTTTTAGGTTTTACGCCTAATAAATACTGAATACTATCATTTGTTACTATTAATTCATGTTGCATTTTCTCCAACGTATAATCCTCCAATGCTTTTTGCCTGGACCAGGGAAAATTACCTGTGCAGGGATGAAGAAGAGAATGATTGCCTATTTCATGCCCACTTGCTACTGCTTTTTTCCATCCTTCAAGCCGCTGCTTCACCCCTGAGGGAACAACGTAAAAAGTAGCCTTAACTCCATACTGATTAAGTAATGCTGTCCCCGCATCAACCTGGCTTGTACGGGCATCATCAAAAGTCAGGCTTATAGCAATATCTTTACTTTTAGGCCATTGGAAAACCTGTGACTGCTGCTGACTAAAACTAAATTCAGCCATTAATAAAATAGATGCAAGTAAAAAGAATGTTTGAGAATGTACAGGTGTACTTGCTTTAATTCGACTGCTATTTTTATCATTCCATTTCATATAAAAATTAGTATTTAATTTAATAGAATATAGCACAAAATTTAATTAATGCAGTTATGTTTTTCCGTGAGTTTGAACTCCTTGCCCTTTATTAATTAAATCTATGGTTTTTAACCGGTAAAAAACATATAAACAACGTGTTGTTTTATTTCTGTTGTTTTATTTTTTGAGTATTTATTTATTTTGTTTCAGGTATGCAATCAAATCTGCCATTTGTTGCTGGTTGATTTGCTTTTCTAATCCCGTTGGCATAGAAGACATATTCAGCGCTTTTAATGACTTAATATCTGCACGCCTGATAGCTTTTTCTTCTCTTCCTGCATTTTTTACAGTGATAGCTGCGGGAGTCTCAGCAGATATTATTCCCTGAAATGAACCGCCATCTTTTAGCTCAACTGCCCAAAGGTCAAAGCCACTTGATATGGAAAGATTAGGAGCTAATATATTGGCCATAATAGCATCTGCAGACCAATTGTGAATGGTGCCTAAATCAGGCCCCAAATTCACTCCCAGGTCTCCCCTTATTTGATGACAGCTCGAACAGTTTTTAAAGAAAATAGTCTTGCCATTTTCGGGATTTCCGTTTAAAGTGAGTGCATGTTGATACTCTTTATTAACCTTTATCCGTTCACTTTCATCTTTCGTGAGAATTTTTCTTGCCCGCTCACGCAGCTTTAAATCCGATTGGGCCATAAGTCTTACACTCCGCGGCCATCCAATAGTGGCGGACTGTATTTTACCTGCTTCGATTGCATCTAACAGAACTGCAATTCGTTTTGGATTAACCATAAAACTATTTATAGCTTCATCGCGAATCTCCGGAGTCAAATCTGACCATTGAGTCAAAAGGTACTGAGATACAGTATTATCAGGTATCACGCTAAGTGTTTTTAAAGCAGCTATCTGGACGGATGAGGGTTCCGCATGAGAAATTAACTTCTTCAATAAACCTGCATAAGGAGCAGGATTAGCAAGAGCTATAAAACTTATAGCCTCCACTCTTTTATCTTCTGGCTGAGTTTTATCTCCGGCAATCGCAACAGCTTTATCTTTGGCTTTTTTTACAGAAGAGTTATTTTGTAATCCTATCACTTTTAGCATTTTTAAGGAAGCATCACGAACCGGGACTGAAGGATTTTCAAATAAAGTTTGTATAAGTTGTTCCTGTTCCCCTTTAAAAGCAGAAGACTTACTTTGCGTTTTAAGTCCCTGCGCAATTCCTTGCAACAAAGCTGCCTGCCAGTGAGCCTGCTCAGGGGATCCCGTAGCAACAGATCTTTGAATAAGCTGATGAACAACTTCTGGTTTTCCACTTGCTCCAATCATTGTGCTTAACCTTTTTGTAAGTGTTGCATATGCAGGAACGTCTTGCTTAAAACTGTCGATCACCACTTTTAATAATGATGCTGTTTGAGAAGAAGAGGCAGATAACGCAGCAACCTGAACCCATTCATCATTTAAGTCCTTAAACAAAAGTTCATTGCGCACCTGTGCAGCTTGCGGAGTATTTACAGAACCTAAGGAAGAAAGCAATTGATATCTCACCTTAGCATCCTGATCTCCTTTTAATGATAACAGTGCATTTTGTAACTCTGGTGCATCTGACAAATGAAGTTCAGCAAGTTTAATTGCATTCTCACGCACTCCGGCAACAGGATCCTTCAAAGCTTGCTGTATTACCTCCGATGTCAGTTCCCCCATACCTTCCAGCGTCCACATAGCGTGTAAACGTCCTAAAGCGGATGAAGTATTTTGAGCCATTTTAATTAAGGAAGGAACAACTTGCTTATTTGCATGATCTACCAATAAACGCTGCGCATTTAATCTCCACCAAATGTTAGTATTTGATAGTTCGTTTACCAATTGTTCATCGTTTGCATTTCCCAACTTAAGACCCTTTGTCCAATATGCAGGTTTTGCATTGGCAGGAGTAATGCGATAAATCCTTCCCTTATCTGAGCCATTATACAGTTTGCCTGATTTAGCAACCTCTTCTCCCATCCATTCCGGATGTTCAATAATTTGCCTGTAATAGTCAACTATGTAGAGAGCACCATCAGGACCGATATACATATTTACAGGCCGGAACCAGGAGTCTGTAGATGCAAGAAATTCTTTATTAGGATGAATACGGCTGGCGGTGAAAGTAGTGCCGTTTTCTTTAATCCTGTCTACGTGAACTAAATTGCTAACCGGTTCTGCTACAAAAGTGACACTATCGAAAGGGGACGGAAAAGCTCCACCCAGATAATCAGTAATTCCGCAGGCTGATGTAATTACACCAACGTCAGTAAGAAGTTGATGCTCCGGGTTTTTAGTAATCGGGAAAACCTCAGCAGCATTTTTATGATCAGATAGAGATTGAGTAGCTTCGGAGACAAGTAAGTCAGGATTACGTTTAAGATAAGGTGCAGCTATAACTTCCTGAAAAATGTGGTTGGCATTACTAACAAGAAAATGATGGCCCCACGCATCGAAAGTATGGCCGAATTGCGTATTACTTGATGTAGCCTCCAAAAGGTTCTGATCAGGCCGGAAACGAACTGAACGGCCACTGGCATTTTTTGCCAACCGGGGACTGTCAGGATGATTGGAATAAAAGATTTCGGTTCCCTGATCTCCAAATTCTTCTTTATAAGTTTGAGTAGCAACTGCTCCTTCATGGCCCAGGTAGATCCAATTATCTATTGCAAGGACCGGGTTATTGAGGTTATGTTGAGGATTAGATAAAGCAAAGCCGGTAAGCATTGTGTCTTTTATATCAGCAAGTCCATCTTTATTGGTATCTTCAAAATAAAGCACATACGGCGCATCTGTTACCAATACGCCTTTCTTCCATCGCATAATGCTATTTGGTAAGGTTAAACCATCTGCAAATACAATGCTTTTGTCCATCCGGCCATCGCCATTAGAATCTGAAACAAGTTTTATTTTACCTGAACCTTTTTTATCAAGTGGGTATCCATGCATTTCTACAACATAAAGACGACCAAATTCATCAATCTCCATATCAACAGGGTCTGAAATAAGGGGCTCATCAGCAACCAACTCAATTTTAAATCCCGGCTCAAGTTCAAAAGTTGAAAGGGCGTCCTCAGTTCCTGCCGGAGAATGATTATTTTCGGAATTATTCTTGCAACTAATTATAATAGCCATTGTAATAATTAGTAAATAAGACGTCCGGTTTAGCATAGGGGAAAAGAATTCTCTCATGTTTGTTTTCGGTTTTTTTATTCAAAATTACACTTTGATAAATCATTTAAGTTTTGGTAACTCAGACCAAAAAATCTATGAAAGATTTTAAAGAAGTTGTGGTACAATCGCGTCCTTCAATAATCATTATTTTACCTCTGAAAAATCACAATACAATCAGAATATTTATGTGATACCCGTCGAAATTTGATAACATTCATTCACATACGGTCAACAAATTATCTTGTGCGCATTGTTTTCCTCGCTTTAAGTTTAATAGCCGGCTGAGGAGTTCGCATTTCGCTTTGAAGATAACCAAGAACTGCTTCTGTAACATCTTTGGCTGTTGAAGGGGTAAACGGAGAAACAGTTTCTACTTCATATCCCCCATGTTGCCACTCTGCGGCCGTCGGTAAATAACCAAGCCATCCATTCGTATATCCGAAATAAAAAGTGTATGGAAAGGGAGAGTGTTCATGGATATCATTAGAAATTTCCCAGAACAGATAGTTCAGTGTGCTCCAAATTGCTATATCTTGATTGACTTTTAAAGAAAGAATCGGAAGCCGTATCATATAAACACCCGCTTTAGTAGCGTTTGTATACGTTTATAACATTTGATTTAGATATCACCTTAAAATTAATTTTTGTTCTTGTTACATTTAAATAAACATTTACCAGTGGCTATTAAATTAAGTTTCACAATGAAATTTAGGGAATGATCGCCAATTCCTTCATCCAATACACGCATCTGCCAAACCATTCGTCAAATGAAGGAGCTGTTAAAAAACCGTGTTCGCCTTTAGAATAAATGTGTATTTCACCAGGTATTCTATTTCTAAGTAAAGCCTGGTATAATACTATACTGTTAGCTACTGGAACAACTGTGTCACTGCCTGAGTGAATCAAAATTGTAGGCGGGGTTGACGGGTCTACATGAAATTCATTAGATAAGAACTTGATTTGGTTTTCTTTTGGAGAATTTCCCAAAAGATTACTGCGAGATCCAATATGACCTATACTGTCCGTAAAGCTTATGACGGGATTAATCAGTAACATAAAATCAGGGCGGAGACTTATCCCTTCTGCATCCTCAATTACAGGATGTCGGAAATGGGTTCCAGCAGTAGACGCTAAATGTCCACCAGCTGAAAAACCCATAATACCAATTTTTTCCGGGTTTATGTTCCATTCCTTTGCTTTTTGTCGAACCAGTTTAATAGCTTGTTGAGCATCCTGTAAAGGCCCAATAGATTTATCTTTCATTGTTCTATCATCCGGCAGACGATATTTCAACACAAAAGCACTAATCCCCAGTTTATTGAAAGCTTTTGCTATATCGCTACCTTCGCGCTTAGTAAGTAATACATGATAACCACCTCCCGGACAAATAATAACCGCTGAAACATTCGCTTTACCTCCGCAAGCAAGAAAAACAGAAAGAGTAGGAACAGACACATTGAAAGTAAGCGTATCCACCAGGTCATTTGCTTTTTTTTCTTCAAGATTTGATGCCTCTATCGCATTAGGGATTTTTGCCTGATACAAAGGGATCTCCTGCTGTGCGAAACAACAGTTTAGCAATATTATAGAAAATAATACTAAAAGACCAGGCATACTTAATATTTACTGCTTATTTACTTTCATTACGCCTTTCATCATTTGCCAGTGGCCGGGGAAAGAACAAATAAAAGGATATTCCCCCGGCTTTACGGGGGCTTTAAAATCCAGTTGGAAGCTCTTACCTCCACTTACCAATGGAGTAGCAAACAAAACTTCAGGTATATCTGGTACAAAGTTTTTTTCATAACCATCTTTCGATGCAGCCATCGCTTCAGCGGCTTTACCCACTACTTTGAGGCTGCCGGGTTTTGAAATGACTACGTTATGAGCCATATCATCAGGATTGTTGAAAATAAGAGAAACACTCTCTCCTGCCTTAACAGTAAAAGCATTTCTGTCAAAAAGCATTTTGGCCGACAGCGTAGATAAATGAATAACTGTTTTCTTTTTTCCTGAAATGTCTTTTATTTCTAAAGGATTAGTAGCAAGCATGTTCCGGTTAGCAAGGAATTTGGTTACAGCGGGAACGTTCAATAGGGCTGCATAGTCTTCCTTTGAAAGAGGCCTTTCGGCATATTTTCGCCATTGAGGATCATCTTTTATAAAACCAGGTACATCTACTAACTTCTCTGATGAAAGTGGTTGAAGTAAATACTTTGCTTTTTCGGGATCATTTGATAGAAAATTTTTATCTTTCTTGAACATTTCCATCCACACGGGTTTCAACTGTTTAAAGGATTCCTGTAAAGTATACCCAATGTAATCATCCATTGGAAGTTCTGTTGTGGCGAGCAAAGCTTTTACCGAAGCCTCTGCATTAAAATGACTCAGTGCAATAATAGCTTCTAATCTTACTCTTTTAGAAGAGTCCTGCGACATCCTAATCAGCATTTGTTCAGAATTTTTTATTTGGTCATTCCAATAAAACAAAGCCCTTGTGGCAGCCGCTCTGACGTGGTAATCTCTGCTTTTAAGTAATTGAGCAAGAAGATCTTCATTTGGCCTATTAAACTGTTGGTACAACCATAATCCTTCCAGTTTGTTTTGCTCGTAATCCTTATCATCAGGATTAAGCCTGGTAATCCAATTTTGAACTGCAGGCAATACTTCCCTTTCAGGTAACTCCCATAGTTGCATTCTTGTTCTGTACCTCTGCCTGTCTTCATATGCCTTTAGTTGGTCTAACAGCTGGTCAATGTTAAGTCTCGTGAGATCAACGTGAGGTAACAGCTTTTTGTTTTTATAAGTGATCCTCCATATCCGGCCATGGCTATGGTCACGTTTTGGATCACGCAATGCTCTTTCTCCATGGTTGATAATTGGATTGTACCAATCCACTACGTACAAGGCACCATCGGGTCCAAACTGTAGGTCAACAGGCCGAAAATTAGGATCCAATGATTGTAACAGAGGCTCTTCTTCATGACCGATAATTCCACTTCCGTCTTCAGCAATACTATGCTCTTTTATTCCCTGGAAGCCGATAAAAGTATTGAAGAGAACATCCCCCTGTACGTTGTCGGGGAACTGTCTGCTCGAAATGATCTCCATTCCACATGTTTTTGGTTTAACGTTGGATGTGAGGAAGTCCTTCATGGCTGCATGTTTTATGGGATAGTCAGTGGCTACGGTAAGGGGTGGTGCAAAGTAATTCATCCCGGTAGACACATCGCCAATCAAATGTGTGCCGTTACGGGTAAATACATTTCCCCAGGGATTTGCATATGGATAAGAAATATAAGGTTCTAGTTTCATGGTACGAGGTTCAAACCTCCAGGTAGTTCCATAGTCATCACGTTTTGGTCCATAAGGCGTTTCAACCTGCGTATGCAAAAAAGTTCCCATGTGCCAATACAATGCGCCATCTGGTCCCCAGGTTTGGGCACTAATAGAATGATGTATGTCCTCCGTACCGAAACCATGAAGCAAAATTTTTTTAAGATCGGCCTTCCCGTCACCGTCTGTATCTTTTAAAAATACCAGGTCAGGTGCTTGGGTAACATACGCGCCTCCATCGCCTAATTCAAATCCTAAAGGAAGATACAGGCTATCGGCAAATACTGTGTATTTATCCGCTTTACCATCACCGTTCGTATCTTCCAAAATGATAATCTTATCATCTGGTGGGGCTCCCGGTAAATACTGTGGATAGGAAGGCATGCTCGCTACCCACAATCTTCCTTTAGGGTCAAAAGTAATTTTTACAGGATTGGCAATCGGGAAATCCACTTCGGAAGCAAAAAGATTGATCTGATATCCTTCAGGCAACACAAACTGGTCGGTGGAAGGTTCACTTATAGTAGCTTTTCTGTCAAGTGATTCATATTGTACAGTGTCCTTAATAATATGCTGAACCCTTACCAAATTGATATCTGCATCAGCTTTGCTTTCTGCCCAAACAACACTGTCAAGCCGCGTTACCATCTCATTAAGCTTTTTGAGTTCACCTGGAAATGAGATAGATCCTCCCGGTGGCTGAACCCAGGGTTCCTTGCGCCTTCCATAAATATATTCGCCATTCACCGCCCTGAACAAGTAAAAAAACTGTTTGTTTTTTTGATCAATTACTTTTTTTAGGTTGGCAAAATGACTGCTATCTTTCCAGGCAGAAACAGGCAGACCCAAAGCCTTTGCCATCATTTCGCTTACTTCTTTATATCCATTGTCGTTGAGGTGGATACCATTCATTGTTAATGAGTCGGCATCAGCTTCTCTTTTTTTAGTCGGTTTGTAAAGATCAATAAAAGAAATTCTCAAATTTTCAGCCACCTGCTGCATACCATTGGTATACAATTCTAAATTTTTATTATGCTCAGTGGGATCAGGCAAGAACCTACCTAGCTTCTCGTGAGCAATAGGTGATACAAGTATGATCTCGGGTATTTTTTGTCCATTGTATTTTTGTTGTTGCAAATGCTGAAGAAAGCCGGAAAGTTGTTGCTTAAAACTTTCCAGGCTATCGGGACCTTTAAATGCTTCATTAAGCCCAAAGCAGGCAAAAATAATATCTGCTCTTTGGCGAGTCAAGTGTTCATCGAGCGAACCAAAATTAAGCGGCCGTGGCTGAAGAGTTACTTCATCGGCGCTCCAGCCCATATTTCTTATCGTTAAGTTTCGTTCCGGAAAGCTTTTATACAAAAAGCTTTCGAAATAATTAAAGTGCTGTAGTCGCTCTGCAAAAGTATTTCCTATAAAAACAATATGACTGTTTTGTTCGGGATTCAACTCCTTTACATTGCCATACTTGTCAGCGCAGGAAAACAAAATAAAAAAAGAAAAACATATTGCGAGATAGCAGCTCTGAAGTACATGCTTTCTTAACATAAATCACTGTTATTTTATATATTGTTAGGGCTCCTTATTAAAAGAAAAACTTTATTCTTTTACCAGCCCTGATTTTGTTCCAGGTTAGGGTTTTTTTCAATTTCTCTTCAGGGAATAGGCATAAAGTGCATCTTGTCCTGGAACACGCAAGGAGAACCATCCACCGGTTTCCTTTCGTAAGTATAAGAGCCCTCTGCTTGGTTGGTTATGTACATTGCTCCGAATTTTTTTCCATTCAAAACATCGCCAGCGATTTTCCATCTTCTTAAATCCCAATATCTTTTCTGCTCAAAGCTTAGCTCTATATATCTTTCGTATCTTATCTTCTCACGCATTTGTTCTTGAGTCAGGCTGGAGGCAATTGATAGGGATTAAGTCCTGCTCTTCTGCGAATGTTCTCCACAGCATTTGGTACAGCAGTATATGCCCAGTATTCCATTGGGTTCAGCATATTGAGCTTCCTCAATAATATCTTTGAGGACGACTGGTTCCTTTAATAATTTCTTCAGATAGTTTATTGACTTATTATAGCTAACAGTGAACCGCCAATTTGAAACCGGCTGATTTGGATCAAGGGTTAATCGCTTTTCCCATAGGGTGATTAATACTTCCTGTAAGATATCCTCTGTTGCATCAGCATCTTTGCTGAGCTTAAAAATATTTGAATACAGGGCCTGATGATATTTCACGTATAAAGCATCAAACGCCTTTACGTCATCTGAGTGCAGGCGCATGACAAGCTCATTATCGCTGCAATTATCCAATTCAATAAGAGATTTAAAATTTAGAAGTAAATATAAGGCATTGGTGACAAAAGGCAAGTATTTGTAAATCGAAGATTTATTATCCCAGTCATTTCCCACAAATCCCAATAATCCCATAAATCCCGGTTCAGATTATTCATTCCATATCTTCCAGCTTTCTTCTGCCTGGATAATTAACATGTCTGATCCGTTTTTTGTTATAGCTCCTTTTTCAGCCCCTTTTTTTAAAAACAAGGTTTGGGCGGGATTATATATAAGATCATATAAATAATGATCCTTTGTAAGACTCTCATATAAAATATCAGGACAATCATTTACATAAGGATGCATGCCCAAAGGTGTAGTATTAATTATCAGTTTATATTCATTTAATATTTCCCCGCTAACTTCTTTGTAAGTAAGAATGCTTTTACCTGTCTGACTATTTCTCGAAACAAATAAAAAATCTATCCCTGATTTCTTAAGAACAAACTCCACTGCAGCGGCAGCTCCCCCGGTACCTAATATAAGTGCTTTGTTATGAGCAGATGTCAGATTAGTGAGTAATGATTTTTCAAAACCAGTGACATCGGTATTATAACCAGTAAGAATTCTATTCTTTATTTTAATACAATTACATGCACCCATTTGCTTTACAGCTTCAGTGCTATAATGCAAAAAGGGAAGAACATCTTTTTTATAAGGAATGGTAACGTTGAGGCCTTCAAGGTCAGGATTATTTGTAAGAAGCGAAGTAAGTTCTTCAACAGACTTTATAGGAAAGGCTTCATATAAATAATCAGAATATCGTTCCTTATGAAATTTTTCTGCAAAATAAGCAGGAGAAAATGAGTGTGATAAAGGGTATCCGATTAATCCAAATCTTCTCATGTAATGTTTGCGTTGTCAAGATAAAGACTAAAGGTATCGCCTCTTAAACCAATACGCATTGCTTCGAGCGGAATGATTTCTGTAGGAGCAATATTTCCCAGGTTTACATTACATCCTATTAATTCAAGAAAATATAGCTGCTGATTCTTTTGAGGTGCTTCCCAGATAATTTTTTCTGCCGGTATTTGTGTTAGTATTTCCTGCACCAGCCCTTCCCTCACTTCACCCGTGCCGCGGTAAATACCTACTGTACCTGCTTCCCTGGCCTCAGCAATTACATAAGCAGATCCTGCTTCCAGTTCTGAACGCATCAGTTCTATCCACTTGTAAGGTGGAATGATGTGTGCCACATCTTTGCTGCCTACTTCACTTAATACCGTTCCAAACTTTGTCAGCTTTTCTATATAGCCGCATTTTTCAGCATGAGGTATTGTTATAGAACCATCGCTTACTTCTACATGCTCAATACCATAATCACGCATCATGGTTATATATCCGTCAAATTCATTACGTATTAAAAAAGCTTCAAACAAAGTCCCTCCAAAATAAACAGGAATGCCGGCCTTTTGATACACTTCAATTTTTTGCCGGAGATTTGGTGTAACGAATGCAGTGCCAAAACCGAGCTTTATGATATCAATATGAGGTGCTCCGACACTTACCAGGTTTTCAGCTTCAGCCACACTTAAGCCCTTATCCATAATCATTGTAATACCATGTTCCCTGGGTTTAGGTGTTCTGAATGGTATCTGGCTTAAATTAAAATTCATTTCTCCGTAAGTTATTTTGATAAGGTACGCAAAAATAGGGATTGAAGGTCAAACTATAATTTAACAACCGGTAAAGACATTGTTTGGTATCCTGAGTATACTATTCTTTATTTTTGAAAAAATATATCAGACAACAACAATGAAAAAAAGTATGAGATTTATATATATTCTTCTGTCAGCACTATCAATTTCTTTCTCTGTAAAGGCTCAAACAGATACAGCAAATGCGCGCGATACATTAGCGCCCCATCAAAAAGCGCCTTACATTCCTTCATTCAAAATTCAAATGCCCGACAGTTCATGGTATAGCAGGAGTAAGCTTCAACCAAAAAAGCCTGCACTTATTTTATACTTTAGTCCTGATTGTGGCCATTGCCAGATTGAGACTGAAGAATTGTTAAGTAAGATGAAGCAGTTTAACAACCTGCAGATAGTTATGATAACCAGCAGACCATTTGAGGATATGGTAAATTTTGCAGAGCATTATAAGATTAATCGTTTTCCCCAAATCAAAATAGGTACTGATCCGGCAAGATATGTCACGAGGTTTTACGATGTGAAGTTAACTCCTTTTTCTGCTTTATATGACAATAAAGGCATGCTGGTAAAAGTGTACGAAAAAGGAATTGATATGGAAGAATTGATTAGTTTAGTGAAATAATAAAGAGAAATCTTAACAAGCGAAATATTTAAGAAATAAAGCCGCTAATTCAAAAACATAATTATTGCTAACCAGGAAAAAACAGCAACGGTATAATTTATGCTGAAAGAAATTACTCTTTCTAATCCCAGCTTTTTATGAACAAATATTTGCTTGCGCTATTATTTTTAATCTCAGCCCGTACCGTTACATCTCAACCGCTGCTTTCATTTGATACTGTAGTTACAGAGTTAAACAATCCTGTAGATGCAGAGGAAGTAAATGATAATTCCCACCGTCTTTTCATTGTTGAGCAAACTGGTAAAATACGTATCTGGAATGGTTTGGATCTTTTACCAACTTCCTTTCTTAATGTTGCTTCGTTAATTTCCACTTCAAATGCGGAACAAGGTTTGCTTAGCCTTGCTTTTCATCCAAACTATATAAGCAATGGTTATTTTTATATTTATTATACTAATACATCCGGTGATATCACCATTGCACGTTATAGCCGCAGCACGGCTGATATAGCTGATGCATCTTCAGGCGTTATTCTCATGACTATTCCAAAACCATTTCAAAACCATGACGGAGGGAATTTAGTTTTTGGACCTGATGGTTATTTATATTTTGGAACCGGAGACGGAGGCAAGGCAGGTGACCCATATAATAATGCTCAAAATGGCGGTTCATTATTGGGGAAAATGCTTCGTATAGATGTAAATAATCCGAATCCTCCTTACTACACTGTACCTGCTGATAATCCTTTTGCCGGCAGTACAACAACAAAGCCTGAAATAATTGCCCTTGGTCTCAGAAATCCCTGGCGATGGAGCTTTGACAAACAAACGGGAGACATGTGGATTGCTGATGTAGGGCAGGATTTGCTGGAAGAAGTTAACATAGTTACGTCTGCTAACATCCTCAACAAAAACTATGGTTGGCGATGTTATGAAGGAAAACAGGTGTACGTCTCAAATTGTACTGCACAACCAAACAATGTTTTTCCAATTTTTGAGTATCCGCATGATAATGCAACGGGTGGTTATTCTATAACAGGTGGTTATGTGTACAGAGGCGCCGAATTTCCTTCTTTGAACGGCTATTACATTTGTACAGATTTTTTAAGCGCAAACGGATGGTTGATAAAGCCGGATGGCAGCGGTGGGTGGAACACAACTATGCAAACAAAATGGCCTGCGGGTATCAGTTCTTTTGGTGAAACTTCAAATGGCACTTTATATGCAACAACATTAAGTGGCACCCTGTATAAAGTTATTGCAGGTACTCCTTTACCAATACGACTTGAATCTTTTTCCGGAAGAGAAACAGGGAACAAATACGAAATAAACTGGCAGGTACAGAATGAAGAAACCGGAGACATATATATAATTGAAAAAAGAACTAACCCGTCTGAACTTTTTATCGAGGTAAGCAGAATAGCAGCTACAGGTAATAATGTTTCAAACAACTACTCAATAAAAGTAGCTCTTACTTCAGGGCAATCTTATTACAGGTTAAAAATTGTTTCTGTCACCGGGCAGATCAATTATTCCCGCATTATTAGTTCAAATGGTATTAACAGGCAAATGCTCAGAGCGTTCATTACCGGCACAAATCTTATGCTTAAACTTCCTTTAGGAACTACTTCTGTGGAACTATTCGATGCTATAGGAAAATCACTGCTAAAGCAGGAAACAGACCCTGCCGTTGCACAGGTAAACATTTCTCTTACAACTATAGCTAAAGGAATTATAACAATAAGGGCTTTAATAGATAATGAGTGGCAGGCGGTGAGAGTACTGTATTGATAAAAGTATAGTTAGTATACTGTCGTCTATATATCCGTTATTTTATTTAGAAAGAAGATTGTTATTAAAAAAGTTTATTACCATCTACACACAGTTGCTTATAGAAATAAAGCTTTCAACTTCTATTACTTGTTATGCTTAAACTCTAACTGGCTATGAACAAAATATACTGCCTTCTTTTTTTCTTTTCCTTTCCTTTAGTCAAATAATATCAGCTCAAAACTTCAAAATGGATAAACTTCTTTATGGAGTTGCATATTATGATGAGTACATGCCTTATGACAGGCTGAATAAGGACATACAAATGATGAAAGAAGCGGGAATAAATGTAGTGAGAATTGCAGAGTCTACATGGAGCACAGTAGAGCCTCAGGAAGGAGTATTTGATTACTCACATATTGACAGGGTATTAAACGCTATGGATAAAGCCGGAATAAAGGTTATTGCAGGCACACCTACCTATGCAGTGCCAACATGGTTAGTAAAACAGCATCCTGATGTATTGGCTATAACTCCTCAAGGTCAGAATAAATATGGCGTCCGTCAAAACATGGATATTACAAATTTAAACTTTCGGACTTATGCTGAAAAGGTTATACGAAAAATAATGGAACATGTAAAAAACCATCCTGCTATTATCGGTTACCAGGTTGATAATGAAACAAAACATTATAATACGATCGGTCCAAATATACAACAGTTGTTTGTGCAATACATGAAAGAAAAGTATAAACACTGGATACTATCAATAAAGCTTTCGGCCTTGATTATTGGAGCAACAGAATAAATAGCTGGGAAGATTTTCCATCAATGGAAGGGACTATCAATGCAAGTCTTGGAGCAGAATTTTCAAAGTTTCAGCGAAAACTCGTTACTGATTATCTTGCCTGGCAAACTTCTATTGTTAATGAGTACAAACATCCCAATCAATTTGTAACACAGAATTTTGATTTTGAATGGCGGGGAATTTCGTACGGCATTCAACCAGATGTTGATCATTTTGCCGCTGCCAAAGCATTAGATGTTGCAGGAGTCGATATATATCATCCATCCCAGGATCAGTTAACAGGTACAGAAATATCTTTTGGCGGTGATGTTGCACGCCCTATGAAAGCAGGTAAAAATTATCTTGTGATAGAAACAGAAGCACAGGGCTTCCCCCAATGGACTCCTTATCCGGGCCAGTTACGGTTGCAGGCTTTCAGTCATCTTGCTTCAGGCGCTAATATGGTTGAGTATTGGCATTGGCATTCAATTCACAATTCTGCAGAAACATATTGGAAAGGAGTCTTAAGTCATGACTTTGAGCCTAATCCTGTTTACAATGAAACGAAAACCATTGGTAAAGATTTTGAAAGACTAAGCCCGCATTTAATTAATTTGAAAAAGACAAACAAAGCAGCCATCCTTTTTAGCAACGAATCACTAACAGCCTTCAAATGGTTTGGATTCGGAGGCGGAGCAAAAGAGGGCTACAATGATGTATTGAGGCAAATGTATGATGTCCTTTAACGGATGAATGTTGGTGTTGATTTTGTTGATCCATCAAGTACAAACCTTGAAAGCTATAAATTACTTATCGTCCCGCTTTTATATGCTGCCCCGGATACTCTTTTGCAACGGTTAAATCTTTATGTTAAAAATGGGGGTCATATTGTTTATACTTTTAAAAGTGGTTTCTCTGACGAAAATGTGAAGGTCAGAACAACAAAACAACCTGGTATTATCAGCGAAGCCTGTGGTATTTACTATAATCAATTTACTATACCTGAGAATGTATTCTTGAAAAATGATCCATATAAAACAGGAAAAGAAAATAGCAGGGTAAAAACATGGATGGAACTGGTCATACCTGTAACTGCAAAGGTGTTAGCTTATTATGATCATCCTGTTTGGGGTAAGTATGCTGCTATAACTGAAAATAAGTATGGAAAAGGTCTTGCCACATATATTGGCTGTATGACGGGTAATGCTGTAATGGAAAAAATATTGGAAGATGCTGTAAAAAAAGCAGGATTATTGGGATTAGATCAGAAAATAGCTTTTCCCCTCATTGCAAAATCGGGAGTTAATCAAACCGGAAAAACAGTTCATTACTATTTAAACTACTCTGCAGTTCCTCAATCCTTAAAATACCCATACTCTGATGGAAAAGAATTGCTTTCAGATAAAATTATAATAAAAAATAGTTTTTTGAAAGCTGAGCCATGGGGTGTGATAATTATTGAAGAAAATAAGGTAAAATGACAATTATGAATGTAACTCAAGTTTAACTTTTGCCCTAGCCATGAATTGTTTGAATTATCATTATCTATAAAAGTGTTTGGAAAGGCCTGTTCTCGTCGGAATAAATGTTTATATCAGGAGGATGCCAAAAGCGAATATATCACACTGTCATAGAATTTGTTGTTATAGAAATAATTTTCACGGAAATGCCCTTCTTTTATAAATTTGTTTCGCTCTAAAAGTTTTATTGATGATGTGTTATTTGGGTTAGTATTTGCTTCAATGGAATGAAGGCTCATTGCCTGAAACCCGAATTTTATTATTGCTGTCATGGCTTCCTGCATTATTCCCTTCCCCTGAGAATCAGGATGAAGGACATAGCCAATCTCAGCTCTATAATGTTCTTTTTGTATATTCCAAAAGCAAATTGTTCCGATTAGCTTAGGATCTTCTTTAAGAGTAATTGCCCACGTAACACCTTCATTATTTTTTTCTAAATCATTTATCTTTTCAATAAAAATAAAAGCTTCCTCTGTTGTTTTGGCCGGCGCTCTGTCTAGAAACTTCAATACTCTTTGGTCAGATCGAAGAATGAAGATTTCGTTTACATCACTTTTATTTACCTGCCTTAATACAAGTCTGTCAGTCGTGATTACTGGGAATGGGTCAAAATTTAAAGTCAACATTTTTTAATTATATCAAGGTTAAAAGGTTCTGGTTATCGTAATCCTTAAACAAACAATTTAGAGATTTATCATAACTTTTCCAATTGTCATTACTTGAACCGATGTTATTATCATTTATTTTTTTATCTGCAGATTCATAAACTCTTGTTTTTGTTTTTGGATATGTTCAACTAAATGAATATTTTTTTCTGTTACAATGATTGATCAATTCCTCATTTTATTACAGATATTTGTGGATAGGATGTGCACCGCCTGATATTCAAAATTAAGATTGCTATATGAGAAAGTACAATTTACTCCTTCTGACTATTTTCCTTGTTTCTATGGCCACTGCTCAAAAATACGAAGCCAACTGGGCTTCACTTAATCAGCGAAAAATTCCGGGATGGTTTCACGAGGATAAATTTGGCATTTTTATCCACTGGGGTGTATATGCTGTTCCTTCCTATGCACCGGTAATTCCCAATAGCGGCAACAGCTATTCAGAGTGGTATTGGTATCGTTTAAATGAAAAACAAAAAGATTTCAAAGCTTTTCATGATAAAAATTTTGGAGTTGATTTTCAATATCCGCAATTTGAATCGCAGTTTAAAGCAGAAATGTTTAACCCACAGCAATGGGCAGATGTTTTTAAAAAATCAGGTGCCCGTTATGTAGTATTAACATCAAAGCATCATGAGGGTTATTGCCTTTGGAACAATGTCGAGGCTGACCGCGACTGGCACCGTCCGTGGAATGCAGTAACAGGTACGCCTAAACGCGATCTGTTAGGCGATCTTACAAATGCAGTAAGAGATGCGGGTTTAAAAATGGGTTATTACTATTCTTTGTACGAATGGTTTAATCCTCTTTGGAAGCAAGACAAAAAACGCTTTGTGTCCGAACACCTGTTTCCTCAGTTTAAAGATTTGGTAACGCGTTATAAACCATCCGTTATTTTTTCAGATGGCGAATGGGAACTTTCAGATACAGCATGGAGAAGTCCTGAGTTACTTGCGTGGTTATTCAACGAATCTCCGGTTGCCAAAGACATAGTGATAAATGACCGCTGGGGCAGCAATACACGCGGAAAAAACACGGGCTGCACCTATACCACATCCGAATATGGCAGCGGTATGGATCCTAATGTGATCTGGGAAGAAAGCCAGGGTATTGGTCATTCTTATGGATACAACCGTAACGAGAAACTGGAAGATTATAAAACAAGCCACGACCTTATATTATTGCTTGTTGATATTGTTTCACGCGGAGGTAATCTCTTGCTTGATATTGGCCCTACAGCCGATGGTCGTATTCCTGTAATTATGCAGCAGCGGCTCACTGATATGGGGAACTGGCTGCAAACAAATGGTGAAGCGATCTATGGAACTGAAGCCTACAAACAATCTTATCAATGGAGTGAAGGCGAAAAACCTCAGAAGAAGAAAGAAAGTTTTATGGCGGGGTATAATATTACAGAACTGGTAAAAGCAAATAAAACACAGGCACATATAGAAGCCTTTTTTACAACAAAAGGTAAAAATCTGTATGCTATATTTCCCTCTTACAGCACTCAACTGCGTATTCGTAACTTTAAACCTGCCGCGGGAGCAGTTGCAAGTATTTTAGGCAGCAAAAAATCATTAGCATTAAAGAGGATTGGTAATGATTGCATTATCGATGCTTCTCAAATACATCCCGGAGATATAAGCAGTGAATTGTTTGTAGTTAAACTTGAAAATGCTTTGTAAATTTTTTTTGATAAATATTATTTTGCAAATAATTATAAAAGGTAACTGATAAAGTAACAATAGTTTGGTAATATTTTAAGCTGCCATAGAACCAATATTTAAGCATTGGTGGTACAGCTTTTTTATTTTATTGCAATTCAGCTCCAGACCTAAGTTTGAAAAAATTGTTTCGGTCAGAAATTTATTATAAAAA
>JAABUN010003695.1_pt1 | contig 22913 bp, 13 predicted proteins | sample 5559311 | NCBI WGS metagenome assembly JAABUN01 (sample SAMN10711877, study PRJNA513370) | rock metagenome | isolation source: Antarctica rocks | place: Antarctica: Victoria Land, Siegfried Peak sud
ACGGGGTGGCGATGAGGAACTGGATGTAGTCCTCGGCGTCGGCGCGGGCGGCGTTCATGCCGCGCAACCTACCGGCCGGGGAGATACCGCGCAAGGGGAAACCGCGGCCAACTGCGTAACTCCTACCCCCAAGAAATCGTGACCCGGGTGATGGTCGCACAGGCCGTGCAACCGCTTCGTCGCGTAGTACGACCCCCAAACCCCGAACCGCTGGCGGGAGCAGTTCGGGCGTCGGCCGTGGGCACCCCCTGCCGTGTCTACCAGACGAACTCCACGATCCCGAATTTCGCCGACGGTGTCGGCAAAATCGGACGTCACCCGGCGTTGCCGAACGCCGAGATCAGCGCCGCCCGTTTCACCTGCGGGGTCAGGTGCCGGTAGCGTCGCCGCATCTCCTCGGTCTGGTGCCCGCTCATCTCGTCGATCAGCCGCTGATCGACGCCCGCGGCGGCCAGCACCGACACGAACGAGTGCCGGAACGTGTGGTACCCGCGGACCATCGCCCACTTCGACCCACGCACCGCCCGGCGGAACGCATACTGACTGGTCCCCTCCGCGAGCGGTTGATTCGATCCGTCCGCGAAAGCAAACACCCCGCCCGGGTGGGCCGACCCGAAATACTCCCGCATGACCCGTTCCAGGAACGGCGTCAGTTCCACCGACCGGAACGTCTCCCGGTCCTTGCTGCGTTTCTTTTCCCGCAGGATCACGACCCGGTTCGTAAAGTCGAAGTCATCGACCCGCGCGCGGAGGAGTTCGCTCCGCCGTGCCCCCGTGTGGGCGGCCGTCGCCACGAACGGATAGAACCACGGGTACACATCCCCATGCCGGATGTGGTCGAGGAACTCCGCAATCTCGGCGGGGTTGAGGTAGAGCGCGTCCCACAACTCCCGCACCTGGGCCTTCGACAGCCCGCCCCGTCCGACGATGACCTCGATCTGGTCGAGCGTCCGGAACGGCTCCTTCAGCTTGGCCTTCGGGAACACCAACTCCACACCCGGGTATCGGACCCCGATGAGGTTGTTCCGATGGGCCCAGTTCCAGACGTACATCAGGGTGGCCAACTCCTTCTTGATCGTCTGCGGTTTGATCGACCGCCCCTTGTACGTCGTGCCGACCCGGGCGTCGACGTACCCCTGAAGGGCGGCCGAGGTGACCTGCGTCACCGGCGTCTGGCCGCCGAGAATGCGTTCCGCGTGGCCGAGGTGAATCCTCTCCGTCAGGGCCGTGTTCTTCTCCTTGACCCCGGCGGTGAACGTCGCCCGGTACGTCGCGACCAGTTCGCCGACGGTCATCACCTTGACCGCCTTCACGCGTTGTTCGAGCCTGCCGTCGGACAGCAGGAACAGCCCGACATCGGCCCCGTCCGGGATCGTCAGCCGGCCCCGCTCGACGAGCCGCAGGTTCTCTTCGAGTCGGCCGAGACAGGCCTCCGCCTCCTTGCGGTCGGCCGTCTTGACCGTGACGTGATGTTTTTGGCCGCCCAGGCGGAACGCCACCCGGTAGCGGTTCGCACGTAGTTCCAGTGACGCCATCGACAGACCCTCCCCGTGGGATTGTTCGGGGGGAGACCAGCGACGCGACCCCAACGCGGGGCCAGCGTTGTCCCCAATTCGTCCCCGGGTCTAGCGTCGGAACGCAAAAGGCACTTCAGGTCCGATGACCCGAAGTGCCTAGCGTTGTTGGAGTTGCGGCGAAAAACGTGGGAGGCAAAACGGAGTTACCCGGCTAGGATGCGAACACGCCGCGGAAACGCCGGTGAACAGCATATTCTCGCCGGCCGGCGCTGCGGAATCCGGTGCAGTTCCGGAGGACCAACCGTCCGCCCCCACTCCCGCCACCCCTTCGACCCCCTCAGCCGACTTTGTTACAGAGGCGCTGTTGGCTGTTCTGACTCTCGAGCAGCGGGCTGAGCTGCTCCGGCTGCTCACCGGGTCTACCCCGGCAAACCCGAAGGAGGACGGCTAAAGGCTAGGCCGGCTTCCGATACCGTGCCGCCGCCCTCGCCGCTTTACGAGGGCGGTTGGGCGATGAAGTCAGAGTCCTGGCAGGCCGGGGGCGGTCCTATTGCCGGACACCTTTCCCCTGAAGCGGCTGCGGGGGGCAGCCGTTCGTTGGCGGTTCTTGTCCCTATTCGTTAAGTTCTGGTCCGACCCGCGGACTGGTACGGGGCTAACGCTTGATGCTCCCGCGCCGTCGGTTGATCGGCCGCTGACGGCAGTTCGGGCTAGCGATGATCGGTTGTGCTTCGGCGATGGACCGCCTGCAGTCGATTCCGTCAGCCGGGCGTCGTCGATACCGGCTGGCCGTCCGCCAGGGCCGCGGCCGGGATCGCCACGGCCTCCGCCCCGGTGAAGTCCGTCCAGTCGGCCGCCCCGGGTTTTTTGTACCGACCGACCTGCGTTACCCGGCCGTCGCCGCGGAGTAGCTGGACCGGCGTCCGGACCGCCTTCCCGCCTTCGACGAGGTACACCACCGGGTCGTCGCCGGCCTTGCCGACGGCCGCCGCCGGCACCGCCCATGCCTCGGGCAGCGCCGCCGTGATCCGGGCGTAGACATACATTCCGGGCCGCAGCCGGCCGTCCGGGTTCGGCAGGTCGAGTTCGACCCGCAGCGTCCGCGACCCGGGTTCCAGCGACCACGACGTGCGGGTGACTGTTCCGGCCTGGTCGGGGTCTCTCAAGGCCTGGACGCTGAGTTTGGCCGGCAGCCCCGCGACCACCAGCCCGGCGTCGGCCTCGGGCACCTGGACGACCACCCGGACCGGGTCGAGCCGGGCGACGCGGAATACGCCGTCCCTACCGGGAGTCGAGAGGAAGTCACCGGTGTTGACGGCCCGGTAGGTGACCGTCCGGTCGAACGGGGCCGTGATCCGGGCGTACCCCAACAGCGCCGCCAGCCGGCCGACTTCGGCCTTGGCCACCTCCCGCCGGGCGGCGGCGGCGGACACGTCGGCGGCGGCCTTGCCCCGGTCGGCCCGGGCCTTGCTCACCCCCGCTTCGGCCGACGCCACCTTGGCTGCGACCACGGCCCGGGTCGCCTCGGCCGCCTTCAGTTGGTTCGTCGTCTCGTCCCGGGTCTGCGAATCGATGACCCCGTCCCGGACGAGCCCGGTCACCCGCGCCGCCTCGGATTGCCAGCGGTCGTACAGCGCCTGCGCCCGGCCCACACCCGCCTTCGCCTCGGCCACCATCGCCGCAGCGGCCGCCACTCCGGCGTCGGCCGCGGCCAGGGCTTTGTTGGCCTGCTCGACCTCGGCCTCGGAATGCGTCACGAGGGCGGCTTTCTGCTTCGCTTCCTGCTCGACTTCGGGGACGGCGAGCTCGGCCAGCAGTTGCCCGGCTGACACGCGGCTGCCGATGTCGATCCGCCGGTCGCCGCCGGCCAGCTTGGCCGGGTCGATCCCGATCAGTTTGACGAACCCGGGGAACTTGGCGAACAGCCGCGTCTCCTCGGACGGCACGACGGCCCCGGGCTGCTCGATCACACGGTCCACGGCCTGCTTCACCGGGCGGACGACCGACACCGCCGGGCCGGCCGGGGCCAGGGCCGTACTGCCCGGAGCGGGCTTCGCGGCGCACCCGGCCAGGGCGACGAGGAGGCACGGCCAGGCGAGGCGGTCACGCATGGTCGGCTCTCGGGGCGGCGGTTGGGACGTAATGACGGCGGTCGGGGTCGAACGGGTCCATCGACGCCGACCGCGGCGTGCCCCGGCCCATGACCAGGGCGAACGCGGCCGGTAGGACGAACAGCGTCGTGACCGTCGCAGCCACCAGGCCGCCGATGACCGCCGGGCCGAGGGGCGCGGTCTGGTCGCCGCCGTCGCCGACGCCCAGGGCCATCGGCACCATGCCGGCGATCATGGCGCAACTGGTCATCAGCACCGGCCGGACGCGGCCGCGGGCCCCCTCGACGCCGGCGTCCCGGGCCGTCATGCCGTTGGCGCTCGCCCGCTCGGCGAAGGTGACGAGCAGGATCGCGTTCGCCGTCGCCACCCCGACGGCCATGATCGCCCCCATGAACGACTGCAGGTTGAGCGTCGTCCCCGTGACGAGCAGGGCCGCGACGACGCCGGCCAGCACCGCCGGGACCGGGGCGATGGCCACCAGCGCGAGCCGGACCGACTGGAAGTACGCCGTGAGCATCAGCAGGATGACGACGACGGCCACGAGCAAGCCGAACGCCAGCCCTTCGGACAACTCGTTGAGCGGCGGCACCTGGCCGCGGACGGTCACCTGCACCCCGGCCGGCGGAGGCCCGGCGGCCGCGACCGCAGCGGCGACGGCGGCGGCCACTCGGCCCAGGTCGTCGCCCTGGATGTTGGCTGTCAGGCTGACCACCCGTCGCATGTCGTAGCGGTGGACCTCCCCGGGCATCGTCCCTTCCTTGACCTCGCCCACGTCCCGGACCAGCACCCGGTCGCCGTTCGCGGCCAGGACCGGAATCGTTTCAAGGTCCCGGGCCGACTGGACCAGGGCCTGCGGCACTTCGACTTGAACCTGGTAGCCGATGCCCGACGCCGGGTCGCGCCAGTAGTTCGGCACGGTGAACCGGGTGGACGACTTGAACGGGGTGACGGCCCGCGCGACATCGGCGACCGTCGCCCCGGCCGCAGCCAGCTTTTCCCGGTCGATGGTGATCTCGACGGTCGGGTAGTCGATGGCCTGGACGTACTGCAAGTCCCGGAGCGTCGGCAGCTTGGCCACCTCCGCCCGGACCCTCTCGGCGTGGGCGCGGTTGTCGGCCGCTTTCGGCCCGGACACGGCCACCTCAATGGGCGTCGGCGACCCGAAGCTCATGACCTCGTTGACGATGTCGGCCGGCTCGAACGACAGCCGCGTCTCCCTGGCCCGCCGCTCGGCCCGGTCGGCCGGCACGCCCTCGGCCTTCCACTTGGCCTCGGCCCACGCCCGCAGGTGCCCCGGCAGCCTGTCCCGCAGCCGGGCCTTCAGCTCCTCGACGCGGGCCGCCCCGGGCTTGAGGGCCACCCGCACCAGGGCTTCCTCGGGGCCGCCGGTCCACAGGTAAATGTTCAGCACCGGGTTGCTCGGCGGGACGACGCCGACGTACCCAATGGAAGTGGCCACGTTGCCCGGGCCGACTTCAGCTTCGATGAAGGCGAGGGCTTCGCGGTTCATGGCTTCCGTTTGCTCGATGCGCGTGCCGGTGGCCGCCCGCAGCCGGAACTGGAACTGGCCGGCGTCCACCTGGGGGAAGATTTCCCGGCCGAGTTGCTGGCCCAGGAGCGGGACGGCCGCGGCCGCCGACCCGAGGGCGACGGGCACCACCAGCCAACGCAGGGCCACGAGCCGGCGGACGACGCGGCCGTACAACCTGACGTCCGGCGAATGACGAGTGGGCTTGGGGCGAAGCAGCCAGACGCAGAGGACCGGAACGAACGTGCTCGACAACAGGTAGCTGGCGATCATGGCGAACCCGACCGCGAGCGCCAGCGGGGCGAATAACGCCCGGGCCGCCCCCTGCATGAACAGCGCCGGAATGAATACGGCGAGGACGCACAGCAAGGCCAAGAGCCGCGGCACGGTCGTGTCGGCGTTCCCCCACCGCACGGCCAGCGGCACGGACGCGGTCCGGGCCAGGTGGGTGTGGATGTTCTCGACTTCGACGGCCGACTCATCGACCAGCACCCCGACCGCGAGGGCCAGCCCGCCCAGGGTCATCAGGTTGACAGTGTACCCGGTCGCCCACAGGGCCACCAGCGCCGCCGTCAGGGCGAGCGGGATGTTCAGCACCGCCACCACCGACCGCCAGTCCCGCAGGAACACGAGCACCATGAGTCCGACCAGGACGGCCGCCAGGCCGGCCTCGGCGGCCTCCCCGCGGACGGCGTTCGTCGCGTACGGCGACTGGTCCATCTCGAACGTGACGCGGATGTCGTCCGGCAGCACCGCCTGTATCTGCGGCAGGTTGGCCTTCACCCGGGACGCGGCGTCGAGGGTGCCGGCGTCGGCCCGCTTGATGACCGGTATGTACCCGCCCGCCGGCCGTCGACGAGCGCGATGCCGGTCGTGATGTCCGAGGCGTCCTCGAGCAGGGGCCGGGCGGTCGACGGGTATATGATCGCGTCGAAACTCGGGCCGCCGGGCTCATGCTGATATTCATGGGCAAGGTCGTCCCGCCGCGGTTACCCGCGGCGTGCGGTTACAATGGCGTTCCGCCAAGCCCGGCCTCATGCCTTGGCCCCGGCGGCATCCGATCCAGGTTTGGTACCCGGCCGCGGCCGGAGGGAGGACACCGATGGCCCGCCGCCGGCGACCGATCCCGTACCCGGAGTTCGCCCGCCTGTCGCCGGCCACCTGGCCCGACTGGCGGTGGGAGCGGGCGACCGGACTTGCCGCCGGGGCCGACGGCCCGTCCCGCTGGGCCGACGACGCCCCGACGCTCGCCGCCGTCGTCTTCCTGCGGGCCGTCGCCGGGGGAGCCGAAACGCCCGACCCGGCCGTGGCCGAAGCCCTGGCCGTGTTCCGGGCCGACGACCCCCGGCGGTGGCGGCTCGAGGCGACGATCCTGACCGGGGCCTCGACCGCGGCGGCGGCCGCGGCGGCCAGCCTGACTCCCGCCGTAGTCGCGGTGTACGAAAGCCTGTTCTTCGATGTCCGGCCCCGCCTCGCCGCCCGGGACTGGGTCGCCGGCCACGTCGTCGGGTTCGGCCCGCACCTCGACGGCACCCCGCACGGTCTCGGCCGGTTCTGGCGGTGGGCCGCGTACCACGGGGGCGGGCCCGCGCTCGACCTGGTCGTCGCCGTGACCGCCGGCGGCGACGTGACCGGCCATCCGCCGGCGGCGGTCGAGGCGGCCGAACTGCTGGTCGCCGTCATCCAAGTACCCGCGGCCGTCCCCGACCGCCGGGTGTTCCAGCTCATGCTCAGGACCATGGCCGGCCGGACCGGCGGCCACCCGACCGCTTACCACCTGCCCGGGTCGGCCCGGGCTCGGTCGGGGACGGCGGCCGGACCGTTGGGGAAGTCGACGCCGCCGTCGCACAACGCCTCGGCCCCCGGCCCGGGGTGGGAGACGCGGCAGCGGGGCGGGGTATACTACTACCGGCCGGTCCGGATCGGCGGCCAGCCCCGCCGCATCTACCTCGGCACCGGGGCCGTCGGCCGGGTCCACGAGCTGCTCGACCGCCGGGACCGCCGGGACCGGGCCGCGGCCGCCGCGAAGCGAGGCGACGCCGCCCGCCGGGCCCAGGAGTGCGGCCGCCTCGGCCGGCGGGGTTGGGCCCTGGCCCGCACGCTGGCCCACGCCGGCATGGTATTGTCGGGGTGGTACTCCCACCGCGGCGAATGGAGACGCGTCATGGCCGCCCCCCGGTCCCGGCAAACCAAGTCCCGGCCCGCCACCCCGGCCGAGGCGACCGACCTCGGTGCCCGACTGGCCGCCCTCGCCGCCCGGGCCAACGCCGACCCGGCCGGCCTGGCCGACTTGCGGGCGTTCCTCGACGATCACCCGGAGGTGTGGCGGCAGGCCGGCGACCTGAACCGGGCGTCGGCCGACCGGTGGACCGACCTCCTGGCCTGCGGGAACGCCCTCTACAAGGAGTCGGTGACCCGCTTCGTGGCGGACTGGAAGGGGCGGCTGGGCGGGGCCGACCCGACCCCGACCGAAACGGCCCTGGTCGACGCCGCGGCCGCCGCCCGGCTGGCGATGGCCCACGCCGAGGCCCAGGCGACGGCCCCGGCGGCCTCGCTCGCCCAGGCCGGCTTCCAGGTCAAGCAGTTGGACGCGGCGACGCGGCGGTACGCGGCGGCGCTGAAGCTGCTCGCCCAGGTCCGGGCGGCCGACCCGCGGGGGCTGACCCCGGTCGTGACGCCGGCGGCCGGGCTGCCCCGGCTGCACGTCCCGCCGGGCCGGCGGAAGGCCGGCTGACCGACCTGCGGGCACGGCGTCTGGGGGGTCGTGTGCGGCGGGCGGGGCGGCGTTTTGTGGGACCGGTGACCCGGGTGGCTGTCCGACCAGGGGGAGGCCGGCCTCGCCGGCCGGGCCGCCCCGCTCCTTCACCCCGGTGATCCGGACGAAGCTGGAGTTGGGCGTCGAGTTGATGCGGTCGGCGAGGTTCTGGCTCCCTCGGCCTGGGTGTCTGGCCGATCACGACCATCCACTTGTCGAGCGTGGGGTCGTCGCAAGCGGCGGAGGCGAGGAAGGCGTCGGTGTGGACGTTCGCGTCGGTCGAGGGGGTCGAGCCGACGAACAACGCGGCGGAGCGGGCGGTTCGCCACGCCGTCTGCTGGCGGAAGACCAGTTACGGGACCGACGGCCAGGCCGGCAGCCGGTTAGTAGAGCGGGTGCTGACCGTGGTGTCGACCTGCCGACAGCAGGGGCGGGATGTCCTGGGGTTCCTGGTCGAGGCAGTTCAGGCGGCCCGAACCGGGGCCACCCCGCCGTCACTTGTTACCGCCGGGGTGTGAACGGTTACCTCGCATTACCCCGGCACATGCGGGCCGATATGCTGGCCCACCGCATTTCGCGCCGAACCGCCCATCCCCCAAACCCTTGCAGGAACAAACCCTTCGACGTAGTTTAACCTCCCTGACCGTTCACCGCTCGACTCGTTCGCCGTCCGCTGCTGACCTGATGTCGGCGTCCGCAGGCAACGAAAATCCTGCCTATACGAATGGGGTACGGTGTCGGGACGGCTGGGGATATTCGCGTGGGCGTATCGGGGGCGGACAGCACAACGACCAGCCTGCCGATTTCCCTGGGTTTTCGGGACGGCACGGCCAGCGTCCACACCAGCCGCACGATGATGCTGGACGAGTTGTCGCTGGTCCTGGGCGGCGTACCCGCCGCCGCCAAGCCCGAGGCCTACGCCGCCGCCGTCGTCGAGGCGAATGTCCTCGGCAAGCCGACGCAGACGACCAGAAAGCGGACGCTCCAGCGGCTCGTCGGACTGTACGCCCTCGACCCCAAGTGCCCGCTCTTCCGGTTGCTCAGGCACTTCTGGACGACCGACACCACGGCCCGCCCGGTCATCGCCTACCTGGTGGCCGCGGCGCGGGACCCGGTGCTGCGGGACATGACCCCGTTCGTCGTCGCCGTCCCGGTCGGGAATCCCGTCACGCCGGACCAGATCGCGAAGTTCCTCGGTGAAAAGTTCCCGATGCGGTTCGGCTCCTCGACCGCCCTGGCCACCGCCCAGCGGTTGGCGTCGTCGTGGGGCCAGGCCGGGTTCCTGGCCGGCAAGGTGAAAAAGAAGCGGGTCCGGCTGGTCGTGACGCCCGTGGCGGTGACGTTCGCCCTGCTTCTCGGGTATCTGGCCGGCCTGCGGGGAAAAATGTTGCTCGACTCGATTTGGACGAGGATGCTGGGCCACACCCCCGTCGAGATCGCAGACCTGGCCGCGGAAGCCTCCCGTCAGGGCTGGGTCACCTACAAGGCGGCGGGGGCGGTGGTCGAGATCACCTTCCCCGGCTTGTTGACGCCGCAGGAGGAGAAAGCCGGCCATGACGCGACTTGATGTCCTCAAGAAGAACTTCCAACGCATCTGCGCGATGCCGTGGGACCGCAACGTCGCCGGGCCGCAGCGGGTGTGGCTTGCCGTTTACGACAAAGAGGACGAGCGGAAGCTGCGGATGCGGCTGGGGCTGTTCGAGGAGGCGACCCACGCCGCCGGCCACGGCTGGCACGCCCTGGACCTGACCGACGCCTTCGCGGCCTGGATGTGCGGCCCCGACACCGCCGCCTACGCCGCCAGCTACTACGAGAACCCGGACCTGTTGGACGACGCCGTCCTTGCCGACTTCAAGCAGGCGGTGGTGGCCCGCATCCGGGCGGCGCTCGACCAACTGCCGAACGGGGCCGACGCCGTCCTGGCCGTGTGCGGTGTGTCGTCCCTGTTCGGGTTCCTGAAGGTGTCCGAACTCCTGCCGCTCGTCGAAGGCCACATCCGGGGGCGGCTCCTCGTCTTTTTCCCCGGCGTTTACGAGCAAGAAAACTACCGGCTGCTCGACGCGCGGGACGGGTGGAATTACCACGCCGTCCCCATCACGCCCAGCGACACCGAGGCCCGCCGATGACCAACCTCGAAATCTACGAGAAGGACCCCAGCACCCACACCCTGCTCAATCAGGGCGTGGCCAAGGTTACGAGCGGCCAGTCGGCGGCGGAACTCGACACCCTGAAGTACGAACTCAACAACTTCGTGTGCGACGGCCAGTACGCGGACGGGCTGGCCCGCGTCCTCTCCACCTACCTCGGCCACCTGGACAAGACGGAGCAGCCGGGCGTGTGGGTGAGCGGGTTTTTCGGCAGCGGGAAGTCGCACCTGGTCAAGATGCTCCAGCACCTGTGGACCGACTTCGAGTTCGGCGACGGGGCCAGGGCGCGGGGGCTGGCCAAGCTGCCGGACAAGGTGAAGGACCTGCTCAAAGAACTCTCGAACGCCGCCAAGCGGCAGGGCGGGCTGCACGCCGCCGCCGGCACCCTCGGGGCCGGGGCGGGGGACAGCATCCGGCTCGAACTCCTCGGCATCGTCTTCAAGTCGGTCGGGCTGCCCGAACAGTTTTCCCGCGCGTCGTTCTTGCTGTGGCTGCGGGGCGAGGGGCTGGAGGACGGGGTCCGGGAGTTCGTCAAGCAGGCCGGCGGCGACTTCGACCGGGAACTCGCCAACCTGTACGTCTCGGACCTGATCGCGAAGTCGATCCTGGACGCCCGCCCGGAGTTCGCCGCCAAGCCGGCGGACGTGAAGTTGCTCCTCCAGAAGCAGTTCCCGAAGGTCAACGACATCTCCACCGACGAGATGGTGGCCAAGATCAAGCAGGCGGTCGGCAAGAAGGGGAAGCTCCCCTGCACCCTGTTCGTCCTCGACGAAGTGCAGCAGTACATCGGCGACGACGTGAACCGCTCGAAGGGCGTCCAGGACCTCCAGGAGCAGTGCTGTTCGCGGCTGGGGGCCGGCCTGATGTTCGTGGCCACCGGGCAGAACGCCCTGTCCGGCACCCCGCTCCTGCAACGGCTCCAGGGGCGGTTCCCGGTCACCGTCGAACTCCAGGACACGGACGTAGAGCAGGTGACCCGCGAGGTCGTCCTCAAGAAGAAGCCGTCCGCCGAACCCGCCGTGAAGAAGTTGCTCGACGACCACAGCGGCGAGGTCGAGCGGCAACTCGCCCACACCAAGATCGGGTTCGCCGGCCGGGACCGCGCCCTCTTGGTGAAGGACTACCCGATCCTCCCGGTGCGGCGGCGGTTTTGGGAGCGGGTGCTGCGGGCGGTGGACAAGGCCGGGACCGGGGCGCAACTCCGCACGCAGTTGTGGATCGTGTACGACGCGGTGAAGCAGACCGCCGGCCTGCCCCTGGGCGGCGTCGTGGGCGGGGCGTTCCTGTACGAACACATCAAGACGCGGGTCCTCCAGTCCGGCATCTTGTTGCAGGAAATCTCCGAAACCATCGCTAAACAAGGCCAGGAGGACGACGGCGACCTCCGCTACCAACTGTGCGCGCTGATCTTCCTGATCGGCCAACTCCCGCACCAGGGGCCGGCGGACGCCGGGGTCCGGGCGGACGCCAACACGCTGGCCGACCTGCTCGTCACCGACCTGACCAAGAGCAGCGCCGACCTCCGCAAGAAGGTCCCCGACCTGCTGGGGAAGCTGGTCGCCGCCGGGGCGATCATGAAGGTCGAGGACGAGTACCGGATGCAGACCCGCGAGGGGTCGGAGTGGAACCAGACCTACCTCGAAGCGAAGAACAAGCTGCTCGCCGACGCCGGCAAGCTCGGCGGTGAGCGGTCCCAACTCCTCCGGTCGCAGTGCAGCGACGTGTTGAAGAAGTTCAAGCTCCTGCACGGGGCCAGCAAGGAGCCGCGGAAGGTCGAACTCCACTTCGGCGACGTGGCCCCGCAGGCGGACGGCGGCACCATCCCGGTGTGGGTCCGGGACGGGTGGGACGTGGAGGAGAAGACCGTCCTGAACGACGCCCGCGCGGCGGGCGACTCGGCGGCGGTCATCTACGGGTACATCCCCAAGCGGCAGGACCACGAACTGCGGCAGGCCATCGCCTCGTACTACGCCGCCAAGACCACACTCCAGGCCAAGGGGACGCCGACCACGCCGGAGGGGAGCGAGGCCCGGAAGGCGATGGAAACCCGCCAGGAGCAGGCCGGACGCGACAGGGACCGGCTCGTCACCGACATCCTCAACGATACTAAGGTGTTCACCGCGGGCGGCGACGAGATCGCCGGCACGCTGCTCGACCAAAAGGTGCAGGACGCGGCCAAGTCGTGCCTGGTCCGGCTGTACCCGCAGTTCGACCTGGCCGACTCCTCGGACTGGTATAAGGTCATCGAGCGGTCCCGGAAGGGCGACGGTGACGCCCTCGCCGCGGTCGGCCACAAGGGCGACCCGGAGGCGCACCCGGTCTGCAAGGCCGTCGTCGATTACGTCGGGAGTGGGAAGAAGGGGACGGAGGTCCGCAAGCAGTTCGGCGGGGCGAAGTACGGGTGGCCGCAGGACGCCATCGACGCCGCCCTCATCGTGCTGGCACAGGCCGGCACGATCCAGGCGAAGAGCGGGGCCGAGCCGATCCTGAAGGGGAAGCTCGACCAGAAGACCATCGCCGCCGCCGAATTCCGGGTGGAGACGGTCACGCTGACCAAGGTCCAGTACATCGAACTGCGGTCGCTGTTCAAGAAGGTCGGGCTAAACACGCAGCCGGGCCAGGAGCCGGTCCACGCCCTCGAGTTCCTGGGCCGGCTGACCAAGCTGGCCGAGGGGGCGGGCGGGGACGCGCCGCTGCCGAAGCTCCCGGACACGACGTACCTGGCGGACATCGCCAACCGGGTCGGCAACGATCAATTGAAGGCGCTCCACGAGAACCGCGACCGACTCGCCCAGGAGATCGCCGACTGGCAGAAGAGGAAGGAAACGGTCGCCCAGCGGCAGCCGCGGTGGCTGCAACTGAAGTCCCTACTCAACTTCGCCACCGACCTGCCGGTCGCCGCCGAGGTCAAACCCGAAGTCGCGGCCATCGAGCAGCACCGCAGCCTGCTCGCCGACCCGGACCCGGTGCCCGGCCTGGTGGAGAAGTTGACGACCGCCCTGCGTACGGCGATCAAGCAGGCCCACGCCGACTGTGCCGCCGGCCACGAGGGCGGAATGGCCAGCCTCGACGCCTCGGCCACCTGGCAGAAGCTCGGCCCGGAGCAGCGGTACGACCTGCTCACCAAGTCCGGCGGGCGGGTGATGCCGCCGATTAGCGTCGGGACGACGGACGAGGTCCTGGACACTCTGCGGCAGACGAAGCTGAGTGAACTACGGGCCGTCTGCGACGCGATCCCGACCCGGTTCAACAACGCGCTCGCGGCGGCTGCGAAGGTGCTGGAGCCGAAGGCCCAGCCGGTGTCGCTGCCCGGCGGCACCATCAAGACCGAAGCCGACCTGCAAGCGTGGCTGGAGCAATCGGCGCAGATCGTGCGCGCCAAACTCAAGGAGGGGCCGGTAATCCTGTGACGGGGATTTGCCGCTTGCGCTAGCTCAGTTAGGTGCCAGAATTGCGTGCTGGGCGCGTGTGCGCCTATCCGCGGCGGACTAATCGCCACAAGTTACCCGAACCGCCTGGGGCTATCCTCCCGGGCGGTTTCCGCGCGCGCCGAGGCCACTCGTGGATCGTCTCTCTGCGGCCCTGCGGCGCGAATTGGAAAAAGCCGTTCTGGCCGCCCGCGTCCACGCTCAGACGGGGGCAATTTCCGCCCTGCGGCGGCGGGCCGTCGAGGCACCCGAGCCGTTCGCGCACTTCACCGAGGCGGAGAAAGAACTCCGCCGCAAGCTCCGCGCCCGCGCCCGCCTCGCCGGCGACGCCAAGCGGCCCGACGGCACCCACGCCATCGACCGCGTGGCCGCGGAACTCGCCTACGAGTACTGGCACCGGATGCTGTTCGCCCGGTTCCTCGCGGACAACGGGCTGCTCATGCACCCGGACGGCGTGGCCGTCAGTCTGGAGGAGTGCCAGGAACTGGCCCCGGACGCCGAGCCGCCCGCGCCGAACGGGTTCGCCCTGGCCGCCCGGTATGCGTCGCGGATGCTCCCGCAGATCTTCCGCACCGACGACGTGCTGCTGGACATCGAGTTCGCCCCCGAACACCGCTCGGCCCTGGAACAGCTCCTGGCCGACCTACCGCCCGCCATCTTCTGCGCGTCCGAAAGCCTCGGCTGGTCATACCAGTTCTGGCAGAGCCGGCGAAAGGATCAGATTAACGCGAGCGGGGCCAAGATCGACGGCTCGACCGTCGCCCCGGTCACCCAACTGTTCACCGAAACCTACATGGTGGAGTTCCTGCTGCACAACACCATCGGGGCGTGGTGGGCCAGCCGACACCCCGACAAGACACGGCCGGACGATTTCCCCTCCCTCCGGCGGCTGGAGGACGGCACCCCGGCAGCGGGTGCGTTCCCGGGGTGGCCCGACTCCGTCCGCGAGTTCACCCTCCTCGACCCCTGTTGCGGCAGTTATCACTTCCTGGTCACGGCTTTTCAACTGCTGGTGCCGCTGCGGATGCGGGAAGAGGGGTTGACGACGGCCGAGGCAGTGGACGCCGTCCTGCGGGACAACCTTCACGGCATCGACATCGACCCGTGCTGCTCCAAGATGGCCGCGTTCTCGCTCGCGTTCGTCGCCTGGCGCTTCCGCGACGAGACGGGCGAGATGCTCGGCTACCGCCCGCTCCCCCCGCTGAACATCGCCTGCTCCGGGCAGGCGCTGGACGAGGCCGAGAAGAAGGCGTGGCTCGCGTTCGCCAACGGGGACGCGGAACTGCGCTCCCAGATCGACGACCTCTTCACGACATTCGGGCCGTGTTACCACGTCGGCTCGCTGATCGACCCCACCCGCGACTGCGGCCCGCTCTTCAGCAGCGAAGGCGCGGAAATCACCCGTAAGCTCACCGCCCAGTTGGCCAAGCACAGGCACGACGCCGACGCGGCGGCCATCGGGGTGGCGGCCCAGGGGCTGGCGAAGGCCGCTCAACTGCTCAGCGGGAAGTACACCCTCGTCTCGACAAACGTGCCATACCTCGGGCGCGGCAAGCAGGGCGAGGAAATCCGAACGTACCTGGAGATGCACTACCCGCTCGGCAAGGCGGACTTGGCCACGGCGTTCGTCCTCCGTTGCCTGGACCTGTGTGCCCCGGGCGGTAGCACGGCCCTGGTCACGCCGCAGAACTGGCTCTTCCTCACCAGCTACAAAAAGCTCCGCGAGAAGGTGCTGAAGGGGCGGCAATGGCACTTTGTCGTGAACCTCGGAGAAGAGGCGTGGCACACCTTCGGCATCCGTGGGCCGCGAACGATTCTGCTGGGTTTGACAGCGAACGCGCCCGCTGCAAACAACACATTCTTCGGCATCGACGTGTCCACGAACCGGGGCGAACCCATCATCCCACTTGAGGAGAAGGTCGAGCGTTTAGCCGACCGCGTTCCGACGCTCATGCAGGTGGTGGAGCAGGCGGGGCAGTTGAAGAACCCGGATGCGAAGATAACCATTGGAAATCTTGGCAGCACAGAGTTGCTGCAAGCCAAATCAGGGTCGTATCAGGGGTTGAAGACAGGCGACGATGAACGATACCGGAGGTGCTTCTGGGAAGTGTCCGTAAGTGATCGCTGGCGAAAATATCAGACTACCGTTGAAGCAACAACTGCATGGGGGGGGCAGGAGTACGCCATCGACTGGCTGGATACTGGCAAGAGCATGGCTCGACTTCAAGGGCTGAGTGCATGGTGCAAGCGCGGCGTCGTGGTCACCCAGATGAGCAGCCTTGCCGCCTGCTTATATGATGGAGCCGTTTTTGACAGCAACGTGTCTGCCATCGTGCCACACGCGGAAGAAGATGTACTTGCTGTCTGGGCGTATTGCTCCTCACCGGAGTATCGACAAGCGGTGCGTGCTGTAGATCAGAAGGTTAATGTTTCTAACGCCGCCCTCGTTCAAGTTCCTTTCGACCTCACCTACTGGCAAGCAGTCGCCGCCGAGAAGTACCCCGGCGGCTTGCCCGAGCCGCACTCGAACGACCCGACGCAGTGGCTGTTCAGGGGCGACATTGCCACCAGCACCGACCTGCTGCAAGTGGCCGTCGCCCGGCTGCTTGGCTACCGCTGGCCGGATCAGCCGAAACTCGACGCGGTCGTCGATCCGTTCGTGGACGACGACGGCATCGTATGCCTGCCGGGCGTGCGGCATGAAGCCCCCGCGGCGGAACGCCTTGCCGACCTGCTGCGGGCCGTCAACGTCAAGACGGAGGTCGATCTCGGGGTGTGGCTGCGGGACAATTTCTTCGCGGATCATTGCAAGCGGTTCCATCAGCGCCCCTTCCTCTGGGACATCTGGGATGGCCGCAAGGACGGCTTCGCGGCCTTGGTGAACTACCACAAGCTGACCCACAAGACGCTGGAGAACCTGACGTACAGCTACCTCGGCGACTGGATCGCGGCACAGGGCAAGAGCGACAAGGTCGGGGCCGACCTGCGGCTTGCCGCTGCCCAGTCGTTGCAGGCGAAGCTGAAGCTGATCCTTGCCGGCGAGCCGCCGTATGACATCTTCGTCCGGTGGAAGCCGCTGCACGAACAGGCCATCGGCTGGCACCCCGACCTGAACGACGGCGTGCGGATGAACATCCGCCCCTTCGTCGAGGCCGACATCCTCCGCAAGACGCCGAACATCAAGTGGACGAAGGATCGCGGCAAGGAGCCGGCACGGGACAAGGACGACTTCCCCTGGTTCAACGCCGCCGGTGACCGGGTGAACGACATCCACCTGACCAACGCCGAGAAGACCGCGGCCAGGGCGATGAAGGGGGCGAAATGATGGCCACGGCGACCGCCCCCGTCACCCTCTTCGACTCGCTCCTGGTCGCACTCCAGAAGGCCGCGGACTACAACCGGGACGACACCGTCTGCCCCGCCGCCGTCCTGTGGCCCGACGAGAAGCGGGAATGGGAGCGGCTGGCCCCGCGGCTCCGGGCCGTCCTGCCGCACTTCTTCGCCCTCGGGCCGTACGACCCCGCCGCCCGCACCGGCCCGGCCATCTGGCTGCGGTGCGTCCTCGCCGGCCAAATCCCCGACGCCCCGGTGCCGACCGGCACGGCCCCGATCCTCTACCTCCCCGGCGTCAGCCGCGCCACCCTGCGGGCCACCGAGGACTGCCCCCACGAGTTGAAGCCGCTCGCCGAACTGCAATACCGCGGCGTCTTCTGGTCGCAGGTGAGCGCCAAGGACTGGACGATCTCCGCACTCCTCCAGACCGAAAAGGGCGGGCTGCACCTGACGGTGGCGAAGGACCAGTCGACGGCGACCTCGATCCGCCGGGCGGTCGAGAAGTTGGCCGACGTGCCGGTCGCCGACCTGGTGGCCAAGTCCGCCGCCGGGGAACTCACCAGCACCTACTTCGACACCCTCATCAGCGACGACCCGGTGGACGACCTGCTCACCTGGCTCGCTGACCCGAAGGGGGTGCGGGGCCGGTGGGAGCCGGGGCGGTGGGAAACCTTGTGCAGCCGGTGTGTCGCCGACTACGGGTTCGACCCGGTGAAGGACGGCGAGCTGGTCGGGGCCGAAAAGCTCGGCACCCAGCCGAAAGCGGCGTGGAAGACGGCGTGGAAGCGGTTCGCCGCCGCCCCGGCCCGGTACGCCGGCCTGGAAACACTGCTGCGGCAGGCCAAGCCGACCCCGAAGGGCGGGGTCCTTTTCGGCGACGTTGACGAATCCTGGCCGCAAGACAACGAGGCCGAGGAAACCGCCCTTCGACAAGCCCTGACGGCCCTGCCGTCCGAGCCGCTGGCCACGGCCCGCAAGACGCTGATCGAACTGGAGGCCAAGCACGGCCCCCGCCGGGAGTGGGTGTGGGCGAAGTTGCACCGCTCACCGTTGGCCGTCGCCGTGCAACACCTGGGGACGCTGGCCACGGTCACCACCACCCCGCTCACCGGGGCGACGACCGCCGACATGGTGAAGGCGTACACCGAGGGCGGGTGGAAGGCCGACGCCGCCGTGCTGGACGCCCTCGCCGCCGTGAGCAAGCACCCCGACCAGGAGGCGGTGGGCGCGGCGGTCGCCCATGTGTACGCCCCGTGGCTCCGGGACGCCGCCGAGTTGTTTCAGAAGCGGGCGGCGGACGCCCCGCTGCCGGGCCGCGAGACGCCCCGGCTCGACCCCGTGCCGGCGGGGACGTGCGTTCTGTTCGCGGACGGCCTCCGGTACGACGTGGGGCAGAAGTTCCTGGCGGCGATGTCGGGCCGGGCCGGGGCGGTGCAGGTGCGGCACCAGTTCGTGGCCCTGCCGAGCGTGACGCCCACGGCCAAGCCCGCCGTGTCGCCGGTGGCGGCGATGATCAAGGGGACGGTGGCCGGCGAGGAGTTCCGCCCGTGCGTGGCCGCGGACGACAAGGAACTGACCCCGGATCGGTTCCGCAAGCTGCTCGACAACGACGGGGTGCAGTACCTCGCCGCGAACGAACCCGGCGACCCGACCGGGCGCGCGTGGACGGAGTTCGGCAACCTGGACAAGACCGGCCACGCCGAGGGGGCCGGCCTCGCCCGCCGCGTCCCGGAGTTGGTGGCCACCCTCGTGCAGCGGGTCGAGGCGCTGCTGGCGGCGGGGTGGCAGGAGGTCCGGGTCGTCACCGACCACGGCTGGCTCCTGCTCCCGAAGGGGCTGCCGAAGAGCGAGTTGCCGAAGTACCTGGCCGAAACCCGGTGGGGCCGGTGTGCGGTGGTGAAGCCGTCGTCGAGCGTCGAACTGGCGTGCTTCCCGTGGTTTTGGGCGGACGACGTGCGGGTGGCCTGCCCGCCGGGGATCGACTGCTTCATCGCCGGCAAGGAGTACAACCACGGGGGGCTGAGTTTGCAGGAGTGCGTGGTCCCGCAGTTCGTCATCCGACCTGGCGGCGCGGCCACGGTATCGGCGAGAATCGACTCGGTAAAATGGACCCGACTCCGGTGCCGTGTGCAGGCGGCCGGCGACTTCGCCGGGTGCAGGGCCGACCTCCGGGACAAGCCGGCGGACCCGGCGTCCTCGCTCGCCGCGGCGAAGGCCGTGGGGGGGGACGGGTCGGTGTCGCTCGTCGTCGATAACGACAGCCGGGAGGGGACGGCGACGACCGTGGTCCTGCTCGACCCGGCGGGGGGCGTGGTGGCGAAGATGGCGGTCACGGTGGGAGGATAAGCACCCGGAATGGAACTCGACCACCTGGACAAGTCGGCAGCCGAAGGGTTCGACGGGTACGTCGTCCGCAAGGACCTGGTGCGGAAGTTCGCCCGTCAGTACCCGGTGCCGACGTACGTCTGCGAGTTCCTGCTCGGGCGGTACTGCGCCAGCACCGACGAGGCCGAGATTCAGGAGGGGCTGGGGATCGTCGAGCGGCAACTCCGGGACCGGGCGGTGCGGAGCGGCGAGGAGGAGTTGTTCAAGGCCCGCGCGCGGGAGAGCGGGTCGGTCAAGCTGATCGACATCGTGTCGGCCCGGCTCGACGCCAAGACGGACTCGTACGTCGCCACCCTGCCGAGCCTGCAACTGAAGGACGTGGGGGTCGAGGACAAGCTGGTCCGGGACAACGAGCGGATGCTGACCGGCGGATTCTACGCCGAGATCGACCTGACGTACGACGCCGTCATCGCCCAGGAGAAGAACGGCAGGCCGTTCTCCGTGGCCGGCCTGCGGCCCATCCAGTTGTCGAAGCGGGACGTGCTGGACGCGCTGTACGAGGGCCGGAAGAAGTTCACCACCGGCGAATGGAAAGAATTCCTGCTCCGCAGCGTGGGGCTGGAGGCGTCCGCCATGACCGAGCGGAACCGGGACGCCATGCTCCTGCGGATGGTGCCGTTCGTCGAGAACAACTACAACCTGGTCGAACTCGGCCCCCGCGGGACGGGCAAGAGCCACCTGTACCAGCAGACCTCGCCTTACGCCCACCTGGTCAGCGGCGGGAAGGCGACCGTGGCCCGGATGTTCGTGAACAACGCGAACGGCCAGCGGGGGCTGGTGTGCCTGTACGACGTGGTGTGCTTCGACGAGGTTTCCGGCGTGTCCTTCGACCAGAAGGACGGCGTCAACATCATGAAGGGGTACATGGAGTCGGGCGAGTTCAGCCGCGGCAAGGAGAGCATCCGGGCGTACGGGTCGGTCGTGATGGTCGGCAACTTCGACGTGGACGTGCAGCACCAGCAGCGGGTCGGCCACCTGTTCGGCCCGATGCCCCCGGAGATGCGGAACGACACGGCGCTCATGGACCGCATCCACTGCTACCTGCCCGGATGGGACGTGCCGAAGATCAGCGAGGCGGTGAAGACGAACCACTTCGGGCTGGTGTCCGACTACCTGAGCGAGTGCTGGACCCGGCTCCGCGGGCACAACCGGGCGTCCGCCATGCAGGGCCGGGTGACGTTCGGCGGGGCGCTCTCCGGGCGGGACCAGAACGCCGTGGCGAAGACGGTGAGCGGGCTGCTCAAGTTGACCCACCCGTCGCCCGACGTCCCGGTGCCGGACGAGGACCTGGAGTGGGCGGTGCGGCTGGCGATGGAGTGCCGGCGGCGGGTGAAGGAACAGCAGAAGCGGATCGGGTCCGCCGAGTTCCGCAACACGCAGTTCAGCTACACCCTCGGCAAGGACGGGGTGGAGAAGTTCGTCGTCACCCCGGAACTCCAGAGCGAGGACCACGTCGGTCGTGACCCACTCCCGCCCGGCCAGGTGTGGGCGATCAGCCCCGGCAACCAGGACGAGGGGTCGGGGCTGTACCGGATCGAGGTCACCGAGGGGCCGGGGGGCGGGGTGCGGATTCTCAACCGCCCGGCCCCGCCCGCGTTCGCCGAGTCGGTGCGGTACGCCGAGGCCAACCTGTACTCGCGGGCGGTCGAACTGGTCGGCGACCGGAACCCGCGGGAACACGAGTTCTCCGTGCAGTTGCGGGCGTTCGACGCCGGCAAGGGCGGGCAGGCGCTCGGCGTGGCCTCGCTGCTGGCCATGTGCAGCACGCTGATCGGGAAGAGCCTGCGGGGCGGGCTGGTGGTGGTCGGCGGGCTGAACTTGGGCGGGTCCATCGACCCGCTGCACAACGCCGTGGACGTGGTCGAACTGGCGGTCGAGAAGGGTGCGTCGGTGGTGCTGATGCCGGTGTCCGCCCGGAAGCAACTTTTCGACTTGTCCGACGACATGGCGACGAAGGTGAACGTCCTGTTCTACAGCGACGTGCGTGAGGCGTTCATTAAGGCGATTGCGGACTGATGGAGCAACAATTGTGAAGAGAAAAAAGACGGTGTTTGGAAGCAAGAGTGAGCGTGGTGCATTTGCGTTAGTGAAAGGCAAATGGGCCGATCGCTTCAACGTCTACTTATCCCTCCCCTTCAGCAACATCATCGACTTCATGAATGAACCGCTGACGAGCAAGGAGAAGGAAACCTTGCTCAAGACCAGCGTAGATTTCACTTTGACAAACAAGCAGAAAGATAAGCCAATCCTTTCCGTCGAATTCGACGGGATCGGCTGTGGGTTCAACAAAGACGGCGTGTATATTCCCCAACGCCCTACCGATGAATTCGACCCATATCGCAAATTGAAGTTGGACCTGAAACTACGGGTCTGCAAAGAAGCGGGCTTCCCGTTGGTGATCGTATCGTATGAGGAAATATCTTGCATATCTCAAGTAGAACAGATGACGGTACTTGATGGTATCATCGGCCAAATCTTATCCAGATTGTGGCTTTCTTCCGCTGCCGGTCGTGTCGATTTTGAGAAGCGGAAGGAATGGGCTGATAAATTGCCAAGCCCAGGTCGCGAAAAGGCGATGGAGTTCATCGGGATCGACACGGAGTTCATGACGCAAATCCAGTGGAATCCGGTGTTCAAAAAGGCCGCTGAACTGCTGGAAGAAGTTGTGACGAAGGGTTTGTGTACGAGTTGGAGCGCACATTACCTCTCTGAACGCTTCGGCCCTCCCACTCCCGAACGAGTCGGCGTCAAAGTGACCACACACACACAGGCTGGCGAGCATAGTTCCACGGTCTGGCTCAGGAATGTCAACGTGATGAACATCGACATGATGGAGGTCGCGGAATTGATCGGGCGGATCAGAGTCTTTTCAGATATGTTGGCAAATTACACGACTTCGAGCCTGCTGGCAACCAAAGATTAATCCGCTCAAAGAACTAATCTAGAGTAGGAAGTCGAAGCGAACGAATACTGGCCGAGGCTACCTATCCGTATGAAATCAAGCTCTTTCCTATCATGGCTCCATCGGAGAACCGAGTCTGCCTCGCCGCTCAGGCCCGAATCCGACAAGGTGATGTTGTTCGTTGCCCAGCCCGGGCCGCAGGGTATCACCCGGTACAAACTCGGTCGGGCCATCAAACTCGAACCGGAAGCCCTCAACGATCTTCTCGACGCCTTGGTGGAGTCCGGCTTACTTGTTCGGACGTTTCACAACGAACTCCAGGTCTTCCACGCTCGGAACGGGGTGGCGGGGGCGTTCATCGTCGGAAGTAACAACTAACCCCGCTCCGACATCCCGCCCATCATTTCCCGCCGCCTCCCTCCACGTCCTCGGCTCCAACTCCCGACTTCCCGACCGATTGCTGTCCCACTCGCGCCAGAAATCTTCCCATTCTTCGTGAACCGGAAGTCGAAACCGCCGTCTACCTTCGCCACACACTTGCAGCCCCGGTCACGGTGGGCGGTGCTTCTTTCCGTGCGGTTTAAACACTTGTACCTTTCTGGCCGTGACCAACCTTCTGCTCTTTCCGTGACTTCCTCACGGTCAGACGGCGAGGTCCAGCAGGCGCTCCGCAGCCGCACGGATTTCCGGGTCGGTCAGCCCCGGACGGAGAACCGTGTGGATTTGCTCGGCCAGCAGCTCCCGCCGCCACGCCCGCCGCTTGTCCGCGTGGCTCGGACGCCGCGATTCGTCGTCCCACGGGGACGA
>JAABUN010003696.1_pt1 | contig 22910 bp, 24 predicted proteins | sample 5559311 | NCBI WGS metagenome assembly JAABUN01 (sample SAMN10711877, study PRJNA513370) | rock metagenome | isolation source: Antarctica rocks | place: Antarctica: Victoria Land, Siegfried Peak sud
AGTAGTCATTTACACACTGATAGAGACGGCCACGGGGTTTATGCACGCCTTGATAGGTCGGATCGACCACAGCCTGACGGAGATGGAGCGCGCTCCCCTCACGAGTAGCCAGCACGCTCTGTTTAGTGGTGCGGTGCTGATAAGCGCGGCACTCCTCTCCCAGGTGGGGATCATCGCGATAGTAGCTACCGGTTACACGATAATGGCCTACGTGTTCTTAGCCTTGTTCGTACTGCCGCTCTTTACGGTCGGTGTCTATAAAATCGTGAAATCGCCCACAGAACGCAACCTGAGGTAGGTGCTGAAACTGCTGAGACTGCGTCTGAAGACGGCGTACGGCGTTGAGCGTCGTGTGCTCTACGAAGCATTCAATAGCTCGACCCATAAGCTCCAGCCTGGCAGCAACGAAACGAGGTTATTTAGCAGTTGCCATCGTCCGAGCTTGGATTTGCAGCCGGGTTCATGCGATGGATGACTCTCGAAGTTGCTTGGTTCTTTGAGAGTAATGAGAGGGGAGCGTAGAGATGAACAGCCATCGGGTATCGACGACGTCCACGGCAGAAGGGTATGAGCGGCTAACAGAGGTGCCTACACCTGCGCTGATCGTTGATCTCGACGCCTTCGACCGCAACCAGACCGCCATCGAGGCTATGATCAGAGGCACCGGCAAGCGTATTCGCCCACATGTGAAGACCCACCGTACACCAGGGCTGGCTCTGCGCCAGCTTGGTCCGGCTGCGGCTGGGGTTACCTGCGCCACGGTGGGAGAAGCGCAGACTATGGTTGAGGCTGGCGTACCCGAGGTGTTGCTGGCTAACGAGATCGTAAGCGTGAAGAAAATCGAACGGATGGTCTCATTGGCGCAGCATGCGCGGGTGATCGTGGCGGTAGATTCCGCCGAGCCGGTGCTCTTGTTCTCCGATGCGGCGACCCGCATCGGTGTCACCGTCGACATGCTGGTTGATGTGGAGGTCGGACTCGGCCGCTGCGGGGTTAGGAGTACGACCGAGATGATTGAACTTGCTCATGCGGTGGCGGACGCCCCACATCTGCGGTTTGTTGGCCTTATGGGCTACGAGGGTCGTCTGAGAAAGCGGACCGATGACCGCGACATACGCGCCGTCCGAGCGTTTGCGGCCTTGTCCGAGGCCAAAGCCAAGCTAGAGTCCGTCGGCTTCGAGGTGGAGATCGTCTCCGCCGCAGGCACCTCGACTCTTAATGACGCTCTGAAGATACCGGATATTACCGAGATTCAGGCTGGCACCTACGCACTGATGGACCCCGACCTTGAAGGCTTAGACCTTCCCTTTGAGTACGCACTCTCAATGACGGCGACGGTTATCAGTCGCTCGGAAAACCGTGTCGTTGTCGACGCCGGACGAAAGACAATCGGCTGCGAGTACGGGCTGCCAGCGCCGCTCGACGAACATGCGCAGGCCGTGTCGATAAGCGATGAGCATTTGATAATAGAGTGGACAAAAACCCCGCCTCTTCTCGGCGAGCAGGTCAGGTTGCGCCCAAGCCAGGTTCGGACGACATTCAATCTTCACGACCGAGTTTGGCTTGTGCGTGACGACCGCATCATAGATTGCCTACCGGTCAAAAGTAGGAGCCAGTCGCAGTGACTTTAGTGATTGGTCTCATCGTTTTCTTCCCTTGCAGCCGCTTCTCCTCTATGATGGTCGCTGTATGACCCTGGTAGGTACTTTAACAAATGCCGCTCATCGGACAGCAGGAAGCCTTATCGGCCTCGCGTTAGGAGACGCCCTAGGAGCCCCGGTTGAGATGTGGAAAGCCGAGGAGGTCGCAGCCGCTTACCCTTTGGGTGTACGGGATTTTATCCACCAACCGGCTTGCGGTCTGCGCCGAGGCCAGGGAACCGATGACACGGAGATGGCCTTGATCGTTGCGCGATCGTTAGTTGCTAAGCGGAAGCTCGATCTCCAGGATATCGCGGCACAGTTGGTCGCATGGGCGGATGGTGGTGGAGATGCAGGACCCTCCACCTCTCACGCTATCGCGACGCTGCGCCGTGGCGTCGAGCCTGGTCAGGCCGGCAGTCACGACACGCCTTCCTCAGGTTGCCTTCCCAGGTGTGCCCCAGTGGCTCTCGCAATACCGGAGCACTCTATTGTTCCCACTACGATTGCATGTTGCGAGCTTACGCACCGGCACCCTGGAGCGATCGCTGCCAGCGTTGCTTTTAACCTTATCCTAGCACGGCTGATCGGAGGGATAGAATGGTCGGAAGCTGTGACGACGATGGAGAACTCGGGAAATGAATCCTCGCCTGCGAAGATCATCCGAGAGCTGGGGGGCCAGTCTGGCGCTGGCATGGTAGTCGCTGAGGCAGCAGGGTGTGTCACGAAAGCTCGCACTGCCGAGGAGGCCATCGTCGCAGCTGTATCGGCGGGCGGCGATACGGATACTCGCGGTGCGGTCGCGGGTGCCCTCTCGGGGGCTCGCTGGGGGTTAGAGGCCCTGCCTACCCGCTGGATCGAAGGATGTGACGCTGGGGAAGACGCCTACCGACTCGGCCTATCACTCGGTCGCCTGCGGCTAGAGCAGAAGCACCGACTATGACATCGAGCCTATGAGTCTGATTGGGATCGACGTCGGTTCGAGCGCGATAAAAGCCGCCGCCTACCGAGAGGATGGTCTCCTCCTGGCCGTAGCGCGGGAGGAGGTCACGGCCCAACACCCGCACCCGGGAGAGTGGGAGAGTGATCCCGAAGAGGTATGGTCCGCCACCCAGAAGGCGTTGAGCAACGTCGCAGCGGCGCCACCGGTGCGCAAAGATCCACCGGTGGCGCTCGCCATCTCGGCCTCGGGTCGCGAAGTGTTCCCGGTCGCAAGCGATGGCTCTGCCCTCGGTCCGTGCATCAGGACTGGCGACACACGGGGAGCCGAGATCGCAGCGGCGACCTCTAGACGCGCCACCACAGACGAGTGGTTGCGGGTGTGCGGTCACGTGCCTGATCGTATGGATCCGGTCAACCGTCTGTTGTGGTGGCGCAAAAATCGGCCTGAAGCCATGTCCCGAGCAAAGTACTTCCTTGGCTGGCACGAGTTCCTCACGTTGCGCCTTGGTGGTCGGGCCGTCACAGATAAGAGCTTGGCGAGCAAATGGCTGGCCTATGACCTAGCCACAGGACGATGGTCGAGCGAACGTCTTGCCGAGTTTGGTGTCGACGCTGGGCTGCTGCCCGAGATCGAGCCTTGGGGTGCACAGGTCGCCGCGCTTGGGCCGAGACTTGCGACAGAGCTAGGTTTGCCAAAGGATTTGGCGATCTGCGTGGGAGGCTTCGATACGTGTTGCGCGGGCTTGGGATCCGGTGCTTCTAACGTAGGCATCGCCGGGCTTGCGTGCGGCTCCTGGGAGTCGGTTGTGGCTCCGGCACTGAAGAAACTGTCGGCGAGAGATCTGAGCGAGTCCGGGTTGTCGGTCGGGCCGCACCCTGGTAGCACCAGTCTGGCGGCGTTTGCGTTGAGTCCAAACGGTACAATTGTCGTGGATTGGGCGAGGGGCGTGACAAACCTCTCGATTCCGAGTTTTGAGAACAGGCTGTGCTCAAGTGGTCCTAAACCAAGTCCGGTGCTGGCGGTGCCGCATCTCTCAGGCGTCACCAGCCTACGCGCCGATGCGCAAGAGTCGCAAGGAGCCCTATTCGGCCTAACGCTGGCAAGCTCGCAGATCGACATCACCAAAGCCTTTATGGAGAGTATCGCCTGCGACCTGGCCGTCACGCTATCCTCCCTCGAGCGGGTAGGCATCGATATCGAGCTACTTAGGGCGAGCGGAGGCGGCGCAAGTTCGGGTTGGTGGATGCAGCTTAAAGCAGATCTCTGTGACCTTCCAATCGAAGTCGTTGGTCAGCCGGAGCCAGAAGCTGGTACCCTTGGCGCCGCCTTGCTCGCGGGAATCTCTCTCGGGACTTACGTCTCTGTTGAAGAAGCGGTGCGAATCTTGGTTCGAACGACGCGACGTTACGAGCCCAATGTTGAACGAGCAAGTCTGTACGAGCAGCGCTTCGAAGCCTACAAAGCGGCGGCCAAGACGTTACTCTTAAACCAATGTGAGTGAGACAATGTACATGAATGTAATTATCCTCAAGCAACTCACCTCGCTCCCGTTCTCTGAGCGATATGGGTAATTTGAACCTGGGTGACACACCCCACTTGATTGTTTACTTGCCTTGCTGTAAGCTGCCACTGATATGTTCAAAAATATTGAACAAAAGTCTCGTTATAAGCTCACTCTGCTAAGGCAAGCAGCGTGAGCGGAAATTCCTCTACCGGTTCGCCATCGTCTAAAGATATTGCGTCTGAGTGGCGCTTGAAGATGGGTGAGATTGCACGTCGCTACGGCCTCGTAGGTGTTCTGCTTGTAGAGATAGCCGCCCTTAGTTTGCTCACTCCGGACTTCTTTACCGTGTCGAACCTTACGAACGTCGCACGGCAAGCCACGCTCATAGGAGTACTCGCGGTAGGCTTGACCTTTGTGATCTTAACTGCAGGGATCGACCTTTCAGTAGGCAGCTTGGTCGCCTTCGCTGGTATTGTCGCAGCCAGCGCAATGAATTGGATTGACAGCGGCCTTATCGGCATCCTCGTAGCTTTGGGGGTAGGCTTAGCCTCTGGGCTGTTTAGCGGGTTTACAGTCGCAAAATTGCAAATCACCCCTTTAATTGTCACCCTCGCCATGCTGTCCATGTTACGAGGCGCGGCATTACTTTATCGTGACGGTGCGCCCGTTGCAATCAGCAATGATTTCTTTCGCCAATTGGGGGGTGGTTTTCTCGGACTTGTGCCAATCCCCGTGGTTTTGCTAATGGGAACATACCTTGTAGGCCACTGGGTTTTATCAAGTACTACGTTTGGCCGACACGTTTACGCTATAGGAGGTAACCAGACTGCAGCCCGCTTTGCTGGCATCCGAGTCGACCGTTATATCATCAGTGTTTACGCGATCAGCGGTTTACTTGCGGGCTTAGGAGCAGTAGTCATCTCTGGGCGACTGGGCACGGCTACACCTCTCATCGGTGAAACGCTAGAGCTCAACGTTATCGCAGCCGTGATCGTTGGGGGAACTAGCCTGTTCGGCGGCGTCGGGACTATGTGGGGCACGCTGACCGGCGTCTTTATTATCGCCCTTCTCAATAACGGCCTGACCCTGTTGAACGTTTCTGCTTTCTGGCAGACGTTTGCCACCGGTGCGGTACTACTGGCTGCTGTAATAATGGATCGGTGGGTCTATGGTAGGAGGTAAACGTACGCTGCTTAGAGCATCGATTAGCGAAGTACTGTCTGTGAGTGAACCTACTAAATGAAGAGGTGTACTATGAGCCTACGCAAACTGCTTCTGCCGGCAACAGTGTTCGCAGTCGTGATGCTAAGTCTCGCTTCCTGTGGGGGCAGCGAGTCCAACCAGGATGGTTCGGATGGCGAGTTCGTCGTTGGGCATACTTACCCGGACCTGCAGAACCCTTACTACGTCAGCTTACAGGAAGCTACAGAGCCCCTGATTGTGCAGGAGCTTGGCTACAGATATATAGCTACGGACTCCACCCAAGACCCAGCGAAGCAACTGACTGACATCGAAAATTTAGTCTCCCGTGGCGTCGATATCCTCTTCATTGACGCTGTCGACCCAGAGGCGGTAGTGCCTGGTGTTCAGGCTGCAAATGAAGCAGACATACCCGTTGTGGCGCTCGTCCGCGTGCCTCAAGGTGGCGAATGGGAAAGCCTCGTATTCCTTGATCACGTCAAGCACGGTCGAGTCAGTTGCCAGTACATCGTCGATGAGCTCGGCGGAAATGGCGGTGTCGTCGAGCTTCAGGGAATAATGGCTACCAATTCAGGTAGCGAACGGTCTGAAGGTTGCAACGAAGCACTGTCTGCAGCGCCGGGTGTCGACCGTATCGCACAGCAGGAAGCCGATTTCTCGCAGCCCGATGCGCTCAGGAGTATGGAGGATATTATCCAGTCTAACCAAGGCGAAATCGATGGTGTGTTCGCCGCGAACGATGCAATGATCCTCGGTGCTATTGAAGCTCTCAGGTCTTCTGGGATCAATCCAGAAGATAAGGTGACCGTGGGTGTCGACGGCACGGCACCAGCTCTCAAAGCGATTTGCGCCGGTGAGCTTGATGCTACTATGGCGACACCCGCCGCCAATGAAGCGGAAATTATTGCCAGACTGGCGAGAAAGATACTCAACGATGAGGAAGTCCCGGAGCGGGTCGAATTCGAGGGAATATTCACAACTCAGGAGAACGTCAAGGAGGTAATCGAGACCAGCGAGTATGATATAGAGTGCGAACTCTAACCTTTGTCACACACTCATTACGTATTGAAGCGGTACATAGGGAAGCCACATGCTGTGCTCTCTTCTTGACCAGAGCACAGGAGCTTCTTGACTACCATAAAGATGAAGAAAGGTTTGCCTGCCTGTGAGACCAAGTACGACAAACGACCATAGAGATGAACGGGCGTCGGTCCTTGAGGCACGTGATCTTACAAAAGCCTTCGGGGGGATCCAGGCACTCCACGACGTTTCACTATCGATCCCTGTGGGCCAAGTAACAGCGCTGGTGGGCGAGAACGGTGCTGGGAAGTCGACGCTGATTAAGTGTCTCTCGGGTGTCCACAAGCCCGATGCCGGAGACATACTAGTCGACGGGCAGAGTGTTGAGTTCGCCAGTCCCTCCGAAGCCCGGGGCGCAGGAATCGAGACAGTCCATCAGGATCTGGCTCTAGCCGAAAACCTTGATGTTTCTTCCAATATCTTTCTCGGCCGCGAGCTCCGGCATGGTTGGCATCGTGGATTCGCGCTCAAAAAGCGTGAGATGCACGCTCAGTCCGATAAGATGTTGAAGAATTTCGGTATCCGCCTTCCCTCTGTAAAGGCAAAGCTGCGTAACCTCTCGGGTGGCCAACGTCAAGGCGTGAGCATTGCGAGGGCTACTGGGTGGGGTACGCGCCTTATTGTCATGGACGAACCAACAGCGGCACTCGGCGTTAATGAGACCCAGCGCGTACTCGAGATCATCACTGAGTTGGCTCAAAAGCAACTTGGGGTCCTTGTGGTGAGCCACAGTCTTAATGATGTATTTGAAGTTTCGGATCGCATTTGGGTTCTCAGACAAGGCAAACTAGTCGCCAGCCCCGCTACACGAGACACTAGTCACGAGGAAATCGTCCAATATATTACCGGTCTGGCCACAGCTAATGATAAGGAAGAAGCATGACCTTTTGGTATGTGAAAGGCTTTTTGGAGGTCAGGTCCGCGAGTTTGCCGTTTCTGTCTAGACCTAACGGCGCAAGAGGCCCTCAAACTGTTGCAGGAGATATGCAAACACGAGCTTCACTATTGCCCCAACACGAGCTGCGGGCTTCATGCGCATGAGAAGTGTGCAAGAAGTCACAAGATACCAGCACTGGTAAGAGGAGGATGCGATATGGTGGAGGGTAGTAGACCTACCGCACGTAAGCCGAAGATCTTTGCCGAGCAACTTGGTGCGCCTGAGGGACCCGTTGTCGGACCAGATGGATGGCTGCTAAATGTCTGCAGCTTCTCCCCGGATGATCCCGACTGGCCCACCAGGGGGGGCGACATTGCCGCTACTCACTGGACAATGCCCCGGGAAACCCACACTGTACTCAACACCTCAATGTCTGAGGTTACCGGGATTCCTGCTGCATTGGCCTTTGGTCCTGACAGGTGTCTTTACGTGACAGACGAGGGCCGTCGCTCGATCGTGCGCATCACGCCAACAGGAGAAATGGATGACTTTATCACTAAGTGGCAGAGTGAGTGGATAAACGGCCCAAACGACCTCTGTTTCGACAATGAAGGAAACCTCTTCTTCACTGACCCTTGGACCAGTTCCCTCGAGAACCCGATCGGCGCTATCTACGGTTACTCATGGGCTACCGGAACATTGAATAAAATTCGTGGAGGCATGGCATTTCCTAATGGCGTGGCTATTCGCGAGGATCGACTGTACGTCGCGGAAACCTACACACGGAAAGTCTGGGTCTATGAGATCGAAGGGCCAGGCTTGGCAGGGCGGGAAGCCGAGTTCTGTACGCTACCGCCGGTAGAGACGAGCGGCTTGCAGGGGCCGGACGGGATGGCTTTCGATCAAGAAGGCAACCTCTTTGTTGCCCACCTTGGGTCCGGATGCGTGCAGGTCTACGAGCCATCCGGCCGCCTTGCCGACAGCATCCCAGTAGGCGGCATCCGGCCAACCAACGTTTGCTTCGGCGGGCCCCAACTCGACGTGCTGTGCGTGACCATCGACGACCTCGGAACGCTTGTCACGCTAGCCGCCGGCACCACGGGACAGCGCTTAAACTTCTGTCCCTCGGTGATCGAAGATCATCCATGGTCGCGGGTGTTGAAAGACTCTAATAGGCGTGCAGAGGAGAGTTGGTATTGTTAATTGCTCAGAGGAGATTCTGCACATCAGGCTCGGTGGCGTCATGATCAAGCGAAATGGGTCATATACTGGTGCTGGTAACATGACTGTGCGACGTTCGGCACCTCCGAGTCAGCCATGAACTCACAGGTCGCCATTGTTACTGGGGGAGGCAGCGGCATCGGTGCCGCGATCGCGGAAGAATTGGCTGGGTCCGGAATGCGAGTGATGGTCGTCGATTGCTCGGTTGAACGGCTTGAAACTGTAAAGGAGCGTATTTCGGCCAGCGGAGGTGAAGTGATCAGTGCCGTGGCCGATGTGAGCGATCATCGTGCTATGTCGTCTGTGGCACGTGATGTCGTCGAGCGATTCGGGCGGATCGACATCCTCGTTGCCAATGCGGGTATCCACGATCAGTCCAAGGTAGTCGACGGAGACCCGGAGCGGTGGGCTCGTGTAGTTGAAACCAATGTCCTGGGTGTTGCCTACGCCGCGAGGGCAGTTCTGCCTGCCATGTATGATCAAGGTACTGGCCACGTGGTCATAGTGGCATCTGTTTCCGGGCGCGTCACGTACGTCGGCGAGCCGGTGTACGCTGCCAGCAAGCACGCCACTGTCGCCTTTGGAGACTGCCTGCGTCAAGAAGCAACACCTCACGGCGTGAAGGTGACGATCATCGAGCCGGGCTTGGTTGGTACTGACATGCTCAACGAGAATCCGTTCGCACAGGAGCTCATCAAGCAAGTAACTCCTCTCCAACCTGTCGACTGCGCACGCGCCGTACGCTTCGCGCTCGAGGCCGCACCGAATTGCAGCGTGAACGAGATTGTCTTGAGGCCAAAGGAGCAGGTGCTTTGACCGAGCAGGACAAAACCATACCAAGGAGGGGAGCCGATACCACAAGAAAGGGATGGAGTACAACATTAGCCATAAAGCGGTCTTATGCGTCCAAGGGGCCCTATGCTGCTGACCCATTCGACGAACTAGAATTAGATGTTCTCGTCGCCGACGTACGTTGAGGGTAAAAAAGTGGAGAGTGCCAGCATTCTCTTTACCTATATGGTCCTAGGTACCGCATTAGCCAGTCCAGGGACAGATCATGCTCTACCTCAAAGGAGCGGCAAATGGAGCACAGTTCTTGCTCGCACAATGCGAGCCGTGAATCAGGAATGATTTCGGAGGGTAGGAGGAAGCGTGAAATTTGACCTGCTGATCAAAGGCGGCGAGGTGGTAGATACAAGCGCCAGTCTTTCCGGAAAGATGGACGTGGCCATCAGGAACAACATTGTCGCGGCAGTCGACCGAAACATTCCGGAGTCTGCGGCAGCGCAGGTTATCAAAGCCGAAAATCGTATTGTTACCCCTGGGCTGATCGATCTGCACACTCATGTGTTTCGCGGCATCACCTTCTGGGGAATCGATGCAGAAGCCGTCGGCTCGCGTACGGGCGTGACGACTTGGGTGGACGCTGGCTCAGCGGGTGCCTACACGTTACCGGGTTTCCGGGAGTTCATTGTCGAGTCCGCTACTGTAAGGATATATTCGTTTCTTAACATCGCCTCCATTGGTCTCGTCGGCCACAACTATGAGCTGCAGAACTGCGCATTCTTGGATGTTGACTTGTTTGTCCGGATGTTTAAACTCCACTCGGATTTGATCGTCGGTGCCAAGGTCCGCATGGGTACCCCAACGGTCGGAGAGAATGGGATCGAGCCTCTAAAGCGTGCCAAGCGTGCCGCACGATCCTGTGGGCTCCCGCTTATGGTCCATATAGCCAGCGGTCCCCCGTCGATCATGGAGGTCGTCTCTCTGTTGGAGGCAGGTGACATCCTGACCCACTGCTTTACAGCCCAGGACATGCGAATCATCGACGATAGCGGCAAGATTATTGACGCTGTTCGCAGAGCCCGAGAGGCGGGGGTAATTTTCGATATCGGCCATGGCTCAGGAGCTTTCGCCTTCAGCGTGGCGGAGCCGCTGATGGAGGCAGGCCACCGGCCGGACACCATTTCGACCGACATCCACCAGCTCAGCATCGATGGCCCGATGTTCGACCTCCCGACCACCCTTAGCAAGTTCCTTGCCCTCGGCATGACTCTGCCGGAGGTGATCCATGCTGTCACGGTGCGACCGGCCGAAATTCTTGGACTCGAGGGACGTCTCGGTACGCTCGCGCCGGGCGCGGCGGCTGATATCGCACTCTTCGAACTGAAGCGCGGGAATTTCCCTTTCTATGATATCGAGGGCCACGTCCGATACGGATCGGAGCTTCTGGTTAACACTCAGACGATTGTGGATGGCCGTCCGATGGACCGTTTGCCTGAGGTGAATCCCGCGCCGTGGATGGCTCACGACTTCAGCGAAGAGGAGAACTTCTACATCAATACGGAATTCCAGGATGAACTACGGCGTTGTGGTCACGTTCCATCCGCGATGGCTCGAGACACCGCTGAAGCCTCCGACTAAGATAGCACAGACGCTGCAAGTAGGTGGTGCCCAGGCCGCAGCTATCAGCGCTCCTATGATCCAGCAGTAGGCTCTCATCTCCCGAATGTTCTACGTCGGCATGAGTAAATCCACTTTTGATTTCCGAGAAGCCCCTGTGATGCGCGCGCTTCATGGCTCCCTGCTGGAGAGGGACATCATGGGCTTCAGCCTCGACGCACCGGTAACGGACCACTACCTAGTGTGGCAGCACCGGGAGGTGCTTCATGGCTTCGTCCACATATGTGGTGTAGATGTTGAGCCGTGTGATGTTGACGAGGCCCATGTCGGCGGCGCTCAGGACGGCCTCGAGGTTGTCGAGGGCGAGCGTGATCTGGTTCCGCATGTCCTCGGGGTGCTGCGGGTTGCCTTCGGCGTCGACGGCGGTCTGACCCGCACAGATCAGTTGCCGGTTGGCTCCCTCGAGTATTTCGGCTTGGTGGTAGCCGACGTTCAGCGACCACGACCACGGATTGACCGGTATTCGCTTCATAGGTTGTATCTCCTCACGATGACTATAGATAGGGTGGGCTTCCGCCCCGGATGACCACCGTTGGCGCTACGGTCAGCCGGCGGCCATGAGTTGGGCGGCGACGGCGGCACCGCCGGGTAGGAGTTAACCATTGCGGGACTCAAATCCTCTCGTTGGTGAAACTGCTTCGGTTGGGTTTGGAGGCCCGCGAAAGCTAGGTTCCCTCGAATCTGGAGCTCTCCTCGCTCAACCGATCGGTCCACTGCCCTCTGGGCAACTCGCTGTTTACTTCGATGAGGTTGGCGTCCGGATCTCTGAAATGGATTACCCGGATACCCCACTCGGGGCGGTCTTGTGGCTGGTTCACCAATGTGACCTCCCGGTCCTGCAGTCTCTGTGCGAGGCTATCCAGATCGTCCGCGCCGAACACCAGAGCCACTCGATCCTGCGAGCGAACCTCGGCGGGCAACCCGGAAGCTCCTACTGCGTCGGCCATAGCATCTCTGCTGAACAGGGCCAGTGTTATACCTTCACCGGCATCGAGGTCTGCGTATACTCCACCTTCTTCGCCCCAGGCGACCGGGAAGCCCATAACGTCCCGGTAAAACTGCAAGCACTCGTCGAATTTCGCCACCAGCAGTCTCACGTGGGTCAGTTGCATCTCCTACTCCCTTCCCCTTCCGGGTGGTGGAGTGACGGGCTATCCGGGGTAAGAGTACCGTGGCAAGGTCTGACTATGAGACCCATCATCTCCAACTGCGCCGACAAAGCCGCTCCTTTCTGTCTCCCACAAGCATCTGTTCAAATCCTAACGTAGACTGGTGACAACCAGCGTCACCCATCTTTGGAAACCGAGGTAAAGTGTCCCGCACCGCGAGGCTTCTGGAACTACTGGTTAGGGTGCAAACCCGAGCCCACTTCACCTCCCAAGAGCTGGCTGAAGAGTTCGGAGTTTCCAGGCGTACCATCCTGCGGGACATGGCGGTCCTCTCCGAGATGGGTATTCCCTTGCGCTCCACGTCAGGGCCGGGCGGCGGGTACTCGCTGCCCCGGGGCGGTAGGCGGCTGTCTCCTTCTTTGACGATGGACGAGGCTTTGGCGTTGATCGTCTCCTACGAGGCCCTGCTGCGCTACCCAGTGTCCCCTTTTTCTTCGGAGGGTATGTCGGCAGTGACAAAGCTGCGCTCAGCGTTGCCCCCGAGTGTAGTAAGAGAGTTGGACGCACTCCGCGAGCACGTCGCTGTTGTTGAGCCGGTGCGCGACTACGAGGCGCCCCTGCTCGGGGAGTTGCTCCGGGCGGCGCTCGACGGCTCGCACTTGAAGGTAACCTACGACTCTATCCGCTCCGGGGTCTCCGAGCGAGTCATCTTCCCGTTCGGAGTGTACGCTTCTCAAGGATTCTGGTACTGCGCCTGCCACGACTACAAAAGGGAAATTAACGTCGGGCTGAGGGCGGATCGCTTTCTCTTGGTCGAGCGGTCGGAAGGTCCAGACATGCCGCCGCGACCACCGCACATACCACTGGGGAACTGGACGCACGATGCAAGACACGATCTCGAGGAGAGGTTGAGACTTCTGGTTTGGGTGAGCGAGCGGGGCGCGAAGAGCTTCGAGCTGGTTTCTCTGCTCGGTCGGATCGAGGTGGAGGGGGATGGAGGTGCCGTGATGGAAGCCGAGATACCGCGCTCGGAGATCGATTTCTACGCTTCTCGTCTGTTGAGCGTGGGGGCCGATGTCCTGGTAGAGTCGCCTGCTGAACTAATCTGGGCAATACGTGAAAAGGCGCTGGAGGTCGCACGCCTCTACGACTGAGACTACCCAGACGTGACCGCGTGAATCACGCATCAAACGTCTAAGACCAAGCGCCAAATAACCTCTTAACTAAACGATTACAGGTTTGAACCCTCATCTTTCACGCCAGACCCCCACCTCGATGGACGCTATGTTTTCCACCATCTGAGGTGGCTCTCCCCAGCTTTTGGTGAGTCGAATGCTCATGCTGCGTACAACGCTCGCTGTCGGAGTAGATCGAATTTCGCCCGTCCGTACATGCTCCTCTTGATCGCTTTGAGCTTCGTGATCTTGCCTTCCGTCTGACCGTTCGACCAGAGAAGCGTGCAGCCCTCGCACACCGCGGCCTCGTCCTGACGGGACTTGTGTGCAAACTGGCGGATCTCCCTTACCTCGCTTGCTTCTGCATCGACGAGCCACTGTTGAAGCTCAGCGCCGCCGCGTCGTTCTCTGACGATCCCGGCGAACCTCGCGGTAAAGACCAGCGTCGTACTGACATCCGAATGAACATCTTGTAGCTGGGCAAGCGCCGTGCGGTCGGCATCGGTGAGACACCCTGGCTTGCGGAGCACTAGTCTGGACGCCTTGCGGGGCGTCAGCGGCTCTCCGGCAGTGGGAAGAGATTGCGGCTTTCCCTCGTTCTCCTCGCGCCTGAGCCCAGCGACGAACGCGGCTACCGGGGTTCGTGACCCTGGGAAACCGTGAGCAACGATCTCGCGGTAGAGCTGCTTGCCGTTCTTACAGCCTTCAGCCCACCGAGCCTTCAAGTACGGTTCATAGGGTTCGAGCATCCTGGGGCGTTTGGGCATGGGTTTGCGGGTAGGACATTCGAGACCGACTCATAGAGTCCGCGACACATGGCTGTCACAAAACTGGCGGGGGAAACCTCCGCGGGACGGACTTCTAGATAGCCTCCGCGTAAGGAAACAGAACCTGCTGTAGCTTATCCGGACGACGTGACTGACGAGGCGCGTACTCGCCGAGCTTGAGAACCTTGATCCACCCGTCCTCGCCGAGAACCTCGCCGAGAACCTCGCCGAGATCGAAGAGCTTGAGCTGAGCCAGCACGATGGAGGTCTCGTAAAGCGTATGGTCCTTCACCTCCCGCAGCCTGCCGACGGAGCTACCACCAACCGCGGGGTCGCACTCGATCTCATAGCGAGAGAGCGCCTCCCCGCCATACTCGACGGTCAGGTTGTCCTCCTGTACCCATACTGAGACCTCTCTTCTGGCGAGCCCTTCCTCGGCATAGAGCCTGAAGCGCTGGAGGGTGAGGTAGCCGAGATCGTTAAGAGTGCGAGTGTGACGAGCCGAGAAAAACGCCCGTGCGAGATCCTCTTCCTGGTAGCGAGGCTTCTTGACCCAGGAGAGAACTTCGGAGGGCGAACGTCTGCCGGTCTTGCGCCCTTGGTGAGCGTAATGCTCTTGGACGTTGTAGTCGTTCATCCAACGGTCGTGCTCTTCGAGTAGTCCGATCCAGTTCTTGGCCTTCGCGAAGTAGTGGTCGGCCATCCTACGCTGGATACCCCAGGCGCTCTCTATGTAGCTCTGCCAAGGTTGGCCTTTCTCGATCTCCACCTTACGGATGCCCAAAGCTAGATAGATAGCCTGAGATCGGTTGGCGAGAAAGATGGAGCCGGAGTCGGTGACGAACGCCTCGGGTGGGCCATATTCCTGTACCGCCCGGTAGAGAACGGCGAGGAAGGCGCCGAGATCCTGTTGGCGAGTGACAGAGCTTGCGAGCACCGCACGACTGTAATTCTCGATGATCGCGATGGCGTAGACCATTCCCTCCGCCAGCAGTTCTTCATCGAGCATGTCCAGGTAGCGCACGTCGGCGGTCCAATACTCGTGGTGGCGGTTGGAGGCGAAGGGCATCGGCTTCTTGACGCCACCACCGCTCTTTGGCTTTTCGTAGCCGTAGATCTCCCGGACCTGGACGAGTATTCGACCACAGGTGGCACGGCTGAGATTGAAGCCCTTTTGCTTGAGTGCCGCGTGTACCCGGAAGGCGCCCAGTTCCGGGTTCTGAGCTAGTTTCCTCACCTCATCGATGGCCGCGAGGGTCACCTTCCTCACCCCGGCAGGCTGTCCGTGGGGTCTGTTAGAGAGACCAGCCGCCCCTGCCTCCTTGAACCTCTCAAGGGCCCGGTAGACGGTGGAACGGTGAACGCCGAGGTAGCCGGCGATGGCCTTCGCGCTCCAGCCGTCCACGCGCAGCTCCACGATCGCTGCTCGGCCTTCTCCGGGATCTTTCATCTCGTGGTAGCGTGGGTAGTTCCTCGCGAGCTTCAAGGGCATCAGCTCTTCGTCGAGTACCCGCCTTACGGAGCGGACATCGATATTCCGACCGAAGCAAGCGCGGGTCACGTTGGCTATCTCGTTCAGGTTGAAGGGTGGATACTCAGCCTTTAGGTCCACGATGAGCCTGCGAACGTTGGGCGGTAGCTTTCGTCTCTGGGCGGTCTCGGTAGTGAAGAGTCCTGGCATACCTTCCGCTCCGAAGCGCTCTATTCGACGCTGGATCGTGCGCTCTGAAACCCCGGTCTCTTCTGCGCGCTCGGCCGCAGAGGTGCCGAAGAGCACCGGCTGGCGTATACGCTCGTACTCCCGTTGCTCAGGCCACCAGAACAGCGGCAAAAGCTCTTGCCAGTGTTCGGTATGCTCGACTCGTGGGCGTTTCCTGACCATGCGTTTCCCCCTCGACCCTTCTGGGCAACGCAGGCTGTTCTCCCGCTCTCACCAGGTTTCCCCAGTACCTCCTCCCCGAGCGAGCGCCGCGACTATTTTTCATAGACTCAGAATAATGCCACGGACGAGTGTTCCCCGCCAGTTTTGTGACAGCCATGTGTCGCGGACTCTATGAGTCGGTCTCAGGCGGGCTCTCGTGTTCGTATACACCTATTGCTCCCTTCTGCGTCAGGACGAGGCGGATGGAGTGGCCCTCCGAACCTTCAGCGCGGCGAGCCAGCGGCGAGCCGTTCCCATCCGTCCTATCGCCTCCGGGTCAGGCGGACCTAGGGTGACTGTCCCGAGCAGCCCGTTTTCCGGAGAGATGCTCGCCCAGGAACCGCCTGATGTGTCCGGCGATCACCTCGCCGTCTTCCTCGAGCGCGAAGTGGCCGGTGTCCAGCAGGTGTAGCTCGGCGTCCGGTAGGTCGCGCTTGTAGGCCTCGGCGCCGGCGGCCCCGAAGATCTCGTCGTTTTCGCCCCACGTGATGAGGGTCGGCGGCCTGTGGGTCCGGAAGTACTCTTGGAAGGCCGGGTACTTGGGGATGTTGAACTGGTAGTCGTAAAAGAGGTCGAGCTGGACCTCCTTGTTGCCGGGCCGGTCGAGGAACCGCTGGTCGAGGTTCCAGTTGTCCGGGCTGATCGCCTCGGCGTCCCTCGCGCCGTGGGTGTACTGCCAGCGCTGGCCGTCGATCTCGAGTGCCCCGCGCAGGGCCGCCTCGTTCTCCGGCGTCCGCTCCTCGGCGTAGGCGAATATCGGCTCCCAGAAAGGCATGACGAAGCCCTCCTCGTAGGCGTTGCCACTCTGGACGATCAGGGCCTCCACCCGCTCGGGGCTTGCCGTGGCGATCCTCAGTCCTATAGGGGCGCCGTAGTCCTGGATGTACAGGCTGAACTTCTCAAGGCCCAGGGCGTCGATGAATCCCTCAACCACCTCGGCGAGGTGATCGAAGGTGTAATCGAACTCTTCTCTGGGTGGGAAGTCGCTGTTGCCGAAGCCCGGGTAGTCGGGGGCGACGAGGTGAAACTCGTCGGCTAGCGCCGGAATGAGGTTACGGAACATGTGCGACGAGGTAGGGAACCCGTGCAGCAAGAGCAGCGTCGGATTGGCCGGGTCGCCGGCTTCGCGATAGAAGATGTCGATTCCCTCAACGTCCACGGTACGATACTTAACCATCTCGGTGATCTCCTTTTACGTGTCTTTTTCTCGTTTTTCGCTGTCTTCGTCGAAGTCTTTTGGTTTACGATCAAACTTGGTGCCGACCGTTTAACCCTTCGAGATAATTCGTCCAGACACTCCCTCCTTCCAGCTACTCTTACAGACTCACCTAGTTCTAGAAAAAGCCGCAGGTTGGTTCATCCCCATGTGGTGCCTACCCTCCGACGCCGCTCGGACTATAGATCTCAAGCCGTATACCATCCGGGTCCTCGAAGAAGATCCCACCGGAATCCGCACCCTCCCCGTGCGACACAATCCCACCGTGAAGGAGCCTGACGCCCTCTTTTGTGAGCCTTCTCTCGTACTGGCCGACCTCCTCAACCGAAGAAGCCTCAAAAGAAAGGTGGTGTAGCCCGGGCCGGTCAGCCTCGAAGCGGCACTCGCCCTGCGCTTGCTCCCATAACGTCAAGACCAACCTTTCCCCATCTCCGAGGAACACGAACCTCCGGCCAGCTTCCTCCGATTTCAGCACGACCTCGAAACCGAACACCTGCCTATAGAAGCGCTCCGACTCCTCCAGGTCGCTTACGTTCAGCCCACGTGTCCCGTCTTCAACACTGCGCCCGTCTCTTGTTCCGCTTGTTCCACTTGTTCCACTGCCACCAAAACCTCCTATCTTCCACTGACGATCAACCTGCTTAATAACCGTCTAAATCTACAATTGACAGTTATAGTAGGTATATTGTTCTAACTTGTCAAGTATATTTTTAAAGGTTAGAATGATGTCCGGTAATGAGACGGCGTGAGGAGACGCTGATTTGACGAATATGGGCAGTGAAGACCAGAAGACAGAGAACACTGGCTTCGAGTTCGTTGGCGAGTATTTGTGGCTGGACTTCGTAAACACCGAGCTAGTCGAGAGAGATAGGGTATTTGACCTGCTTGGGGATACGGGAGATCTCGTGTATTGGCTCCGGGAATCGGGCGTGGTCAGTTCAGAGGAGTCGAGAGCAGCTTTGGAGCGTTTAGGAAGCACCGCTGAAGGGGAGCGCTTGCTGGAGCGGGCTAAAGAGTTTCGGAAAACTTTGAGAGAAGCGTCAGAACAACTTGATGAGGACGGGTCGGTTACCCCGACAATGATCGAAGAGGTAAACGAACTATTAGCCCAGAGCCTCGGGCACCAAGTGCTAGAACCTACTGCCAAAGGATTTGAGGTACATTTTCGCCCGCTGTCAGATGGGCCGGAGACGCTACTCGCACCGGTTGCCGAATCGGTGGCACGGTTCTTGGCCAATGGAAACCCGTCGCTGGTAAAAAACTGCGAGAATCCAGGTTGCATACTCTTCTTCTACGACACTAGTAAGAACCACACCCGCCGCTGGTGCTCTATGTCCACCTGCGGCAACCGGATGAAGGCTCGGATGCACTACGAGCGTGTCCAGGGGCATGCCCGTAAGAACCGAACGAAGAGCAATGAATAGCCAGAGGTCAAACCGGGGTTACTCATCAAGTTCTAGTTGGATCTGGTTACAAGGTGAAGAGGTTGTGGGCATCAAGCTCGACCTCAAAGACGAGCTCGTACACTACTACCGACATGTCGGTAGCCTCTGTGGCGATGATGGCAGCTCTGTCTATTTTCAAAGTTGATGGAGGAGGCGCAGAAAAGCGGTCTAGCGGAGATCCGCACCATCATGGCTCAAATACTTACGTTGCTCTCTTTACCCACTTTGTCGCCTGCGGTGTGTGGGAAGCTGTCTACGTCTTCCGACTACGCCACCCCGCGCTCGGATGCCTTCTCCGTCCACATCCAGCCAGACTCCACGGACTCAATGATCTCGTGGGCGGCCCTCTGGATGTTGCAGATTGTAGTCTTAAACAACTCCTTCCGCTCGGCCCAGTGGGCTACGTAGGCGAAGGAGTAGTTGGAAGCATCGACACCGAAATAGGAGAGCACCGTATACGCTGTCCCTTCCGCTTCAGCCTCGAAGGTAGGCCGGTACGCCTCCATAGCCGTTGGATCACGGTGGAGGAGATGGTGGACTAGTTCGTGAACAAGCGTCTTGGCCTTCCCATCAGCGGAGAGTTTACTTCTCAGAATAATGCGCTTCTCCCGTCGCGAGTAGACGCCGTTTGCTCCAGGTGACAGAGTATCAAGCTCTGAGTCGTTCTCCGAGACGGGAACATCCTTAGACTCGCAGAAAGAGAGGAGCGACCTACCGAGCGTCCGGGCTGCTTCCGAATCGCCACAGAGCGGCTTTGGGCGCGGCCTCTCCGGTAACGGACCTGAGCCGGGTAGAGGATCGGTCTGAGAAACATCGAACACCTTGACGACCTTGAACGAGCAGAGCACGCGGGCCTTTTCGCCGCTATGTTCATCCTCTATGGTGCGAAAGATCGGGGCCAGTATCTTGAGCCCTTCTTCGCCGCGCCTGACCTGCCGGCCGAGATCCTGCCACTTCCTGTAACCGGTTACCCGCGTAGCATTTGGCCTCTGAACCAGTATGAGCAATGCATTGTTTGACGAGTACCTGTGAAACCTGGCGGCGAAGGCAAGATAACGCTTGAACGCCTCGCCTTCGAGTATTCCCTCGACACCAGTGTCGAGTAGCTCAACGGCCTCTCGTACTTTACGGTCACGTTTCTCTCCACGCTCGATGGTGTTTCGTTCTGCATCCTTCACGATTATCCTTTCTTCCAGGGGCTTCTTTTGCAGTTGCGTTACCGTCCGGCGCCTGTGCGCTGCCCTTCTGCGGACACCTTTTCTGGCGGCCAGGGACCTCGTCGGCCTTTCGGTTTCGGGTAGAGGTATGAGAGGACTTTGCCTGATCCTTCGCAGTCGGGGCAATCGTCGGTCCTGACCTCGTGTACCGTGCCTATATGGACGCGCCCTTCATCACAGCGTAGACACTTCCTTTCGACGTACTGATGCACGTCAAATCCTCCTTCAACTAGCTTTCCGGGGACTTCGCCTAAGGGTGCAAGTCCCCGGAGAGGCGCGTCAGGCGCGCGGGGTCAGGCGACCTCGCGGCCCACGGGGAGGGCGAGTTGTTCGCACAGGTGCTTCGGTGTTAGCTTCTCTATCGTTAGTTCTCGGGCGGCCGCTGGATTGATCACAATGTGAAAGCCGCCGGGCAAGATCGCCGCGTTCGTCTCCAGACGTGTGAGATAGAAACGGAGTAAGGCTTCGTTTTCGATCATGCGGGCGTGGATCCAAAGCAGCGTCTCACGGTTGTCAGCGGCCATGAAATACTCCCCATAGGCGGACAGAAAACTCCCCACTGACGGACACGAAAAGTCCCCACCGGTGGCCAACGAGAATCCCCGGAGGAGATGTCTCTCCCTCCCGAAAAGGGCTTTACTGCCCGGCGGAGGATCTTTCGAGGAGGGAGCGTGTAGGAGAGTGAAGTCCGAGGAGGAGATCATGGAGATACTCGAAGCATACGACCTGACCGGCTCTTTGAGGATGGCCGCCAAGCTCTCGGGCTGCGACCACCATACCGTCTCGCGCTACGTCGCACTGCGCGACGGTGGAGGCGGGATTCGCGACGGCCGGGCGGAGCGGCGGAAGGTGATCGAAGAGTACCTGCCCAAGATCGAGGAGTTGGTGGAGCGCTCGGAAGGGAAGATCCGCGCCGACGTGGTTCACAAAAAGCTCACCTCGATGGGCTTCGGCGGCTCGGAAAGGACCACCCGGAGGGCGGTGGCGGCGGCCAAAGGCGCCTTCGAGGCCGGACGCAGGCGGGTGTACCGGCCCTGGGTTGCCGAGCCGGGTATGTGGATGCAGTGGGACTTCGGCGAGGGGCCGAAGGCGGGCGGAAGAAGAACCTATCTGTTCTGCTCGTGGCTGGCGTGGAGCCGCTACCGCGTCGTCTACCCGATCTGGGATCGCTCGCTGCCCACGGTCATAGGCTGTCTGAACTCGGCCTTCAGGAAGTTCGGAGGCGTTCCGAGCTACGCCCTCACGGACAACGAGAAGACGGTGACGGTGGCCCACGTGGCGGGGCTTGCGGTGAGGAACGAGCGGATGGTGGAGGCGGCGCGCCACTACGGGATCACGGTTGCAACCTGCGTGCCGGCGGATCCCGAGAGCAAGGGGGGTTCGGAGGCGACGGTGAGGATCGCCAAAGCGGATCTCCTGCCCACCGAGGCGAACCTGCGCGACGAATACGGGAGCTTCGCCGAGTTGAAAGAGTCCTGTAAAGAGTGGTGCGAGGAGGTCAACGAGCGTCCCCACCGCGAGACGAGAAAACCCCCGGCCATGCTCCTGGCTCGGGAGAGGTCGCGTCTGCACCCCGTGCCGGAGAGTCCGTTCACAGTCGCGTTCGGCCAGACGAGGAGGGTGGGGCGGGACTCGACCATCTCCTTCGGGGGAGCGCGCTACTCGGTGCCGCATACCCTGGTGGACGAGCGGGTGTGGGTGCGGCGCTCGGCGGACGAGGTGGTGGCGGTGCATGCCGACACGATCCGCGGCCCGTTGGAGGTCGCCCGCCACACCATCCGCGCTCCGGGCAACCCCTCCATCCGAGATGAACACTACCCGCCCGCTCCTCCCGGAGCCCTGACCCGCGGCCCGCATCCAAAGAGCGTCGAGGAAGAGGCATTCCTGTCCATCGGCGAGGGGGCGAGGCTCTGGCTCGTCGAGGCCGCGGCCTCAGGCACCCACAAGATTCGCTTCAAGATGGGACGCGCATTGACGCTCTCGAAGCTCCACGGCAAGGAGGCGGTTAACGAGGCGCTTCAGGTCGCGGCCGAATCGAGGCGTTACGGTGAGGAGGATCTCGTCTCGATCCTCGCCTACCGCCGCTCCGGCCCCGCCGCCGAGCATAACGGACACCAGGACACCCAGCTCTCCGGACGAACCGACGCGCATACCCTCCAAAGGGGCACCGCCTCGTGGAGGAGGTTCGGAGCATGAACTCCCCGAACTCCCACGCACAGGCGCAGCGGGAAGTGGAGCGACTCACCCGGAGGCTGAGACTGCCCTACATCCGCAAGGCCGCCCCAGAGGTTCTGGCCACGGCCCGCTCGCAGAGGTGGGATCCCGCCGAAGCCCTGAAAACTCTCCTCGAAGAGGAAGCGAGGGGCCGCGACGCGGCCACCATCTCAAACAACCGCAGCCGGGCCGGGTTCCCCTCGGGCAAGACATTCGAGAGCTGGCAGGAGACGGCGAGTTCCATCCCCTTGCCCACCCAGCAAGCCCTGAAAACCCTGGAGTGGGTTGGCCGCCGGGAGAACCTCTGCGTATGCGGGCCCTCGGGCACGGGCAAGAGCCATTATCTTGAAAGTTTGTCCAATCTCTGTGTGGAGCGCGGGATGAAGGTCGGCTGGTTTTCTCTGGAGGATTTCGGGGGACTCGTCAGACGCTACCGACCCGACGACACGGTGGCCAAAGCCATCGGCAGGGTGTGCCGGGCTGATCTGATCGTGGTGGACGACATAGGGCTGTTGCCGGTGGCCCACGACACCGCTGAGGGCTTCTACCGGCTGGTGGACGCCGCCTACGAAAAGAGGTCTCTGGCCGTCTCCTCCAACATCCACCCCGCGGGCTTCGACGAGATCATCCCGAAGAACCTGGCCGGGGCGACGGTGGACAGGCTGATGCACCATGCCCACGTCGTCCTCACCGACGGGGAGAGCTACCGGCTCACCGAAGCCTCATCCGGGAAGGGGGTGGTTCCATTGCTCGGCGAGTAGCGGGGAGATCTGATGGCCGCCGGTGGGGAATTCCGGTGTCCGTCAGTGGGGAGAAAACCTGGCCGCCAGTGGGGAGATCTTCGTGGCCATTGACACACGGTGGTAGTGCAATTGTTTTGCGGCCAAAGCAGACTGTCGCTCCGTCGGCACACACTTC
>JAABUN010003697.1_pt1 | contig 22888 bp, 25 predicted proteins | sample 5559311 | NCBI WGS metagenome assembly JAABUN01 (sample SAMN10711877, study PRJNA513370) | rock metagenome | isolation source: Antarctica rocks | place: Antarctica: Victoria Land, Siegfried Peak sud
GCGCTGGTGTTAGCATCGCGCACCATGAACCATCGGCGCACGACCGTATCCGCGCCTCGCGAGGCCCTCGAGACCCTCGAAGCCGAGGCCCGCCGCCGGGACGTGCCGCTCACCGCGGTGGTGGCCGAGGCGGTCGAGGAAAAGGCGGTGGCCATCCGCTCGGCGCGAAAGCCACGCGTTGGCCTCGGGCGTTCGACAGACGGCCTCTCCGCGGCGGACCTGACCGCCGAGCCCGTGGCCGAGCCACCCGCTTAGCGGTCTTCGCCCAGGTGGCCCTGCTCGTCGACACCGGGCCGCTGCTCGCCGCCCTCGACGCCGCCGACCCCGATCACTCCACCTGCGCGCCGCTTCTCACCGAGGCCACGGAGGACCTCGTGATCCCGGCCCTTGTGCTCGCGGAGCTCGACTACTGGACCCACCGCCGGCTCGACGACTCCGTGTGGCTCGCCTTTCTCGATGACCTCCTGGCCGGCGCCTATCGGGCCGAGTCTCCCAGCCTGGATGACCTGGCGCGCTGCCGCGAGCTGCAGGAGCGCTACGCGGATCTGCGCCTCGGGGTCGTCGACGCTAGCGTGATCGCGCTCGCCGAGCGCCTCGGGGAGGAGAAGGTGGCGACGCTCGACCATCGCCACTTCGCCGTCGTCCGCCCGCGCCACGTCGACTCGTTGAGGCTTGTCCCCGGGTGAAATCCGCCGAGCCGCAACCGCCGGGGCCCTGAGTGCGCCTCGCCAAGTACCTCGCCCACGCCGGCGTCGCCTCTCGCCGTGCCTCCGAGGGCCTGATCGCCGAGGGCCGCGTGTCGGTGGGCTCCGACATCGTCACCGATCCCGCCCGCGACGTGGACGAGACGAGCGACGTGAGGGTCGACGGCGACCGGGTCCACGCCGAGACCCGGGAGGTCTGGATCGTCAACAAGCCGGCCGGGGTCGTGTCGACGGCGCAGGACACGCACGGGAGACCGACGGTGGTGGATCTCGTCCGGTCGTCCCGCCGTCTGTATCCCATCGGCCGCCTCGACGCCGAGTCCACCGGCCTCTTGCTACTCACCAATGACGGCGAGTTGGCCAACCTCCTCACCCACCCGCGCTACGGCGTGGAGAAGGTCTACCGGGCGCACGTCCGCCCGGTCCCCGTCGCGGACGCATCTCTGAGGGCACTCCGGGAGGGGGTCAAGTTGGAGGACGGCCGGACCGCGCCCGCCGGGGTGCGGCAGGTGCGACCAGGACTTCTGGAGATACGCCTCAGGGAGGGTCGCAAGCGACAGGTGCGGCGTATGTGCCTGGCCGTCGGACACCGGGTGGAGACGCTCGAGCGGATCGCGTTCGGGCCGTTGCGGCTCGAGGGGCTCGAGCCCGGGCGACCGCGGAGGCTCACGGCGGCGGAGGTCGAACGCCTGCGGGTGCGGTAGCGAGCTGGCGTAAGCCTCCTCAGGTTCCGCACGGTGCCCCTGACCCACGCTGTATACTGCGCTGTATATGGCTCCAGCCCTCCGCACGCAGGTCTACCTCACCGCCGAGCAGCGGCGCCGCCTTGATTTGCTTCGTGAAGAACGCCACAAGAGCCTCGCCGAGCTCGTGCGTGAGGCCGTCGACGCGTACCTGGAGCGCTCAGCGCCCGGCGCAGAGGAACCGCTCGACCGCACATTCGGATCAATGCCCGATCTCGAGGTTCCGTCGCGCTCGGAGTGGAATCGAGGCTATGGCTGAGCTGCTGCTCGACACCGACATCTTCATCGACCATCTTCGGGGCGCGAGAAGGCTCAAGCCGGGTGGCGACTCCCTCTCGTTCTCCGTCGTCACGCGCGCGGAGCTGTTCGCGGGCCCGAGCGCCGATGAGGACGAACTCCGCGGCCTGCTTGCGCCGTTTCGCGAGCTTCCCCTCGATGCGGCCACGGCAGAGCTGGCCGGCCGCTTGCGACGGGAGACTGGCATCGCTCTTGCTGATGCCATGGTTGCGGCCACCGCGCTCATCCACCGCCTTCAGCTGCTCACTCGAAATCACAAGCACTTCGAGCAGGTCCCGGGGCTCCTGCTCGCGCCCTCTTCGACGGAGAGCTAGGGCCTGAGAAGATCACGGCCGTGAAGCTGATGGCCCTGAGGGGCGCGACCACCGTGGAGCACAACGACGCCCAGGCGATCCTCGACGCCACCGAGGAGCTCGTGCGGACCGTGATCGAGCGCAATCGACTGGAGCCCGAGGACATGGTGAGCTGCATCTTCACCTGCACCGACGACCTGAACGCCGAGTTCCCGGCGGTGGCGGCGCGCAATCTCGGGCTGAGTGCGGTGCCGCTCCTGTGCGCCCGCGAGCTCGACGTGCCCGGGTCGCTCCCCCGGGTGATCAGGCTGATGCTCCACTGCTACCCGCCGGACGGGACCGCTCCGCAGCACGTCTACCTTCGCGAGGCGGCGGCCCTGCGCCGCGACCTGGAGGGAGCCCAGTGAGCGCGATCGAGTTCGTCACTCGGCTGCGCGACATCCCCGCCTATCCGGCGGCGGAGGCCTACGGCTACCAGGGTGAGAAGGCGCTCATGGCCTCGAACGAGTCGCCCTATCCGCCGCACCCCGACGTGCTCGAGGCCGTGCAGGCAGCGCTCGGCGGGCTCAACCGCTACCCCGATCCGGCAAAGTCGCTGCTGCGCCGGCGCCTGGCCGAGCGCCACGAGCTTGCACCCGGGCGGGTGACGGTTGGCAACGGCTCGTGCGAGATCCTGCTCGCGGCCGCCCAGGCGATGCTCGAGCCCGGCGCCGAGCTCATCTACGCCTGGCCCTCCTTCTCCATGTACCCGCACATGGCGGCGATGACCGGCGCCCGGGCGATCGCGGTTCCCCTCGACGAGAATGGCGTTCACGATCTCGACGCGATGGCCGCGGAGGTCACTGCCGCCACGCGGATGCTGCTCGTGTGCAACCCGAACAACCCGACCGCGACGGCCCTCCCGATCGAGGCGATCGACGCGTTCGTAGCCGCCCTTCCCCGGCACGTCGCGGTCATCCTCGACGAGGCCTACATCGAGTTCGGCCTGCTGCAGGACCCCGACGAATCGCTGCCGCTGCTCGAGAAGCACCCCAACCTGATCGTCCTGCGCACCTTCTCGAAGATTTATGGGCTGTGCGGGCTGCGGGTGGGCTACGCGCTCGGCTCCGAGGACTTTCGGCTGGGCGTCGACCGCGTGTGGCAGCCCTTCTCGGTGAACGCCCTCGCCCAGGTGGCCGCCGTCGAGGCGCTGCGGCACGGCGACGAAGTGGCGCGCCGAGTCGAGCGCACCGCGGCCGAGCGCCTGCATGTGCAGGGCGAGCTCGAGGAGCGCGGCCTACACGGCCTACAGGTCACCGACAGCCAAGCCAACTTCTCGTGGGTGTCGCTGGGCGATCGCGACGAGGCGGATGTGGTGGCGGGGCTCGGCGAGCGCGGGGTGATCGTGCGCGGCGGCACGGGGCTCGGTGGAGCCGGCCACCTGCGCGTGACCTACGGCACGCGGGCCGACAACGACCGCTTTCTGCGGGGGCTCGACGAGGTGCTTTGAGGCCTCAAGCCGACGGCCCCCACCGCCGATCCGTGCTACAACCCCTGATGATGCATCGCTACGACACGCCCGTCTCACCCCTGAGCGCCCCCGCCGGCGCCACCTGGCGTGTCTATCGCACCTGGCGATTTAGCTAGGCGTCCGGCCGCGGCTCCGTGCCGCCGACCGCACCTCCCTCACCGGACGCCGCCTTCACGGGCTCTCCACGGCCCACCGCAGCACCGTCAGTAGGTTCTTCACAAGGGACTCCGAAAGGTTCAGCATCATGGTTGTCATGAGAAGTCAGGGCGTCAGCGATCGCCGCATCGAGCGGGTGGTCGCGCTCACGAGCCCCGAGCGACTGCTCGAGGCCCTGCCCCTGCGCCCGCAGCAGGAGGACGTGGTGACGGGTGGCCGCGAGGACGTTGCGGCCATACTCGCCGGCACCGACGACCGGTTGCTGGCGGTGGTCGGCCCTTGCAGCGTGCACGACCCCGTGGCGGCGCGCGACTACGCCGGCCGCCTGGCCGAGCGCGCGGAGGCGCTGCGTGAGGACGTGTGCGTGGTCATGCGCGTGTACTTCGAGAAGCCGCGCACCACGACCGGCTGGAAGGGCCTGATCAACGATCCCCACCTCGACGGCACGGGTGACGTGAACACCGGCCTGCGGATGGCCCGCGAGCTGTTGCTCGAGGTGCTCTCCCTCGGGCTGCCCGTCGGCTGTGAGTTCCTCGACCCGATCACGCCGCAGTACATCTCGGACACGGTGGCGTGGGGCGCGATCGGTGCCCGCACCACCGAGAGCCAGATTCACCGCCAGCTGGGGTCGGGCCTGTCAATGCCCGTTGGCTTCAAGAACCGCACCGACGGCGACACCCAGGTGGCGGTCGACGCGGTAAGGGCTGCCGCGGCCAACCACGTCTTCGCGGGCGTGGACCGCAGCGGTACGGCGGCGATTCTGCACACCAGCGGCAACCCGGATTGCCACGTGATCCTGCGCGGCGGTCGCGGCGAGCCCAACTACGCGCCGGCCGCGGTGGCCCACGCGTTGGAGAAGCTGCGCGCCGCGGGCCTGCCCGAGCGCCTGGTGATCGACGCCTCGCACGCCAACAGCGGCAAGGACCCCGCCCGCCAGCCTGCCGTGGCGGCCGACGTGGGCTCTCAGGTGGCCGAGGGCAGCCGCGCGATCGTCGGAGTCATGCTCGAGTCCTTCCTCGCGGCCGGACGGCAGGATCTAGAGACGGGCGGGGCGCTCGTTTACGGCCAGTCGATAACCGACGCGTGCATGGATTGGGACACGACCGCCGAGGTGCTGGACGGGCTCGCCGAAGCGGTGCGGGCGCGGCGGGAGATGGGCGAAGCTCCTCCAAGATGAAGATCGCCGTCCTCGGCGTGGGACTCATCGGCGGCTCGATCGGTCTCGCCGCGCGTAAGGAGATCGCCGGGGTGGAAGTGGTCGGCTACGGACGATCGCCGGAGCGCCTGGCGCGCGCGGTCGCCCTCGAGGCGATCGACCGCGCCGCCGGCTCGGTCGACGAAGCCCTCGACGAAGCCGATGCGTGCTTCTGCTGCGCCCCGGTGGGCGCACTGCCCGATCAGGTCGCCGCCGCGCTCGCGGCCGCCCCGGCCGGCTGCGCGGTGAGCGACGTCGGCTCGGTCAAGCGCCAGCTCGCCGAGTCGTTCACCGACGAGCGCTTCGTCGGCGGCCACCCCGTGGCCGGAGCGGAAACGGCGGGGGTAGAGAACGCACGCGCGGATCTCTTCGACGGCGCCGTGTGGTACCTCACGCCGTCGAGCGACTCATCAGGGATCGTGCTCGAGCGCCTCCATCGCATAATCGCTGCGCTGAAGGCGCGTCCGGTGGCCATCGACGCCGAGTCCCACGATCGGATGCTCGCGACCGTCAGCCACCTGCCGCACGTGCTCGCCAACGTGCTCGTCTCGCAACTCGCCCTGCGCCTCGGCGAGAGAGGGGAGCAGCGGCCGCGCGTCGGGCCGAGCTTCCGTGATGTGACGCGCGTGGCCGGCGCGAACTCGAGCGTGTGGACCGACATCTACCTCTCGAACGCGAAGGCCATCGCCGACGAGATCGACGCGATGATGCGCGGGTTGGGTGAGGTGTCGGCCAAGCTGCGCGCCGGGGACGCCGAGGCCATCGCCGAGTGGAACGACGGGGCCCGTGATGACCGGCGGCGCCTGCTCGAGGCCGACGTTGCCGGCGGCCCGGTGCACGAGTTGCGGGCCTCGGTGCCAAATCGCCCCGGGGTCGTGGCCGACGTCGCGCTGGCGCTGGGGCGGGCGGGCATCAACATCTCCGACATGGCACTCGCCCCGGCACCCGACATGCGGTCCGGGCAGATCACCCTGTGGATAGCGGGCGACGCCGCCGCCGCCCGAGCCCGCGAGCTCGTAACCGAGCTGGACTTTCCGATCGTCTCGGCTGCGTAGATAGGTGGCGACTCGACGCTTCGACCCGTCCGGACCGCTGCGCGGCGCTGTCACGCCTCCGGCCGACAAGTCGATCTCCCACCGGGCCGCCCTGCTCGGGGCGATGACGGCCGACCCGGTGACCGTGCGCAACTACCTCCGGTCCGACGACACCGACTCGACTCTCAACGCCATCCAGTCCCTCGGCGCGGGAGTCGAAGGCAGCGAGGCCGAGCTCGTGATCCGTGGCGTCGGTCTGCACACGGCCTTCGAGACGACGGGCGGGCTCCTGAACGTGGGCAACGCCGGCACGCTCATGCGCATCCTCCCGGGATGGCTCGCCGGCCAGCCGGGCGGGGTCTGGACGCTCGACGGCGACGCCTCGATCCGCACCCGGCCCGTCGACCGCGTCGCGGAGCCGCTGCGCATGATGGGAGCCACCATCGAGGCCCGCGAGGGGCGCCTCCCCCCGATAACGGTGTACGGCGCCGAGCTCGTGGGCATGGCTCACGAGCTTCCGGTGGCAAGCGCCCAGGTCAAGTCGTGCCTGCTGATCGCGGGCATGCTCGCCGAGGGCCAGACCGCGGTTACCGAGCCCCAGCCGAGCCGGGACCACACCGAGCGCATGTTGAGCGGCGCACGCGTGCCCTTCGTGCGCGACGGCCTCACCGCTCGCATCTCCCAGGTCGACGAGCTCGAGCTCGACGACATCCTCGTTCCGGGCGACGCCTCGTCCGCGGCCTTCATGGCCGCGGCCGCATGCCTGGTGCCCCGCTCGCGTGTGGTGGTCGAGGGCGTGGGGCTCAACTGGACGCGCTCGGGCTTCTTGCGCATCGCGCAACGGATGGGGGCGGTGCTCCTCGGCGATCTGGAGGAGGCCGGAACGGTGGCCGCTTCCGAGCCGGTCGGTGACATCGACGTGGCGGCCGCGCCGCTCGTGGGCACGATCGTCGAGCCGAACGAGGTGCCCCTGGCTATCGACGAGCTTCCGCTCGTGGGCCTGCTGGGTTGCTTCGCCGAGGGCGAGACGGTCGTGCACGGAGCGGGGGAGCTTCGCCACAAGGAGTCTGACCGCATCGCGTCGGTGGTCGACGGCCTGCGTGGCCTCGGCGCCGACATTGAGGCCACCGAGGACGGCTTTGCGGTGCGAGGCGGCGGGGGCCTGCGCGGTGGCAGGCTCGAGGCTCGCGGCGATCACCGCATCGCCATGTTGGGCGCCGTGGCCGGGCTGGCCTCGCAGGAGGGTGTCGAGGTTGTGGGCATGGAGGCCGCGTCGGTGTCGTACCCGACGTTCGAGCGGGACTTGGCCGTCCTTCACAAGTAGTTAGCCTGCACCGCATGGTCGTGGCCATCGACGGGCCGGCCGGCGCGGGAAAGAGCACCGTGGCCCGGGCTCTTGCCGAGAAGCTCCACTTCACCTACCTCGATTCCGGGGCGATGTACCGCGCCGCGGCGGTGGCCCTCGAGAGCACCGGCGAAGGCCACCTCGGGCAGCGCGCCGCCAAGCTCGACATCCGCCTGGGCGAGCGCGTGGTGGTCGGCGGCCGCGATGTGACCGAGGCCATACGCACAACCGAGGCGTCCGAGGCGGCCTCCCGCATCGCCACCGTGCGCTCGGTGCGCGACGCGCTCGTCGAACGGCAGCGCAAGATGCTCGCCAAGGGCGACTGGGTGGCCGAGGGGCGCGACATCGGCACGGTCGTGTGCCCCGAGGCCGAGCTCAAGGTCTTCCTGACCGCCTCCCCCGAAGACCGCGCCAGGCGACGCGCCGAACAGCTCGCCACCGACTGGCGCACGGTGCTCCGCGACCAGACGCTGCGCGACGAGCAGGACAGCACGCGCGAGCACTCGCCATTGCGCGCCGCCGTGGACGCCATCGAGATCGACAGCACCGACCGCACGGTCGAGGACGTGGTCAGCCAGATCGCCGGGCTCGCCCGTTCCGTCCGGAAGTAGGGGCGTGCTGTCCGTGTCACCCGTCTGATGTCGCTGCCGAAGGTGGCCGTGGTCGGGTATCCGAACGTCGGCAAGTCGACGCTCGTGAACCGCCTGTCGCAGACCCGCGAGGCCGTGGTGCACGAGACCTCCGGCGTCACGCGCGACCGCAAGGAGATCGAGACGGAGTGGAACGGGCGGCGCTTCCTGCTCGTCGACACCGGCGGGGTGGACCGTGAGGAGGAGGGGGACATGGCGAAGGCCGTGGGCGCCCAGGCGCGCCGCGCGGTTGCCGAGTCGGCCGCGGCGGTGCTCGTGGTGGACGCTCGCGCCGGCCCGCGGCCGGGCGACCGCGAGCTGGCCAGGGAGTTGCAGCACGCGCCGGTGCCCGTGCTCGTGGCCGCCAACAAGATCGACGCCGCGGGACTGCAGCCCGAGGCCGCCGCCTTCTGGAGCCTCGGCCTGGGGGAGCCCGTGGCGGTGTCGGCCACGCAGGGCCTCGGCACCGGCGATCTGCTCGACCGACTGACCGAGCGGCTCGAGGCCGTCGAACCGCAGACCGAGGAGGACGTCGTCCGGCTCGCCGTGATCGGGCGCCCGAACGTGGGCAAGTCGTCGCTCGTGAACCGCATCCTGGGGGAGGAGCGGGTGATCGTGTCCGAGGTCGCGGGCACCACGCGCGACGCCATCGACACCCGCCTGACCTTCGAGGGCCAGGAGCTCGTCCTCGTGGACACCGCGGGGCTGCGCCGGCGGGCCAAGGTGGGCGGCACGGTCGACTACTACGCACAGATTCGCTCCGAGCGCGCGGCGGAGCGGGCCGACGTTGCCCTCGTCGTGTGCAACAGCGAGGACGGCATCACGAGCGAGGACTACCGCATCGCCGAGCTGGCGATGAAGGCCAACTGCGCCACCGTGATGGTTCTCAACAAGTGGGATCTCGCCCAACCCGACCTCGACTACACGCGGGCGCGAGTGGCCAGCAAGCTGCGGCTGCGCCCGAAGGTGATGACGGCCTCGGCCACCACCGGCCGCGGCGTACGGCGCCTGCTCAGCCAGTCGGTCGTGCTGGCCGAGCGGATGGGTCAGCGCCTGCCGACCCCTGAGCTCAACCGCCTGCTCTCCGACGTGCAGGCCGCGCGCCAACCGCCGACCATCCGAACGCGGCGGATGCGCCTCTACTACATGACCCAGTACGACGTGCGGCCGCCGCGCTTCGCCGTGCAGATCTCCGATCGCAGCCGACTGACGCGCGACTACGCCTTCTTCCTGGAGAATCAGCTGCGCGAGCGGTACGGATTGGAGGGGATCCCGTTGGTGATCGAGTTCAGGGGCAAAGCGGACCCAGCGCGAAGCCCACGCGTGCGCAGCTCCTGACGCGCCGGCGTCTGATTCTGGCCGCGGGCGCGGCCGCGCTGCTGGTAGTGCTCGTGGTTGGGTTGGCCCTGGCCGCCGGCGACGAGGAGCGAGCGCCGGATCGGACCGCCGACTACGTCCCGCGCGATGCCCTTCTCTATCTGAGCCTCGGCGGGGGCGGCTCGGACGAGCAGGCGGAGCGGGCCAGCGCCCTGGTCCGCGACGTTCCGGGCCTCGCTCGCCTGCGCACGGCGTTGCTGCAGCGCGTGACGGCCCCGGCCGGGGACTTCGACTGGGATCGCGACATCCGGCCGTGGCTGGGTCGCGAGGCCGCGGTCGCGGTGGTGGGTCCCGAGGCAGACAGCGCCAGCTCGCTGCTGGTGCTCAGTGTCGAGGAGGAGAGCGGCGCGCGCGACTTTGCCTCTCGGGTGGCGGGAACCAGCACCGGCGTGGAGTACCGAGGCACTCGCGTGCTCGGCACTGGCAGCGTGGCCACCGCGCTGCAGGAGGGCCACGTGCTTGTGGGCACAGAGACGGCGGTGAGGGCATCGCTCGACGCCCACGCCGGCGGGGCTCCGGCGCTCGGCTCGGAGAAGGAGTTCGGCGAGTTACGGGCGGGCCTCCCCGAGCAGCGCGTGGCCGACGGATACGCCTCCGCGGCGGGCGTGCAGGCCCTGTTTGCCGGGCCCGCGGCTGTGCTGCGCGGTCTGCCGGGCGCCACCACACTCGGGGCGGGCGCCTTTGCCGTATCGGTGGAGCAAGGGCGCGTGCGTCTGTCGCTGCGCTTTCGGGCAGGTGGCGGCGGTTGCGCGGCGCGTCGTGGCGCAGTGCCACCCGACGCGTCGGGGGTGGCCGCCGACGTGCTGGCCTACGTGGGCATCCGCGGCGGGGACTGCCTGCTGCGAAGCCTGATCGCCCAGCCTACGTCCGGCGTCGGCAGCGCGCTCCGCCGGCTGGCCGCGGCCGCGCGCGGCTCCGACCCGCCGGTGGACCTGCAGCGCGAGCTCCTGCCGCTGCTGAACGGTCAGGCCGCGATCACGCTCGACTCCAACGGCACGGGTGGCCCGGTGCTTGCGCTCGCCGCCGGCGATGTCGACGAGGCGCGCGCGCTCGACGTGCTCGGGCGCCTCCAGCCGGCCCTGGGGATGCTCGCCCAGGCCGAGACGGTCGGTCAGGCGCCCACCTTCCAGACGCGCGAGTTGCCCACGGGGATCACCGCTCTGAGCGCGGACCTCGCCCCGAACCTGGAGTTGAGCTACGCGGCCAGGAACGGCAGGCTGATCCTGGCCACGGCCCCGACCGGCGTGGTCGCGGCCGCCGGCGGACGCGGCCTGGAGCAGTCGGAGGACTTCAAGCTGCTGCTGGGAGATCGGCCTAGCCGGCCCTCCGATGTAATCTTCACCGACCTCGACGGGCTCCTGACGCTCGCTGACCAGATCGGGCTCAGAGAGGAGCCCGGCTATCTAGCCGTCCGCGACGACCTCGCGAAGTTCGGCGCAGCGGGCGCGGTGATCTCGCGCGAGGGCAACCAAACTACCGCGGAGATCCTTCTCAAAACGCCATGAGCACTCAACTTTCAGACAACGAGTACCTCTTCACATCGGAGTCGGTGACCGAGGGCCATCCCGACAAGATGGCCGACCAGATCTCGGATGGCGTGCTCGACGCCGTGCTGGCCGAGGATCCCGACGGCCGCGTGGCCTGCGAGACGCTGGTGAACACCGGCCTCGTGGTGGTCTCGGGTGAGATCACTACCGACGTGTACGTGGATGTTCCGAAGATCGTGCGCGAGACCGTCGACCGCATCGGCTACAACGACGCCCGCACCGGCTTCGACGCCAAGACGTGCGCGGTGGTCACCTCGATCGACGAGCAGTCGCCCGACATCGCCCAGGGCGTCGACCACGCCTACGAGTCGCGCACCGACCCGGGCGACGAGGACGCGCTCGACGTCTTCGGCGCCGGGGACCAGGGCATGATGTTCGGCTACGCCACGCGGGAGACCAAGGAGCTCATGCCGCTCCCCATCTCACTGGCCCATAAGCTCGCGCATCGCCTGGCGTCGATCCGCCACGCCGAGATCGTGCCCTACCTGCGTCCCGACGGGAAGACTCAGGTAACGATCCGCTACGAGAACGACCAGCCGATCGAGATCGAGAAGATCCTCATCTCCACCCAGCACAAGCCGGGTGTCGACGCCGAGACGCTGATCAAGCCCGACCTCTGGGAGCAGGTGGCCAAGCCGATCCTGCCCTCGGAGCTGTACGACTCGTCGAAGCTCTTCGACAACTTCCTTGTGAACCCGACGGGCAAGTTCGAGATCGGCGGGCCGATGGGCGACTGCGGGCTCACCGGCCGCAAGATCATCGTCGACACCTACGGCGGCATGGCCCGCCACGGCGGCGGCGCGTTCTCCGGCAAGGATCCCTCGAAGGTCGACCGCTCAGCGGCCTACGCGGCCCGTTACGTGGCCAAGAACCTGGTGGCCGCGGGCCTTGCGGACCGCTGTGAGATCCAGGTGGCCTACGCTATCGGCGTGGCCCACCCGGTGTCGGTGATGGTCGAGACCTACGGCACCGAGCGGATCTCGAAGTCGAAGATGCTCGAGCTGATCAACGAGCACTTCGACCTGCGCCCGGGGGCCTTCCGGCAGTACCTCGACCTGCACCGGCCGATCTACCAGAAGACGGCGGCCTACGGCCATTTCGGGCGCGAGGACGCTGATTTCACCTGGGAGAAGACGGACAAGAAGGACCTGCTGCGGGCGGCGGCTGGGTTGGAGGAGCGCTCGGCGGCGACTGCCTGAGGCTGTTCGTTTCTTCGGAGATTCCCGTGACGCCGTGGCGGGTGGGCTTGCGTTCCGCCGACGCCCTCCACGGTCTTGCTCCGGGCTCGACTCGCAACAGCTACCGGCTTGCGCCTCTCGCTGGGCTCGCTCGACCCTCCGCGGCGCCCGCGGAGGTCGCCGTCGTCACCGCCCCCCGAGGGGCGAGGGCGGATAGCCGCTCGGCTGGGAGCCGGGCGGTTGCAGGTTCAAATCCTGTTTCCCCGACTAAGAAGGGCTCGTTTGAACCCGGGCGGCCGAGATGAAGAACAGGATCTCCGCGGATGCTCGTACTGTGCTGTCGCGCAGCCCAGATATGACCACTGTGAGAACGCTCTTAAGTGCAAGCGCTCGTGCTTGCGAGTTATCTGCTTGTTGGCCGGCAGCCGCGTGGACGCAGGGCAACGACAGAACTGAGAGGAGCGAAGTGAGCGTTTGTGGCCGTTCAAAGCCGCGGTGGTTGTGAACTAGAAGTTCGAGATCGTGCGCCACGGATTCGACGGAGTTGGTCATGGGAGGGCGCGAGGCGCGAGGGCGGGCTTGAGTACGGCTCTGGCTAAGAAGCTTGTGAATCGATAGTAGGCGGGGCGTAAGATGCTCGTTGAGGATCCGGGCAGAACCGCCCGCGTCGTTGTTCAATAACCCCAGTGCACGAGGGTCCTCCCGGAATTGGGCTGTGGCCTGGTTGAGCTGGAGGGGCTTGCTCGTTCGCACACCGCGCCGGCTCGGGAGGTGCGCCAGGCCAAGGCGTTGTTGTGGGCCGCCGCGGAGGGAACCGCTTCGGTGGGGGCGCGCAAGAGCCGCGAACCAGGGCTCCATGATGCGGCCGGCTCGGGCTAGCAAGCCCGATGGCTACCTTCTCGGCTCGTACCGCATCGCCACTGCCCCCGAGCCGAACTCCAGCCGGCTCACGAGCTTCAAGTCGACATGCTTCGATAGCCCCGCGAACAACGTCGGCCCGTGGCCCGCGAGCCTGGGATGCACCACGAACTCGTACTCATCGATCAATCCCAGCTCCGTCAACGCCAGTGGGAGCTTCACACCTCCCACGAACAGTCCCTTGCCCGACTCCCGCTTGAGTTGCTGAACGGCCTTGCCCAGATCCCCGCGCACGAGCTCCGCGTTCCAATCGACCTCCTCCAGGGTGCTCGACACGACGTATTTCTTTGCCGCGTTGATCGTCTGGGCGAAGGGCTCCATCCAATCAGGTCTCGCTCCCGTCGGCGCCGGCGGCCGCCACGCTGATTCCATCATCTCGTAAGTCACCCGGCCAAAGAGAAGGGCATCGGCCTGGGTGATGCTCTCGGCCGCGTGACGATGCAAGTCTTCGTCCGCGGGGATTGCACGATGCTCGCAGCACCCGTCCAATGTGACGTTGATGGAGTACTGAAGGGGTCGCATTTCGCAAGAGTACCGCCGATGGGGGTGCACCGGCGATGTGTCGCTTAATAGTGATCTGTCGTGCAGCGGTTCCGTATTCGACTCGTTCGATCCGCTCGACCTTATAATGAGGGCGGCCTCTTGTTTGGTCAGCAGCCGCGCGCGAGCGAACAGGCTCCGGGCTTGGCGGGGATGAAAGGCCTGGATGACTTTGGCGCGTGATCGGGCGGGGTCTGCCCAGAGTTTGGTTGACACCTGATCTGTGAGGATTCGTTCTCGCTGGAAGGATGTCGACCATGGCAAAGCCCTATCCCAAGGAGGAAGGTCGAAACACTCGAGTACCCCGAGCCCTCAGAAGACGCATTCCTTGCGGCGGGCAGGCGAGTTGTGGATCTATGCGACCTCTTGGTCGCGGTCTGGGACGGCCAGGTAGCCCAAGGTCGTGGCGGCACCGCCGACGTTGTGGAGTACGCCAAAAACAACGATAAGCACGTCGAAATTGTCTGGCCAGCAGGGGTGTCCCGGTGAACAGACTGAGCATGACTCGGTCAGGCCTGGTCTGTCTGACGATGATGCTTGTGCAGCGCCGCAATCTTTTTGCAAGCGCTCGGGGTTCATATGCCGTCCCGTTAGGGCGACTCGCGAAAGCCTTGATTCCATCAGGGCTTTCGTCGTCCGGGGGGGGTGTCGTTCCGCCCACGGGGCCCAATTCGGGGTCCAATCTGCCCGAGGGGCGTGAACGGCAACTGGCTGACTCCCGCTCTCCTTAGGCGGGGGCTGAACGTCGACGGTGGCCGGGGAGTGGCGGCCGAGCGTCGATGACTTCGTGATCGCCGCGGCGGTGATCCTCGACACGGACGAGGCAGCTAAACAGCGCGTTCCCGGCCTGAAGCTCGCCGAGTCTGCGCTTGCCGCGCCCTTCGCCGGCTTCGGTGGTAGCGACGCCCCTCGACGCTGTTCGAGCGCGCGGCGGTGCTAATCGATACCTGGCCCGCAAACCCGAGGACCGCGCTGCGCGAGCGGACGGGTTGGATTCGCGCGAGCGCCCACGCTGCGGCTACCGGCCACAGCCCTCGATCGTTTTCTGATCGAATAACGCTAGACTCAAGGCCCCATGCCCCTCGCAATCGCATCCGAGGCGGCACGGCTCGGTGAGTTGGGACTGACCGATCGCGACCTCGCCCGGGCCACCGGCGCCGCCCCCAGCACGGCGCGTGCTTGGCTGGCAGAGCGCAGCTCCCCGACCGGTGAACGGGCAGAGCGGCTGATCGAGCTGGCGGCGATGGTCGAGCGGCTCGAACGGCTGATGCGGGCCGACTACATCTCGATCTGGCTGCGCAAGCCAGTACCCGGGCTCGACCACGACAAGCCGCTTGACGTGATCGGGCGCGGCGATTATCGACGCGTCGCGCGGCTGCTGTCCGAGCTCGAGGGAACGACCGCCTCGTAGAGCCTTGGCGATGAACATCGACTGGGCCCCGCTGCGCGGGACCTGGTGGCGCCAGACCGCCGCGGGACTGGATCCCCTCGAGCTGCGGAATCCGCCCGGCGACGGGCGATGGCAGCGCGGTGACGTCGTTGGAGCGACCTACCTCGCCGACAGCGCGGAGACGGTGTGGGCGGAGTGGTATCGCGCCTTGGCAGAGCGGGCACTGCCGCCGTCGGTGTGGCTGCCGTGCGACCTGTGGCGAGTGGACGTCCACCTCGAGCGGGTCGCCGACCTCTCGCGCCTGGAGCGGCTGAGCGCGCTTGGGCTGGACGCGCCGCGCCCGGACCGGAGCACTTGGCCGCCGTATCAGGATGTCGGTGAGCAGATCGCGGCGGGCGGAGGGCCGGGATTGATCGCCCCCCAGTGCCTCCCGTCCCGACGGACTCGTGCTCTGCCTCTTTCGACGCGACCGCCGGCCGGCCGGCGTCTCGCTGAGCGGTCGGCCGCGCCGCATCACCGAGGCGCCCACCCTCCCGCGCGGGTTGCGCACGTAGCGGTGGCGGACCTCAATGCTCCGGCGTCGCCGCTTGCTCGGCCGGGCAACTCGCCTGGCGGACTCTTCTGACGGTTCTTGGCGGGCGTTCCGACCGAGATGTCCGAGCACAGCACTCAGGCAGTCGATCGAGGCGTACCCGCCACCTCGACGAGCACATCCCGATCTATCTCCCCGACCGAGCTGCACCCCGCCAGCCCCATCGTCAAGTCGAAGTCGGCACGGAAGTTCTGGACCACCTCCCGCACGCCCGCCTCTCCCGCCGCGGCCAGGCCGTAGGCGTAGGGGCGGCCGATGCACACCGCGGTGGCGCCGAGGGCCAGCGCCTTGAAGGCATCGGCGCCGCCGCGGATCCCGCTGTCGAGCAGGATCGGCACCTGCCCGCCGACGGCTGAGGCAATCCCCGGGAGGGCGTCGAGGGTGGCTATCGCGCCGTCCACCTGCCGTCCGCCGTGATTCGAGATCCAGACGCCGTCCATGCCGGCGTCCACGGCTCGGGCGGCGTCGTCGGGATGGAGGATGCCCTTCAGCACGATCGGCAGCTTGGTGTGCTCGCGCAGGAACGGGAGGTCGTCCCAGGTGAGCGAGGGACGCGAGTAGATCTGGATGAAGCGCTGCACGGCGGCCCGCGCGCGGCCTGAGCGCAGCGCCGGCCAGAAGCGCTCCGGGTAGGCGCGCGTGAGCTCAACGAGGGTGCGCAGCGCAGCCAGTGTCGGCGGGGGCCGGGGCGTGTCCGCGTCCCCCGAGTCCCCGGCGAGCAGGCGCTGGAACACCGGGTCGCTCGTGTACTGCGCGATGCCTTTCCCGCGGAGAAACGGCAGGTACGCAAGGTCGAGGTCGCGGGTGCGCCAGCCGAGCATCGTCGTGTCGAGAGTGACCACTATCGCCTCGGAGCCGCAGCGCTCCGCGCGCGCCACGAAGCTCTCCACGAGGTCGTTCGAGGTGCTCCAGTAGAGCTGGAACCAGTGAGGGCTCTCGCCCAGCGCCTGCGCACAGGCCTCCATCGGCTTCGACGCCTGGTTTGAGAAGACCATCGGGATGCCCTCCTCGCGGGCCGCGCGCGCCACGGCAAGATCCGCCTGGCGGTCCAGCATCTCGAGCACGCCGATCGGCGCCAGCAAGAACGGCGAGGGCAGTCGCCGGCCGAAGAGCTCCACGCTCGTGTCGCGCCGCGACACGTCGCGCAGCATGCGCGGCACGATCCGCCAGTGGTCGAAGGCCTCGCGGTTGGCGCGCATGGTCCGGCCGGTGCCCGCCCCGCCGGCGATATAGGCGAACGCCTGAGTAGACATGTGCTCGCGCGCGTGCTCCTCGAGCCGGGTCGCGTCGGTGGACACGCGCGGCCGGCGCCCGCTCACCCCGCGCAGGTAGATCCCCGTCTGTCGCTGCAGGCCGTTCATGAAGCCCCGGTTACTACCACACGACTGGCCTGTCCCCGAGCAAGGCTCTAACCCGCCGGCGCGTTCGGTCCTACCAGATCGCCACCGATCGCGGATGGGTGTGATCGCGTATCGCTCGGTCCTTGGTCACGAGCTGCAAGCCGTGCTCGATGGCCGTCCCGAAGATCAGCCGGTCGGCTGGATCGCCGGGAAGGGAGGAGGGACGGGCCACGGCGGTGTCGGCGATCGCGGGGGTTACCCCGATCGTTCGCACCTGGGCGGCGAGCCCTTCCAGCCAGGATCGGGTCGGGACCGTGACGACGATCCGCTCGTGCCTTGCCAGCCACGCCAGCTCGAACCACGAGATTGCCACCACCACCAGCTCGTCGGCTTGGTCGAGGGCCGCGGCCGCCCGGCGGCTGACTCGGTGCGGCTCCGCGACCACCAGTGGACGACGTGGGTGTCGATCACGACCGCGCTCATTGGCTCATGCGGCGTCCCATGTCGCTTCGGTGGAGAGCAACTGGTCAGCATCGACTGCGGTGATCGCCACGCCCTCGAACGACCCCTTCAACGACCGAGCGCTGGCCGCGGGCACAAGGCGGGCCACAGTTCGACCGTGCTTCGTGATCGCGATCTCCTCGCCTGCGGCGGCGTCCTCCAAGAGCCCGAGGATCTTCGCCTTGGCCTCCGTAGCGGTCACTTGTTTGGCCATGTGGTCAGCGTAGTGGTGAGTTGGCTAGCGCCGCTTGAACGCCAGCATGGTCTGCGCCTCGATCCGCGCGTACGGAGCATCGGAATGCTCCGCGTCCCAGTCGAAGTCGTACACCTTGCGGGGATAGTCGGCGAACCCACGGGCCTCAGGGCTCCGTGGGTCGGTCTCGATCGCCCGGCCGTGCACGATCACGAGGAACGTCTCGAGCCCACGCGTGATCGCGGCGCTCACCGCCGGGTTGGCGCGGATGTTCCGGAACCGTTGCGAGCTCTCCGCCGAGCCGAACCAGAGCTGACCGCGGAAGAAGAGGCCGTCGACCGGGGCGACGCGCGGCTCACCCCGCGGGGTGACGGTCGCAAGGTCGAGCACCTGCACGCCCTCGAGCTCCGTGCCCAGCTCCTCGGCACCCAGCCGCGTCTCCTCTCCCCAGATCGAGCGCAGGTGTGACCCGGCGCGCGCGTAGCTTGTGTCGAGCACCTCCTGCAGGCTTCGCAGATCCTCATGCGTCTCGTGCATCGCCCCATCTCCAATCGCTCGTCGGGCCCGTTGCCTGGCTCTCCCACTAGCCGTCAATCGCGTAGTGCTGGCTGGCGTAGAGCCGCCGTCGTAGCTTCCGGTCGCCCGCCGATTGGGGTGGAGCTTGAAGTAGAACGGGTCGACCCGGCTCGGGCAGTAGTGGCCCACGATGCTCTTGCGGGTCAGGGCTGGATCCGAGACGGGCGAGCCGCCGTGGACGAGGTCGGCGGCCCAAATCAACACGTCACCTTTTCTCGGGCAGAATGTCTTCTGCTCGTAGCCCCGGTCCTCAGCAGTCGCCTGCATGAGGGAGCGCCACTCCTCCAGTTGGTGCTGTCCGTCACGCGTGGCGTTCCAGTGCTTGTACTTGCCGCTGAACAGGTACTCCGGCGTGCGGTGGCTGCAGTCGAGGTAGGTGAGCTCGCCGGACCCTGGCCGGATGTCCTCCAGGGCGATCCATGAGGCGGCGAACTCGAGCGGCGAGGTGGTCACGACGAAGATGGGGTCCTGGTGCACTGGTTGCTGGGATCCCTTCTCGAAAGTGAGACTCTGGAACAGCAGCGGGGTGTCGTCGAACGCAGTCCGGAGGAAGCGGACGATTGGTTCGCTGAACAGCGCCGCCCGAGCGGACTCGTAGAACGCGAAGACGTCCACGACGCGTACACGCTCGACATCCGCGCCGGCCTCGAGTGGTTGATAGTCCTCCTGGGTCGGGGAGTGCATGAGCAAACGCTCGTCTCCCTGAGCGAAAGCCGCGTCGAGGTCCGCCCGCAATCGGTCGCAGGTCTCGGGCGCGACCGCCCGCTCGAGCACGACGTATCCGTGCTCTCTCCAGCGGTGCAGCCGCTCGGCTTCTGGGGTGGTGACGACGCGGCCTGCAGGCGCCGGTCGATCTCCTCGCCTGCATCGATTCGATCCGTCCAGAGACCGGCGAACCGACTGAAATACGCCGGATCGGGTGTCTTCGGCGCGACGAGTGACCGTAGAGCGCGCCGGTAGCGCAGCTGGTCTCTGACTCGCTCGAGCACTCTAGGCGCGCAGCGTACGCGAGACTTGACGACGATCCGCTCGCGCCTCGAGCGGGTCTGACGGTGTCGCTCGCCGATCTAGCTCCCGCAGAGCCATTCGAGCGGCCAAGCGCTTCATTCCGGCCAATCCTGACGGGACCTCGTTCTGCTCCGCTGGAGAAGGTCGTACGCCTACTTCTTACGCCTTGCGAAACGCGCGTCGGCCTCTGATTGACTCTCGGTTCCATGTCGCCCTCCGTCTCCCGTGGCTTCAGCCGCAGTCGGCCCGCCACCGACGACGCCCGGTTGCCGCCCGGTCAGCACCTGGTCGAAGGGTTCCCGGTGCTGTCGGCCGGTCCCACGCCGCATGTGCCTCTCGACCAGTGGAACCTGACCGTGCGTGCCGGCAACGACACCGCGCGGCGCCTCACCTGGCCGGAGTTCCGCGAGCTTCCGAGCGAGACGATTACCGCCGACATCCACTGCGTCACGAGCTGGTCGAAGCTCGACACGGTCTGGGAGGGCGTCTCGGTGGACACCCTGCTCGAGGGGTCGGGCATCGACAAGCCCTACGTCATCGCTGTCTGCGACGGCGGCTACACCACCAACCTCGACGTGGCCGACGTGACCGGCGGACGCGCGTGGCTTGCCCACGCCTACGGGGGTGAGCCGCTGGCGCCCGAGCACGGAGGCCCGGTTCGCCTGCTCGTCCCACATCTCTACCTGTGGAAGAGCGCGAAGTGGGTCCGCGAGCTCGTCTTCGCCGACGAGAACACGCCGGGCTTCTGGGAGTCGCTCGGGTACCACGCAAGGGGAGACCCGTGGCGTGAGCAGCGCTACTCCGACGATTGAGCGCCCACGCGCCCCGATCGCGTGGCGTGGTGCCCGCGTCACGGCGGTGCATGAGCACAATGAGCGTGCGCGGAGCCTGTGGCTCGAGGTGCCCGACTGGCCCGGCCATCGGCCCGGTCAGCATCTCGACCTGCGCCTGACCGCCGAGGACGGCTACCAAGCTCAGCGCTCGTACTCGATCGCCTCGGCCCCCGAGGACGGCGGTCTGGAGATCTGCGTCGAGCGCCTCGACGACGGCGAGGTGTCGCCGTACCTCGTGGACGTCGCCCGTCCCGGCGACGAGCTCGAGGTGCGCGGGCCCGTGGGTGGGTTCTTCGTCTGGACCGTCGAGCAGCCTGGCCCGCTGGCGCTCGTGGCCGGTGGCTCGGGAGTCGTGCCGCTCGTGGCCATGCTGCGCCACCGGCACGCGGCGGGCGGCGACGGGGAGGCCGCGCTGCTGCTGTCGGCGCGCTCGGACGAGGACGTGCTGTTTCGCGATGAGCTGTCGCAGCTTGGCGCCGACGTGCATCTGACGCTGACCCGCACGCAGCCGCAGGGCTGGACGGGGTACGCGCGCCGCGTGGACCGCGCACTGCTCGACGAGGTGCTGCCCGCGCCACCCGCGAGCCCGCGGATCTTCGTCTGCGGCGCTACGGACTTCGTCGAAGCTGTGGCCACTGCTCTGGTGACCGCCGGCCACGACCCGGACAACGTCCGCACCGAGCGCTTTGGCGCCACAGGAGGCTGACCACATGTCCGAGTCCATCGCCCACACCGACGGCAACGCGATCGCCGGCGCCCTGTCGTCGATCTTCAGCGCCGAGGTCACCGAGACCGTCGCGCTCTGCGCCCACTGCGGCGCGGACGAGCCGGTGGCCCGGCAACTGCTCTTCTCACGGGGCCCCGGCGCGGTGCTGCGCTGCGTTCACTGCGAAGGGGTGCTGCTGCGGCTCGTCGAGACGCCGCGCGAGCGCCTCTTGGACGTGTCGGGGATCAGCCGCCTCGTGATCACCGTCAAGCCGGCGCAGCCAGCCAGTATCTGATCGGCTCGCGCTACCGGTCGGGCCCGGAGGCTCCCGCCTTCCAGCCGATCTCTCCGTGGAAGTAGCCCACCGTGCTGGACCGCTCGACGATCACGTCCTCGGTCTTGTCGCCCGTATACACGCCGACCTTGTCGCTGTCCGGGTACGCGGTAGCCGTTGGGTAGACGACGTTTGACCACATGAGTAGCCGGACCGTCGCGGCGCTGTCGTTGCGGACTTGGTGAGCGCCGGCGGGGCCCTTGGGAAAGAACACGAGGTCCAGGGGTTCGAGTTGCTCGGTGCCGTCGGGGGTGCGCGCCGATGGTCGCCCGTCGATCACCAGGATCCACTCCTCCTCGCCGTACTCGTAGTGGTACGGGCATACCGCCTGCCCTGGCGGGAGCTCGTAAAGACTGGCGCTGGTCTCCCGCGCGTCCAACTGGGTGCCCAGGCGAATCATGCCCGAGCGGAAGCCCTTGGGGTCGTCAGAGTCGTAGTCCGGCGCTGTCTTCGCGAGGTTGACGCGCCGCATTGGCAACATCGTGCCAGACCGTGAAGGCGATCCGGGTGACGTTGAGGTTGAGAGGCGAGGCATGGCGGGGACCCCGATCCGAATGGGCCCTCTGTCCCTATCGTCAGCTGGGCACGCGCGTGAGCGCCCCGGCCCGACCGGCACTAGTGCACTCGTCTCGTGGCCGGGTGGGGCGCCGGCATCGGCGCCCGCGCCTTCATCTCCTCGAGCCGCAGCAGGGTCAGTAGCCGCGCCGCGCCGGCACGGGCAAGGAGGTTGAGCACCTTCTGAAGCTCCTCCACGTCGCGCGCCACCACCCGCAGGAGGGCGTCTGTCTCGCCCGTGACCCAGTCGGCTGTGAGCACCTGAGGGAGCCGTCGCACGGCGGCCTCGAAGCGCTGGTGCGAGCGCTCGTCGTGCTGTGACAGCGTGGCGGCAACGTACACCTGCAGCGGATAGCCCATGGTGTCGGGATCGACCACCGCCCGCACGGCGGTGATGGCTCCTCCCTCCTTCAGGCGCCGCACGCGGTTCAGGGTGGCGGCGGGGGAGAGGCCGATCAGGCGCGCGAGCTCCACGTTCGGGCGATCGGCGTCCTGTTCGAGCTCGCGGAGCAGGTTCCGATCAATTTCATCTAGTTCGAGGGCCATAGATCAAAATATTATTGCGTCTAAGACGTAAACGGCACAATCGCGTTTGGTCGTTGTGGCGATCATGCCGATCATTGCCTCATGGATCAGAACCGCACTCGTGCGCTCTCCGCGCTGACGGCCGCCGGACTCGTCTGGGGGCTCACCGTTCCCCTCTCGAAGGTGGCCCTCGGCTGGCTCGATCCGCTCTGGCTGGGCGTGGCCCGCTTCGCTATCGCCGCGCCGATCCTGGCGTTGGTGGCCCGGCCGACGCTGCGCGGGGCCATGACGCCGCGGGCGATGGCCTGGGGGGCGCTCTTCTACGGCGCCGTGGTCGCCGTGCAGAACCTGGGCATCGAGCGCACCAGCGTGAGCCACGCGGCACTGATCGTCGGGGCCGTGCCGGTGCTGGTGGCGCTCACGGCCCTCGTGCTCGGGAGGGCGAGCGCAGGCGTCTCGGCCTGGGTCGGGTTCATCGCCGCGCTGCTCGGCGTGGGACTGGTCGCGGGATCGGGCGGGGACGCCTCGCTTGTCGGCGATCTGCTGATGCTCGCCTCGGGCGCCCTGTCGGCTCTCTTCATCGTCGCTCAACCGGGGCTGCTTTCCGGCCGTGACCCCGTGGCCGTGACCGCGGTGCAGATGGCCGCGGGCGCGCTCGCCGTCACGCCCATCGCCTTCATGGTCGAGGGGGTCGGTACGTCGGCGCCGAGCGGCACGCAGGCCTGGGCGCTCGGCGGGCTCATCCTGGTGGGCTCGGTTCTGCCCTTCGCCCTGTACGCCTACGGCCAGGCGCGCGTGTCGGTCGAGGTGGCCGGGGCGTTTGTGAACCTCGAGCCGCTGGTGGGCGCTGCGGCCGGGGCGCTCGTGTT
>JAABUN010003699.1_pt1 | contig 22870 bp, 19 predicted proteins | sample 5559311 | NCBI WGS metagenome assembly JAABUN01 (sample SAMN10711877, study PRJNA513370) | rock metagenome | isolation source: Antarctica rocks | place: Antarctica: Victoria Land, Siegfried Peak sud
GCCGAGCGGCGGGCGCACCGGGCCGGCGGGGTGGCCGAGCATCGCCATCGCCTCTTTCATCACCGTGACCTCGAAGCCCTTGCCGCGCTCGCGCATCGCGTAGAACGGGCGCACCACGCGGGTGTGCAGCTTCGCCAGCGCGTCCATGTCGCCCGATGCCGCGACTTTGTACAACTCGACCGACGCCTCGGGCCAGAAGCAGGCCAGCGACGAGGTGAAGCCGACCGCGCCGGACGCGAAGTAGGGGGCAATCAGGTCGTCGCCGACGCCGGCCAGCCAGACGACCCGGTCTTCGCCGAGCTTCTCGATGCAGTGTTCGCGGATCGAGCGGAAGAGACGTACGTCGCCGCGACCATCCTTGAAGGCGATGATATTCGGCGCGACGCGCAGCAGCGCCTCGGTGATCGTCGGGGTGAAATACCCGGCATCGCGGGCGTAGGGCATCACGCCGAGCGTGGTCGCCGCCGCGATCGTGCGGTAATACTCGACCAGCCCCTGCGGATCGGGATTGAAGTAATACGGCGGCAGGATCAAGATCCCATCGGCCCCCGCCTCCTCGGCGCGGCGCGCGAGGTCGCTGGCGATCGCCACGCCGTGTCCGACCGCCGCGATGACCGGCGTGCGCCCGCCGACCGCCTCGACCGTGGCGCGCGTCACATCGGCGCACTCATCGGGGGTGAGGGCGAAGAGTTCGCCGGTGCCGCTGGGGGAGACGATCGCGCAGACGCCCGATTCCGGCAGCCAACGCGCGTTCGCCCGCACGCCATCGAGATCGACCGACCCATCGGCCTTATACGGGGTGATCGGGAAGGCCAGTGCCCCCCGCAGATGGCCCTTCAGTGCCTCCGGGCTCATTATCGACTTCTTGGCTTCAACGGTCATGGCTTTCCCCTCTCCTCTTCGCGCTTACCCTCGGCACATCGCCCACTACAACACGTATCGCTTGGGGTGGCGTCTCGTGGCTTGCACCTCTCGCCCGCCACCCGATCCCCCACTTCATTCGTCGTGCTCGCCGCTAGGATACATCGCACTTGCAATCTCGGCAAGCCGCTGCAAAACCTCTTGCAATCTCGAACGGCCCTCCGTACAATGGCTGCATCTGTTCGACAAGTTGTCCTGTTGTGCGTCAGTATGCCGAGCGGTGGCGTTGTGCCTGTTGCGGATGTGGTATGTGGACCGAAAGGTGGTGGCGAGCTTGAGCAATGATCTCGTTCCAGAACAGCGTCAAGAGGGGAAACAGATGCGCCCATTGACGCGGCGGCGTTTCCTCGGCTTCACGATCGCGGGGGCCTGCACGGCGTTCCTCGCGGCCTGCGGCGGCGCGACCGACACCCCCGCGCCCGCGGCGACGAAGAGCGGCGGCGCACAGGTCGTCTTCGTCAGCCCGACTTCCGGTGGGGCTTCGGCCAGCACCGTCCCGGCGGCCGGCGGCGCCACGCCGCTGGCGAGCAGCGCGGCGACCTCGATCCCCGCGACCCGCACCGCGCTGAAGGGGAAGATCACGATCGGGCGGCAGCCCGCGTCGCCCCTGTCCAACGGGCAGGATGATCCGGGCAACCAGATTTTCCAGACGTTGATCGATCGCTACGTCAAGGACCACCCCGGCGTCCAGATCGAGTGGCTGCGCGTCCCCGGCGCGAGCTTCGACGAACTGACCGCCTGGGTGAAGACCCGGCAAGCGGCCAAGAATGTGCCGACCCTCGTCGGCAGCCACGCGACCACGACCTCTTCGCAGGAGGCGACGAAGACCTCCCCGTGGATCTCGATGTCGCCGTACCTGGACAAGCCTTCCGCGTACACCAACAAGCCGTGGAAAGAGGATTTCCCGGCCGATGCGCTCGCTTACATCCAGTCGTCGCTGAAAGAGCTCTATTCGGTCACGCTGACGGCGTACAAGGCGACCTATCTCTACAACAAGAACCTCTGGAAGAAGGCCGGGCTGACCGAGGCCGACGAGCCGAAGACCTGGCCGCAGTTCTTCACCGTCCTCGATAAATTGAAGGGTGCAGGCACGATCCCGATGGCGCGTGCTGGCGACGCCTTCTCCCTCTCACACGTCTACAACGTCACCGTCGCGTCGGTTAGCCGCAAGCAATGGCTGGAAATGAGCGGCGGCACGAACTTCGCCTCCGACCAGACCCGCTTCTCGGCCCTCTGCTCCGGCAAGTGGAAGATGGACACCGACTGGAACCGGAAGTCGGCGGAGACGACCAAGCGCCTCTTCGCCTACTTCCCGCCAGGTTCCACCACCCTCAAGGCAGCCGATATCGAGCAGTTATTCCTCACGCAGAAGGCCGTCCTCTGGCAGGGAACCCCCGCCAACCAGGGCCAGACGATCTTGCGGCGGGTCGATGAGGCGAAGGCCGAGGGCCTGGAGTCGTTCGAGGTCGGAGCCTTCCCGACCCCGCAGCCCGACGCCGCAACATTCGGCGAGGAGTTGGCGAAGAACGCCGCGCCGATCGCGGATGACGGCGAGCGCGGTTTGCAGTACATGGTCGCGGCGGCCGACCTGCGCCAGGAGCAGGATGCGGGCGCTGAGGCGGCCGCGATCGACTTCTTGCAGTGGATGACGACCCCGGCGATCCAGGCGGAGTATGTCAAGCCGTCATACGACCTGCCGATCAATCCTTCGGTCAAGCTGGACGACCCGCGTCTGCAACTCTTCTACAAGAACCCGACGCAGCTTTTCCCGACCTACTTCTACTACGGCAACCGTCCGGACTGGATCCCCAACTTCCAGGCGTATCTGCTCGGCCAGAAAGATCTCGACACCTATGTCAAGGACCAACAGGCGGAGATCCTGGCCTATGCCCAGAAGGTCATCCGCGAGTCGAAGCTTGACATCGCCTGCCCGTAGGGAGTCGTGGGTCGTGAGTCGTGAGAAAGATGGCCCGCCCCCCCGCCGCCACCACAAGGGTGGTCGAGCACCTGCGGGCGGCACCCCCTCTCCCCATCCGAGGAGAGGGGAGACGCTCACAGGTAACGGCGACTGATCGAGAGAATTGTGGCGTGGGTGTGGGGGCGGCAGGCGCTGCCATCCCCGCACCTATACCGTGGACGGAGTACCTACTATGGCCGTGCGCCCGATCGCCGCTCCTTCCGCTGCGACCGCCGATCGATCGCGATCAGACGACCGCCTGTGGTCGCGGATCTGGCGGATGCGGCTGGCGTATTTCTTCATCCTGCCGGCTTTCGTTTTCCTGGTCCTCTTCGAGTACTGGCCGGCGTTCCTGGCGCTGAAGCAGGCGTTCTATGACTGGGACGGCTTCCGGATCAACAATTTCATCGGGCTGGCGAACTTCCAGGAGTTGTGGGGCGATCAGGTCTTCCGCAAGTCGCTGGTCAATATCCTGATCATCTTCGCCTTCTACCTGACGATCCCGTTCATCATGCCGATCGTGATCGCGGAGGCGATTTTCAACCTCGCCTCGGAGTCGGCGCAGAAGTTCTGGCGGGTCTTCTTGCTGGTTCCGGCGATCGTCCCTGGGCTGGTGACGTTGCTCCTCTGGCAGTATCTCTACAATCCGGTCGATGGTTTCCTGAATACGTTGCTGACCTCCTGGGGACAGCAGCCGCAACTCTGGCTCTCTTCGCCGGATACGGCCCTCTGGGCCTATCTGTTGATCGGCTTCCCCTGGGCCAGTGGTACCTCGATGCTGATCTACTTCGCCGGATTGCAGAATATCCCGCAGGATGTGATCGACGCCAGTCGCCTCGATGGGGCGGGGACGTGGACGCGAATCCGTCGGATCGATCTGCCGTTGCTGATGGGCCAGATCCGGCTCTTCGCTATTCTGACGGTGATCGAGACCTTCCAGCGGTATGTCAGCGTCCTGATCCTGACCGATGGTGGCCCGGCCAACGCGACGATCGTGCCGGGGTTGCACCTCTTCCACAAGGCGTTCCAGGGGAATCGGCTCGGCTATGCCTCGGCGATCGGCATGGTGATGTTCGGCTTTATCCTGGCGCTGACGCTGATCAATCAGGTCTTGTTGAAGAGCCCCGATACGGAGACCCGCGAACAGGCGACGATGTAGGGGGCGAAGGAGTCGTGAGAAGGGGACGGCCCTCACCCCCGCCGCCACCACAAGGGTGGTCAAGCACCTGCGGGCGGCGACCCCTCTCCCAATTCTAGGAGAGGGGTGAAGAGGTTTTGTGACGCGGTGGCTGGTTGCGGAGTGGACCTACCAACTCAACGGGCGATAGTCTCGCGTAGTAGATAGAATGGAGCGCGCGGATGCTGGATGCGCAAGAACGACTCTCGACCGCCAATGCTGCGGCTTCTGGGCCGCATAGTGCCGGGAGCCGGCGGAAAGGCTGGAGCCTGCCGCTGCAATCCTTCTTGGTGATCATCGGGTTCATCACCTATCTGCCGTTCGCGCTGATGATCGTGATCTCGTTCAAGACGCGGGCGCAGTTCGCGATTCAGCCGATCTGGCCGACCTTCCCCCTGCACTTCGAGAACTACAGCTTCGCGATTAAGCAGGTGCTGCGCCCGGTGATCAATACCACGGTCATCTGCGTCGGCACGATCGGCGTGACGCTGTTCGTGGCGTCGCTGGCGGCATACGCCTTCGCGCGGTTCCGCTTCCCCGGCTCGAAGGTTCTCTTCACCGGGATCATCTCGCTGCTGATGATCCCGCAAGTGCTGCTGCTGGTGCCGCGCTATGTCGTCACCGGGCAGTTGCACATGCTCGGGAACCAGTTGGGGCTGATCGTCCCCTACGTCGCCTCGGGCGAGATCTTCGCGATCTTCGTGATGCGCACCTTCTTCGCGGCGATCCCCGGTGAACTGATGGAAGCGGCGCGTGTCGATGGCGCGAGCCACTGGACGATCTACTGGCGGATCATCATCCCGCTGTCGAAGCCGATCCTCGCCACGCTGGGGATCATCCAGCTGATCAACCTCTGGAACGACTTCATCTGGCCGTTCGTGGTGATCACGAAGAAGTCGGATTACACCCTCGCGCTGATCTTGCGGACCTTCGCGGGCGACTTCGGCACGCAATGGGGCCTGATCATGGCCTGCTACGTGACTGCTAGCCTGCCGCTGCTGATCGTCTTCGCCCTCGCCTCGCAGCAGTTCATCCGCGGCCTCACGGCGGGCGCGATCAAGTTCTAGGCAAACCCAGCGCGGCCAGCCCCCTGTGGGCTGGCCGCCGGGTTTCGCCATCGCCGCGTGCGGTGCTGGCGGGCCATGACCCCGCGCGTTGCTGCGCGGACCGATAGAGGACAAGGGGGAGGACGATGGTGCAAGGGCGCGCCCAGGCCGGGACGAAGCGCGATCTGACGATCACGGAGATGATCATCACGCCGGTGGCTTGCCCCGATCCGCCGCTGCTGAACCATCATGGGATTCACGAGCCGCACTTCCTGCGCGCCATCGTCCGCCTGCGGACCGCCGATGGCCTCGAAGGGCTGGGTGAGGGGCCGGGTGGCGGGCTGTTCGTGCAGGAGTTGCAGGCGGCCTCGAAGCACGTCATCGGCACCGACGCCTACCAGTTGGAGCGGCTGCGGATCCTGGTCGGCAAGAATCCGCGCGTCTTCGCGGCGATCGAGGTCGCCTGCCTCGACCTGATCGGTAAGGCGACCGGGCGCTCGGTCGCCGATCTCCTCGGTGGCGCGGTCCGCAAGCGGGTGCCGTTCGCCGCCTATATGTTTTTCAAGGAAGCGGGCGACGACGATTGGGGCGCGGCGCTGACCCCCGAGGCGATGGTGCGGCAGGCCGAGGAGTTCCACAAGCGCTACGGGATGACCGTCTTCAAGCTGAAGGCGGGCGTCCTCGACCCGTGGGAAGAGGTTCACACGATCAAGCTGCTGCGCGAGCGGTTCGGCCCGAAGGCGGGGCTGCGAATCGACCCGAACGCGGCCTGGTCGGTGGAAACCTCGATCCGCGTGGCGGAGCAACTGCGCGAGACCCAGATCGAGTACCTGGAAGACCCGACCGCCGGGATCGAGCAGATGGCGCAGGTGGCGCTGCACACTCCGATCCCGCTCAGCACCAACATGTGCGTGACCGCCTTCCCGCATATCCCGGTCGCCTTCCGGCAGCGCGCGGTGCAGGTCGTCCTCGGCGATCACCACGCCTGGGGCGGGCTGACGGCGTTCCGCGACCTCGGGCAGGTCTGCCGTACCCTCGGCTGGGGGCTGGCGCAGCACTCGAATAGCCACCTGGGGATCAGCTTCGCGGCGATGATCCACGCCGGGGCGGCCTTCCCGCAACTGACCTACGCCAGCGACACCCATTACCCCTGGAACCCTGCCGACGTGATCAACGAAACCGACCGCTTCCGCTTCCGCGACGGCAAGATCGACCTCTGGGATGCGCCCGGCCTCGGCGTCAGCATTGACGAGGACAAGTTGGCCGCCGCCGCCGAAGCCTACGCCAATCGCGGCAGCCTCGCCCGCGACGATCTCTCCGCGATGCGTGAGCGCGACCCCGATTGGTTGCCGCTGATGCCGAAATGGTGAGCGGAAGTACGAAGTACGAACTACGAAGTACGAAGTGGTGGCCCGGAGACGATGCGGTGTATGCGCCCCTCGCGTCTTTACTTCGTACTTCGTAGTTCGTACTTCGTACTTCCCAATGGGGTAAGTAACGCATGGGCATCATCAACGGTGGTTTGCGCGAGGTGACGACGGCGGTCGCCGAGGGCTATGAGCGGCTGAGTCCGGGGCAACGGCGGGTGATCGATCGGCTGCTGGACGACACGCGGCTGGGCGCGATCATCTCGGCGGCGGAACTGGCGCGCGAAGCACAGGTCAGCGAGTCGACCGTGACGCGCGCCGCGCAGGCGCTCGGCTTCGCGGGCTACCCTGACCTCCAGGCGCGGTTGCGCGAACGGTTCCTCGATCCGTCCGGGGTGCCGGAGCGGGTCGCGATGGGGTTCGCCGATCTCGGCGATACGCCCGAGGCGGTGGCCCTGCGCGTGATGCTCGAAGACGCCGACAATATCCGCGCCACGGCGGAAGACCTGACCCCGGATACGTTGCGCGCGGTCGTCGATCGGATCGTGGCGGCGCGGCGGGTCTATGTCTTCGGCTCGCGCGGCTCCTACGGGCTGGCGACGATCCTGGCGCTCGGCTTCCGGCTGATCCTGCCCGATATTCGGATGCTCCATCAGACGGTCGGTGATCTCGCCGATCAACTGGTGCCGCTCTGCGCCGAGGATGCGGTGGTGGTGATCAGCTTCCGGCGCGTCGATCGGGTCACATTGGAAGTGCTGCGCCATGCCGTGCGGGTCGGCGCGAGCCGGATCGCCCTCACCGATGGCCTCGCCAACCCCGTGGCGCGGCTGGCCGATCTGGTGATGATCGCCCGTGTCGGCCCCCTGCGCCTCCAACCGCCCTACGCCCCCGGCGCGAGTCTGGCGAACGCCTTGCTCACCGCCGTCTCCCTCCGCACCCGCCTCGATGCCCAGCCCCGCCTCGAAGCCGCCGAACAGCTCTGGAACGACTTCGATCTGCACGCGGAGCGGTGAAGCGTATTCGCCAGGGAGCGCTTGTGAGATAAACAGTGCCTTGCTTGTTGTGATAAATGGAGATTGTGATATTGTCTGCTGTAATTCGGATCTCGATTTTTATACAGGAGCAGAAGATGTCGTCCGCGAGTAATCAGACAGGTTCATATGGTGAGCATGTTGCTGCTCAACTGCTGCTACGTCGCCATAACGGAAATTCATATTTTGACGCGAATTTCTTGGGAGACAAGTATCCCACTGTCGATTTGCTCGTTGAACTTGTCAATCTGCCCCCAGGAATAGGCTTCGTCCCATACTTTTTCGTTCAAGTGAAGGCAATAGATCAGCCCACTATTACTCCGGGGGGAAGACTCAGGATCAAGGTAAGTCCACATAATATGGTTAGACTGATCTCATATCCTGCGCCAACGTATATTGTTGGGATAAATGTCGCTCCAAACCCTGCTGAAGGTTTCATCTTTGCCGCTAGGCAAGGCGGCCCGGCAAGCGTGTCTAGTATCCCAACGGCTCATTCTCTCGCGGTGGAAGCCACACTTCAGGCACTTTACGATGAGGTACTTACATTTTGGCAAGCTAACCCAGTAAACTTTAGTCACTCCATATTTGTTTAGGGTGAGGAGGCGCTGATGATCACTGAGCAATCGTTCCAAATCTCTAAGCATGCTGAAGTCCTCGCTACGGTTTGTCTCACTCGCCGGAGTGATTTATCAGTCATCCCCGTGAGCCGTTATAATCGGGATGCTGGATATGATCTTTTGGTGCAACTGAACAACAAAAAATCAGATGTCAACATGAGTTTTGCGATCAAAGTAAAAGGAATGTTGGGAAGTAACCTCGAACAGTCCAATAACTTTGCTGTTCACTATGTAAGAGGCCAAATAGCGAATGGAGGGTTACCGGTTTGCGTATTTTTGTTCGACGTAGATAGTGAGCAAGGGTATTATCGATGGTTGTATGAACCGATCATGCATGACGATGGCCGACCCTATCTACGCTTAGATCGCCAAGTGGAAGACTCTGATAACCACAGTAAAAGACTTAAGATACGATGGGCGTTTCAGCAGCTTGATGACGGCGCGATAGAGCGAATAATTGACCAAGTGAAGAATTGGTATAGGGCCAAGCAAGAGCATTAAAGGGCTGACGCCCGTGCGAGGGGAAGAAGTGGTTTTCTTCTGTGTTAACTAACCCGAACACGGCTGACAATGAGCGTGGGGCGACGGTTAGGAACCGTCGCCCCGCGCTTTTGTTTGTCGCTCAGATGCTGCTCACTGCCCGAGCCGGAAGCGTGCGACGGGCGGATCGTGGTCGGAGACGCGGTAGGGGGTGGGCTGTCCGGCGAGGCCATCGGGGTAGTCGGCGTCGAGGTGGGCGTAGGCGAAGCTTCTGAGGGCCGCGCGGAGGTTGGGGGTGGCGAGGATATGGTCGAGGATCTGCGAGAGGCCGTTGTAGACGTAGGAATAGTGCGCGGCGGCGGGGTTGATCGTCGCGAGGTCGCGGAGTGGGGTGGTGTCGGTCAGGGCGCGGAGGGGCGGGGCATCGACGAAATCGTTGAGGTCGCCGACGACCACGATCGCCGCATTGGGGTCGGCGGCGAGGAGGTCGTTGACGATCCCGGCGACCAACTGCGCCTCCGCGACGCGGCGGCTGACGAATTCTTGCCCCGCCGGGTCGGTGCCGCTCTTCGACTTCCAGTGGTTGACGATCACGGTCAACGGTTGCTCGCCGCCGCCGCTCTCGTCGCGCACGGTCAGGCTGACGACCAACGGCGGGCGCGTGGCGACCAGGTAACCGTCGAGGACGCCGTCGCCTTTGGTGCTGCACCGCGCCTCGCCGCCACCGAAGCCGAGGTTGGCGGTCGTGCAGGCGTTGCGCTGGACCGTGTCGGTGACGGTCACGCGGTCGCGGCGATAGAGCAGGCCGACGTTGATCCCGCGCGGGTCGAGGCCGTCGAGCAGGACCACGCCGTAGCCGAACGGCGCGAGTTCGGGCGAGGTGGCGAGGGCGCTCAAGACCTGAAGGTTCTCGACCTCCTGCACCGCGACGATGGTCGGTGCGCCGAGGAGATCGCGGATCGCCTGCCCCGCCTTGGTCAGCTTCAGGGCATAGTCGGCGGCGGTGACGCGCTCCGCGCACGGTTTGCCGGTGATGTCGCGGTCGCAGGGGTCGGCCTTGCCCGGCGTGTCGATCGGGTCGAAAAAGTTCTCCAGGTTGAACGAGGCGACCGTGAACTCCCCCGCAGCGGCGGGCGCGACGCTCGGCACGGGGCGCGTCGCTGCCGTGATCACGAGTTTCTGTTCCGGTAACTGCTCGATCTTGAACTGGCCGAAGCTGTAATCGAGCGGGCCGACCAACCCATCGACTTGATCGCCGACCGCTACTTCGTAGCGCCCGCCGCCGCCATCTTCGTTGACGCCGATTCGCCAGCCCGCGCCCTTCGGATCGTTCTGGAAGAGGCGCGTCGCCCCGGTGTCGGCGCGGACCACGATGAACTCCCCGAAACTGTTCGTCGGCCCGACGGCGATGGCGCGCGGCACGCTGACGAGCATCCCCTCGTACCGTTCCAGGTAGGCACGGGCGTCGGCATCGAGCGGCGGCGGGCGCAACTCGATCGGCGGCGGCAGGGCGTTGCCGGAGGAGTTGACGATCACCGACGAGGCGGCGCGATCGATGTTGAGCTGCGTACGGTCGTTGGGTTCGGCGACCGCACCGACGACCATCACTTCGTCGCCGACTTTCACGTCGGGAGTCGGGCGTTCCCCCTGAAAGACGAAGATCCCGTTCGAGGCGTCGTTTTGCGACGCGGTCTGCTCTTGGACATAAAACCCCTGCGCCGTGGCCTCTTGGAAGTCGGCGGTGACGATCCCCTTGATCCGCACCGTCTGGCCGAGGAGCGGCGACCGCTGGCCGGTCCCCTGCACCTGCCCGATCGTCGCCTCGCGACTGGAGACGAACATCGTTGGCTGGATCGTGGCCGTCGGTGAGCCGACGCGCACCGGCGTACCGGGCGGGTCAAGCCCCAGGCGCGGCTCGGTCGGGGTGACGGTCGGGACGAGCGGTGCGATTGCGGTTGCGGTGGTGCGGGTCGATTCCGGGCGGGTCGGCGAGGAGGTCAGGCGAGTGGCGGTCGCGGCGCTCGTCGTCGGCGCGGCGCTCGGTCGCGCGGCGGTTGCCGAGGCGATGCTGGTGGCGGTCGTCGGTGCTGGTGGTGGCCCGCCGCCCCAGCAGCCCTGCGCGAACGCGACGATGATCGCGCACGCCAGCGCCAGCGACCAGTGGCGCTGGCGGTTCACTCTGTTCTTCGGTGGTGGCGTCCGCGTCTCGTCCGATCTTTGCATAAGGGGGAATGATAGCAGGAGCGAGGGAGGGTGGGGCGGTGTGGGGCGGGGGGGCACGAGGGACACGAATCTTGCGCTTTGCCGCTTATGCTGGACTCAATGGACAGAACTGTATATTGGTGTATTAATAATTGTAATATGTTAGCGACAGTGAAGATAGTCCAATTGGTGTTGTGATGAAGCTGACTCTCCGCAATCGTGTCAACGGTAGCTGTTTCGGAGCAATTCTCATTTGCCTATGTGGCATTACCGTACTCTGTATCATGACCATTCATGTTCTTCGTGTTCTCGAACTTCGGTTTGGATGAGGAATGGGAAGTCCCCGAGGGCTATCGGGGCTGGGTGGTGCTCACGGTCGCCAATCCTGCGTACCCGCCGCTGCCACGGCGCTGGCTCGCGACGATCATCCGGGTTGATCAAGCGGGGCGCGGCTGCACTTCCCGCCGTCCAGACCGGCGCTTCCGCAAAGTTACCTACTATTCCGTCGCCGCTGATGGGCGTCGGACAATACTCCCACACGATGACCGCACGTATGGCGGCGACCAAGCGTCGCACATTAGTGACGACTTATGATGGCAACAATCCGAAACAGATCGAGGTATTCATCGGCCCCTGGGCAGAAGCGGATCGCGCTTCGCCTCCCGAGCTACCTCGCTGATGCCCATTGTAGGTCTGGTTGCAACGATGATTTGGCATGTGAGGTTTGCCTGTGATTGGTGCGGGGCTGTGCGAGGCGCGGTTTCAACCGCCCGCCCCCAACACCCCACAGTTTGCGCCTGCGCCCCACCCGCGTTACCCTGCCTGGGTTGCTGGTCGCTGGGGCTGGCGGTTGAGGCGGGTGTCGGTGCGTGGTGGGTAACGCGGCCATCTGTCGCGTTATCTGCTGCCAAGTGCCTGTGATCATGACGTGATGAGGTGATGGATGGCGATCGATCTGGCGCGTGTGGACGCGTATCTGGAAGCCCATCTGGAGAAGTCGCTGGAGGAGCTGTCGCGGCTCTGTCGGCAGCCGAGCGTTGCGGCGCAAGGGCTGGGGATGACCGAGTGCGCCGAGTTGACCGCCGGGCTGCTCCGCGAACACGGCTTCGAGTCGGCGGTGATGCCGAGCGACGGCTTCCCGGTCGTCTACGGCGAGGCGGCGGGGGCCGACGAGCGGACCCTCCTCTTCTATAATCACTACGATGTGCAGCCCGCCGAGCCGCTGGAACTCTGGGATAGCCCGCCGTTCGAGCCGACCCTGCGCGACGGCAAACTCTATGCGCGCGGCGTCGGGGACGACAAGGGCCATATCGTCTCGCGGCTGGCGGCGGTCAAGGCGATCAAGGCGATTCATGGCGAGTTGCCGTGCCGGGTCAAGTTCATCATCGAGGGCGAGGAGGAGATCGGCTCCAACAATCTGCCCGCCTTCATCGACCAGCACCGCGACCTGCTGCACGCCGATGGCTGCATCTGGGAGTTCGGCGGCGTCGATTACGAGGGTCGCCCGTTCACCTACCTGGGGATGCGCGGCGATCTCTACGTCGAACTCTCCGTCAAGACCCTCACGCGCGACGCGCACTCCGGTCTCGGCGGCTCGCTCTTCCCGAATGCGGCCTGGCGGCTCGTCTGGGCGCTGGGGACGCTGAAGGGACTCGATGAGCGGATTCAGATCGCGGGCTGGTACGACGATGTCCTCGGGCCGTCCGATTTCGACCGCGAACTGATCGCGCGGTTGCCGGACGAGGAGGCGAAGCTGAAAGCGGGTTATGGCCTCGATGGCTTCCTCGGCGGCGTGACCGGCGCGGCGCTGCGGGAGCAGGAAGTCTTCGTGCCGACCTGCACGATCTCCGGCCTGACGAGCGGCTATCAGGGGCCGGGCTCGAAGACGGTCCTGCCGGCGGAGGCGAGGGCGAAGGTCGATTTCCGCCTCGTGCCGGAGCAGGACCCGGTCGATCTGTTGCCGAAGCTGCGCCGTCACCTGGACGAGCACGGCTTCCAGGATGTGCAGATCAAGCAGCTTGGCGGCGAGCACCCGGCCCGCACCACCTCCGATAGCCCGTTCGTCGATCTCGTCACCGCGACCGGCGCGGCGCTCTACGGCAAGCCCGCCGTGCTGGCCCCGATGAGCGGCGGCTCCGGCCCGATGTACCCGTTCGTCAAGTACCTCGGCGTGCCGATCGCCAACGCCGGGATCGGTCGCCCGGAGAGCAACGCACACGCCCCGAACGAGCATATCCACGTCGAGGAGTTCCTGCGCGGCGCGAAGCACATCGTGCGGATCCTGGCGGGGATGCAGGGGCTGTAACGGCTACAAGGCTGTCGCATGAAGATTAACAGGCTGATAGCGCCGCCCCGGTGAGGGGCGGCGTTGTCGTGTGTGGGGTAATGCCGAGGCCGTCTGTCGACCGCAGGCGTGGGATGCCGGTGGGCTGAAGCCCCGGCTGAAGGCGACTGCGGTCGCCACGAAGTCCCCCTACGGGGACTGGGTCTTTTCTCGGCGCAGTGGTTGTCGGGATACGTAATCGATTGCAATTCCCCAGCCCCTGTAGAGGGGCCGTGGTCCCCTGCGAAGTCAGGGGATGAGTGGCGAAGCCTCCAGCCGGGGCTTCAGCCCACCGGCATCCCACGTTAGTCACCCCCAGCATCCCCCCGATTGGCACCGTTTCTCGACATTCGCTACCATTCCCTATACTGTTGCCAGATTGTGATCACCGACCAGGGAGAAGATTTGACCACGTATCGGACGGTTTGGACGCTCTCTCTGCTGCTCTTCGTCGCCTCGCTGTTCGGCGTGGCCGGTGGGGGGCGGGCGACGAACGCGGCGGAGCGGGCGGATACGGGAGCAGTCGTCGCCGCCGAAGAGTTTCCAGTCGAGGGGGCGTTCGCCCAATTCTGGGCAGCGAATGGCGGCCTGACGCGGTTCGGGGTCGCGCTCAGCCCGGCGGTGAGCGACCCCGCGAGCGCCGGGTTGACCGTGCAGTATTTCGAGCGGGCGCGGTTCGAGTTGCACCCGGATGCGCCGCCCCCATACCTCGTCCAACTGACCCTCTTCGGCGCGGCGGCGCTCGGTGTCCGCCCGGAGCGCGCCGCCCCACCCGCCCCCTGTGCCGGTGACTGCACCCGCTACGCCGAGACGGGGCATACGCTGCGCGGGACGTTCCGGCGCTACTGGGCGGCGAGCGGTGGCCTGCCGGTCTTCGGCTTCCCGCTGACTGAGGAGGTCCGCGAGGTCAGCGCGATCGATGGGCGGGAGTACACCGTCCAGTGGTTCGAGCGGGCGCGGTTCGAGTCCCACCCGGAGTATGCCGGGACCGACTACGAAGTCTTGCTCGGCCACTTGGGGCGCGAGGCGCTGGCGGCACGCCCGGAGGTCGCGGCGTTCCCGGCGGTGACGGTGCCCGCTGGACCGGCTACCGGCACCCGCCCGAGGGTGATCGTCCTCGATCCCGGCCACGACCGGACGACCGGTGGCGCATTGGGGCTCGAGCATCGCGACACGCTGCGTACAGCGTTGGCGATCGCCGCGCGGCTGGAAGCGCGCGGCTACGTGGTGCGACTAACACGCCCGGATGCTGGCGTGATCCTTGCGAATGATCCGGCGTTGCTGCCGGAAAATCCGCGCGCCTACGACGCGGGCTACCTCGAAGGCTACGCCCACGCCTCCAAGATCCTGGCGCTCGAACCGGATTTGGCCGTCTCGATCCATTACAATGCCGTACCAAGCGGGCCGGGCGGGGGTTCGGTCACCTTCTACTGCGATTTCGGTGGATCGCAGAACGCCCGCCTGGGGCAACTGATGCAGGCGGAAATCGGGCTGGCGCTCCGCGAGCGCGGGTACACGCCACCGTACAGTCGCGTCGAAGAGGATGGGGCGATCGGCAAAACTTACGGGCACCTCGCAACGCTGGGGAACGTGAACAACCCGGCGGGGCGCGCACTAGGGAACCGGATGGTGGGGCTGCCGATCGTGCTGACCGAGGCGCTGTTTGAAACGAATCCGACCGAACGGGAGTTGATCGCTGATGACGCGATCATCGGGCGACTGGCCGATGGCTATGTTCGCGCGATCGATGCCTACTTTGCCGCGACCCCCCAACGGGGACGGTGAAGCGGTCGGGGAGGTACGAGGTACAAGGAATGCTGCGAGATCTATTGCGACACGGCCTGCTCCGCGCCATGACCCTGGTGGTGGTGGTGTCGTTGCTGGCCGCCTGTGGCGGTGCCGCCACGCCAACCGCGCGACCCGCCGAGGAACCGACCGCGTCGGAGATGCCGAGCGGTGAGCCTGCGGCGGCAAACCCCGAAGCCCCGACCGCGACGGCCCCATCTACGGAGCCTGCGGCAGCGGTGCCGCCGACCGCCCCGGTTGCCTCGGCAGCCCCCTCGAAGACCGCTGCCGCCTCTGCCGCGCCCGCCGCCCCCCCGACCGTCGCGCCGACGAAGCCCCCGGTAAGCACCAGTGCCCTGGCGACCCACCGGCTCGTCACCTACTACGGCCACCCGGCCGATGAGCGGATGGGGATCCTCGGCGAATACGACCCCGAAGTGATGGTGCAGAAGCTGAAGGCGCAGACCGCCGCGTACACCGCCGCCGATCCGTCGCGACCCGGCCTCTGCGCGATCGAGCTGATCGCGTCGGTCGCGCAGGGTTCACCCGGCGCGGATGGGCTGTACATCGCCCGCACCCCGACGAAAAATATCGAGAAGTTCTCGCAACTGGCCGAGAAGCATGGCTGCCTGCTGTTGCTCGACATCCAGATGGGGTATGACACAATCCAGAACGATGTGACGCCGCTGCTGCCGTTCTTGCAGAAACCCCACGTCCACCTCGCGATCGACCCCGAGTTCCACGTCAAGCGCGGGCAGATCCCCGGCGAGAGCTTCGGGAGTGTCACCGCCGCCGAGGTGACCTGGGCGATGCAGACCCTGGGCGATATCGTGCGCGCGAACAACTTGCCGGATAAGATCATCGTGCTGCACCAGTTCCGCGAAGATATGCTGCCCGATAAGGGGAATATCAAGCCGCTGCCGAACGTCGATCTCGTCCTGATGATGGATGGTTGGGGTCTGCCCGGGGCGAAGATCGCCAACTACAACGCTTTTGTACGCGATGAGCCGATCCAGTATGGCGGGATCAAACTGTTCTACCGCCAGGATGATCCACTGATGACGCCGCAAGAGATCGTGAAACTTGACCCGCTGCCGCTGGTGATCATCTATCAGTAGTCGCCACCGCTGCGCTTGCTGCACGGCGGGTAGACCGTCGAGGATATGATCAGGGCGGGCGATCATCACGATTGCCCGCCCTTTTTGCCCGTTTGTTTGGTGGCCGTATACCGGCGAGTTACCGGGCGGAGTCCGATGCCGGGGGTGTCGCCTGTGTCTCGTCGTGTGTGGAGTCGGTGGTGGCGTGCGACTCCGCCTCGTGGTCGCGGTGATTCTTGATCGCGCGAACAAGCAGGACGAGCAGGACGATGACGACCAAGCCGAGGGTGAGGGCCTGGCTGGCCCCGCCGAGAATCTCCGCGATCACGTCCCAACTGGCCGCAAAAGCATAGCCGAGCCCGAGGTAGACCGCCGCCCAGACGCTGACCCCCGCTAGATTGGCGACCAGGAAGGCGCGGCGTGAGTACCCGGCGGTCCCCGCGATGATGTTGATGATCGCGCTGAGCGGCGAGAAGGGGAAACGCGAGAGGACGACCGCGTATTTGCCGTAGCGGATGAAGAAATCATCCGCCCGCTCGATCATCCCGGCATTGATGTGGAGCCGCTGGCCCCAGCGGGTCAGCGCCGCCGTGCCGCCGCGCTCGCCGATCCAGTAGCCGATGGCGTTGCCCGCGATCGTCGCACCGGTCGCGCCGATCAGCAGCGGCAGGAGGGCCAGCGGCCCGCCGGTTGTGAACGCCCCCGCCGCGACCAGCAGCAGGGAACCCGGCAGTGGGATCCCGACCGCGCAGGCGAGCAAGACCGGCACCAGCGCCACCACGCCATATTTCAGGAGGAAGCTGAGGAGTTGGTCGGTCATGGATTCCCCCCCGGCGGCTTCGGCAGGGGGGGCGGTTGTTGAGGGATCGGTGCGTTCGGTGTGGCATGCCGGGCAACGAGCAGCGCATTGATCGTCGCGATGTCGGCATCGACATTGCGCCCGTTATGCTCCGCGAGCGCGCCGAGCGGGGCGCGGCGGGTCCGTTCGGTCGCGGTCATATTCAGGGCGGCGTAGAGGTCACTCTCGGGGATACCATAGGCGCGGGCGATGTAGGGGATCGTCATCCAGGGCCGCACGCCGACGGCGGCACCGTTGCGGACCTGGGCGTCATTGCGCGCTTCCTTGATCCCACGCACAACCCGTGCGGTGATGAAGAAGAAGAGGAACAGGCTGACGAGCAGCAGGAGGATCAGCGGCGCGATCCGCCTGGCACGGCGCGCGATGCGCCCCCATCGCCTGGGCGCTGCAACCGATCCGCCGCTCACCGCTCCCCCCTCCCCTCGCGCCACCGTCACAGGAATCAACTGCGAGTCAGTATACTCGGCAGCGCCGGAAAGGTGATGAAGATGGCTGAAGATTTGCCGCCTCTTGTGACGCTCACCGTCGCGCGTGCGGCCCATGCCGCCGCCTTTGCCGCCTTTCACGCCGCTGCGGTCGTGTTGCCGCCACGGTGGCGTGAGGAGGCCGGTGCCTGTGGCGACTGGACCGCGCGGGAGGTCGTCTGTCATGCGACCGGCTGGGAGGCGGAGGCGCTGGGGCGGCTGCGGGCGATCCGCGCCGATCTCGCCACGCCCGTGCGGACCTATGACGACGAGCGGTTCAATGCGGCGCAGGTTGCCGCCCGCCGCGAACTCGAGTGGGTGGCGGCGCTGGCGGAGTTGACGGTGGCCCATGCCGCGCTCGCTGCCTTTCTCGCCACGATCGGGCCGGAGGAGGCGCGCGACGGGCGTTTCGTCGAGTGGGCGCAGGGGCGAGCCGACGATTTCGCCGACCATACGGCGCAACTGTTGGCGTGGTGCGGGCTGCGGTAACTCAGACGCTGACGGGAATCGCCGCCAGTTCGGCCAGGGCGATGCGCGTGTATGGAACCTGATCGGGCGGGCCATCGCTGATCCAGAGGGTTTGCGCATGCAGATCGATGATCACGGAGACGACGGTGGCGTAGCGTTCTTCGGGCGGCTGCGTCGGGTCGGGATGGCGGCAGATCGCATCCGGTGCGCCCGTGATGTCGCGTAACGCCGCTGCCAGTGTGTCGAATGTGATCGTCTGGTCCCCGTCGAGGAGTTCCTGGATCCGCGCGAGGCGATCCTGTGAGTCGGGGCCGCGCTCGATTTCCGGCTCCACGACGCCCAGGGCGCGCGGGTCGAGGAAATGGTTGGTGTGGCAGAGGCTGCCCGCCGAGGCATCCCAGCGCCGGGTGCGGTCGGGCGCGGCCTCGATGTCGGCGATCCGGTCGGGCGTCTGCGCGAGGAGGAAGTTGGCGGCGCAGGCGCGCGGCGCGGCGGTGATGATGTCCGCCGCCGTGTCGAGGTCGCGGGCTTGCAGGATGGCGCGGCAGCGCGCGTGGAACGGCAGACTCAGGCGGGACCAATCGTCATCGGTCGTCGTCATCCCGTTGATCACGAGGCCGAGCCCGGCGCTGTTCAGCCCGATCTTCGCCCCGAAAATCCCCGCCTCGGTGAAGGCCAGCGTCGCGAAGCCGTCCGGCCCGACGGTATGGATCAGCGCGCCGCGCACCTCGGGGATCCAGTCCCAGTTCTCGCCGATAAGCAGATGCCCGTTTGCCGAGACGGTGGGACTGATCGCGAAGGCGGTGCAGCCATCGGGGTTGCGGACGGCGGTCGCGTTCTGCCCGAACTGGTAATAGAGGATTTCGTAGCGGACGTTGAGGGCCGCGATCCGGTCGAAGTCGCGGCCCGCGCCAGCGGCGATCCCGCGCATCCCGGCGTGGTAATCGGGGGCGCTCGCGGCGATGGCGGCGGCGTAGCGCCGTGCGCGGGCGAGCACTTCGTCCGGCGCGAGCTTGGCTTCGCGCTCGAAGCGGGCGAAGTAGATGTCGAGGTTCTGGGCGATCTCCGCCCGCAACGCGCGACCGTGCGCGACCCCCTGCTCGTACGGCGAGCCTGCCAGGTGCAGGAGCGGCAGCGTCATCAACCTTCCCCCTCGGTGTGCGGCGCGACCGCCGCGCCGTCATCGTCGCGCAACGTCTTGACGAAATCGATCCAGGCGGGCTGTTTGACGAAGCCCAGCGCATCGTTGATCGCGATCATGCCGTGATTGTTCGTCTCGTTCCGGGTCTTGATCGTCGGGCGACCCTGCGCCCTGGCGTAGGCGATCCCCCGGAGCTTCAGCGCCAGCGCGATCCCACGCCGCCGATAATCGCGACGTACGCCGGTGAGGCCGTTATAGAGGTCGTTGCTCCCCTGACTATGCCAGAGTTGGCCGAGTCCGGCGTAGCTGCCGGTCGCCGCGTCGATCGCCACGTAGAGGGCGTCCGGCAGAAGATCGGGGTCGGCCAGGATCCCTTCGACGAAGAACTCGTAGCTGAGCGGGGTTTGGGGCTCGGGCGAGGGGACATCCCGAGAGAGGTCGCGGTCGAGTTCGTAGAGCTTGCGGTCGCGCTCGGGGTCGCCCGCCAGTTCGGCGTAGGTGTGGATGACGATCCCGCTCGCCGCCGTGCGGGCTGCTGCTTCGGCGAACGGCGCGGGGTCGAAGTCGGCGACGGCGAGGCGCGACTCCCAGGAGCGCATCGCTTCGGTGTAGCCACGCCGCGCCAGGAAGCGGAGGCCGTGCGCCCAGTCGGCGCGCGACTGCCCCCGTACGGAGAGCGGCGCGAACGGGTCCAGGGCGCGTAGGGTGTGGTCATAGAGGGCCGTGCCGATCCCCCGTCTCTGCCACGCCGGGAGGACGGTGACGCCGAGGCCGAATTTGCGCGGGTGGTACATCCCCGCCGACTGGTTGTATTCGCCCATCCCGACCGGCTCGTCGTCGCGCTCCGCGATGAAGCGCCCCACGCGGCATTTCGGATCGCGGTGGTCGTCGCTGAAGCGGATGGTATCGGCGGTGGTCGCGTATTCGCTGAAGACCGCATTCTGCAGCCGCGCCAGGGTCGGGTAGTCGGCGGTGGTCGCGGGGCGGATCGTCACGCGGGTCTGTGTCTGGGTGCTCATGGTGGCCTTCCTGTCTGGATGTCTTGATCGCGCCACTACGATGCAGTTGGCGCGATGTTGCTCTCACTGTAGTGGAGCATGGCGGTTGTTGTCATCGGTGGGGGGGACAGCGGGCGACTGGCCTTATGGGCAGGCGAGGGGGTGAGGGCCGTTCTCCTCACGCCTGCCCGCCTGCCCTATGGTATAGTCGAGCGGAGGTCTTGTGGCACGTCGCGGGTGTTGGTGTGGGAGAGGGGGGCGGATGGCTGGCGAAATACGGGCGTTGCCGCGCGCTGCGTCGGTCGTGCTGCTGCGGGAGGCGGACGGCGACGAGCCGTTCGAGGTCTATATGCTGCGGCGACTCGATAGCGCCCGCTTCGCCCCCGGTGCCCACAGCTTCCCCGGTGGCGTCCTCGATGCGCCGGATTACGACGTGGCGAGCGCCGCGATCCACGCGCTGCCGGGTGGCCTGACGGTGACGGCGCTGCACGAGCGGGTGCTGGCGTTGCCGGGGTTTGACGCGCCGGACCCGACGACGACCGGCGCACTGCTCGTCTGTGCCGTGCGCGAACTCTTCGAGGAGGCCGGCGTCCTGCTCGTCCGCGAGGAAGAGGGCGGGCTACTGCCGCTCGACAACGAGGCGCGCTGGGCCGAGGCGCGGGAGGATCTGCTGGCCGGGTCGCTGCCGTTCGGGCGACTCCTGAGCGAGGATAACCTGACGATCGCGCCGGACGACCTGATCTATTTCTCACACTGGATCACCCCCGAAGCGTCGCGGATCCGCTTCGATACCCACTTTTTCCTTGGACTGCTGCCGCCCGGACAGCTAGCGACTCACTGGGCGGGGGAGATGGCGGCGGGCGAATGGCTGACGCCGCGCGAAGGGCTGGCGCGGCACGCGCGCGGCGCGTGGCCGATGCTGCCGGTGCAGACGAAACATCTGGAGCGTTTCGCCGCGTTCGACTCGCTCGATGCGCTGTTCGCCTATGCGCGCACGAAGGCCGTGCCACCCGTTTTGCCGACCCTTGACCCGAATGGCCGCGAGGCCACGCTGCCCGAGGAGATCGCCGCATGTTGGTGAGAGATTTACCGTTCGTCGGTCGCCTGACCGCCCCGAATCCGTCGATCATGACCGGCAAGGGGACGAATACCTACATCTTCGGCACCGGGGATCTGGCGATCATCGATCCCGGCCCGGACGACAACGACCACATCGCGGCGATCGAGGCGGGGATCGAGGAGATGGGCGGCACGCCCGCCGTGATCCTGGTGACGCACTCGCATCTCGATCATCTGCCGGGGGCGTTCTCGCTCCAGCGACGGATCGGCGTGCCGATCGCGGCGTTCGCGCCGATCCTCGGCGTGGACATCGCGCTGCGGCACGACCAGCGGATGACGATCGGCGGGCACCCGCTGCGCGCGTTGCACACCCCCGGTCACGCCGCCGATCATCTGGCCTTCCTGCTCGAAGACGATCACGTCCTCTTCTCCGGCGATCTGATCGTCGGCCAGGGGACGGTGGTGATCGGGCGCGACGGCGAGTTGGACGAGTACCTGCGCTCGCTCGAATCGCTGCTGCCGCTCGACTTGCGGATGATCCTGCCCGGTCATGGCCCGGCGATCAACGACCCGCGCGCCCGGATCGAGGGCTATATTGCCCACCGCCACGAGCGCGAGCGCGAGATCCTCGATGCGATCGCGGCGGAAGTCTCGACGATCAACGACATCGTCGAGGAGATCTACGCCGACGTCGATCCGCGCTTGCATCCGGTCGCTGCGCAGTCGGTCGATGCCCACCTCCGCAAACTCGTCCGCGATGGGCGCGTCACGACCTACCTGGAAGATGGCGTGACGCATTACGAGATCGCTGAATAATTCCTGTTGGGGGAGAGCTATGGCGCGCATTACGGCGAAGCAGGAAGCTGATGCGTTGATCGCCCGGTATATCGAGCCGTATCCTGGCGATGCACGGATCGAGGAATACCGTCTCCGTGAAGAGGAGCACGGGTACCCGGTCTGGTCGATCATTGGGAGCCTCGCGCCGAACGGCGAGAACGCGGCGCAAGTCACCCAGGACACGATATCTCGCCCGAGGCCCTGGCGGCGGCGCGGGCCTTCTACGCGCCACAAGAAGGCACTGGATAATCGCCTCGCCGCGAATCGTGCGGCCTGATGGCTGCATTCTATCTTGATGAGGATATGCCAATAGGAGTGGCGATTTTTCTCACAAGTGCGGGACATTCGATGCGGACAACATTCGCCGAGCGACGATTAGGGCGCTAGGATGCCGACCGGTTACTGTATGCAACAGAGCGTAACTGGACGCTGGTAACCCACAACCGGCGCGACTACCGTGCCTTACACGAAGGCTGGGTTGTCTGGTCCGCGCTGTGGCAAGAACCACGACCTCACGGCGGTATCCTGACTTTGGACAAAGGTATCGGTTTAGCGGCGCGACTATGCTGAAGCCATCACGCTCCTCGTCTCTAATCCCGAAGTGATGTTGGTGAATCGTACGTATGAGTGGTTTGCGCGTTCGGGCGGGCAGTGGATGCTGTGGCGTGGATGATCGTCCGGCGAAACCTGGGCGTTTTTACTCATGCGGATGGGAATCGGTGGCTGCGTAGGTGCTGTGCGAGCGCTCGCTGACGGGGCAGGAGAGGGCAATTGAAGGACAAGGCGTTGCCTGCGCTCTTCGATGACCCGGCCCACCCGCTGGCCGCACCGCTCGTCGCCTGGGAGGCGGCGTCGCCGCGCTTCGCCGTGTTTGTGGCGGCGCATCGGGACAAGATTCGCAAGAAGGCGCGTGGGGCGCGTGAGCCTGAGGCGCTGGGTGATCTGTTGCTCGAACTGGCGGTCGCCCGCGATCTCCACCGCAAGCGGTATGGCACGCTCGGCTACGAGCGGCATCTGCCCGACCGCACGCGCGTGCCGGAC
>JAABUN010003700.1_pt1 | contig 22869 bp, 21 predicted proteins | sample 5559311 | NCBI WGS metagenome assembly JAABUN01 (sample SAMN10711877, study PRJNA513370) | rock metagenome | isolation source: Antarctica rocks | place: Antarctica: Victoria Land, Siegfried Peak sud
CACCCGCCACGTCGGAGCCGCCAACCGCCACGTCGGAGCCGCCAACCGCCACGTCGGAGCCGCCAACCGCCACGTCGGAGCCGACGGCGACCACTGAGCCGACCGTGGAGCCGACGGCGACCACTGAGCCGACCGTGGAGCCGACGGCCACCACTGAGCCGACCGTGGAGCCGACGGCGACCACTGAGCCCTCACCGACGGCAACCAGCGCTCCGACGGCGACACCGCCACCGACGGCAACCAGCGCTCCGACGCCGACGCCCGGCCCGGATGTCGACCCGCAGCCGGCCACCGTTGAAGATGAGGGCGTTCCGTCTCAGGTCTTCGTCGTGGGCTCGATCCGGTACACGGTCGAATCCGTGCGGGTCGGTCCGACGATCCGCGAGATCAACCAGCCGCGGTCACCGTTCGGGGGCGACTGGCTGGCCGCCGTCATCACCGCCGAGAACTGGGGTGTGGGGGACGCGGTGATCGACATGACCCAGTTCACCGCATCGATCGCAAGCCCCCGTGAGACCCGGCGTCTCGATACCTACAGCGAGACCGTCGCGATTCAGCTCGGTCTCCCGGAGGTCGTCGGCGCCGCCGATCAGGTCTCGATCGCGCCGGGCAACCAGATCCGGCTGGGGCTGCTGTTCCTGACGGCGCCGGGGGCGTCGGGCTTCGTGCTGAACGCCGGCACTGCCACGATCGATCTCACCGCCGCGCTCAACTCCTCGATCCCGATGAACCAGCTTGGGGAGGTGCCGGTCGCCCCGGAGCTGCTGGAGGCGACGGTCGTCGGGGTGATCGACGCCGTGACGATCGAAGTCGATGTCGATGGGGAGACGGTGCCGGTCCGCTACACCGGCGTGATCGCTCCAGATACCGAGAACTGCTTCTCGGACTCCTCGACCCTCGCCAACCGGGAGCTCGTCATGGGGCAGACCGTCTGGCTGGAACGCCAGAACGCCAACGTGAACGCAGATGGCTCCTGGCTGCGGGACGTCTGGATCGAGGGCGACTCTGGTTCGCTGGAACTCGTCTCCAGCGTCCTGGTGACGAACGGCGCGATCGACGCGGACGTAGAGCGACCCAATAGTCGCTACGCCGCCTACCTCGAGACGCTGGCCCTCACCGCCCAGGCCAACGGGACGGGTATCTGGGCTGGCTGCGGGGGCTAGCTCGCCGCGAGCAACTCCCCAGTCGACGGAAACGGAACGGAAGAACGGGGCGGGGATGCACATCCCTGCCCCGTTCCCGCGTTGAGGCGTCTCTATCCAGACAGACCAGGGATGCCTACAATCAGCACACTGCCCACCCGACCCACGATGGTCGGGCGCGACGCCGCGCCCGACCGCAGCAAGGAGATCTCCACCATGCGTATCGAGATGATCATCCCGCCCGCCTTCTCGTCCGGCCGCCCCGCCGACCAGCGCACCAGCGGTCTCGGGACGACCGGCGACGCTTATCTCGCCGACGGCCTGTCCGATCGGCTCGGTGCCCACGCCGACGTCACGGTCCGGGATCTTCAGGCAACGGTTGACGACGCGCCGGCGGACCCGATCCCGCGGCTGGAAGCGATCAACGCCGTGATCGCCCAGTCGGTCTCCGGCGCGATCACCGCTGGCTCCGCCCCGCTCCTGACCGGCGGGTCATGTGTCTCGTTGCCGGGGATGCTCGGTGGGATGCAGCGGGGCTACGGCCCAGCGGCCCGGATCGGGCTGATCTGGTTCGACGCCCACGGTGACTTCAACACGCCGAAGACGACCCTGACCGGGATGCTCGGTGGGATGCCCGTCGCGGTCAGCGCGGGGCTCTGCTACCCAACCTGGCGGGTCGCCGCCGGGCTCGATCTGCCAATCCCGACCGACCGGATCATCATGGTCGATGTCCGGAACCTCGACCCGGCCGAGCGGACACTGATCGAAGCAACTGACATCCAGGTCGTCGAGGTCCCCGACCTGTCCGCCGCCTCATCGCCCTTCGCGGATGCCGTCGCCGCGATGGCCGGCTCGGTCGACCATATCTACCTTCACATCGACGCCGACGTGCTCGACGCCCACTACCAGCCCAACCACCCGACGGTCGAACCCGATGGCCCCAGCCTCGAGGACGTCAACGCGGCGATGGACCTCGTCCTCGCAACCGGAAAGGTTCGGGCGTTCGGGGTTGTTTCCGTCAATGCGGAAGGTCCAGAAGGTCCGGTCTCGATGGCGAGCGGGATGGCGATGATCGAGTCGGCGATCGCGACCTGGACCCAGGTCGAGCCGGTCGGGGTGCGGTAGTCCGAGGAGCCGCTCTGGCTTGAGCGGGTTGCCGTGGAAGTGCCCGGGTGACGGAGCAGACCTCTCCCCCGCCGGGGTGATCCTGCTCGCACACCCGCTGAAGCGGCTTCGGCTGCGCAGGTGTCCGGAGAGGCGAGCAGCGCTACCTGGCCAGCGCATGCATCCCACTTGAAACCCGCTGTAGGAGCGAGTGGCGTCGCGTCCTCGGACGGGGTCTCGGGGTCGGGGTCGGCGCGGGGGTCCCGGCGTGACGATGACGCTGTCAAACACTGGACGCCCTATAATCGGCACCGTTGATTCGATGGTGGGCTGTCGCGTGGGAGGACGACCGTGGCGGACGACTTGCGGACCCTGCTCAATTATATCGTGGCGCATTATGTCGTGCCCGATGAGCAGCGCGCGATCGAACTTGACGCGGCACCGAGCGACGGTGGCGCGATGATCGAGGACGACAAGCGGGAAGCCGAGCGCCGTGAGGCGGAGCGGGCCGACGAGTTCGCCACACCCTTCGCGGACGGGCTCGTGATCGCGCACCACCGCGCGACGCTGGGCGGCAAGACGCTCCCGCTGGACGACCGCAAGCCGCATGAGGATGCAATGGCGACGGCCCTGATCCGCTTCCTCGTCAGCAACCACCTGGCGACATCGCGGACGGAGGAGACGGACCCGCAGCGCTACACATACCATGTCGCGGTCCGCTGGGATCGGCTCGAAACCGTTTCCAGCGGGGCCGGGATCGATCTGGCCCGCGCCCTCGCCCGGCACCACCCCACTCCCCAATAGCGATCGAGTCACCCGCGAGCCCCAACGCGGGCATCTCTCCGGATCAGAGGCTGCCGTGACACGACCATCCGATACGACTCCACCCGCGAACGACAGTCCGGACGGCGGTCGCCCCGCTCCGACACTGCGGCCGCGGGTCCGCTCCCGGCGACGCGACATCTCCCGGCTTCGCTCGACGACGCGCCAGCCAGGCCAGCCACCAGTGGACTTGAGCCGGGATGGTCCGGACAGGGCGACACTAGTGTTGTCAGCATCCGAAGGGCGTCAGCCGTCGAGGCGACCTCGCCCAGCCGAACCGGAGCCGATCGACGACGGCCCGGTCGTCCTCGACCCCACGGAGCATCTGGCACCGGCTTTCGCCGATCACGCGGACCTCCACTTCGATGACCTCGAGCCGCTCCGGCTGGCCCTTACCCATCGCTCGATCCTGCATGACTGGGCGGCGGCGGGGCTGGGCGCGATCCACCTTGGCCGCCCGCTGCAATCCAACGAGCGGCTGGAGTTCCTCGGCGATGCCATGCTCGGCGCGATCGTCGCCGAGGAGCTGTACCTCCGCTTTCCCGACGCCGACGAGGGCAACCTGACGTCGGACCGCGTCGCGCTCGTTCGCTCGGAGACGCTCGTCCGCTGGGCCCGGTCGCTCGATCTCGGGTCCTATCTGATCCTCGGCAACGGGGAGCGGATCACGGAAAGTCCCCGTGATCGCATCCTGGCCGGCGCCTTCGAGTCGCTCGTCGGCGCGATCACGATCGATCAGGGGCTGGAATCGGCCCGGGCGTTCGTGGGGCGTTTCCTCGATGAGGACGCCGACACCGTCGATGGGCAGCGCCGGACCGAGAGCAACCCCAAGGGGCATCTCCAGGAGTTGCTGCAGGACCGCTACGGGACCCAGCCGACCTATGAGACGGTCGGCGAGGCGGGTCCGGACCATGACAAGGTCTTCACTGTCGAGGTGCATCTCAAGGGCGAGCGATTCGGGATCGGCAGCGGCATCAGCAAGCGGGCCGCCCAGCAGGACGCCGCCCGGGACGGGTTGCTGACGCTCGAAGCCCGGTTCGCGGACCGCATCCTGGGGTCGAGCCCGCCATCAGACGATCCGCCAGCGGATTAACGCCGATGCCGTCCGGATGCACCGATCGCCCCGTTCCGGCCACGTCCGTGCATCCGGACCGAACGCCAACACCCAATATTCGGTAGGCTATGTCCGCGCAGGCAGTCGTGCGGTGGCGCAGGGCGGATGGCACCGGGCAACCTTGAGTCATCGTCGTGATCCCATCAACCCGGCCGGGGCAATCCATGCCCGATGACACCGGCGAATGACTCTGACGGAGGGTAGGCGGTGAGTAAGCTCTACGATCAGCTGGTCGTGTTCGGCGGCAATACCAACCCGGCCCTGGTCGATGCCATCTGCGCCCACATCGGGATTCCCCGAGGGCGCGCCGAAGTCTTCAAGTTCAGCAACGACAACACCTTCGTCCGGATCGGCGAGAGCGTCCGCGGCAATGACGCGTTCGTCGTTCAGACGCTCGCCGAGCCAGTCAACGACTCCGTGATGGAGTTGCTGATCATGATCGATACCCTCCGGTCGTCATCGGCTGGCCGGATCACCGCGGTCATCCCCTACTACGGCTATGGCCGGAGTGACAAGAAGGACCAGCCCCGCGTCCCGGTGACGGCCCGGTTGGTGGCCAAGCTGATCGAGACGGCGGGCGCGGACCGTGTCCTGACACTCGACCTCCACGCCGGCCAGATCCAGGCGTTCTTCGACATCCCGGTCGACGAGATGACGGCGCTCTACCTGCTGGCGCATTACTTCGTCGAGAAACGGCTGGTCGACCCGGTTATCGTCTCCCCGGACCTCGGCAGCACCAAGCGCGGCCGGACCTTCGCCGAGGTCCTGAACGCGCCGCTCGCGATCATCGAGAAGCGACGGGTCGGAAACAGTGGCGGGTCGGAAATCCTCAATCTGATCGGCTCCGTGGCTGGCCACCCGGTGATCATCGTCGACGACGAGATCGATACGGCGGGCTCGATTACTCAGGCCGCCGATGTCTGCCTGCGAAACGGGGCGTCGGAGGTCTACGCCACCGCGATCCATCCGGTCTTCTCCGGCCCGGCGATCGCCCGGTTGCGGGCCAGCCCCCTGCGCGAGATCGTCGTGACGAACAGTATCGCGTTGCCCGAGGCCAAGCAGCTCGACAAGATCACGACGCTCTCGATCGCGCCCCTGCTCGGCGAGGTCATCCAGCGGATCCACACCGGCACCAGCGTCTCGGCCGCCTACCGTGCCGCCGAAGCGCTCCAGACCCGTCTGCTGTTCGGCTCCGTCTCGGGTCTCTGACCGGAGCGACATCCTGCGATCCCGAGCCAATGACGGGCTGATTCTGCCCGAACGACACAGGGACCGTTATGAGTGATCACGACCGTCCTATGATCGTCATCATCACCGGACGCGCCAACCCAACGCTGAGCCCATCCGACCACCTCTACCATGACGCCCTTGAGCGACTCGGGACCAACGTGCGCGTCGAGCAGTGGAACGACGATCACCGCGCTACGGGGGCAGACCTGGCCCGGGCCGACGCGGTGGTGCTGCGCTCCCCCTGGGACTACCATGGCGACCTCGATCGGTTCCTGGACTGGCTAGATGAGGTCGAGGCCGCCGGGGTGCGGCTGCACAACCCGGTCTCGCTCGTGCGCTGGAACGTCGACGAGCGATACCTGCGCGAGGTCGACCAGGCCGGCATCCGCATCCCGGAGACGGTCTTCCTCGATGCCCAGACCGACCTCGTCGATGTGGAGGAGCCACTCACCGCGCTTCACCTGTCGGACGAGGATCAAGCCGTCCTGAAGCCGGCCTGGGGCGGCAGCGGCACGGGCGTGGAACTGCTAACCCGGGCGACCGCCAGGGATGTCGCAGGTCGATTCCGGGCCGCCCTACCCGACCGGCCACTGCTGATCCAGCGATTCCTGTCCGGAATCGCGAGCAGCGGTGAGACGAGCATGGTGTTCATCGAAGGCGTCTTCTCGCATGCCATCCTGAAGCGTCCGGCGCCTGACGAGTTCCGGACCAACTTGCTGTTCGCCCCGCCTCCGCCTGAGGCGATCACGCCTCCGGACGAACCCTTGGCAATCGGTCGCCGGATCCTTGAGATGTTGCCCGGCGACGCTCCGCCACTCTACGCCCGGATCGATGGTGTTCGGATGACGAGGGCCGGTTCCTGAGTATGGAAGTCGGAGTCATCGAACCGGGACTGGGGCTTGACTGGAGTTCAGGTGCTGCCAATCGGCGGGCGGAGGCGACGCTGCGTCGGGCGGTATGATCGGACGATCCTGTCGCCGACCTGGTCGCGTATCCACGGCCGTTGAGCCTTTTGGAGGAGGACATGCTCGATGCGCCGATCCCGACGTCGACTTTGGCTCCGGCCAACCGCTACCTCGCTGCGGGCCCGCTGCGAGCCAACCGCCGCGACGGGATCGCTGGGCACCGGTCCTCTCGTGGGGTCGATCTCGACGGCGTTTGAACTCCCCGTCGACAACCCCGAGGACGGTGTGGTTGATGCGGTCGACGCCATGGTCGTGGGTAACCTGAGTGGTCGGAAGCACTCTGGCGGAACTCGAGAAGCCGAGCAACGGTCAACATGGTCCTGGCAACTCCGGTCCAGTTGCTGAAGGTCGCTCCAAAGGCTGCTCCGATCCGCCAGGGCTCACCGATTCACCGTTGCTCCCGCTTCTGGACCTTGTATGACACAGGGAGGAGCCTGCCAGGAATCCGACCTTGGGCAGGCAAAAGCCCTGGGCGGTAATCCCCCTGCTTTGAATATCCCGAATCGATTCCCTGGAAGCGGCACGTCAGATGGGAACATTTGTTCTTTTTTGTCCAGTTGGTGGCGACGGCGCCACCACTCAGGCTTGACGAACCGACGTCAATTAAGTAGTGTACGTACACATGGGCTGGCCTGTAGGTTGGCATCGACGTGGCCGCCACGGACGTGCACTTCACAGAGGACGGGGCGGGACATGGTGCTCTCGGATCGCGATATTCTCAAGGCGCTGGAATCTGGCCGGATCAAGATCGACCCGGTCCCCGACCTCGCAACGCAACTGGGCTCCGTTTCGATCGACTTTCGACTTGGGACGACCTTCATGGTCTTCGAGCACAGTCGCTACAGCTTCATCGACCCGCGACAGCCCCAGTCGATCGGCGACGCGATGCGGACGATCGAAGTTGCCGAGGACGAGCCGTTCATGATGCAGCCCGGCGACTTCGCGCTGGCCTCGACGATCGAGTCGCTCGAACTTGATGACGCGATCCTTGGCCGGCTGGAAGGGCGATCGAGCATCGCGCGGCTTGGCATCACGGTGCACTCGACGGCGGCGGTCTTCGAGCCTGGCTGGCGCGGGACCGCGACGATGGAATTGAGCAATCTCGGCCGAATGGCGGTCGCCCTCTATCCGGGGATGCGGATTTGCTCGTTCTCGTTCGAGGAGGTCTCGTCGCCGGTGATGGTGCCGTACTACGCCAAGCGCAATGCGAAGTACGCCGGACAGAGCACCCCTCGCGCAAGCCTGCTGGCCGACGAGGGCCGTCGCGACGGGCAGCCGACCGCGACGGGACCTCACGGTGACGACGACCTCGTCCTCGATCCGAGGAACAGCACGACACGGTAGTCCGTGCCCAGGGACCAGGAGATTGACAGGAGAGGGCGACGCAGGGTTGGATCCCCGCGTCGCCCTCTTTCGCTCAGAACTCGATCTGCGGCGAAGGCATGAAACTGACCGGCATCGTACTTGGTGGTTTCACGTGAAACATCGACCCAAGGTGAGCCGTCACGTAGGGCCAGGGAACGTCCGGCTTACTGGCACCCCGCTCTGCCGAATACCATAATGAGTCTGTCCAGCGACATGGCGCACCGGTGGCGACAGCTCTGCTACCGAACTGAGGAGACGCAGAACCCATGACCACGACGATTGACCTTCGAGAGAGGTTGCTGCCGATGCTACGGTACGTCGCCCGAGAATATGACGTGCGGACGCCGGATGGTTACCCAGAAGTGATCGATGAGCCGGCTCAGGGCATCGTCGGGCTGGCGCTTGACCCAAGCTTCACGCTGTTCTTCACCCGCGACGTTGAAGGCCGGGGCTGGGAAGTCCAGTTGACCCGACGCAACGCACGCAACGACGCCCGGTCCAGCGCGAGTACGATGCGGCATGGTGGTGCACCACTGCGCGACAGCCGTTTCCTGTCAGACGACGTGTCCGATCAGACCCTGCGCAACGTGATCGCTGAACTCAAATCCCACTTCAACCAGCAGCCGGGGCTGATTCATATCTCCGACTCATAGGCCGGATTGAATGAAGGTCCAGGTCCGACCGACCATCGGGGAAAGCGCAGAAGGGGGTAGCCGTAGTGGCCACCCCCTTCTGCTTGCCCCCGGTTCTGGACCAGTTGCTACTTACTCGACGATCCAGCGATCAGCGTCACGGGAGTACGCGACGATTTCGCTTTCGGTGAAGAACAGTGCGACTTCACGGACAGCGCTCTCTGGACTATCGGATCCATGGACGAGGTTCCGCCCGACCTGAAGGGCGAAGTCACCGCGGATCGTCCCTGGCGCCGCCGCCACCGGGTTGGTGCTTCCGATCGTCGCGCGAGCAGCAGCGATACTATCGGACCCTTCGAAGACCATGACAGCCGACGGTCCCGAGCCGATGTACTCGACCAGCCCGGTGTAGAAGCCCTTGCCCTGGTGCTCGGCGTAGTGCCGCGACGCGAGGGATTCGTCAATGACCTGAAATTTGATCGCCACGAGCTTCAGTCCACGGCCTTCGAGCCGGCTGATGATCGTGCCGGTCAGGCCGCGCTGGACGGCATCTGGCTTGGCGATGATAAGCGTGTGCTGAATGTCGGCCACTGGTACTCCCTTGAGATGACTGACCCGATGACCGTGATGTGGCACCGGACCGATGAATCCTGTTGCCCAGCGATTGGCCGGGGCAAACCCGGCGAAGGATACCGCACCAATGGCTGGGGAACCGGCGTCGGCGGGAAAACGTTCGTCGAGGCTGTCAAAAAGATTGGCCGACCTATGGATCGGGACGACCAAGGGTTTCACATGAAACGCTGCCCTATACATCCGAACCACGTTTCACGTGAAACCCTTACAGCGTCTTTCCGGTGAATGGGCGATGGCCGATCGGTAGCGCTGTTCCCCTTGTCGGTCACCTGGACGGCAGAAGCCGCTTCAGCTTGTGGGCAAGCGGGTGAGCCGCAGTTGGGCTCGGGGAGAGGCTTGCTCCGGCGCCACGCACCTCCTACAAAAAACTCTCCAGAAGCAAAACGAAGAGCCGCGACGAGTACATCGTCGCGGCTCTTCGTTTTGCTGGAACAAAGCTTGGAGCGTGTCTACCCCAGCGCCAGCGTCATCGGCCGCTCAAGATAGCCGCGCACCGTCTGGAGGAAACGCGCCACTTCAGCGCCATCCACTACCCGATGATCGGCCGCAATCGTCAGCTTCATCCGTTGCCCGATCACGATCTCGTCGCCGGAGACGACCGGAGTTCGCACGATCGCGCCGACCGCCAGGATCGCAGCTTGCGGCGGATTGATCACCGCGATGAACTCGTCGACGTCAAGCATCCCCAGGTTGGAGATCGTGAACGTCCCGCCCTGATACTCCTCCGGCTTGAGCCCACCGTTCTTGGCCCGTCCAATCAGATCCTTCGACGCACGAGAGATCGCACCCAGACTCTTCTGGTCGGCATCGGTGATGAACGGGGCGATCAACCCGCCATCGAGCGCGACAGCGATGTTGATGTCGATGTTCGGGTGGTCGTAGAGCTCGCCGCCCTCGAACGAGGCATTGAGATCGCGGTGCTGAGTAAGAGCCAGCGCGGCGGCCTTGACGATCAGATCGTTGAACGAGACCTTCGCCCCTCCCTCCGGTAGCTGACCGTTGATCTTGGCCCGGAACGCCGAGGCAGCGTCCATTGCGATCTCGGAGGTGACGTAGAAGTGCGGGACGGTCTGCTTGGACTCGGTCATCCGGCGACCGGTCACCCGACGGATGCGGGGCAGGTCACGCTGGATGGGCTCGGGCCGTCCGGTGTACCGGGCTGGAGCTGAGATCTGGGTGGAGGTCGCGATCTTCGGCTCGGTGTCTGCTGGCGAAGCGGCGGCAGGCGCTGCGTCTGGTGCCGACTGCGACTCGGGCTGACGCGGCTGCTGCTTCTGGCCACCGGTCACGAACGGCATCACGTCGATCTTGACGATCCGGCCGCCCGGCCCCGTGCCGCTGATCTGCTGGAGGTCGATGCCGTGCTCGGACGCCAGGCGCTTGACGAGCGGCGAGGCTCGGAAGCGGCCGTTGCCCTGCCCGACGGCAGGCGCCGGCGGCGCAGCGGTCTGGGGAGCGGACGTCGCGGTACTGGCACCAGCGCCGGCAGGTGCGGACGCCATCGTGTCACTCTTGAGGGTGACCTCGGTCTGCCCGGTCGGCTCGGCCTCAGTCGACGTCGCGGCGAGGGCCGTCGTGCTGGCGGCGTCTCCGGTCGCGCTCGCGGCGGGGGTATCGTCCGCACCGATCTGCGCGATTGGCTGCCCGATCGGGACGACGTCGCCCTCACCAACGAGCAGCTTCGCGAGGGTGCCGGACTCGGTCGCCTCGATCTCGAGCGAGACCTTGTCGGTCTCGATCTCGGCGATGGCGTCACCTTCCGAGACCTCGTCGCCCTCGCTCTTCAGCCACTTGAGGAGTGTGCCCTCCTCCATACCGTCGCCCATCTTGGGCATGATCATCATCGGCATCTGGGGCCTTATCCTTTTCGGTACAGAGCGCGATTCGCCGCTTCAATCACCTGTGCAACGCCGGGAAATGCTGCGATTTCAAGGTTCCGCGCGTACGGCGCCGGGACCTCGGCGCCGCTGACCCGCTCGACCGGCGCGTCGAGATAGTCGAAGGCGTGCTCCTGGATGATCGCGGCGACCTCGGACGCGACGCTGAACCAGCGCCACTGCTCCTGGACGACGACGGCCCGGTTGGTCTTCTTCACCGACTCGATGATCGTCTCGCTGTCGAACGGGCGAATCGAGCGCAGGTCGATCACTTCAGCCTGGACGTCCTGCTCCTTCTCGAGCTGATCGGCGACCTTGAGCAGCAGATTGATCTGACGGCCGTAACTGATCAGGGTGATGTCCGACCCCTCGCGGGCGATCCGGGCCTTGCCGAATGGCACGGTCGCGTCGCCTTCGGGGACCTCGCCCTTGGTGCCGTAGAGGGCGCCGGCCTCCATGAAGATGACCGGGTCCGGATCGCGGATCGCGGTCAGCATCATGCCCTTGACATCCTCGGGTGTAGCCGGAGCGACGACTTTGAGGCCAGGGAACTGGCCGTAGAACCCTTCGAGGCTATGGGTGTGCTGAGCGGAGAGCTGGACGCCGCCACCATTCGGTCCACGGATCACAATCGGGACCGAGACCTGCCCCCCAGAGAAATACCGCAGCTTGGCGGCGTTCTGGATGATCTGGTCCGAAGCGAGGAACGAGAAGTTCCAGGTCATCATCTCGACGATGGGCTTCATCCCCATCATCGCCATCCCGATCGCGGCGCCCGTGAAACCGCCCTCGGCGATCGGCGTGTCGATGACGCGCTTCTTGCCGAACCGGTCGATGAGCTTGTCGGTGATCAGGTGCGTGCCGCCGTAGAGACCGATGTCCTCACCGATCAGAACGACGGACTCGTCGCGCTCCATCTCGTCGGCGAGCGCGGACTTGAGCGCGTCGCGGTAGGTCATGATTGCCATTGAGTGGTTCCTCGATCGGGGCGCTGGTCGAATCGTCACCGCGCACCTGTGTGCTGCGTAGCCGAAGCCGGAGGTGCTACAGGATGCCCTGGTCGTTCCCGGGGGCGTAGACGTCCGTCGTTAGTTCCGACAGGTCCGGCTCCGGGCTCTCCTCGGCAAACTTGACGGCCTCATCGGCCAGCTGCTTGGCGTGGGTGCGGATCTTCCCCATCGCCTCCTCGTCGGTGACGCCGAGATCGAGCAGGCGCTGCTCCAGCAGGCCGATCGGGTCGCGCTTGCGGGCCTCGCGGACCTCGTCCTTGGAGCGGTACTGCTCGAGGAAGTCGGCGGCGCCGTGTGGGCCGAGCCGGTAGGTCATCGCCTCGACAGCGTACGGTTTGCCAGTCTCCCGGACGTAATCGACGGCCTTGTGCGCGACGGCGATCACCGCCTCCAGGTCCATCGCGTCGACCTTCTCCCACTCGATCGCGTAGGAGTCGAACTTGGAGCCGAGGTTGGTGTTGGCGGTGGCGCGCTCGACGCTGGTGCCCATGCCGTACTGATTGTTCTCGACGATGAACAGGCAGGGGCACATGCCGTCCTTGCCCCAGAGGCCGGCGAGATTGGCGGACTCATGGAAGTACCCGTTGTGAATCGCACCGTCCCCGAGGTACAGCTGGACGACGTTGCCCGTCTCCTTGTAGGCCTCGGCGTAGGCCATCCCAACGCCAAGCGGAATATGGGCACCGACGATGCCGTAGCCGCCCCACATGCCGTTCTTGACGTCGAACAGGTGCATGGAGCCGCCCTTGCCCTTGACGAGACCAGTGCCCTTTCCATAGAGCTCCGCCATCGTCGCTTTGGGGTCGCCCCCCTGGAAGAGGACGTGGGCGTGGTCGCGGTAAGCCGTGATCGTCTTGTCGCCCTTCCTGAAGGCGTCGAGGAAGCCGCGGGCGAGCGCCTCCTGCCCGATGTAGACGTGCAGATAGCCGCCGACCTTGCCCTGCCGGAAGCCGCGGGTGGCGGCCTCCTCGAACAGCCGGACCTCGACCATCTGCCGGTAGTAGTCAAGCAACGTCTCGGGCGCAACGGCCGAGGCTGGCCCCGCGCCGTTCGCTGCTACATTGCCGGTCTTGTCGCTCTCGCGCTGGGTCGTCGCCATCCGTTGGCCTCTCGCTGATTGCCGGGTAGCGAGCGCCGTCGCGACCCGGGCAATCGATTGTCCCGATCCTGGCCGGGCGTACGCAGGGCGCAGCGGCGCGGCCGGGATGTCACAAGCAGGGAACTGGAACCCGCCCATGGACCGGCCAGGTCTGGGTACTTCACGTCGTACCCGGGGGACTGGCGGTGGGGTAGGCGGGGAACAGGGAAGACTGGCGGGAAGCCCCGTCATTCGCCCGGAGTGTACCGCAGGTATCCGGCCATTCTGGAAAGATCGAGCGTCCCGGGGCGATTCTTTCCGTCAGGTGATCCTGTCCACCACGGTGTGGAAGGATTGGCCCGTTCGAGGACACGAAAGGTGCTCGACGAGATCGTCATCGCTCTGGCCATCGTATCGGACCGACCATGATCGCGCCGTCAGGACCGCCCGCCCCGTCCGATCAGGAAGGCTGCTCGGCCCGTGCCGTCAGCGACGACAGCGCGGCGGCCGGAGCGGTATCCCCAGCCGCGATCGCCGGGCGCTGCCAACCCGGCTCGCCCAGCCCGGAGACCGAGTCGACCGGACGGACCGGGGTCTGGAGTGACGGCTGCGACTTGCGTTGCTCCTCGAAGGTGGTCAGCCCGAGTTCGAACCGCTCAGGGTCATTTTCCTCGCCCGGCGCCGCGTCGTGAAAGCCCATGATGCCCTCGGCGGTCCCGGCCTGAACGGCGGGGTGCCGGACGGCGTCGACGGTCGGGCTCCGGTCGACGCGCTCACCGGGGATCGTCGAGAAGTCCGGCGTCGCGCCCGGTGCCTGCGGTGAACTGTTGCCGCCGGGGGCCGCCGGAAACCGCAGCCGCAGCCGGCGACCGTCCGCGGTGACCGCCCCGGCGGCACTCTGGGCCGCGCCGTGGACATCCGCCGACGAAGCGAACGCCCCACCGCCCGCGCCGCTGACTCCGCTCGACCCCATCGGCGAGGCCGTGCTCTCCGTCCCGGTGGTCTGCTCGGTCGCGTCGCCGGTCATATCGGATTCCGCCATGCCGGGGGTCAGGTCGCTGTCGTCGCGCATCGGGGCGTCCTCATCGTTTCCAGGTCCGGGCGTCCGTGGGTCAGCCGTTCGAGGCAGGTCCCTGGGCGGGTCATCTCACCAAGTATGCCAAACGGTACCTGTCCCGTCCGGGAAGACCTGTCCAGATCCGGCAAAGATCGGTGCGCGGGAAATCAGCCGGACTCATTCGGGCGGCGTAGACAACACCGTTATCGATGCTCGATACAGCGCCATCAGTCCGGCCTGCACCTCGTCTGAAGCAAACTGTGGGTTCCAGACCAATTCGGCCAGCGAGTCGCTAATGGTGAACGCCGTCGCCAGCTTCACGCCGCGATGCTGGGCCACCGCGCAGACGGCCGACGCCTCCATCTCGACGGTCAAAACGCCCTCGCTTTGGTAATGTCGCAGCTCGGCGACCGTCTCCCGGTAGGGCGTGTCGATCGTCCACGTTGGCCCAACCCGTGGCGGTACACCGAGCCGCCCCAGGGCCGCACCAAGCAGGAGACTCAGTGCCGGGTCCGGTCGGGCCTCTTTGTCATCGGGCAGGTAGTGGTGCGAGACGCCTTCGTCCCGGATCGCTCGGTCGACCAGCGTAATCGCGCCGATCGGGAGGTCCCGCTGTAAGCCGCCAGCGATCCCGATACTGACGAAGCGCTGGACGCCGAATGCGATCCACTCCTCGAGGATGGCTGTGCCCATTGGCGCCCCGATTCCGAAACCACCGCAAAGGAGCACCGGGAGCCGGTCCGATTCGTTAGCCGGGATCAGCAACGTCCTTCCGCCGAAACCGTTCTCGATGGGCAATACGTCGGGCAACTCGGCGACCGACGCCAGGAGCGCTGGCTGGTAGGTCAGGATCAAGCCTCCAACCTGTGGAATCACGGGTAGAGCGTCACGGGCTCGCTTGTAGGCGATGAAGTCGGTGGGTGAGAAGAACGCGTCCTCGGCGTGCTTGCCGGCGAAGTTGGGAAACGGCATGTCCAGTGCTCCTCCAGGATCGAACCGGACTCGCATGATCCCACAATCGGGTCGCGCATTATTTGACATAACGAACGACGCCGCGTATACTTGGAGAGTTGAGAGATCGGGTGCGCCCGGTTCTCCGCCAAGAAGGAGAGTACATGAAAGTCCTCGCATCCCTGCGCACCGCCAAGAACCGGAGCCGCGAACTGCAAGTGGTCCGGCGCCACGGCAAGACCATCGTCATCTCGAAGTCGAACCCGCGGTTCAAGGCCCGGCAGGGCTAACTGCCCCAGCCAGTTCCTGCCGCGTAGCAACAACACCCAAGCCAACACCCCTGACCGGAACCGGTCAGGGGTGTTGGGTTTTTCGTCCAGCACATCGACCGAGTCGGCCAACCGCTCCAGACGACCACACGCCTTTGTTGGATGCTATTTTCTGTCGCTACCTTGGTACTGCAACACCCATCGTTACCAATCTCAACCCTCCGCTCTGCATCCGGAACAGCGGCCGATTCAGCGACCTGTTCGTTTCTCGGCTCTGAGAGGAACAGGAGTGTGGCAGTGCAACCGCAAGGACGGCACACGGACCATTTCAAGAGTTGGCAGCATTCTTCGAATCCAAGGAGTCTACTTGAATCAAGGCAATGCCAATCGGACAACTGCCTCTCCCAGCATTGCCTGGCAGGCTGCCGCCTCTCTCTACTCAGGACGCTCCACGAAGCACAGGCGGCGGTTGGTGGATCAGCTTACGAATCATGGTTGGACTATCGGTGCAGACCTGATCAACGCCCCATTCCGTAAGAAGGGCCAGATCCTCGGCACTGTTGCACGGCCACCCGGTGACCACCATCCCATGTGCCTGTGCATCGGCCACCATCCCGGCTGATGCACTGACGCGGCGCATGTCTGCCTGCGCACAGCCAAGCCTGAGAGCAGTCTCCAGGAATTCCGGCGAATCCCAAGCCCCGATGTAACTGCGGCGCTGGTCGGGGTCTACGGACGCGGCGATCTCGAGCGCGATCGGATCGAACGACGTGAGCGTAAATCCGCCGGTGTGCGGGTGGCGCCATAGTTCCTCAAGGATGCCGCGCACGATTCGCTCTTCCCGATCCGGGCTGTCCCGCTTGATCTCGATCATGAGATGGAGCTGGTCATCGATTATGCGAAGCGCATCTGAAAGGGTCGGAATTCTGGCCAGTGCGAATTCCTGACTGAACTGCGCCCATGCCTCGAGCCCTCGAAGTTCTTCCAGGGTGAGATCGGCGACGGCTCCCATACCATTGGTGGTCCTGTCAACCGTCGCATCGTGAATGACAACGAGTTGGTCGTCGCTCGTCAGACGAACGTCGAACTCGATCGCGTCGAGGCCAAGGCGGTTGGCGTAGGCAAAGCCGATCAGCGTGTTTTCCGGCGCCTCGAAGCGCGCCCCCCGGTGCCCAATGACCTTCATCTGTTGCCTGCTCCCGTTGCCATGCTCTCCGTCTCTGGATGCGGGAGAGTTCACCACAAGTAAGCTGCAAGCGGAACGATACAAGTCCGCACAGGTGTGCAAGACCCTCCTACGGCTCCTGTCAGACCGTCAGAGGGAGCCCTGACATTGGCGTGCACATGTGTGCAGCACGAATGTCGCAGAGAACAACGCTCATTTAACTCTTTCTGCCGTACCGTATTCCCACACTTGGCAACGCACGATAGTGCAGGGCGCTTCGAAGCGTTGGCAGGTGTCACGACGCCTGACCGGGCGCTCGCTGCCGACGCGCCGGTTGACACGTCTCATCGGACGGACTGGATCATGGCCGACAGGAATGGCGCGTTGATGACCTCAGTGGCGCGCATGTACTACCTGGAAGGAATGGCCCAGAGTGAGATCGCCAATGTCTTTGGCGTCTCTCGGTCGACGGTGTCGCGTCTGCTGACGACCGCGCGGGACCGTGGGATCGTCCGCATCGCCGTCGACGACTGTGACCCCTTCGACCATGACCTCGAACGATCCCTTGTCGAGGACTTCGGCCTTGGTCAGGCCATCGTCGTTCGCGGCGTCGAAGGGCAGACCGACAGCAGTCGTCGGGCGGTGGCCTACTTCGCGGCACCGGTTGTCGCGGACTGGATCCGTACGGCAGGTCTGGTTGGCATTACGGGAGGGAGGACACTCGCGCAGCTCATTCCATTCATGACGCAACAGTCCCAGAGCGGCCCACTGAACATTGTTCCCCTGATGGGAATGGTTGGATCAGCACCAAGCGGGACTGAAGCGTCGGAGATGACCCGCTCGATCGCGCGGCGATTCGAAGCCGGGTTTCACACCATCAACGCGCCCCTTTTCATGGATGCGCAGGCCAGCAGGGACCTGCTCGTCTCCCATCAGCACATCAGCTCCGTCCTGAATGTCTTTCCAACGCTAGATCTCGCCCTGGTAGGGATTGGCACGCTGGACGACTCCGTGCTGGCCGAGCGCAAAGCAATTCGGCCAACAGATCTCGATGTGCTACGGGCCCGGGGGGCGGTCGGGGAGATCTGTGGCCGGTTCTTCGACGCCAACGGCGATGAGTGCGACACGGCCCTCCGCGACCAGGTAATCAGTATCGACCTCGGCACCCTGCGTCGTGTCCCCAGGGTCGCGGCAATCACTACCGGAAGCACGCGGATCGAGGCGATCCGGGCGGCAGCGCGGGGCAAGCTCATCCATACGCTCATTACCGATGACCTGACCGCTCGGTCCGTTCTGGCCGATCCGCCGCTGGCCCTGGTCGCGGCAGAATCTACCGGTCGCGAGTGGTCCGACTGATCGACACCAGGGAACGATTCACACAACCATCCGTAGACCACCTGAAGAGAGGACCATCACGATGAGTGAGATGTCACGTCGCAAGTTGCTCGGTACGACGGCAGCCGGAGTCTTCGGTGCCGCCCTGGTCGGGCAAACGGCCAAAAGCGCCGCCTCCTCCCGATACCCGATTCCGAATCTGATCTCGCGTCAGAACGCGCCAGTCGAAGTGTCGTTCTATCACCTCTGGGGTACGCCCCCGGGCGGACAGCCGGCCACCAACAAGCATCCGGCCGATCAGGTCATCGACGCCTTCAATGCGATGAACACGGGCGTCACGGTCAAGGCCCAGACGCCGGGCGGCTACCCAGAGATTGCCCAGAAGGTTCAGGCCGAGCTCGCTGCCGGCAATCCACCCGCCCTCGCGATGATTCCCTGGGCAAGCATCAATTACGCGGCTGAGGGCCTAGGAGTCATCCCGCTCGAGGACGTCGGTGGTGACGAAGTAGCGGCAACACTGGGCGTGATCCGCCCGGACACCCTGGCGCTGGCTCAGTTGAACGGCCAGACCATGGGGCTGCCGTACGCACTGTCCTGCCCGGTCATCTACTACAACGCCGACATCCTGAGGCTGGCTGGCGTCGATCCCGCCATCATGCTGGGGAGCTGGGGCGGGTTCGCGCAGGAAGCGCCGAAAGTCCAGGCAGCGCTCAACGGCAACCCGGTCATCAGTATCAGCTTCAACAAGGACTGGCCCGCTCAGGGAATCATCCAGTCCAATGGCGGCTTCGTCCTCGATGAGAGCGGTCAGCCGGCCATGAATTCCCCGGAAGCGATCGAAGCCATGGACGCCATCGCCGCGCTGGATCGGGCAGGGCTCTATGACCGCGGGACCGCCCAGGAACTCCGCCCATCATTCATCGGCGGATCGACTGCCGTCACGGTCGGCAGTATCGCGGGGCTTGGTGGCAACCGAACCGATGCGGCGTTCGATCTCCAGGTTGCGGCGTTCCCGACCTTCGGCGACAAGCCGCGCAAGATGTCGACCGGTGGCTCGTTCATCGGTTGCTTCGCCAAGGAGACCGAGCAGCGACAGGCTGCCTGGCAGTTCCTGAAGTACGTGCTCTCGGAGCCGGCCTGGCAGATCTGGATGAAGACCGGCTATCTCAATGCTTCGACCTATGACATCCCGGTCCTCCCCGGGCAGGAGCCGGCCTACGCCCAGCTTCAGGAAGGGCTAACGCGCGAGACTCCGTGGCCGGGAGCCCGCGGCGCCGAGATCCAGACGACGTGGGCGGGCTACGTTGAACGGATCTGGGCCAACGACATCAGCGCCGAGGAAGGCTGCAATGAAGCTGCCTCTGAGTTGGAGTCGCTGATCGGCTAGCGCCGCATCTGATCAGGAAGGCAGTGATGGCGGTCTGATCATCACCGCCTCTTCCACATCGGAGAATCGAACGCGTATCAGTGAGAGGACGACCATCCGGGTCGTCCTCCCCAGTCCCGGTCAACGTCGCCCTCGACCGGGCACAGGAGGAGGGCTCATGGCTTTGTCCCGCGATCGTGTTCTTCCGCCTGGGCAGACGGCGGGATCCATCACCCAGCCACGGCAGGGTCTCACCTGGTACCGGGCACTTGAGGCGGTCACACCGTATCTGCTGATCGCTCCACTCCTGATTCTGGTCGCGGCCTTTATCTATTGGCCGCTGATCTACTCGTCCTACCTATCGTTCTTCGACTGGAACTTCGTCCGGCCCGACAAGACGTTCGTCGGCTGGGACAACTACACCCGCCTGGCCGATGACCCTCGCTTCATGCGGGCTCTGCGGGGAACGCTCATCTACGTGGTCGTGCTGGTCCCGCTGCAGGTCTTCCTGCCGTTGATGCTCGCCCTGCTCCTGTGGTCGATCCGCAAGGCGAAGGCTCAGACGACGTACCGGATCATCCTGTTCTCGCCGACCGTCATTGCCTATTCGGTCGGTGCGGTGATGTGGCTCTGGATCTTCAACCCCCTCCAGGGTCTGCTCAACAAGGTCATCGGGGAGTTTGGCATCGAGCGGATCAACTGGCTCTCGGACCGCGACACCGCGATCTGGGCCGTGATCATGGTCGCGACCTGGAAGACGCTCGGCTTTCACCTCCTGCTCTATATGGCAGCGTTGGAAGCCGTGCCGAACGACTACGTCGAGGCGGCATCCCTCGACGGTGCATCGAACTGGCAGATCATGCGGTCGATCCGCTTCCCACTGATCACGCCGACGTTCTTCTTCGTGCTTGTCACCACCGTGATTTCCGTCAACGATGACGTCTTCGGAGCGATCAACGTCCTCACCAATGGAGGACCCTTCGAGTCGACCACCAACGTGATCTATTACCTGTACCAACAGGGGTTCGTCTACTTCCAGATCGGAGCGGCCAGTGCCGTCTCGATCCTCGTCTTCATCGTCACCATAGGGCTGACGTGGCTCCAGTTCCGATTCGTCGAAAGGCATGTCCACTATGGCTAGCATGGTTGCGACACCTCGATCCGTGTCGGCCCGACGGAACGATCGCGCTGGCCGGATCCTGCTTCACCTGCTGGCCGGGCTGATATGCTTCATCACGATCTTCCCATTCTTCTGGATGCTCTCGACCGCGCTGAAACAGGCGAACGAGGTCTTCACCGGAGACATTCAACTCATCCCGCTTCACCCGACCCTGCAAAACTTCCCCGAGGCCTTCCGCGTCTTCCCAGTGGCCAACTGGATGTGGAACAGCTTTGGAATCGCCGTGCTCACGACGCTTGGCAAGGTGCTGATCAGCGTCCCGGCCGCCTTCGCGTTCTCGCGCCTCAATTTCCGGTTCAGCAAATTCTTCTTCGCGATGGTGCTCGCGACCATGATCGTGCCCGGCGTGGTCACGGTCGTACCGAACTACGTCATGGTTTCGCGGCTTGGGTGGATCAACACCTGGACCGGCGTGATCATCCCATCGCTACCCGCGACCGCGTTCTTCGTCTTCCTGCTTCGCCAAAGCATGCTGGCTCTACCGCAGGATCTGCTTGACGCCGCTCGTCTGGATGGCGCCTCGATCATCAAGCTCCTTTGGCAGATCGTCGTACCGAACGTCCGACCAGCGATCGCCGTCGTGACAGTCCTGTCGTTCCTCGGTGCCTGGAATCAGTACCTCTGGCCGCTATTGGTCCTGAACGACTTCGAGTCCAAAACCCTGGCGACAGGAATGCAGTTCTTCACGTCGAATACCGAATCGGCCCAGCTCTGGGGACCAATGATGGCGACCGCCACCCTGGCGACCCTGCCACCGCTGATCCTCTACGCCTTCGCCCAGAAACAGATCATTTCAACCTTCGTCACCTCCGGGATCAAGGGGTAACGTGGGCATGACAACGGCGAGCATTTCGTAGACGGAATCACCAAGGGAGTTACGTGTCCGAGATTACCCTGTCATTGACCGATACATTCATACGACTTGGAGCGGCCGCTGGACTTGGAGGACTGATCGGTCTGGAACGTGAGCGTCTTGAGCGGGCTGCGGGCGTACGAACACACGCGCTGGTTGCGCTGTCCTCCGCGCTGATCATGATCGTCTCGACCTACGGCTTTTCAGACGTGCTCGGCGACGAGAATGTGGCTGTCCTGGATCCGAGCCGGGTGGCGGCTCAGGTCGTCAGCGGCATCGGGTTCCTTGGTGCCGGTGTCATCATCTTTCGCAAGAACACGGTGCGAGGTCTAACCACGGCCGCAAGTATCTGGACGGTCGCGGGGATTGGCCTGGCCGCTGGTGGCGGCCTCCTGGCCATTGCCGTGATCGCTTCGCTGTTCATCCTGATCATTCAGGCCGGATTGCGTCCACTGGAACGCCGCTTCTTCGATCACCACTCGCCACAGCAGATCACCCTTCGGGTTCGCCGAGGTAGCGGCCCACTGGCAGCCATCGAAAGTGAACTGGCGCGAACCGGCCTGGACATTCGTGGACTGCGGATGCGTCCCGTCCGTGGCGGAACCGAGGACCGGGTTGAGATCACCTTCGCCAACCTCGCGTTGAGCCGGGTTAGCGGACTGCTCGAGCGAATACGTCACATCGATGGAGTGCAGATCGTCACCTACAGCCTTGGTACCCCGCGCTCGACGTCGAACGGATCGAACAATGGCGACAACGAGACCGATGAGGATTCGGGCGAGGACGACACGGAAGCATAAAGTCTGGACCCCAGAAGACACGCGACGTCCTGGACGATTCCATGAGTCCCGTGTGGTCTGGCGGATTCTTCAGATCACGCTTGGCCATCCCGGACTAACGTGAGCAACAGGGCCGTGGTGTGCCTCGCTCGCCGAACCCATGCCCTACGGGTCAAGGTGGCAGTGATCCCACCCTGAACCAGGCCCGTTGCTCCACCGCCGCCGCCATACGGATTCGCTCTGCGACGACATGTGGGCCAGGCGTGGCGAATGGGCGACATTGCTGTCGACCATTCAGTTCGTCTAATTCTTTGCCACGACGCGCGGCATGATGTGAGCGGGAATCGGGCACTGGTACGGTCGCCCGGCTGTGGACGACTCGAACTCCGCCCGCGCTTTCGCCCGCAGCTCCGGGTCGAGGTAGAAGTCCGCCGCCGTCATGGCCATCGCCTTGGCAGCGTGGATCATCCCCTTGTGCCCGATCGAGACGCCGGATGTCGAGGTGTTCGCCCAACTATGGCCCGGTACGCCGAGTGGGAAGCAGGCCGTCCCGATCTGCGAGGTCGGCGTGATCCACGAGACGTCGGCGACGTCGGTCGAGCCGCCGCCCTTCTTGTCCCGGTCACGGATCGGCCAGACCGCGCTGGACATCCCCTCGTCAAGGAGGCTTTCGGGCAGACGCTGCTGTCGCAGGATGCCGCGGCGGAGCTCCGCCGGGTACGCCGCGGCGATCGTCTTCGCCCACTCGATCTCGTCCTGGGTGAACTCCATCGGGCCGAGCGCCTCCATGACCTTGATCATCTGGTCGCTGAGGACCTGGTTGGAGAGGACGTTGTAGGCGCCGGAGATGAAGTTCTCCTCCAGCCGCGTCTCCGTCATCAGCGCCGCCCCCTGCGCCACCTTCCGGATCCGCTCCGTCAGCTCCTCCACCTGGTACCGCTC
>JAABUN010003701.1_pt1 | contig 22868 bp, 24 predicted proteins | sample 5559311 | NCBI WGS metagenome assembly JAABUN01 (sample SAMN10711877, study PRJNA513370) | rock metagenome | isolation source: Antarctica rocks | place: Antarctica: Victoria Land, Siegfried Peak sud
CCGTGCCGGGTTTCGGTTTCGGCGGGCACGATGTCGGAGACCAACTCCTGAAGGGGCTCCATTTCAGTTTCCATCTGCGTTCACTCCTGTCGTTCGTAGTTCGGGTTGTGGAAGCCGTGCGGCCATGTGCGCCCGCGCTCGTGCGAGCCGAGAGCGGACGGTGCCGATCGGCGTCTGCAAGGTCTCGGCGATTTCGGCGTAGGTGAAGCCCTCCCAGGCGTGGAGGGTCAGGACGTCGCGCTCGTCGTCCGTGAGCTCAGCCAGCGCTTCCACAAGGTCGCCTCTCGATGTCTCGGCGTCGACTCGGGCAATTGCGTCTGAAGAGAAATCAGGCTCTCCCTGACGATCGAGCCGTGTGTACGCGCGAAGCCTTCGCTCCCGTGATCTGGCTTCGTAGCGGATCAGGTTGTGAGCAGCGCCGAGCAGCCACGGTCTTGCCGACGATCGGGATGTGTCGAAGCCGGCCCGGGCTGCGAAGGCCTGCAGGAACGTCTGGGCTGCGAGCTCGTCTGCCAGCGATTCGTCGACGCGCCGGCGGAGGAAGAGGCTGATCGCGTCGTAGTGCCGCTCGAAGATCTCGGCGAAAGCGGCCGGATTGCCGAGAGAGTCTGCGACTAGGTCGGAGTCGGTCTTAGCGGGGGCCACATGACTAATAGCCCGATCAGCGTAGGTCGGTTCTCAGGAGGTCGATGCCATGCATCCGACCCTTCGCAAGTCTGCTCCTCGTCCGAAGCGGCCGTTTTCCTTAGAGGCGGCACCTCTCGCAAAGCGTAGCTCGCCGTGACAGACCCCGGGTTTGGCCGTACCATCCGAGGAGCAATGCAAAAAAGAGCAACAGCGACACTGGCTTGGTCCTCTCAATGGGACTCCTCGGTGCCTGCGGGGACGACAACACCGAGAGCGACGAGCCCGACGCCTCGGCTGCGCAAACGAACGTCGTCCCAACCTCCTTCAAGGTGGTCAAGAACAGCTACGACTACGAGACCGCGAGTCTGCCAATCGCCATCGAGGGCGGCTACTGCACCGGAAACCCCGAGGAGTCGCGTACCCGGATCGACCACGTGAAGGTCGAGGAATCAGGGGCGAAGATCGTTGTCACCCCCTACGTGACCCAGTGGGAGGGGTTCTGCCGAGGCATCGGCGCACGCTTGCACGCTGAGGTTGCGCTGAGCGAGCCGCTCGGGGAGCGAGATGTTTTCGACGGCTCGACGAACCCGCCGCGGCGAGAACTCACGATCATGAGTTCGCGGCCCTTGCGGATTGGGCCGCAGGGCGTTGCCTTGCCTGCTTCGGCAGGCAACGCGCCAGGCTGACTTCGAGCTAGCCGTATGCGATCTGCTTTTCGTCCAAAGCGGCAGAGTTGTGGAGAAGCTTCCGCTGCGCAGTGACCGGGCGACGTAGCTGGCGTCCTAGGTGTGGCCCGCGACCACCTGGGTATGCCGACGGCTGTGCCGGGCGCGCCTAGACTGAGGCGCGATGCAGCGACTCCATCGACAAGCAAGCCGCCGGATTGCGCGCCTCGCGGCCCTCCTCGCAACCGCCGCCCTCCTGGCCGGTGCGGCAGTGGCTGCGGCAGCAGCAGGCGACCCAGATCCCTCCTTCGGTGAGGGAGGGTTCACCACCGCGAGCTTCGACTTCCAGGATCCCGACCTGTCTGCGATGGCGGTCGACGGCGAAGGCCGAATCGTCCTTGGCTTCGACGATCTTTTCGCCGATGACATCTCCGACGATTTCACCCTGGTCCGAATTCTGCCCGACGGGGAGCTCGACTCGGGCTTCGGCGGCGACGGCATCGTCATCACCGACCTCGGCGGAAACGAGGGCGTCAGGTCGCTCACCATCGACAGAGAAGATCGGATCATCGCGGCGGGCTACACCTACAGCCTGAACCCGGCGGCTTCCCTTCCGCTGGTTCGCTACCTGCTCGACGGAACGCTTGACCCCAGCTTCGGCAACGGCGGAATCGCAACTGGGACAGTGGAGAGGAGCAATCCCTTCATCACGGGGTTCGGCGCCGTCGACATCGACCGGGAGGACAGGATCCTCGCGACCGGCATCGGTGGGGGACGCAAGGGTGTCGTCCGCTTCGATGCCGACGGTCACGTCGATGGCGCATTTCGCCAAGTCGATCTCGACCGGGCTGTGGGGAAGCGTGGCGGCCTCAGCGCGCTCCTCGCCGGACCCGGGGGGTCCGTAACGGTCGCAGGCGACGATGGCCACAACGCGCTCGTAATCCGGCTCCGGCCGAACGGGACGCGAGACGGGCGCTTCGGGGAGCGAGGGGTGCGCTCCTACCTCGGCAAACCACGCAGCCACGTCGAGGATCTCGCCCTCGGCGAGCGAGGTCGCGTCATCGCAGTCGGCTCCCGAGATCGACTCGACGGATCCGGCAACGGCGTAGACGAGTTCTTTGTTCTGCGGCTGCGCCGGCATGGTGAGCCCGATAGGTCGTTCGCCCGCCGGGGCCTGGTGAGCCTGGCCTTCCGTTGCGAAACTGGGCAGGGAGGCTGCTTTGCGAATGCGACATCTGTCGACGTCGACTCGAGAGGCCGCGTCATCGCGGGTGGGGTCGCTACGGGCGCGAACGCAGACAACAGGCGGCTCGCGCTCGTGCGGCTGACGCGCAATGGGCAGCTCGACCCTTCATTCCGTCGCGCGGGCATGTTCTTACGAAATATCGGCGACCTGCAGAACGGGCTAACCGATCTCGACCCCCTCGACCGCACCGTCGCCGCGGTCGACTTTCAGCATGACCCGTCCGCGAATGTGACGCTCGGCCGCTTCCTGCCGTAGCGCATCGGGTCGGATCTACATCCCCGGACCAAGAGTTCATTCTCGACGGCGGCGCGGTTGCTCCAGCGAGCCGCTTTCCATGCAAAGCGATACACCCGGGGTGGGCAACGGGTGGGCAACACGAGACCCAGGAAGCGCCGGAAACGAGCAACGCCGCGGCGGGCGACAACCCCCGCGGTCAAGCCGCGGCGGCGATCAGCCGCAAACCGCAAGCGGGGCGCCAGCCTCATCATCCGTATGACGTTGGTTCGAGTCCAACCCGGCCCATGGTGGGTTGCGACCGCCGCATACCGCGCGTACGATCAGCCCGTGCCCGGTTGACGCTAGAACCTAACCCGCCTTGCCACCGGCCTGCAGCTGGCCTGCGGCCTTCATCGGCGAGCCCAAGGCCCGGACGCGCGCCTTACGCCCACCGGGTTGGGCGGGGGCGCGCGAGCACCTCCCACACTTACCGTGGCACCACGATGGGAGAGCATTTATGAAGCGTCACGACATCGAGTTCCTCTGGGCATGGTTCGACGCCCTGCACCGCGGCGACACCGAGACCATGGCCGCGGCGCTCCATCCCGACATCGTCTGGCAGGGAATCCGCGAGGGCCTCGTCTGCAACGGCCCCGAGGAGGTCGTCGCCGGATTCGTCTCCGGCTACGACGCCAACCAGAAAATCGACTCGCTCGAGCTTCTGGGGGGCGAGCGCCGCGTCGTGCTCGGCGTGCGTGCTCCCGACCTCGGCGAGGTCGATGGCGTCGAGATCGGTCCCGAGATCTACAACGTCTTCACGATCGAGGACGAGCGGATCACCCGAATCGAGGACTACCTCCGGCGTGAGGAGGCTCTCGCCGCAGCCGGCCTGGCCCAGATGTAGCCCCTGGGTTCGAGCCCGGGCCAGCCCATCTGCGACGGTTTGCGCAAAGGGTTTCAGGGACCCTGAGCAAAGGGCCAGGGCGAATGTCGAATGCGATCCGTGAGCTCACGCGATGAGAGAACCCCGGTGGTGCCTGCAATCTGGTGCGCCGCGACCTCCAGCGCCTCAGGGGGAGGATCTTCGCGATCCATCGCGTTCCTGGCCGGAGCCGGTGGGTTGTGGCTCATCGCCCACCACCTCTGGATTGGACCGACGCTGGACGTCGGCGGAGTGCTGCGATCGCCCCGCCGGCTGTTGCGGCGTCCGCGCTCGCGCGCGTGAAGCCCGGCGCAGCTCCACCCCGAGCGACCAGGCCGACACCAGCGCCCACACGCCTTCGAGCAGCAGGAACCCATACTGATCGTCGAGCCCCGCCAGGACGGCGAGGATGATCGAGCCGATCAGGTTGAGCACGAGGTAGGCGATCGAGCGCTGGTCGAGGCGCCCGAACTGCGCCCCGGCGAACGCGGCGAGGATCAGCATGGCGCCGACGATCTGGACGAGCTGGTCCACCTATTCCACGCCCGCCGCGACGCCCTCCCAGAAGCGGACGTACTCCCGCTCGTGGCCGATCCCCGCCTCGAGGGCGAGCCGCATGCCTCGCGGCATCTCCGCCCCCTGCTCGCGCACGCTCTCGTACTCGGCCAGCCGCTCGCGGTGCGCCTCGAGCTGGATCTCGGCGAGCGCGTGCGGATCGGCGCCGAAGAAGAGCTTGAGCAGGCCGGCGTCGCGCAGCTCCCAGCCGGTGGGGCTGGGGTCGCGCCGCCAGGCCTCGAGCGCCTCCCGCCCCGGTGGCGCGATCCGGTAGATCCGCCGCCGCCGCCCGCCGCTCTCGCGCTCCTCCTCGAGCAGGCCCGCGGCGGCGAGGCGAGCGCTCTCGGAGTAGAGCTGGGTGTGGGGGAGTGCCCAGAGGTTGGCGACGCCCTGCTGGGCCGCGAGCTTGAGGTCGTACGGCGTCGCGGGCTGCATCGCCTCGATCAACCCGAGGACGACGTAGGAGGTGGGGGTGAGTCGGACCTCGGTCATCGCGGGGCGATGGTACAGTCCCGCTTGCACCGTACATCTCGTACTATTCGGGAGGAACCATGGGAGCTGTAGCCACCGTCGACGACCGCGCCGCGGAGGACCTCGGAAGCCGCAAGGGCTTCGAGTCGCTGGGGCGGGAAACGCAGATCGACGACCTTCCGGTCGACGGCGAGCTCCCCGCCTGGCTCTCGGGATCGCTCCTGCGCACCGGCCCGGCGAAGTTCGAGGTGGGCGAGCGCACGATGCGCCACTGGTTCGACGGACTCGCGATGCTCCACCGCTTCTCCTTCGCCGACGGCGCCGTCTCCTACGCCTGCCGCTTCCTCGAAGGTAGGGCGCACGCGGCCGCCGAGGACGGCGAGATCTCGTACTCGGAGTTCGCGACGGACCCCTGCCGCTCGCTCTTCCAGCGCGCGTTCACCCTGTTCCAGCCGAAGCTGACCGACAACTGCAACGTCAACCTCGTGCAGCTCGGCGAGCGCTTCGTCGCGATGACCGAGACGCCGCTGCCGGTCCAGTTCGATCCCGAGACGCTCGCCGCCGTCGGCATCGGCTGGAGGGTCCCGGGGGAGCTGACGACGGCGCACCCGCACCTCGACCGCGCGAGCGGCGGGATGATCAACTACGCGGCCAAGCTCGGGCCGCGCAGCGAGTACCGGTTCTTTCTGACCCGCCCCGAGGCCGGCGAGCCGGAGCTGATCGCCGAGCTGCCGACCCGCGAGCCGGCCTACATGCACTCCTTCGGGCAGACGGAGCGCTGGATCGTCCTCGCCGAGTTTCCGTTCGTCGTCAACCCGCTGCGGCTGGCGCTCGGTTCGAGGCCGTTCATCGAGAGCTTCCGCTGGAAGCCGCAGCTCGGCACGCGGATCACCCTGATCGACCGCCGCAGCGGCGAGGCTCGCGGGCCGTTTACCACCGACCCGTGCTTCGGCTTCCATCACGTCAACACCTTCGAGTCCGAGGACGGCGACGTCGTGGCCGACGTCTGCGCGTTCCCGGACGCCGGGATCGTCGAGGACCTCTACCTCGATCGCCTTCGCGACGGCAAGCCGATCGCCAAGGCGGAGCTGCGTCGCTTCCGGATCTCCCCCGAGGCGGGGACGGTGAGCAGCGAGGTCCTCGTGGAGGAGGGCTTCGATCTGCCGCGGATCAACTACGGCCGCTGCCACGAGCGGCCCTACCGCTACGTCTGGGGCGTCGGATCGGGCGGCTCCGGGTGGCTCGATCGGATCGTCGCCGCCGACCTCGAGCAGCGCACGACCGAGGTCTGGGCCGAGCCCGACTGCTATCCGGGCGAGCCGGTCTTCGTGCCCGCGCCGGATGCCGAGTCCGAGAACGAGGGGGTGCTGCTCTCCGTCGTGCTCGACGCCGTTGCGGGGACCTCGTTCCTGCTCGTCCTCGACGCGACGACGCTGGGCGAGCTCGCTCGCGCCCGGGTTCCCCACCACATCCCGTTCGGCTTCCACGGGCAGTTCGCGAGGGCGTGAGCGCCGTGTCGGGCAGGGAGCGCAAGCGCAATCCGCTGATCAACTCGGCTTCCGGCGGGCGAGCTCTCAGCGCCGCGCAACTGCCGCTGTTCATGCTCCACCCGCCGCGGGGGTTCGGGGTGCTGACCACGACCGGTCGCAAGAGCGGGAAGACGCGGCGCAGGTGCATTCGCGCCGCGCGGGTCGGCGACCGGGTCTACATCGTCGCGATCAAGGGGGCGCGCACCGCGTGGGTGAAGAACGTGGAGGCCACGCCCCAGGTCCGCCTGCGGCTGCCGGGCGGGAGCTTCGACGGAGTCGGTCGGCGGTTGCTCGACGAGGACGAGCGCCGCGAGGCGGCGGTCGCGTATTGCGGCAGGGTCAATCCGTTCGACTACCTCGAGTGCATGCTGTGGCGGAGTGGCCGTCCCACCCGAGCGAAGATCGAGGATCTGCATCGCGGCTGGTTCGAGCGGGGGACGCCGCTGGTGATCCGGCTGCGGCCAGGCTGACGCCATGGCCGCGGAGCTCCTGCTCGCCCTCCACGTCGCCGCCGGCTCGGTCGCCCTGGTCGCCGGCCCGGTCGCGTACCTCAACCGGCGTAGGCGCGCGCCTGCGATGCGGCTCTATTTCGCCGCGGTGGTGGGGGTCGCGGCAACGGCGCTCGGGCTGGTGGGAGCGCACGCCGGGCGGCTCTGGTGGCTGGCGCCGCTGGCGCTGCTCACCGCGGCTCTGGCCCAGCTCGGCCGCTCGGCCGGCCGCCCCAGCGGCGCCTCCCGAGCTCGTGCCGCCGCCCATGGTTGGGGCGGCTCCTACATCGCGCTCGTCACCGCTTTGACGGTCGTCTCGATCTCGGCCGCGGCCGTCTCCTGGATCCTGCCCACGGTCATCGGCGTCGCGCTGATCGAGCTGCACGTGAGGCACGGAGCGCGACTGCCTGACGCCGCCGCCCCGCGCTGAGCCCACGACGCTCGTTTGTCCCAAAGGAGCGGCGGGTAATGGCCCGCCATGCCTCAAGAGCTCAACGTCCAAGACCTGAAGATCACCTCCGACGCCTTCGCCCACCACGAGGCGATCCCGGACCGTCACACGAGCAACGGCGAAGATGTCGCGCCCGCGCTCGAATGGTCCGGCGTGCCCGACGGCACGAAGTCCTTCGCGGTCGTCGTCCACGATCCCGACGCGCCGCTCGTCGACGGCTTCACCCACTGGGTCGCCTACGGGATCCCCGACACCGCCCAGGGTGTGCCCGAGGGTGCCTCCGGCGTCACCAACGGCGTCAACGACATGGGCAACCAGGGCTACAACGGCCCGGCGCCGCCGCCCGGCCACGGAACCCACCACTACTACTTCTGGGTGTACGCCCTGCGCGAGGACCCCGACCTCGATCCCGGCCTGAGCCGCCGGGAGCTGCTCGAGCGGATCGAGGACCTGGTCATCGAGCAGGCACGCCTGGTCGGCACCTACAAGAACTCCTGAGAGACCCTGCGGCTCAGGAGGTCGCGAGGACCTGCTCGGCGGCTGCCTCGGCCGCGTCGAGCTGCTCGGCCACGAGGTCGAGCCCGCGGTCCCAGAAGGCCGGATCGGCGAGGTCCACGCCGACGAGGCGGCCGAGCTCCTCGGGAGAGCGGGAGCCCCCGCAGGCCAGCATCTCGAGGTAGCCGGGGATGATCTCCTCCCCCCGCTCGACGTAGAGGCGGTAGACGGAGAGGGCGAGGAGCTGCCCGTAGGCGTAGGCGTAGACGTAGCCCGGCGTGCCGATGAAGTGGGGAACGTAAGACCACCACGAGCGGTAGCCGTCGGTGACCTCGACGGAGTCGCCGAGCATCTCGGTCTGCGACTCCGCCCAGAGCTCGCCGAAGCGCTCGACCGAGAGCTCGCCCTCCTCGCGCCGAGCGTTGTGGACGCGATCCTCGAAGGCGTTCATCGCGATCTGGCGGAAGACCGTCGCGATCTGGCCCTCGATCGACTCCGCCAGCAGGTTGAGCCGCGAGCGCGGGTCGTCGGCCTCCTCCAGCAGGCGCCCGAAGACCAGCTCCTCGGCGAACACCGACGCCGTCTCGGCGACCGTCAGGGGCGTGCTCTGGTGGAAGACGCCCTGCTCGCGCGCCAAGTACTGATGGATGCCGTGGCCGAGCTCGTGGGCCAGGGTGGTCACGTCCCGTCGCCGGCCAGTCCAGTTGAGCATCACGTAGGGGTGCACGGATGGAACCGTCGAGGCGCTGAAGGCGCCACCGCGCTTCGAGGGTCGCGGGGGGACGTCGATCCAGCCGTCGAAGAAGCGGCCGGCGACCTCGCTCATGCGCGGCGAGACGGACTCGAAGGTCTCGAGCACGATCCGGCGCCCGTCCTCCCACTCGATCTTCTCCTCGTCGGCGCCGACCACGGCCATGCGGTCGTAGTCGGCGAGGCGATCGATGCCCAGCAGCTTCGCCTTCGTCCGGTACCAGCGGCGAGCCAGCTCGTTGCGCCCGCGCACCGCCTCGACGAGCGCCCGGACCGACTCGTCGGAGGCCTCGTTGGAGAGGTTGCGGGTGGCGAGCCAGTGCGGGTAGGAGCGCAGGCGATCCATCGTCGCCTTCTCCTGCAGCAGGGTGTTGAACGCGTAGGTGCGAGTGCGCAGGCCGGGCTCGAGCGCCGCGGTGACCGCCTCGGCGACGGTGCGGCGACGCTCGCGGTCGGGATCGAAGAGGCCGGATAGGGCGACGTCGAGGGGCACGGGCTCCTCGGCGTCCGGCAGCTCGACCCGGATCGCGGAGGTCAGCTCGTCGAAGAGCCTGCTCCAGGCACCTCGCCCGGTCAGCGAGAGCTCGGTGACGATCCGCTCCTCCGGCGCGCTCAGCAGGTGCGGGCGGTAGCGGCGCTCCATCCGCAGGTGATGGCGGCAGAACTCCATGCCCTCGGTGGCGAGCAGCTCCTCGGCGCGCTCGTCGTCGACCGCCACCCACTCGAGGTCGAAGAAGAGAAGTCGGGTCTGGATCTGGGTGGCGCGCTCGGAGGAGCGCTGCAGCATCGCGCCGATCGCCGGGTCCTCGGTGTCGGCGGCGAAGCGGAGATGGGCGTAGTTGAGGGCGCGGCCGGCCAGCTCGGAGATCGCCGCGAGGCGCTCCATGGCGTCGCGCAGGCCCGGGCCGTCGAGCTCTGCGACCTTCCCCTCGAGGTCGGCCGCGAAGCGCTCGGCGAGCCGGGTGGCCTCATCGAGGAGGGCCTCGACGGCTGGGCCGTCCCCGTCGGCGCCGGCGGGCACCGCGATGCCGGCGGCCTCGAGGTCGATCAGGTCGCCGAGCTCCCAGGTCTCGGTGGCGGGCATCGGCGCAAGCTAACAGGGCGCCGCCCGAGAGCCGCCGGGCTCCGCTCCCTCGCCGGCCCGCCGCGTCGGGGCGCCTAGCTCGTGGCCTTCTTGGCCTTGTCGGCGGCGTCGCCGATCGCGTCGCCGACCTTGTCGGCGGCGTCGCCAACGGTCTGCTTGGCCTTGCCGCCCGCCTGGTCGGCCTTTCCCTTGCTCTTCATGTCGTCGTCGCCGGTCAGGGTGCCGGCCGCTTCCTTGACGCGGCCCTTGCCCTCGTCGACCTGGCCTTCCTTCTTCTGATCGGACATCTGCTCCTCCTTCGTCGGCGGTTGCGGTTGTCTCCGCGATTGGACGGAAAGCTAGCTGGCCCGACCGCGTCGGCGGCACCGGAAGGGAAACCGATCGGTGGGGCGAATCTGGGGTCACCGATGAGCAAGACCGCCACCAAGACCAGGCCCCGCCGCAGCGGCTCCAACGGCACCGGAGCTCAGAGCGGCAAGACCCTCTCGACCTACATCACGGAGCGCTTCGACGAGTTCTCGCGCTCGCAGAAGGATGTGGCCCGATACATCGTCGACCATCTCGAGGAAGCGGCCTTCCAGACCGCCGAGGAGCTGGCCCGGCGAGCGGACACATCCTCGTCGACCGTGGTGCGCTTCTCCCAGGCGCTGGGCTTCGAGGGCTATCCCGAGCTGCAGCAGGCGGCGATCGAGGAGTACCGGGCGGCCGTGGCCGCGACGAGCCCCGCGACGAACGGCGGCGCCCTGTTCGACTTCGACCACACCGAGTTCGAGTCCTCGCTGGCCGCCGACCACTCGAACATCGAGAGCACCGTCCGCGGCCTCACCCGCGAGTCGGTCGAGCTCTGCGTCCGCGAGCTTGCCACCGCGCAGCGCGTGGTCATCGTCGCGATGGACCAGATGGCCTTCTTCGCCTCCTACCTGCGCCACATGCTGGCGCTGCTCGACATCCGGGCCGAGACGATCACCCAGCCGCGACAGGAGTCGATCACCCGGCTCGGCAACGTCGACGAGGACACCCTGGTCGTCGCCTTCTCCGCCGGCCGCGCCCATCCCCTGGTGATCCGGGCGATGAAGCTGGCCCGTCACCGCGGGGCGCACACGATGGCGATCACCGACGCGACGCTCTCCGACGTCGGAGAGCACGCCGAGCACACGCTCTACTGGTCCTCGGACTCGCCCTCCTACACGCGCTCGACGACGGCACTGCTGGCCCTGGTCGAGGCGCTCGCCCACGGCGTGTACTCGCGCGACAAGGCGGCCTTCAAGGACCGCATCCGCGCTTTCAAGCTGAAGTAGCGGGCCGGGGGCGCCCAGGCGCCCGCGGCCCGTCCCGAAGAAGTCACGCAATCGGCGCGGGTTGCGCGCCACCCGCGCGCTTGTCCCTGCCACGGTGCGCCTCATGGCGGACGTGGCTCGAAATCTGCACGTGGAGGCTGCAACCTTCGAGCCACGGCCCGTCGCGGAGCGCTCGATCGCCCGCGAACGGCGGCTCGCAGCCCTGGCGGTCCGCCAGCACCGAGCCGTTGGCCACGATCAGATGCTCCATCTCGGCTTCGAGCGGGGCTCGATCAATCATCGGCTCAAGACACACCGGATCTGGCGAGTGCACCCGAACGTGTACGCGATCGGCCCGGGCCCGCTCGATCAGCGCGGACGCTGGTACGCGGCCCTGCTGGTGTGCCGGCCCCTGCCTGCGCTGAGCCACCTCTCGGCGGCCGCCGAGGCGGGCCTTGCGCTGGAGCTCGGCTCAGTCCACGTCACCGTGCCCCGGCGCTATGCCAAGAAGCTTCCAGGCGTCAGCGTCCACGGCGCTCGTCACCTCCACCCGCTCGACCTCACGCGCAGAGGTGGCCTCCCGGTAACCGCGCTGCACCGGACCCTCCTGGACGTGGCCGAGACCGAGCCCTTCGGCCGCCTCGAGAGCATCTGGGAGGAGTGCGATCGCCGCGGCTGGCTCGACCTCGCCGCCGTGCGGGCCTGCATGGAGCGCAACCCCGGCCGCCGGGGCCTAAAGCCGCTCGGCCGACTCCTCGATGGCTACGTCCCCGTCCTCTCCGCCAACGAAGGCATCGAGCGCACCTTCCAGCGGCTCCTCGAGGAGGAGGGCTTCCCGCAGCCACTGACGAGCGTGCAGGTCGCCGGCCTCGTGGTCGATTGCTACTGGCCCGAATACGACTTCGTCGTCGAGCTCGACAGCCGCGAGTTCCACTCGCACTGGGAGGCGCAGGAGCGCGACAGAGCGCGGGACGGCAGGCTGCTCCGCGCCGGCATCGCCAGCCTGCGCGTGACCCACAGGCGGATGACCCGGGAGCGAGACGATCTGGTCGGCGACCTCGCGTCTCGACTGCTGCGCTCAACGCTGCTCCGCGGAGGCACATCCCGTCAGTGAACTCGCTACGGATCGCCGCGGGGCTGCCTCTAGACTTCGAGCCGTGAGCGAGCAAGCCACCTTCCGCCTCAAGACCGGCCTCGCGGAGATGCTCAAGGGCGGCGTGATCATGGACGTCGTCAACGCCGAGCAGGCGCGCGTCGCCGAGTCCTCGGGCGCCGTCGCCGTGATGGCGCTCGAGCGCGTTCCGGCCGACATCCGCGCCGACGGCGGCGTGGCCCGCATGTCGAACCCGCGAATGATCGAGGAGATCAAGGAGGCCGTGACGATCCCGGTGATGGCGAAGGCCAGGATCGGGCACTTCGCCGAGGCGCAGGTGCTGCAGGCGCTCGAGGTCGACTACATCGACGAGTCCGAGGTGCTGACGCCCGCCGACGAGGCCCACCACATCGACAAGCTGAGCTTCGACGTCCCCTTCGTCTGCGGCGCCACCGACCTCGGCGAGGCGCTGCGGCGAATCGGCGAGGGCGCGGCGATGATCCGCTCCAAGGGCGAGGCGGGAACCGGCAACATCGTCGAGGCCGTCCGCCACCTGCGCGGGATCGTCGGCGGGATCCGGCGGCTGTCGGCTCTCGATTCGAGCGAACTGGCCGCCGAGGCGAAGGAGCTGCGCGCTCCGCTCGAGGTCGTCCGCGCGGTCGCCGAGCGCGGGTGGTTGCCCGTGCCGATGTTCTGCGCCGGCGGGATCGCGACGCCGGCGGACGCGGCCCTGACGATGCAGCTCGGCGCCGAGGGCAACTTCGTCGGCTCCGGCATCTTCAAGTCCGAGAACCCCGTGCGCGTGGCGAAGGCCGTCGTCGAGGCGACCACCCACTTCAACGATCCCGACCGCGTGCTGGCGGCCTCCGCCGACCTCGGCGAGCCGATGCGCGGTGACGACATCGCTCAGCTCGCCGCCCAGGGCGAGCTGCTGCAGCAGCGCGGCTGGTAGCGCCGCCGTGGCGGGGGCGCAGCCCGAGCCGCTGCGGATCGGTGTGCTCGCCTCCCAGGGCGACTTCGCCGCCCACGTGCGGACGCTCGGCGAGCTCGGCGGCGACGCGCGTGAGGTGCGCAACCCCGCGGACCTCGACGGCCTCGACGGCCTCGTCATCCCCGGCGGCGAGAGCACGACGATCACGAAGGCGATCGAGCGCGACGACCTCGAGCCCGCGATTCGCGCCCACGTCGAGGCCGGCCGGCCGATCCTCGGCACCTGCGCGGGGATGATCGTCTGCGACGCCGACCACCTCGGGCTGATCGACGCCCGCACTCGCCGCAACGCCTTCGGCCGCCAGCTCCAGAGCTTCGAGGCCGAGCTCGAGCTGGACGGGATCGGCACCGAGCCGATCCGCGCGGTCTTCATCCGGGCGCCCTGGATCGAGTCTTACGGCCCCGGGGTAGAGGTCCTCGCTAGTTGGGACGGCCATCCCGTGGCGATCCGCGACGGCGCGGTCCTCGCCTGCTCCTTCCACCCCGAGCTGACCGACGACTCGCGGGTGCACGCACTGCTGATGGCGATGGCGACCGGGGCGCATGAGCGCTCCCGCGAGGAGGCGAGGCGATGAGGGACCCGAGGGTGGAGGGCCTGGCGCGGGTGCTGGCGCACTACTCGCTCGAGCTGCAGCCGGAGCAGGTCTGCGTGATCCAGGGGGGCGTGGCAGCCGAGCCCCTGATCCAGGCGATCTACGAGCAGGCGCTCGAGGCGGGCGCGCACCCGATCGTCGATCTGGGGATGGAGGGCGCCCAGGCCGCCTTCTACGCGCGCGCCAACGACAGCCAGCTCGAGTGGATCTCACCGCCGGAGCGGTGGGCGATCGAGCACGCCGACGCGCGGATCCGGGTCCTCTCCGACACGAACACGCGCGAGCTCTCGGCAGTGGAGCCGGAGCGGCAGACGCGGCGCCAGAAGGCGCGCCATCCCCTGATGCAGCGGATGATGGAGCGCAGCGCCAAGGAGGAGCTGCGCTGGAACGTGACCCTGTTCCCGACCAACGCCTACGCCTCGGCGGCGTCGATGAGCCTGGCCGCCTACGAGGACTTCTACTACCGGGCCTGCCTCACCGACCAGCCCGACCCCGTCGCCGCCTGGCACCAGGCCGCGGAGGAGACGAACCGGCTCGCCGAGTGGATCCAGGGCCGCGAGGAGGTCAGGATCGAGGGGCCCGGCACGAACCTGACCCTGAACGTCGCCGATCGCTACTTCAAGCCGGCCGACGGCAAGTACAACATGCCCGACGGGGAGTTCTTCACCGGCCCCCACGAGGACTCCGCCGAGGGCGAGATCACCTTCCACCTGCCCGCCACCTACTCCGGCCGCGAGGTGGCGGGGGTCCGCTTCCGCTTCGAGGGAGGCAGGGTCGTCGACGCAAGCGCCGAGCGGGGCGAGGACTTCCTGATCGAGGTCCTCGACACCGACGAGGGCGCCAGACGGCTGGGCGAGCTCGGCATCGGCACGAACTTCGGGATCAGCGCGGGGACCGGGGAGATCCTGCTCGACGAGAAGATCGGCGGCACGGTGCACCTCGCGGTGGGGGCGAGCTATCCGGAGACGGGCGGCGTCAACGAGTCAGCGGTGCACTGGGACATGATCTGCGACCTCCGCCAGGGCGGCAGCATCACCGTCGACGGCGAGGTGCTCCAGCGCGACGGCCGCTTCGTCGTCTGAGCGGCCCGCGCAACTTTCCGGCGCCGGGGCTGTTCCAACCTCCGAGTTCCAACCACCACGCCGTTCAGGACGCTTGCGGGAGCGACCGGCCAAGGACGACCGGCCGTCGGTGGGACACGGAACCACGACAACGACCGGGCCTCACCCCCCCCGTAGGCCCGGTCGTCGTCGTTCCGGCCTCGCCGCGGAGGGCGCCGCGCTTCTAAGATCAGCCCATGTCCGGTCACTCGAAGTGGGCCTCGATCAAGCACAAGAAGGCCGCCACCGACGCGAAGCGGGGCAAGCTCTTCACGAAGCTGGCGCGCGCGATCACGGTCGCCGCGCGGGAGGGCGGGGGAGACCCGGAGGCCAACGCGACGCTGGCGACCGCGGTCCAGAAGGCCCGCGATCAGTCCATGCCGAAGGACAACATCCAGCGAGCGATCGACCGTGGCACCGGGGAGGGGTCCGACGGGACCACGATCGAGCGCATCTTCTACGAGGGCTACGGCCCCGGCGGCGTCGCCCTGCTCGTCGATGCTCTCAGCGACAACCGCAACCGCACCGGCTCGGAGATCCGCCACGCCTTCGATCGCCACGGCGGCAGCCTCGGGGAGCCCAACTCGGTCGCCTGGATCTTCGAGAAGCGCGGCGTGATCTTGGTCGACGCCGAGCGCTACGGCGAGGATGACCTGATCGTCGCGATCGACGCCGGGGCCGAGGACGTGGTCGCCGAAGGCAGCTCCCTGCGAGTGCTGACGCCGCCGGCGGCCCTCGCCTCGGTTCGTGCCGCGCTCGACGAGGCCGGGGTCGAGGTCGAGGCCGCCGATCTCGTGATGGACCCCAAGGCCACTGTGGAGGTGGCGGAGGGGGATGCCGGGCGCCTGCTGCGGCTGATCGACGTCCTCGACGAGCACGACGACGTCGATGCGGTCCACGCCAACTTCGACATGGCCGAGGACGTGATGGAGCGGGCGATCGCCTGAGCTGCCCCTCCCTCGGGAGGCATCCGGCCCCCGGGCCAGAATCAAGGGTCGATGAGGATCGTGATGGGAATCGATCCCGGCGTCGCCAACACCGGCTTCGGGGTGGTGCGGGTCGCCGGCTCGCGGATGACCGCGATCGACGGGGGAACCATCGAGGCGCCCGCCGGGACGGCCGACGAGCAGCGCCTGCGGACGATCCACGAGGCGCTGATCGAGCTGATCGACTGCCACTCGCCGGAGTCGGTCGCGCTCGAGAGCCTCTACTTCGGCCGCAACGTGCGCTCCGCGATCGCGGTCGGGCAGGCCCGGGGCGTGATCATGCTCGCCGCCGCGCGGCGTGACCTGAGCTGCTTCGACTACACGCCCCAGGCGGTGAAGCTCGCGGTCTGCGGCAGCGGCGCGGCCGCCAAGGATCAGGTCAAGCACATGGTCGGCGTGCTGCTCGGGTTGCCGGCGGAGCCGGCCTCTGACCATGCGGCCGACGCCCTGGCCGTCGCCGTCTGCCACGGGGCCAACCTGCAGGGAGCAGCCGCGATGCGTCCCGCCCCCGATCGCGCCCACCAGCGGGTGGCCGTCTCGTGATCGCCGCCGTCAGCGGCGAGGTCCTCTCCCGCCGCGCCGACCATGTCGTGATCGACGCCGGCGGCGTCGGCTACCGCCTCGCGGTCTCGGCTGAGACCCTGCGCTCGGTGTCCGCCGTCGGGACGCGGGCATCGCTGCACGCGCACCTGATCTCCCGTGACGACTCCCTGGCGCTCTACGGCTTCGCCACCGAGGAGGAGCGCGAGCTCTTTCTCTCGTTGATCTCGGTCTCCGGCGTTGGGCCCAAGGTCGGGCTCGCCGTCCTCTCCGGCGGACCGGTGGGCGAGCTCCTGCGCGCGATCGCCGCCGGCGACGCCAAGCGCTTCCAGGCCGTGCCGGGCATCGGCAAGCGCACGGCCGAGCGCATCATCGTGGAGCTACGCGAGCGCGTGGCCGGGCAGCTCGAGGAGAGCGCCCCCCTCAGCGGCGGTGGCGACGGGCCGCGGGAGGAGGCTCGCGAGGGACTGCTCGGCCTCGGCTACACGCCGCTGGAGGCCGAGCGCCTGCTGGGCGACGCCGAGGGCGAGAGCGCCGAGGAGCTGATCGCGGCGGCGCTGCGCCACGGGCGCGCCGATCGCGCCGCCGCGTGAGTCAAGCTGGCTGACGACATGGCGATCGAGCGAATCCCCCTGAACGAGGCCGCGATCGAGGCGGACGCCGAGCCGCGGATCGCCGACGCGCGCAGCGAGCGCGGGGAGGAGGACCTCGACCGCAGCCTCCGGCCGAGCCGGTTGAGCGACTTCGTCAACCAGCGGCAGGTCACCGCCCAGCTCGAGGTCTTCATCGAGGCGGCGAAGCGGCGCGGGGAGCCGCTCGACCACGTCCTGCTCGCCGGCCCGCCGGGGCTGGGCAAGACCTCGCTGGCTCACATCATCGCCGCCGAGCTCGGCGTGCCCCTTGTCGGCACCGCCGGCCCCGCGCTCGAGCGCAAGGCCGACATCGCGAGCTTCCTGACCACGCTCGAGCCCGGCAGCGTCTTCTTCATCGACGAGATCCACCGCCTCAACCGGGCGATCGAGGAGACGCTCTACCCGGCGATGGAGGACAGCCGGCTGCCCGTCGTCCTCGGCCAGGGCGCCGGGGCGCGGACGGTGACCCTCGACCTGCCCGCGTTCACGCTCGTCGGCGCCACGACCCGGGCCGGCCTGCTGACGACGCCGCTTCGCGACCGCTTCGGCGTCTCCCATCGCCTCGAGCACTACGAGCCGGGCGAGCTGGCGTTGATCGTCGAGCGCTCGGCGCGAATCCTCGACGTGGAGATCGAGACCTCGGGGACGGCCGCGATCGCCTCTCGCTCGCGGGGGACCCCACGCGTGGCCAACCGGCTGCTGAAGCGGGTCCGCGACTTCGCGGAGGTCCGAGGGGAGGGCGTCGTCACCGCCTCGATCGCCGCCGCCGCGCTCGCGATGCTCGAGGTCGACGAGGCGGGCCTCGATCGCCACGACCGGGCGATCCTCTCGGCGATCGCGCTCAAGTTCTCCGGCGGCCCCGTCGGGCTCTCCACCCTGGCCGCTGCCGTGGACGAGGAGCCCGACACCATCGAGGACGTCTACGAGCCCTACCTGCTCCAGCAGGGGCTGCTGAAGCGGACCCCCCGCGGCCGGGTGATCACCGAGGGCGGCTACGAGCATCTCGGAGTGCCGGTTCCCGACGGGCTGGCAAGCCTCTTCTAATAGCCTTTCCTCCGTGCCCTTCTTCATCTGCCCGAACTGCGGCAACCGCCTGCGCAGCGGCGAGCGAACCGCCGGTCTCTCGAACCGCCCGAAGAGCTGCGCGAAGTGCGGATTCGGCTTCCTCTTCGAGCTGCTCGACGACTACTACCCGGCGCCGGATGCGGCCTTCTTCACCTGTGATGGCAAGGGTCGCGTCCTCGACGTGGGCCGCGGAGGCTTCGAGCTCACCGGGCTGACCGACCAGGACGTGATCGGCCGGCCGGTCAAGGACGTCCTCGGCCTCGAGTGGATCGATCCCGGCGAGGGCGGCCGCGAGGCCGACAACGACGGCGACGGCGTCGCCGACCCGATCGAGACGACGCTCGAGTGGGGAGTGCGCTCGCTCGGCAAGCGGGTCGCGGTTCACGCGGAGGGTGACCTGCCGGCCAAGGCGGTGGCCGACGTCTTCCCCGCCTATGACGACGACGGCGGGATGCTGCTCGTCCTCACCCCCGAGTAGGAAGGGCTCCTCCGGTGGGCAGCAGGCGCGTCAACGTCTCGATCATCGTCCTGGTGGTGGCGATGCTCGCCGGCTCCGCGCTGGTCATCGCCACGAAGTCGACGAAGCTCGGGCTCGACCTGAGCGGCGGCACGCAGCTCATCTACGAGGGCGAGGCCACGCCGCAGAACCCCACCGTCGACGGCGACGACATCGACCGGGCGATCGAGATCATCCGCGACCGCGTCGACTCCCTCGGCGTCTCCGAACCCGAGATCGCGCCGCTCGGGACGTCGCAGATCCAGATCAGCCTTCCCGACGTCCAGGACTCCCAGCGCGCGATCGAGCAGGTGGGCCAGACCGCCCAGCTCTACTTCTACGACTTCGAGCCCAACGTCGTCCCGCTCGATCCGAAGGTCGACGAGGTCACTCCGCAGAACCTGAACCAGCAGAAGACGACGAGCCTCTACAAGGCCGTCGAGCTCGCCTCTCAGCAGGAGACGACGTGCGGGGGCACCTGCACGGTGGACAAGCCGAGCCTCTACCTGTTCGAGAAGAAGAGCCGCCTGCCGGTCTCCGGGCCGGAGACGACCCGGGCCGACCTGTTCGCGAGCGAGGAGGCGCAGGCCGTGCCCGCGAACGACCGCAAGGTCTTCGAGGTCCCCCCGGGGACCCTCGTCGTCGAGGACCAGGACAGCGTCGACAGCCCCGACGCGCCGCCCTCGTACTTCGTGCTCAGGGACAAGCCGGAGCTGAGCGGCGAGGACATCAAGAACCCGGAGCAGAACTTCGACCCGCAGACGAACGAGCCGAACGTCACCTTCGACTTCACCGACGACGGCCGCAAGGCCTTCCAGGAGATCACCCAGCGGATCGCCAATCGCGGCCTGGCCGGCCTCTCGCAGCCCTACGCGTTCGCGATCGTCCTCGACGGCAAGATCGTCTCCCGCCCGATCATCGACTACAACGAGAACCCGACCGGCATCGACGGCCGCACGGGGGCGCAGATCTCGGGCAGCTTCCAGCTCCAGGAGGCGCAGGACCTCGCCGAGTTCCTGAAGATCGGCGCGCTGCCGATCAACCTCAACCTGGTCAGCCAGAGCACGGTCACCGCGACCCTCGGCCAGCAGGCGCTCGATCAGGGCCTCAAGGCCGGCCTCGTCGGATTGATCCTGGTCGCGCTCTTCTTCCTCGTCTACTACCGCTTCCTCGGCGTGATCGCGATCCTCGGGCTCGCCGTCTACGCCGTCTTCTTCCTGGCGCTGATGAAGCTGATCCCGATCACGCTGACCCTCCCGGGGATCGCCGGGCTGATCCTGACGATCGGCGTCGCGGCGGACTCCAACGTGGTCATCTTCGAGCGAATCAAGGAGGAGGCGCGCAAGGGCCATTCGATGATCTCCGCGATCACGACCGGCTATCGCCGCGGGATCGGGACGATCGTCGACGCGAACGCGATCACCCTGCTGACCGCGTTCATCCTCTTCGGCCTGGCGACCGCGGGCGTCAAGGGCTTCGCCTTCACGCTCGGCATCGGCACGGTCGTCTCGCTGCTGACCGCGGTCGTCTTCACCCGAGCCGTGCTCGGGGTGCTCGGCCGCACGCGCGTGCTGCGCTCGCCGCGGCTGATCGGCGCCGGGGGCGGGGAGCGGGTGCGCTGGCACTTCGACTTCGCCGGGGCGAGCCGCTGGTTCTTTTCGCTCTCCGGGGCGATCCTCGCGATCGGGGCGCTCTCGTTCGCCACCAACCAGCTCAACTTCGGCATCGACTTCGAGTCCGGGACCAAGATCAACGCGGCCCTGGGGGCCGACGCCACCATCGACTCCGTGCGCACCTCGCTCGGAGACGCGGGGGTGAGCGATCCCGACTCCGTCAAGGTCCAGGCGGTCGAGAACGCCGAGTTCGGCACGAACGTGTTCCAGATCCAGGGCAAGATCGCGCCGGAGGAGACGGGCGCGGTCAAGGACCAGCTCGAATCGGACTTCGGGTTCGAGAACGGCCCCGACGAGAGCTTCCAGAACGACTCGGTCGGGCCGACGTTCGGCCAGCAGGTCGCGCGCAGCGCCGGCTATGCGATCGCGTTCTCCCTGCTGCTGATCGCCGCCTACGTCGCCTTCCGATTCCAGGCGAAGTACGCGGTCCCGGTGATGATCGCCGTGGTCCACGACGTCCTGATCACCGCCGGCGTCTACTCCCTGGTCGGAAGGGAGGTGTCGAGCGGAACGGTCGCGGCGTTCCTGACCATCCTCGGGTACTCGCTCTACGACACCGTGATCGTCTTCGACCGCGTGCGCGAGAACGTGCCGCGGCTGCCGCGGGCAACCTTCGCCCAGATCGCCAATCGCTCGCTCAGCGAGGTCCTCACCCGGTCTCTGATCACCGGCCTCTCGACGGTGTTCCTGATCGCCGTGATCCTCGTCTTCGGCGGCGAGACCCTGCGCGACTTCGCCTTCGCGATGATGGTCGGCGTCCTCTCCGGGACCTATTCGTCGATCTTCATCGCCACCCCGGTGCTGATCCACTGGAAGGAGCGCGAGCCCGCCTACCGGGCGCGAGCGGCGAGGATCCGCGAGACGATGGGGCGCGTGCCCGCCTTCCCGGAGGAGAACCTCGTCGCCCGCGTCGGCGACGACGAAGATGACGAGCTCTTCGAGGAGGAAGGGTCAGAGGGCTCGGGCAACGGTCACCCGGCGGAGCCGGAGCGAGCGCCCGCGGTCGCGGCCGCTCCGGGCTCGCGCCTCGGCGGCAATGGGGCCGAGCCCCCGCCCGAGCCGCTCGCCGGCAGCGAGTCGCTGACGGAGCGGGAGCGCCGCCTCGAGGCCCGCCGCCGGCGCCAGCAGCGCAGCACCCGCAAGCACGGAAGGCCCCGGTAGGCGCATGGCCGTTCTCGTCTGGATCACCCTCGGCGTCGCGCTGTGGCACTTCACGGTCTTCGTGCCCGACCGCTTTCGCGGGGGCATCGTCGGCGCTTTCGCGGCCGCCGTCATCGGCGCCATGCTCAGCGGCGCCGCCTGGCAGCTCCTCCAGGGGGGCGGCCTCGGGAACACCGACATCCTGACGGCGATCTCGGCGGTTCCGGGCTGCCTGCTCGCCCTCGCGGCGGACTACGCGATCGGCGCCCGCGACGAGCGCCACTACGGCGCCGCCTGAGCGCCGCCCGCCGGCTCGCCTGCCCCAGTCCTTCACGGCCCTCCGCCCGCCGGCGCCCGCTGAGCGCGTCCTTCCCGCAGCACGCGACTTGCGGAGGGCTTTCCGTCCTCGATCGCTGCGAGCCTGGGCTCGTGAGCGGTCCGAGCCAAGCCACCTACCTGGCGCCCCCCTATTCCTACGCGGAGGCGCGCCGCCTCAGCGACGAGCTGGAGCTCGCCGAGCCCGTCGCGATCGCGCTCGTCCGCCGCGGCCACCGCAGCGTTGAGGCCGCCCGAGCCTTCCTCGAGGCTGACGAGACGCATGATCCGGAGGAGTTCGAGGGGATCGGCGAGGCCGTGGCCACGATCCAGGAGCGGCTCGCCGCCGGTGATCGGATCACCGTCCACGGCGACTACGACGTCGACGGGATCTGCTCGGTGGCGATCCTCGTCGGGGCGTTGCGAGCCGCGGGCGCGGACTGCGACTGGATCATCCCCGACCGCCTCGGCGACGGCTACGGCCTGAGCGCGGCAACCACGTCTGGGCTGCGCGAGCGTGGCACGAGGCTGCTGATCACCGCCGATTGCGGGATCGGCTCGATCGAGGAGATCGAAGCGCTGAAGCGCGAGGGGATCGCGGCCGTGGTCACCGACCACCACCAACCGGGCGCACAGCTCCCCGACTGCCCGATCGTCCACCCGGAGGTGTGCGGATACCCGTTCGCCGGGCTCTGCGGCGCCGCCGTGGCCCACAAGCTAGTGGGGGCGCTCGAGCGGGCCCTGGGCCTCGACGCGCCGGAGAGTCGCGATCTCGACCTCGTGGCGCTGGCGACGATCGCCGACCTCGTCCCGCTCATCGGCGAGAACCGCGCCCTGGCGCGGAGGGGCCTGGCCGAGCTGCGCAAGGCGCGGCGCCCCGGAGTGCGCGCCCTGCTGAGCATCTCGGGCGTCGAGCCCGAGCGGCTCGACGAGGGCGACATCGCCTTCCGCCTCGCACCACGTCTGAACGCCGCGGGCCGCCTCTACCGCGCCGACGCCGGCGTGGAGCTGATGCTGACCGACGAGCGGGAGCGGGCGGACGCGATCGCGGCGGAGCTCGACTCCGCCAACCACGAGCGCCGGGAGACCGAGCGAGAGGTCGCCCGCGCCGCCGAGGCCGCCCTGCGCGCCCTGCCGGAGGAGGACCGCGACGCTCCGGCGCTCGTGATCGCCGGCGAGGGCTGGCACCCCGGGGTGGTCGGGATCGTCGCCTCGCGGATCGTCGAGCGCCATGGCAAGCCCGCGGTCGTGCTCTCGATCGACGAGGCCGGGAGGGCCCGGGGCTCCGGGCGCAGCGTCCCCGGCTTCGACCTGCTCGGGGCGCTGCACGCCTGCGCGAGCCACCTCGATCGCTACGGAGGCCATCGCGCCGCCGCCGGGGTCGAGCTGGACGCCGCGGCGGTCGGTCCCTTTCGGGCGGCCATGGCCGAGCACGCCCGCTCGGTGGTGCCCGACGGGGGGCACGCCGA
>JAABUN010003702.1_pt1 | contig 22849 bp, 14 predicted proteins | sample 5559311 | NCBI WGS metagenome assembly JAABUN01 (sample SAMN10711877, study PRJNA513370) | rock metagenome | isolation source: Antarctica rocks | place: Antarctica: Victoria Land, Siegfried Peak sud
GCAGCGAGACCGCCGTCGCCGGCGGCCGCGGCAACACCTTCCAAGGCGGCCAGGTCCTGTGGTCACCCGCCACCGGCGCCCACGCCGTCTACGGAGCCATCGGCCAGCGCTACCAGGCCCTCGGCGGGCCCGGCAGCCCACTGGGCCTGCCGACCACGGACGAGGGACCGGCCGGCTCCGGGCGCTCCTCGGCCTTCCAGGGCGGCCGGATCCACTGGTCGGGCGCGACCGGCGCTCGCGCGGTGACCGGTCCCGTCCTGCTCCACCACCTGTCCCACGGCGGCGCGGCCGGTCCGCTCGGCCAGCCTGTCGGCGAGCTCGAGCAGGTCGACGCCGCGGTGCAGCTCCAGCGGTTCGAGGGCGGCCACGTCTACGTGCGGTCCGGGCAGGCTCGACACGTCCGCGGTGCGATCCGGGATCACTGGCTCCGGCTCGGCGGCCCGACCAGCAGCCTCGGCCTGCCGGTGCGCGACGAATACGCCGTGACCGGCGGGCAGCGCAGTGACTTCGAGCGGGGAAGCCTCGTCTGGACGGCGGCCACGGCGACCGTCGGCCCCGCCTGACCGGAGAGCCGGCCGACCCCCGGTAGTGTCGCGCGGCGTGTCCACCTCCGACGTCGCGCCGCGCTCCACCGGTGGCGCCGGCGAGCTGGGGCGCTTCGCAGCCGTCGGCCTCGCGGCCTACCTGACGGACGTCGCCGTCTTCAACGCGCTCCTCGTCGGAGGCGGGACCACCTCGGCCTGGGCGAAGGTCCTGTCGAGCATCGTCGGGATCGCCGTGGCCTTCCTCGGCAGCCGCCACTACACCTGGCCCGAACGCAAGGCCGACTCCCCGTGGCGGGAGTACGCCCTGTTCGTGCTGTTCAGCGTCCTCGCCGCCGGCATCCAGCTGGCCTGCCTGCTGGTGTCGCACCACCTGCTGGACCTGCGCTCGACCCTCGCGGACAACGTGTCGGCCAACGTGATCGGGATGGGCCTTGCCACGGTGTTCCGCTTCTGGACCTTCCGCACCTACGTCTTCCCCGAGCGACCGGTCGTGACGGGATGACCTCCCGGGCGAGGGCCCGGCTCGGCACACCTCCGGCGGTCGGCCTCGGCGCGTTCGTCGTCGTGCTGCTCGGGCTGGTCCTGCGCAACCGTGGCCTGTTCACGACCCGGCTGTACGAGGTGGGCGATGCCGCCGCCAACTCGCTGCTGGTCAACGACGCCCAGTCGTTCTCCCTCCTGGTCGGCCACTACTCCCGGATCGGCTTCAACCACCCGGGCCCGGGGATGCTCTACCTCCAGGCAGCCGGTGAGGCCGTCTTCTACGACGCGCTCGGACTGGTAGTCGGCCCGTACAACGGCCAGGTCCTGGCGGTCCTCGCACTCCAGGCGGCCGTGATCGGCTCGGTCGTCGCCATCATCTACAGCTGGGACCGTCGGTGGCCGGTCCCGCTCGCCGGGCTGGCCGTGATCGCGCTCTGGTACGAGGGCCACGCCTTCGCGATCACCTCGACGTGGATCCCCCACATCGTCGTCGCCCCGTTCCTGCTGCTGATCGTCTCGGCGGCATCGGTCGCGGCCGGCAACGTCCGCCACCTGTGGCTGCTCGCGGCCAGCGCCGGGCTGCTCGTGCACGCCCATGTCGAGTTCGCGCTGTTCGCCCCGGCGCTCACGCTGGCGGCGCTGCTCGCCTGGGCGATCACCGAGCGGCTCGGACCGAAGGCCCTCTGGCAGCGCAGCCCCCGGTCCTGGGCCATCGCGCTCGCCGTCGTCGGGGTCTTCCTGCTGCCCATCGCCCTCAACACGCTGCTGAACTGGCCGGGCGAGGTCCCGAAGTACCTCTCCTACTCCGGTGGTGAGGAGCGCCCCTCGCCGTCCCTGCCGGAGGCGCTCCACTACGCCCGGCAGTTCTGGGTGCCGGACTTCCCGGGAGCGCGCTTCGTCCCTGCGCTGCTCACGCTGGCGGCGGCGGCTGCTGCCTGGGCGGCGCCTCGCCGGCTGCGCCGGCCGCTGCTCGCCGTCACCGGCGCCGGCATCCTGGCCGAGGCGCTGTTCGTGGTCTACGCCCTCGTCGGCATCGACGACCTGACACAGGACTACATCGGGCTGTTCAGCTGGTCGGTCCCCCTGGCGATGCTCCTGGTCCTCACCACCTCCGTCGTCGCGTGGATGTCCGAGGCCCGCCCTGCGGGAGTCGCCGTGGCCGTGGTCGCCGCCGGCCTGGTGGCCTGGTCGTTCACCGGGGACGGCGTCTCGCTCAGGCCGGACAGCATCGCCGGGCTCCCTCAGACCTTCGAGGCGGTCGAGCAGGCGGCCGACAGCCGACCGATCGTGCTCGACATCGGTGCCGGCGCCGGTCCCTTCATCGAGGGGACGGCGCTGCTGGTCCACCTCGAGCGCGAGGGCGAGGACGTGTGCACGACCACCGTCACGCTGACCATCCAGGTGACGCCCGACCGCATCTGCACGGCCGAACAGCGGGCCGAGGGTCGCGTCTTCACGCTGAGCGAGCCCGGTCCTCCGGCCGCTGATCCCCCACCCGGCGGCACCACCCGCCTGCCGGGCCAGGTCAGCGAGATCACGGTCGTGCCATGACCTCCGGCAACAGGACCTCCGGCAGCAGGACCTCCCACCACCGACCGGGCCTGCGGCTCGCGGTCGACGCCCACCCGCTGCTCGGTCAGCGCAGCGGCGTGGGGCGCTACCTCGATGGCGTGCTGGCCGGGCTGTCGAGCCTCCCCGGCGCCCCGGAGCCGGTGCTGACCCTGTTCAGCGGGCGGGCCCGCGTCCCGGAGCCGGTGCCGCCTGGCTCGCGGCCAGCCCGTCGGGCGGTGCCTGCTCGAGTGCTCAAGGGCCTGTGGCGCTACCTGCCGAGCACCGGGGTCGAGCTCCTCACCGGTCCCATCGACGTCTTCCACGCCGGCAACTACGTCCTGCCACCCCTGCGGCGGGCCGCCGGGGTGGTGACCGTCCACGACCTCGCCTACCTGCGCTACCCGGAGACGGTGGACGACAACGTGCTCACCTACCGCGAACGCGTGCCGGACGCCCTCGCCCGTGCCGCGCGAGCTCTCACCGTGAGCGAGGCGGTCCGCGACGAGCTGTGCGCGGAGTACTCGCTCGACCCGGCGACGGTCCTCGTCGCACCGAACGGCGTCGACCCCGAGTGGGCACGGGCGCGGCCGCTGTCGGCGACCGACCGGGCCCGGCTCGGCGTCCCCGAGCGCTACCTGCTGTTCGTCGGCAACCTCGAGCCCCGCAAGGGCCTGCCGCTGCTCGCCCGGGCGCATGCGGCGGCCCGGCGCAGCGATCCCGACGTGCCGCCGCTGCTGCTCGTCGGACCCCCGGGTTGGGGCGATGCCTGGGGCGGGACCGTGCCCGATCCCGCCGACGTCCGCCACGTCGGGTTCGTGCCGGACGAGGACCTGCGCGGCCTGGTCGCCGGTGCGGTGGCGGTCTGCATGCCCTCTCGTTACGAGGGTTTCGGCCTGCCGTTGCTGGAGGGCCTGGCCTGCGGCCGTCCCGTGCTGGCGAGCGACATCCCGGCACACCGCGAGGTGGGCGGCAGCGCCGCGACCTACGTCGCGGCGGACGACGACGCGTGGTCGCACGCGCTGACCGAGGTGAGCTCGACCGACGACGACCCCACCGCTGGACAGGCCAGGCGCGAGCGGGCCCGCCCGTTCACCTGGGAGCGGAGCGCGCAGGTCCACATGTCTGCGTGGCGCGCCGCTGCCGACGAACGGCAGCCCCGTGCTGGCTAGAGTCGACCGGGTGACCGACTCGCCGCTCGTCTCGTACGCTCAGAACGCCGAGGACGTCGTGCTGTGGCGGGCACTCGGGCACCTCCCCTCCGGCCGGTACGTCGACATCGGCGCCAACTCCCCCGTCGAGGACTCGGTCACCAAGGTCTTCTACGACCGGGGGTGGAGCGGCCTCGACGTCGAGCCGGTGGCCGAGTTCGCCGAGGAGCTGCGCTCTCAGCGGTCCCGTGACGTCGTGGTCGAGGCTGTCGTCTCGGGCCAGGACGGCGGCGAACTGGTGCTCCACGAGTTCAAGGAGACCGGGCTGTCGACCCTGCGTGCGGAGTTCGTGACCGGCTCGGTCGAGCGTGGTCACTCCGCGCAGGAGCGCTCCGTGGCCAGCCGGACCCTGCAGGGGCTGATAGACGAGCACCTCCCAGGTCAGGAGGTGCACTTCTGCAAGATCGACGTGGAGGGGGCCGAGGCCGAGGTGCTCGGGTCGGTCGACCTGACTCGTTGGCGGCCGTGGGTGCTGGTCGTCGAGGCGACCCGGCCCAACTCCCCCGAACCGACGCACCCGGAGTGGGAGCCCGCGGTCCTCGGAGCGGGATACCAGCTCACCCTGTTCGACGGTCTCTCGCGCTTCTACGTCTCCGATGAGCACGCCGACGCCCTGCGACCGGCGCTGTCCTACCCGGCGTGCCCCCTGGACGACTTCATCCGCCGTACGCAGGTCGCGCTGGCCACGGAGCTGTTCGACCTGCAGCAGGTGCACCACGAGACGGTGCAGGAGCTCGCGGCGACCGGTCCTCGGCTGGCCGCGCTCCAGGCGGAGGTGAGGTCGCTGCGCGCGGAGCTCGTGCGCTGGCGGGGCACGGTCCTCGAGCGCTGGGCGTCCGCGACGGCTCCGGCACCGGTGCAGCAAGACCGTGCGGCTTCCGAGGAGCTCGAGGCGATGCGTGCGACGCTGTCCTGGCGAGTGACGACGCCGCTGCGCACGGCCCGTTCCCGGCAGCTGCGGTCGCGAGCATGACCCTCGCGGCCCCACCCGCCACCTTCGGCCTGTCCGCGCTCCGTCAGCGGCTGGACGCCGTCGCCGAGGTCCTCACAGACAGCGAGTCGACCCGGACGGTGCCTGACGACCCTGGCCAGGCCGCCGCCGAGCTGCTGCGCAGCTTCGTGACCGAACTGGTCGAGCGCCCGGAGCGGGACCGGGTGTGGCTGCTGCTCGTGGCGCTGTCCGGGACCTTCCCGCTCGACGACGACGTGCGCGACGCCCAGCGCACCTGCGAGCTCTCCTCAGTGACCGAGGCGACGGTCTGGCTGCTCGAGTGGGCACACGGCGCGGCGGTGGTGCGCGAGTCGGGTTCCTACGAGCTGCGACTCGTCCGAGACGGCGTGGTGGTCGACGTGGACTTCACGGCCAAACACGACCTGCAGACGGGCGTCCAGCGAGTGGTGCGCCGGGTGATGCCCCGCTGGGCGCGGGATCACGACGTGCATCTGGCGGTATGGAGCCACCACGCCGGCGCGCTGCGGGCGCTGGACGACGACGAGCAGGAGCGCGTTCTGCGCTGGGTCCGACCGCTCTCCCGCCCGGCTCCGAGCTGCGGCAACTCGATGCTGATCGTCCCCTGGCGCAGCACCGTCGTCCTGCCCGAGGTGCCCGGACGCGAGCAGTGCGCCCGGCTCGCGGCGCTCGCCGAGCACTCGGGCAACCGCCTGGCCGCTGTGGCCCACGACTGCGTCCCCGTGCTGAGCGCAGACCTCATGCCCGAGGCGGAGCCCAACCGCTTCGTCCGCTACCTGAGCCTGGTCAAGCACGGCGACGTCCTCGCCGGCGTCAGCGCCTCGGCGGCCCAGGAATTCCGCGGCTTCGTCGAGGCGCTGCCGACGCAGGGCCTGGTCGGCCCCCGGGTCGTGTCGTGCCCGCTGGCGACGGAGGCGCCCGCCACCGACCCCGGCGTTCCGCCGGCAGCTGCTGGGGAGCTGCCTTCGATTCTGGTCGTCGGTAGTCACGAGCCGCGCAAGAACCACCTCGCCGTGCTCCACGCGAGCGAGGTGCTCTGGCGAGAGGGCCTGCGCTTCCGGGTGCGCTTCGTGGGTGGCAGCGGGTGGACCACCGTCGCCTTCGACCGCCAGCTCGACCGCCTGCTCGACGCCGGCCGACCGGTCACCGCGGAGCGGGGGATGGACGACGAGCAGCTCTGGGACGCCTACCGGACCGCGCGATTCACCGTCTTCCCGTCACTGCACGAGGGCTACGGACTGCCCGTCGTCGAGTCGCTCGCGCTGGGCACCCCGGTCGTCGCCACGGACTACGGCAGTATCGCCGAGCTCGCCGAGGTCGGCGGCATGGTGCTCGTTGACCCGCGTGACGACCAGGCGCTCACCGACACCATGCGGCGGCTGATCACCGATGACGACGAGGTGGCGCGCTTGCGCCAGGAGTCGCTGAGCCGACCGGTCCGGACCTGGGACGACTACGCGCGGGACCTGTGGCGGCATCTGGTCGTGGACCGGTGAGCGCCATGGTGTCGATGGCCCGGCGGCTGCCGCTCCCGGTGCGTAACGTGCTGCGGGTCGCCCGTGACAGCAGCGTGTCCCGCCGCTTGGACCGGGCCGCCGACCAGGACCTCGCCACGGTCGTCAGCTCCGCCTCCAGGGAGCAGCAGCGACAGCTCGTGGAGCGCATGGGCACCCTGCTGCGCGCCCTGGAGCGCCCGGTCCCGAGCGGGAGCGCCGCGCTGGCAGACGGGGTCGAGGCGGCCCTCGAGGACGCCGACGCCCCGAGGATCTGGCTCGCGCTGGCGGTGCTCACCGGGCGGCTGCCGGTCGACGACGTCGTGGTCGAGACGCTGCGCCGGCTGCGGCTGGACGGCGCCCGCGGGGCGCTGAGCCCGGCGCTTGCCGCCGCGACGTCCCGCTTCGGGGCCGGTCGCCTCGAGGCGGTACGGGTGGAGGTCCTGATCGGAGCCGTGACCGTCGATCTGCACCACACCAGCGAGACCGACCTGGCGACCGGCATCCAGCGTGTCGCCCGGGAGACCGCGCGTCGCTGGGACCGCGACCACGACATCGTGCTGCTCGGGTGGACGGAGGACTACACAGCACTGCGCCGGCTCGAGCCGCAGACGCGCCGCCGCGCCCTCGGTCAGCTGCTGCCTGCTGAGCTCGGCTCGTCGGACAACCTCGTCGCACCGGCCGTGGTGGTGCCCTGGGCCGGCACCCACGTCACCGTCGAGCTGGCCACCGAGCCGCCTCGGACCTCGCGGATGCAGGCGCTCGCCCGCTTCTCGGGCAACCGCACGGGAGTGATCGGCTTCGACTGCGTTCCCCTGACGTCGTCCGAGACCACCGGCGAGGGGATGGGCGGGGCGTTTGCGCGGCTGCTCGCGGCGGTGCGCCACATGGGTCGGGTCGCCACCATCTCCGAGGGCGCCGCGGTCGAGTACCGCAGTTGGCGGACCATGCTGGCCGGCACCGGCCTGCCCGGACCGGACATCGTCAGCGTGCCGCTGCCGGTGGAGGCCGAGCAGCCGACCCCGTCGGCCCTCGACCAGGCCCGGTCCCGCTTCGGGCTGGGCAGCCTACCGCTGGTGCTCGTCGTCGGGAGCCACGAGCCGCGCAAGAACCACCTCGCCGTCCTGCACGCCGCCGAGCTGCTGTGGCGCGAGGGGCAGGAGTTCTCGCTGGTCTTCGTGGGCGGCAACGCCTGGAACAGCGACCGCTTCACGCGGGTGTTCAACGGGCTGCGCGACGGCGGCCGGCCGCTGCAGACGGTCTCGGCGCTGTCGGACGAGCTGCTCTGGGCGGCCTACGCCATCGCCGAGGTGGTGCTGTTCCCGTCGCTCAACGAGGGGTTCGGCCTGCCCGTGGCCGAGGCCCTCGCCAGCGGGACCCCGGTCATCACCTCGGCCTACGGCAGCATGGCCGAAATCGCCGTCCACGGTGGAGCGCTGCTCGTGGACCCCCGCGACGACCACGACGTGGCCGGCGCGCTGCGCCGGCTCCTGACCGAGCCCCGGCTGCAGGCCGAGCTCGCCGCGCAGGCCGCTGCCCGACCGGAGCGGACCTGGGACACCTACGCCGACGAGCTGTGGGACGCGCTCGTGGGGGACAGCGGGTGACGGCCGGAAGCCGGGCCGCGGGTGCTGGCGAGGGGCGGGCGACCGCTGAGGAGCGCGCCGAGGCCCTCGCGGCGGAGCCGCTGTTGGTGGTGGCCGCCCAGCGCGGCTTCGTGACCGGCGGCGCCGAGTCGCTACGCCAGGTGTGGCGCTACCGCGAGCTCCTGGGACTCCTGGTGCGTCGCGAGATCAAGGTCCGCTACAAGGACAGCGCGCTCGGCCTGCTGTGGACGCTCATCCGGCCGCTGGCGATGCTCGCCGTCTACTACTTCGCGATCGGCAAGTTCCTCGGTGCTCAGCGGGCCATCCCGGACTTCGCGGTCTACATCTTCACCGGCCTCACCGCCTACCAGCTCTTCAGCGAGATCGTCTCCGGGTGCACCGGTTCGATCCTCGGCAACGCCGGCCTGGTCAAGAAGATCTATTTGCCGCGGGAGGTGTTCCCGCTCAGCACCGTCGGCTCGGCGCTGTTCAACTTCGGGGTGCAGCTGACGGTGCTCGTCGCGGCGACGATCGCCGTGGGCAAGGTCCCCTGGGGCGAGCGGCTGCTGTACCTCCCGCTCTCGGTGGCGGTGCTGTTCGTCTGGGCCCTCGCGCTGGGGCTGCTGCTGGCCGCGATCAACGTCTACCTGCGCGACGTGCAGTACCTCGTCGAGATCAGCCTCGTGGTGCTGTTCTGGACCACGCCGACGGTCTACTCGCTCGGCCTGGTCCGTGACGCGGTGGGTCCGACGATCGAGGCCATCTACCTCGCGAACCCCCTCGCAGCAGCCGTGCTCGGCATGCAGCGGGTCTTCTGGGTCGCCGGCGACGGTACAGTCCAGGCCGACGGTCTCGGGGTCCGCCTGCTCATCATGCTCGCCATCGGCACCGTCCTGCTCTGCCTCGCCCAGCGGGTGTTCTCCCGCCTCGAGGGCAACTTCGCGCAGGAGCTGTAGCCGTGACGACCACCGTGATCCGCCTCGAGGACGTCTCCAAGCGCTTCGTCATCCGGCAGGACAAGTCGCTCAAGGAGCGGGTCGTCAACTTCCGGCGCGGCAACGAGCACAAGGAGGAGTTCTGGGCGCTCGACGGCGTCGACCTCACCGTCGAGTCCGGCACGACCGTAGGCCTCATCGGGCCGAACGGTTCGGGCAAGAGCACGCTGCTCAAGATGATCGGCGGCATTCTGCAGCCGACCCGGGGGACGGTGGAGCGGCGCGGCCGGCTGGCCGCACTCATCGAGCTCGGCGCCGGCTTCCACCCCGACCTCACCGGCCGGGAGAACGTCTACCTCAACTGCGCCATCCTCGGGCTGTCCCGCGACCAGACCGAGCGTCACTTCGACGCGATCGTGGACTTCTCGGGCATCGAGCGGTTCATCGACACGCAGGTGAAGTTCTACTCCTCCGGCATGTACGTCCGGCTCGCCTTCGCCGTCGCAGTGCACGTCGACCCCGACCTGCTGCTCGTCGACGAGGTCCTCGCGGTCGGCGACGAGCCGTTCCAACGCAAGTGCATGGACCGGATCCGCCGCTTCCAGCAGGAGGGGCGCACCATTGTGATCGTGTCGCACGCCCTCGACCAGGTCGGCGACCTGTGTGACCGGGCGGTCGTCCTCGAGGGTGGCAAGGTCGTCCTCGACGGCGACCCGCGCGATGCCCTGCGGACGCTGCGCGCCGACTACGAGACCGCGCGCAAGGACGACGAGGCCCGCCGCGGCGAGCGCACCGGTGAGGTCACGGTCAGCGCCGTCGTCGACGGCGTCCGCGCCCTCGACCGGTCCGGCTCCCCCGTCACGAGCTTCCAGCCCGGGGACGACCTCGTCGTCGAGGTCACCGTGCAGGCCGTCGAGCCGCTCACCGACTGGATGCTCGGCGTCGGTCTCGACACCCCGCTCGGCCAGGTCGTCTACGGCACGCACACCGGACTGCTCGGCACCCCCGTACCCGACCTCGCCGCCGGCCAGCGCGCCACCTTCTCGTTGCTGTTGCCCGACCTGCGGCTCGGCCAGGGCGAGTACTTCCTCCACGGCGCCGTCGCCATGACGAGTGGCGCCGAGATCCACCGGCTCGCCCAGGGGGCCATGGTCTCCGTCACCTCCGCCGGGGACAGCTCCGGGCCGCTGGACGTGCGCGCAAGACTGCTGACCGCAGGCTGAGCGGTGGTCCAGCCGTGGCGACACGAGGTGTCCTGGGCTCCCCTGCTGCGCACGGCCGAGGCGGACCACGGGCGGGGGGAGGCTGCGGGTCTCCGCGCCTCAGGCTGACCGGCGGTCGGGACGTGGGCGCATCCGCCTCGCAGGCTTCGCTCGTGAACCGCAGCCGGCGTCCGCAGGCCACCCCTGGCCGGCCCGCGAGTGGACGCTCGGGGTCCTTGGGATCTTCGTCGCCGTCGCCGGCATCGGCTACTACAGGGTCACGGTTGAGCAGCACCTCAAGCCAGACGCCGCCCAGGTCGACGACGACTTCGCCCTGTGGGTGGTCAAGACGACATGTGAGCGGCCGTCACTGCAGTTCGTCTTCGCTACTCAGTCCGTGCGTGAGATCCACGAGCCGCTGACCGTTGACGTCGGTCAGGTAGTGAACATCAACGGCGCACCGGACGCGTACCCGACGTGGTCGTTGGACCTCGATGTCGACAACGATGATCTGGCTGTCGTCTCGGGCTCTCACTTCCTCCCCATCCGGGTGAGATGCGTCTGAGACCTGCCGGTCGCGCATCGGGTATCCAGCGTTCCCGCAGCGGCCACCGCCCCCCAAGACTCATCTGTGGCTCACTGGCCGACCGACCGTTCCCCCACCGCGGGTTGAGCGCTGGTGGTCCTTCTCGGGCACGGTCAGCGAGACCGGCGGCGTCGCCACGACTCGTCAGGTCGGGCTGCCGCCAGGTCCAGGGGGAACTCCTCTTGTCCATGGGTTCCGATCTCGGAACCCGCCTGTTCCGCCACTGGCGCGAGCTTCGTCGCCTCCGGAGGCGGGGCGGTCCCGTCCTCACGGAGGGCGTCGAGCTTGTCTGTCTTGACGTACGCGACGTTCGCTCCTCGACGGGCGCTTCCCGGCACGAAGTCGATGAGACCCCTCTGCCGCAACCGAGTCAGTCGGTTTCGCGCAGTCATGACGTCGCAGTCGAGGTAGTTGCGCACGTCCGCGTTCGTGATCTGAGCGTGCCGCCGCAGGTGCCGGATGAGCTTGGCGTCGTCGCTGTCGATGCTGTTGGTGCGGTACGTGACGGACGCCCGCATCCCGGCGACCGCGGACGGGGTCAAGGTGTACCTCGGCTGCGATCGCCTGGCCGTGCTCTTCGTCGGCTCCACCAGGCCGACGTCGCGCATCCGCACGAGTGCCCGCGCGACGTCGTTGGGGTTGCGCTGCAGGCGGCTGCTGAGGTCGGCCGCGCTCAAGTGTCGGTTGTGGCGCAGTGCGGTCAGCGTCATGAGGACGTCGATGTCGCGGGCCAGCGCAGCAGGGAACGCCGATGAGTGCAGGAAGCGGGCGAAAGTCTCGTCGCCGGCGCCTCCTGGCATGACCACGCGAAACCGAGGACCGTCTTCGAGCAGCGGCGGCTCCTTGCCAAGACGGGACACAGCCCGGAAGACGCGATCCAGCCCGAGACCCGACACCTCGGCGAGTCGCAGCCGCGCCATGTGAAGCGCGAGCGCCGGGTTGCGAGGCGCAGCAGCGTCGTGCAGCAGCCGATCGACGCGGAGCGATGGCAGGAGCCCCCCGGGGCTCGTGACAGCCAGCTCGTCCGGGCTGTGGACGACCTCGACAACGCCGTCCGCCTCCCAGTCGCGGTGGGCGAAGGCATTGGCGAAGACCTCACGCAAGGCGTCGGCGGGGTAGTCGACGAGCTCGACCTGCGTCGCGCCCACGCGGATGCTGAGACTCTTCGCGAGAGTGCCGATCGTCTCGATGAGTCGGTCGAGCAGCAGGACGAGCGGGACGTCCGAGGTCTGACGGCGCAGCAGGATCCGCGGCTCACCCCCAGGGCTGTCACGCGTCTGCACGTTGACGCCCCACTGCGGCATCGACTGCAGGGCGCGCGTCGTCCCGTACAGCAAGACTGCGGCACGGTTCACCTCGGACACCCCACCCGAGCGCAGCCCGGTGGCGTCACAGAACGCCCCAGGGTCGGTCTCGGCGAGGGCCGCCAGGTCGTCGCTGCCGATGTCTCGCAGCCGTCGCGCGGCCTGCTCGAGCGCCGCCCGCGACAGGGCGGATGGGTCGAAGCCACTCGGCTCGGCGGACCAGTCGTACCTCTGCCGCAAGGCCCGTAGACCGCGCAGCTGCTGGCCCTCGAGCGGCAGGCACTTGTCGTGGAGGCGCTGCTTGTAGACACCCTCGGTGGTGCTGTAGACATCCCGCCCCTCCGGAACGACGAGCACGAGCACAGCTCGGCCTTCGACCTCGAGGACCGTTGCGCGGCAGGTGATCGCGGGACTCGTCCTTGCATAGATCTTGTGCACGAGATCGTGCACGTCCCAGCGCATCAGATCGAGGCCGACGATGGCTCCTTCGCGGGTGGCGGCCTTGTTCCGGACACCGATGACAAGTGCTCCCTCGCTGGGCCCGTTCGCGAAGCAGACCGCGCTCTCCGCAAGATCTTTGACGAACTTCTCCGGGGCGCGCCGGTCAGAGTCCCCTGCGCTGTCCGGCGTCTGCTTGAAGTCAACAGCGGCGGTTTCGACCGCCGAAGCGTCCCAGCCGTCGCCGATGCCGGCGAGGAGGTCACGTACGTCATCGAGAAGCACGGGCCGATGATAGACCTTTGATGCACTCGCACATGTGTCGGTCTATCAAAGACCTGCCATAGGGCCGGGTCCGGGGGCCCACGCGAAGGAGCGGAAACTGCCTACCGGCCGCGCCGACGCACCCTCAGGGCGTGACGACCAGCGACGCCGCGGTGAGCACGGTGAGCAGCGCGAGGGAGCCGGCGGACAGCGCCAGCACGGCGGCGAACCACCCGCCCCGCAGGACGTACGCCAGCGCCATCACCAGTGGGAAGGCAGCGAGGACCATCCTGGGGCGCGCCCCGATGGACGCGGAGGTGAGCACCATCGCCGACGACACGACGGCGTAGGCCACGACGTTGCCACCCGGTCGCCAGCGCCACAGGGCGATGAACGCGACGACGATGACCAGCATCCCGACCACCGGGACGGTGGTGTTGAGCGACCCGTCCGGGCTGAGCGGGTCCTCGAGCAGCAGCAGGACGCGGTCGAGCTGGGCGAGCGGGTCGACGCGCTCGCGCCACACCTCCCGCTGGGCGACGAACCAGGCGAGCGGCTCGCCGGTCCGCTGGTAGAGGTAGCCGAAGTAGGCCAGGATGCCGAGCGGGGCGAGGGCCGGGGCGGCGAGGGCCCGCCAGTCACGGTGCTGCCGGAGGGCGACGAACGCCGCCCACACGCAGGCGGCGCCCACCGCGACGGAGTTGGGCCGGGTCGCGGTCGCGAGCGCTGCGAACGTGCCCGCCCAGACCCACCGCCGGGCGTCGAGGGCGAGCAGCGTGGCGGGGGCGAGCACGATCAGCAGGCCCTCGGCGTAGACCATGGACAGCGTGAACGACCCGGGGAAGAAGGCGAACAGCGCGGCCATCCGGTCCGCGGCCTGCTCGCCGGACAGCCGCCGACCGAGCACCCATACCAGCACCGTGGCGAGCGCGCCGCAGGAGCTGGCCGCGAGCAACCCGGCGGTGGTCGGGCCGAGTCCCGTCACGGCCATCAGCGCGCGGACCAGGCCCGGGAACAACGGGAAGAACGCGATGCGCTCGTCCACCGCCGTCTCGGGGTAGCCGCCGGCGGCGATCGTGGCGTACCACGCGCTGTCCCAGCGCAGCAGCCCGTCGAGCGCCCCGACGCCGGTCCCGCTGACCTGCGGCCACGGCCCCGAGGTGAGCTGCGGCCGGCCGGCCTCGGTGGCCAGCAGCGCCCCGACGGCTGAGGCGAGCAGCACGAGCAGCCGTGACGCGGCGTAGAGGCCGAGCGGGCGCAGCAGGGGCCGGACCGTGACGGGGAGTCCGGCGAGCCGCCCCCGGACGCGGTCACCGCGCGAGGGCTCGCCCTCGCGCGGTGACTGGCTGCCGACCGTCTCCGGGGCAGCGGTGCTGGTGGTGTCGTCGACGGTCCCCGCGGGAGCGGGTCCCGTCCCGGGCGACCCCGAGCCGGCAGGTCCCATGAGGGCAGACCCTAGTGCCGGCGCGGACGTCTACCGGCAGGTGACGCGCGCTCCGCCCGCCGCGGTCCAGGTGATCTCACCGCGCTGGAACCTCGAGGTGCGGGTGACGGACGTCCCGGAACCGGTGGTCGTCTCGCCCGCGACGGGGAAGCCGAGGCACCCGTTCTCCCAGCCGCTCCTGGCGTACGCGTCACGCAGCGCTCCGTAGACGGCGTGCGCGCCGGTGCCGGGCGACCAGTAGATCGCCCCGCCGGTGAAGTGCCCCGAGGCGCCGAAGGTGTTCGGCGTCCGCAGCTCGTCGGTCGTCGGGTAGCCCAGCGGGCCGTTCTCCCAGCCGGTCCGCTCGTAGGCGTCACGGATCAGCCCGTGAACCTCGTGCGCACCGGTTGCAGCCGACCAGTAGGTGTTGCCGCCCTCGAAGCGGTTGACGGCCCCCCCGCGCAGCGCGACCTCCCCCGAGACGGGGAAGCCGAGGAAGCCGTTCTGGGCACCGAGCACGTTCCAGTGGTGGCGGATCGCGCCGCGGACCTCGTGGGCCCCCGTCGGACCCGACCAGTAGATCGCGCCGTTCTGGAAGGTGTTGAAGGCGCCGGACCTGCCGGACGTGCGCAGCTCGCTGGACGTGGGGTAGCCCAGCGGGCCGTTCTCCGCCGCCACGGCGAGGTAGCGGTCCCGGATCAGGCCGTGCACCTCGTGGGCGGCGGTCGCGCCGGACCAGTAGACGAGACCGCGCTCGAAACGGCTGTACGCCCCGCCCTTGAGCTGGTTCTCGTTGCTGGCGGGGAAGCCGAGCGCGCCGTTCTCGTAGCCGGTCGCGCCCCAGCGCTCGCGGATCGCACCGTGGACCTCCCAGGCCCCCAGCTCCGGGGTCCAGTAGATCGACCCGCCCTGGAACAGGTTGTAGCGGCCGTTGCGGTGCGGCGTGGACAGCTCGCGCGTCAGCGGCTGGCCGAGGAAGCCGGCGGCCCCGCCGAGCGACTCGTAGCGCGCGAGGATGGCGCCGCGGACCATCGCGGTCAGCGAACCGCCGCCGGAGTGGCGGGCGTCCTTGCGGAACATCGGCCAGGCGTCCGGGGCGGACGTGGGGGGCAGCTCGAACGAGGCCAGCTGGCCGCTGACGAAGTCGGGGTCGGCGGGGGCCCAGCCGGCGACGACGAGCTGCCGGCCGGCCGTGCCCCCGAAGTCGGCGATGAGCGGAACGCCCTCCGTGGCGAACCGGCCGGCGTGGTCGACCCGGCGCATCAGCGCGCCGTCGGTGCCACGGACCAGCAGCGCGCCACCGAAGCCGTAGCCGATCGCGACGTCCTGGTCGCCGTCGCCGTCGAGGTCGCCGATGGACGGGCCGCCGTAGAAGGTGTCGGCGTCACGGCCGGGGTCGGTCTTCCAGGCCAGGGCGCCGTTGCCGCGGAAGGCGTAGAGCCGGCCGGGGATGTCGCCGATCACGACCTCGGGCCGACCGCCGTCACCGGGGACCACGTCGCCGAGGGCGACCGAGCCGAAGGTCATCCCGTCGGTGCGCACCGGCCAGCCGGGGACGATCGAGCCGTCCTCGACGTGGACCGCCCAGATGCGCCGGGTGTCCGGCGGGTTCCAGTAGCCCCCGATGGAGAAGACGATCTCGAGCCGGCCGTCGCCGTTGATGTCCCCGACGGCCGGACTGCCCGCCACGATGTCGGGAACGTTCACGCGGAACCGCTCCGTGACGCGTCCACCGACCGCGGTCAGCACGCGCAGCACGCCGCCGTTGTACGAGCCCGGCACGGCCGGGTTCCCGCTCTGGTCGCCGCCGATGATGATGTCGAGCACGCCGTCGTCGTTGGTGTCGTGCAGCGCCGGCGAGCTGAAGACGGTGTCGGTCTGCTCGAACGGGAAGCCGGCGAGGGGAAGGCCGTTGGTGCCGTTCAGCGCCCAGATCTGCTGGTCCCAGCCGCCGAACGCGACGTCGTTGACACCGTCGCCGTTGACGTCGCCGATCGCGGGCGAGGAGTAGATGCCGTCGCCGTAGCCGTCGGGACCGCCACCGGGGGTGCGGCGGTCCGGGGCGATCCACCGCCAGAGCACCGAGCCGTCACCGCGGTAGGCGACGACGCCGCCGTCCTGGCGGGCGAACGGCGCGTGCCCGCTGCCGGCGCCGACGACGACCTCGTTGCCGGGTCGGCCGTCGAGGTCACCAACGGCCGGGCTGCTCTCGACCGCGGTACGGATGCCCGGCCGCGGGTCGACCGCGGAGCGCCAGGCGGTGCTGCCATCGGCGCGGACGGCGCGCAGCCACCCGGACATGTCGGCGCTGAGCACGACGCGCCCGACGGACAGGTCACCGAGGGTGGGAGACGAGCGGTGCACGCCTCCGCTCGGCGAGGCCCAGCGGGTGTCGTACGCGGCCGCTGAGGCGGTGCCGGCGAGCGGGACCATCAGCGAGGCGCCGACAGTGAGAGCGGTCAGGACTGCCGTACTTGCAGGGTGACGCATGCAGGAGCTCCTCGAGAAGCGGGTGAGATCGGGCGTGTCCCCCACAGGACATCGGCAGGACTGCTCCCGCTCCTTAGCGGACGCGCGCGACTCCGGTCGCCGCGTCCCACACGATGGAACCACGCTGGAAGTCGCTGCGCCGCCCGCCCGGGACGGCGTACTCGCCGCTGACCGGGTAGCCGAGGGGCCCGGCCTCCCACCCGTTCTGCGCCCAGGTGGACCGGATCGCGCCGCGGACGTCGTGGGCCCCGGTGGCCGGCGACCAGTAGACCGAGCCGACCTGGAAGTGGTTGTAGCGGCCCCGGCCGTCCGGTGTCACGCGCTCGTCCGTCGTGGGGTAGCCCAGCGGGCTGCGCTCCCAGCCCAGCCCCGACCAGCGCTCGCGGATGGCCCCGCGCACCTCGTACGCACCGGTCGCGGGGCTCCAGTAGACCGAGCCGGCCTGGAAGTGGTTGTAGCGGCCGACGCGGTCCGGGGTCGGCGTCTCGTCGGTGGTCGGGTAGCCCAGCGGGCCGGTCTCGTACCCGAGCGCGCCCCACCGGTCGCGGATCAGGCCGTGCACCTCGTGGGCACCGACCGACGGCGTCCAGTAGATCGAGCCGTTGCGGTATCCCCGGAAGCGCCCGCCGACCAGCCCCGTCTCTGCCGTGACGGCCGGCCCGAGCAGGCCGGCGTCGCCACCCAGCGCGCCGTGCTTGGCGTCGATCGGCGTGACGAGGTCGAACCAGCTGCTGCGCAGCCCGGCAGCGGAGCGTACCTGCTCGCCGGTCACGTCGACGGTCCTGGTGTCGCCGACGAGCCGCACGGTCAGGACCCGCCCGCCCCACTCCCCGTCGCCGTTGCGGCTGAGCACGCGCACCTCGCGCAGCGTGCCGGTGCCGAACCTGGCCTCGAGCGTCGAGGCGGGCACCCGCACGCCGGTCCACCGGTGGACGGTGGACCTGCCCGCTTCGGCGCCGACCGCGTCGTACGGGTCGGGCTTGGCCTGGAACGCCCCTCCGGCAGCGACCGTCCAGCCTCCGTTCGAGGAGGAGAACTCGGTGCGCAGGACGTTGCCGCCGTAGCGGACCACCTGCCGGGACGTGGCGGCGACCGCCGCGTCGGTGCTGGGTGTCTCGGCGTCCACGCCGCCGTAGACCTGGCACGAGATGGTGTCGACCACGTCGTAGTGGGCGGTGCCGGGGTAGGAGGTCGACTGCCAGCAGCGCTGCAGGCCGTACGACCGCGCGGCCACGGCCTGGGCCTGCAGCGCCGGCGCGGGCCAGCTCGCGGGCATCTCCGCAGCGACGACGCCGCGCACGTAGTCGTCGATGCCGACGGTGCTGACGACGTAGAGCGGCTTGCTCCCCTGCCCGCTCAGGGCGGCGGTCAGCGTGCCGCGGTAGCCGCGGACCCCGGTCGGCGTGTGCAGCGAGAGCACCGGCGGGCCGGACAGGACGACCGGGCCGGGGAACGGTCCGACCGCGGGAATCCAGGAGCCGCCGCTCTCCACCTCGGTGCGCACGACGCCGCCGTCGGCCCGCACCCGGACGCGGGACCAACCCGGGCTGTCGCCGGGGCGCAGGATCTCCCGGCCCTCGCCGTCGCGGAGCACCAGGCCGGGGGCGTTGGTGACGACCGCGTCGGCGTCCTCCTTGGTCAGCAGCACGCGGCGCCGGGCGCCGTCGGCGGTGCCGAGCACGGTGTCGGAGTAGTAGAAGGCGAGGATCTGCGCGTGGTTGAGGCCACGCAGGGCCGCGCCGTAGGCGCCGTACTGGCTCATGCCCCGGCCGTGACCGAAGCCGCGGCCGACGAAGGTGATCACACCGTCGGCCGTCCGGCCGGCCGAGTCGGAGGCGTGCGCGGGCGACCCCGCCCCGACTGCGGGGACCCCGACTGCCAGCAGCGCCGACAGGACGGCCACCAGCGGCCGTCCCGGTCGTCGTCGGGCCGTGCGGTCTACCTGGGGAGCGTCCACGGGACCGTCCTGTCTCGGGTCGGCGCGAAGGACCAGCCTCTGCGCCCGGGGGGAGGGCGGGGACCCGCGCTCCGGGGGAGCGTCAGCGGACGGTCACCGCGCCGGTCGCCGCGTTCCAGGTGATGGAGCCGTTCTGGAAGTTGTTGCGGCGTCCGCCGGGCACGTCGTACTCGTTGCTGGTGGGGTAGCCGAGCGAGCCGAGCTCCCACCCGCGACCGGCCCACGCGGCGCGGATCGCACCGCGGACCTCGCAGGCGCCGGTCTTCTCGGTCCAGTAGACCGAGCCGTACTGGAAGTGGGCGTACCGGCCGGCGCGGTCGGGGGCGACGAGCTCCGACGTCGTCGGGTAGCCCAGCGGGCCGTTCTCCCAGCCCAACGCGCTCCAGGTGCCGCGGATGGCCCCCCGGACGCCGTGGGCGCCGGTCCTCTCGGTCCAGTAGACCGAGCCGTACTGGAAGTGGTTGTAGCGGCCGAGGCCGTCGCGGGCGACGAGCTCCGACGTCGTCGGGTAGCCCAGCGGGCCGTTCTCCCAGCCCAACGCGCTCCAGGTGCCGCGGATGGCCCCCCGTACGCCGTGGGCGCCGGTCCTCTCGGTCCAGTAGACCGAGCCGTACTGGAAGTGGTTGTAGCGGCCGAGGCCGTCGCGGGAGGTGCTCTCACTCGTCCCGGGGTAGCCGTAGGGCCCGCGCTCCCACCCGGAGCCGCTCCACAGCCCGCGGATCGCGCCGCGGATCTCGCGCGCGCCGGTCCCGTCCGTCCAGTAGATCGAGCCGCGCTCGAAGTGGTTGTAGCGCCCGACCCGGTCCGGGGTGACGCTCTCGTCGGTCACCGGGAAGCCGAGCGGGCCGTTCTGGGCTCCGACGCCGGCCCAGGTCTGGGCGATGCTGCCGTGCACCTCCTGGGCGCGGGTGGCCGCGGTCCAGTAGATCGAGCCGCCCCGGTAGGCCCGGTAGCGGCCGGGACCGGCCGTTGTCTCCGCCGACGTGGCAAGGCCGAGGAAGCCCGTGCTGCCGCCGAGGGCGGTGTACTTCGCCTCGATCGGCGTGACCGGTGCGGTCGGGCTGGGGCTGGGGCTGGGGCTGGGGCTGGGGCTGGGGCTGGGGCTGGGGCTGGGGCTGGGCTCGGCGTCCATGACGGCGGCCACGCTGGTACGAAGCGCCGGCAGCTTGCTGAACCCGGCATCACCGGGGCAGGCGCTCGTATTGGTCTCGCGGTGACCCAGGATCACGTTGGTGGTCACCTTCGTGCCCGCCGGGTACCGCGAGCTGGAGCCGCCGCCGGAGGTGAGCACGGCCTTGCCGAGCGGGTCGGCCCCCGACAGGGACAGCTTCCAGGCCAGCAGGTCACGCACGGAGCTGAGCGTCGCGCTCGACGGCGCGACGGTGGAGTGGTTGCCGATCATGGAGACACCGGTGGCGCCGGTGTTGAAGCCACCCGCGTGGGCGCCGATCACCGCCCGCGAGATGCCGCCGTGGCGGCCCTCGTAGATCCGGCCGAACTTGTCGACGAGGAAGTTGTAGCCGATGTCGCTCCAGCCCAGGCTCTTCACGTGGTAGGCGTAGAAGCCCCGCACCTGGGCGGCCGCCTCCGCGGCCGTGTAGTCGTTGGTGGAGGCGGTGTGGTGGACGTAGGCCACCTTGACGGTCGTCGCGTAGGTCGACGCCGCACCGCGGATCGACTCGTCGGCGCCCCACTGGGCGCGGCTGATGACGGTCGGCTGGCGGGTCGCTGCCGTCGCGGTCGAGGCCGGGGCCGACACCGCTCCGAGCGAGGCGTCCGCCGAGGACTCGCCCGGGTCGACCAGGTCGACCCGGACGTCCTCGGGCGCCGGGCCGGTGGGGACGTCGACCCGGACCTGGACGCCGGTCGACTCCCCCACCCAGGAGGGCGCGGTGCCGACCCGCACACCGGGGCCTGACGCCTCGGCGGAGACGTCATCCGGCCCGTCGTCGTCGGCGACCTCGAGCTGGGTCCAGGGCGACCAGCCGTCCTCGTCGCGGGTGCGTGCGGTGACGGTGACGGCGGGCGAGCCCGAGCCGGGCTGCCAGGTCACCCCGAAAGTCGTGAAGCGCCGGGTCTCGGTCGGCGCCGTCAGCAGGAAGGGCTGCCCTGCGGCCGCCGCGGGGGTGGCCGCGGTGGCGAGGGCCGCCCGGTCGACGCCCTGGACCGCGAGCGACTGGACGACTGACGGCACGGGGCGCGCCCGGGGCGCTTCGGGGCCCGGGGTCGCGACGGGAAGGGCCAGGAGGGTCGGCACCATCACGGAGAACAGACCGACGGGGGCGAGTACTCGCACCGGAAACACTCCAACTCTGTCACGCGTGGGACCGATGATGCGGATGCGACACACCGGCGCGGGCAACCTCGCCCGCCATGGGGGCTTCGTCCCGGCTTCGGCGAACCTTGAGCCCGGACTCCCGACGGGACGTCCCGGGGCGTCCGCCGGTCGCGACCCGGACAGTGCTCGGCCCGGTCCCCGAGAAGCGGGGACCGGGCCGAGGCGCGGCGGCGGGAGTCGTGCTCCGGGTCAGCGGACGGTGGTGGCTCCGGTCCGGGCGTCCCAGGTGATGGAGCCGCGCTGGAAGTCGCTGCGGCGACCGCCGGGGACGTCGTACTCGTCGCTGACGGGATAGCCGAGCGGGCTGCGCTCCCAGCCGAGGGAGGCCCAGCGGTCACGGATGGTCCCCCGGACCTCGCGGGCACCGGTCGCAGGCGTCCAGTAGATCGAGGCGCGGGTGAAGTGGTTGAAGCGGCCGACGCGGTCGGGCGTGCCGAGCTCGTCGGTGGTCGGGTAGCCGAGCGCGCTGTTCTCCCACCCGAGGTGCGCCCACAGGCCGCGGATCGCGCCGCGCACCTCGCGGGCACCCGTCGTCGGCGACCAGTAGACCGAGCCGCCCTCGAAGTGATTGAAGCGGCCGATGCGGTCGGGGGTCGCCAGCTCCTTGGTGGTCGGGAAGCCGAGTGCGCTGTTCTCCCACCCGAGGCGGGCCCACGTGCCGCGGATCGCGCCGCGGACCTCACGGGCACCCGTCGTCGGCGACCAGTAGACCGAGCCGCCCTGGAAGTGGTTGTAGCGGCCGAACCGGCGGGGGGTCGCCGTCTCGTCGGTGCTCGGCAGGCCGAGCGCCGACCGCGGACCAGCCAGCGCCCGGTACTCGGCGCGGATGGCGCCCATCACCACGCGGGCCCCGGTCGCGGCCGAGTAGTAGACGTCACCGCCCTGGAAGTCCTGGGCGATCCCGCCGGGGACGGCGTACTCGTACGACGTCGGCGCGCCGAGCACGCCGGCGTAGGCCGCGGCCGTGCCGGCCATCGGCGCGGAGACGGGGATGCTGGCCACGATCGGCGTGCGGAACACCTGCGTGACCCACACGCGCCCGGTCGGTGCGATCCACGTGCCGACCCCGACCTCTGTGTAGACGCGGCTCAGGATGTTGTCGCGGTGCGGCGTGCTGTTCATCAGGGCGTTGTGGACGGTGAGGACCGAGCCGCCGTAGCCGACGTTCTCGCCGATGGAGCTCCAGTCGCCGACCTGGCTGGTGAGGCTCGGGTTGTGGAACAGGTCGTTGGCGCGGCCCATCCGCTCGGAGTGGGAGCGGGCGACCGACGTGAGGTCCCCGGCGACCCCGAGGCGGGGCAGGCCGGCGGCAGCACGGGCGCCGTTGAGGCGCGAGACGAAGTCCGCCTCCTCGCCGGCTGCGGACGCTGCGGTGGCGGGGGCGACGAGCAGGGCTGCCGTGACGGCCAGCAGGCCGGCGAGGCTCGCGAGCGAGCGGAAGGCGGATGGCAGGCGCATGGGGGAAGACCTCCTGGGGCCACCGCGGTGCGGTGACGACGAAGCGAGAGTGGGAGCCGACCGGGGTCGATCGGCGTCGTTGCGTCACGGGTACCTTCGACGCGGATCGGACGGTCCTTGAGCGGCGCCTCAGGGCGACGGCGCAACCGTCCTCCTGCCAGCGGCGGGACCTCCGAACGGCGGACAGACTAGGCAAGACCTGGACAGACCCCTCGGCAGCGGCCGGGGCGAGCACGCACGACGACGATGACGAGGAGCGGTCCATGCCGGAGTCCATCGCTGCCCGGGCGCTGCGCGCCGACGTGGCGGCCTACCGCGCCGTCCGCGAGCAGGCGGTCCACCCCTCGGTCGTGCAGGGCGCCCTGGCGCTGAGCCACTTCGGCGAGCACGCGATGGGGTGGATCGCGATCGGGGTCGCTGGCACCGCGCTCGACCGGCCGCGCCGGGGGGCGTGGGCGCGGGCGACCACCGCCGTCGTGCTCGCCCACGGCGGCAACATCGCCGTCAAGCGCGTGGTCCGGCGACCCCGGCCGGACCTCGCCGACCTGCCGGCCCGCGGGCGGACCCCCAGCACGCTGTCCTTCCCGAGCGCGCACGCCGCCTCGACCTTCGCGGCCG
>JAABUN010003703.1_pt1 | contig 22839 bp, 20 predicted proteins | sample 5559311 | NCBI WGS metagenome assembly JAABUN01 (sample SAMN10711877, study PRJNA513370) | rock metagenome | isolation source: Antarctica rocks | place: Antarctica: Victoria Land, Siegfried Peak sud
GCATGACAGATCCATAGGTTATGGGCCGACCACCGACGGGTTGTCATGCTGAGCCGCCGCGAAGAATCCGCGCCCGCCGCTTCAGGGCCGCCCGCCACCCCCCTCGCCCCACCGCGCAAACTTTTGAATCGCCCCCACCGGGTCCACCGGGTAGCGTGGGCGGCACGCCCCCATTATAGTTGCCACCGTGGTCTGCATTCGGCGTCTGCATCCGGCAGTGTGACCGCGTCGGCATGGGGTCAGGGCGGGGTGAGTGCGCAGACGGTCGATCTGATTATCGTGGGCTGTCTTCTCGCCGCCACGCTGGGTGGGGTCCGGCTCGGCGCGTTGCGGGCGGTGAGCGGACTCCTCTGCACCGCCGTGGTCGTGGCGCTGATGCTGCTCGGCTGTGCGCCCCTGGCACGGCTGCTGGAGCGCTTGCTGGGCCTCGGGCCGCGCCTGACCACGCTCGTCGCCTTCGCGCTGCTGGCGCTGGCGGGCCAGCTTCTCGCGGTGCTGACGGTGCAGCGCCCGTTATTCGGCTTCCTCCACTTCCTCCACCGGCGGCGCGGGTTGCGGCGACTCGATCGCCTGCTCGGCGCGGTGCCGGGCGCGCTGGCGGGCTGTATCGTCGCGGGGCTGCTCCTCGCCCCGCTCGCCATCGCCGCCCCCGATCGCAGGCTCGGCGCGACGTTGCGCGAGGCCCCGTTGGCCTCGCGTCTGCTGGAAGCGGACGCGCGGATCTTGCAGACCGCGCGGGTCCGCCCGCTCCTCCAGACCGCCGCCGACACCCTCGCCCTGCCCGCCGCGCTGGCGGAGAACGAGGGCGGTCGCGATCTCTCCTTCCGGGTCGCGGCGGGCGCGGTCGCCCCCGACCCCGAGGCCGAAGCGCAATTGCTGGCCCTGGTGAACGAGGAGCGTGCCCGCGCAGGATTGCCCGCGCTCGCCTTCGACGCGGCGCTGGTCCCCGTTGGCCGGGCGCACGGGACCGAGATGTTCGAACAGGGCTACTTCGCGCACGAGTCGCCCCGCACCGGCGATCCGTTCGATCGCCTCGCCGCCGCCGAGGTCGTCTACCTGACGGCGGGCGAGAATCTCGCCTTCGCCCCCGATCTCCTCACCGCGCATCGGGGCTTGATGAACAGCCCCGGCCACCGCGCCAATATCCTCTCCGCCGAATTCGGTCGCGTGGGTATGGCGGTGCTGCGCAGCCGCTATCACGGCCTGATGATTGTCCAAATGTTCCGGGATTAGGCTGCTGCGAGAATGGTGCGTCGACGGGGAATCCGCGCATTAAGAGCGCACGGCCTCGGGGCGCTCGATCGCTTAAGACGATGCGGAGCGGATGCGTATCCTACGCTCTTCGATGATGACGAGCGAACGGGACAAGTCGATGCTGGACGCCTCCTTCGCGAAGAACGCGGTTAGCACTCGGTTCACCGCCTCGACTGTCTGATCGGCAAGGCGCAAGATAATCACGCCGATTCTTCCCCGTTCACGGGTAAAGTAGATCTCGCCGAAGTCCAAATCGAAGGTGATAATGACGCGCTCCTCGGCCTTCGCGAGCGCCACCACATCGTTATCACTGATCGTCCCTTGTTTGGTCGTGAGCAGATCTGTGACATCGAGACTGAGCGCGGCGACGAGATGATCGGTCGTCTCTGGGGACAGATTGGCATCGAGGAGAAACTTCATGCTCAGGCGTGGTCGAAAAGGCGCACTTCCTCGCGCTTCAGCCGTTCCTCGGAGTAGGCGATTGCCGCTTCAATGTCCTCCTCGTTAAGGCGAGGATACGCCTGTAAGATACGGTCGGAATCATAGCCATTCGCGAGCAAATTGAGGATGAGCGAGACCGGGATACGCGTCCCGGCTACGGTGGGCTTGCCCGCCAAGACTGCCGGGTCAACGACGATGCGCTCGACACGATCGGGATATTGGTCGTTCATCATAGGTACCCCTCCATGCGATAGATTGTAGCACGAGGATGGGCCTTGACCTGGTACATGGCCTGGGGCACCCGACCCGGCGCACGCTTAACACGGTCGCACCCCAACTTGGCGGGGTGGTGCCGCCGTCAGGCATCGTGGGCGAGCGCCCTATTCCTGGCGCACCGCCCGGAATAGGGCAGCGTTCGGGACGTTATAGCGAGTGTCGTTGCGTACATAATCGGAGAGGAGCGGACCATGTCCAGCACAACCAGCGAGAAGTCGTTCAACGAGCAGGTGATCGACGAGTTCCGGGCAAACGGCGGTAAGGTCGGCGGGCCGTTCGAGGGTGCCCCGATGATCCTCCTGACCACCACCGGGGCCAAGAGCGGCCAGCCGCGCACCCTGCCGCTCGTCTACGGGACCGATGGCGACCGCCTGCTCATCTTCGCCTCGAAGGCCGGTGCTCCCACGCACCCCGACTGGTATCACAATCTGGTCGCGCACCCCGAGGTGACCCTCGAGGTCGGTAGCGAGACCTTCAAGGCGCGGGCGTCCACCGCCGAGGGGCCGGAGCATACCCGCCTCTACGAGCTGCAGGCCGCCCTGATGCCGAACTTCGCCGAGTACCAACGCAACACGACCCGGCAAATCCCGGTCGTCATCCTGGAGCGGCAGGGGTAGCGCCCGCCACCGCGCGATAGCATCCGTGACGGATCGCCCCCCGGACCGCAGGGTCCGGGGGGCGATGTTTATGGCGCGGCGGCTGTCGGATCTGCATATTGCCGCGTTGGTGGGCGGAGATTACATCGGTGTCGAGGATGAAGCGCGCTTGACCATGGCTCACCCCGCGCCGTCTTCACCCTCAGCCTCATCCATCTCGATACGCCCGGCGTCGCGCGCCACATAAGGGACACGAGCGCAAATAATCCTCCCGGTTCGGCGACTGCGACGTCGCTAGCCAGGAATCGCCGCCGCTTGACTGGTGTGCGGTCGGGAGAGGTATTTCGGCTCGCGTCCCTTACATCTCCAAACCCCATGAGGCCATGTTCCTGAGTTGACGCCTCGGCGTGCGACGGATACTATGCCGCCACCATCGCGCAGTACCAACCACCGTCCCGGCCCCCGCGTGCAGCGGGCAATGGGACACCCCGACCACGTCACCCGCTCGCGAAGGAGGCGTCTCGGCATGAGCAACGAGCCCACCATCCTCAACGAGCGCTATCGCCTCGATCGCCTCGTCGGTCGCGGCGGTTTCGCCCGGGTTTTCCTCGCCACCGACCTCCTCCTCGGCCGACGGGTCGCTGTCAAGGTGCTCAACGCCGACCTGATCGAGGACCAAACCTTCCTCGACCGATTCGCCGCCGAGGCGCGGGCCGTGGCCGCGCTCGATCATTCTCATATACTCGGTATCCACGACTACGGCCAGGTTGGCGACACAGCCTACCTGGTCATGCCGTACGTCGAGGGTGGCACGCTGCACGACCGCCTGCGCACGAATGGGCGGCTGCCTCCCCGTGCGGCGGCGACGTATCTACGTCAGGTCGCGGCCGCACTCGACTACGCCCACCAGCGCGGTCTGATCCATCGCGACATCAAGCCGCAGAACATGTTGCTGCGCGCCGAGGATGATCGCCTGCTCCTGGCCGACTTCGGTATTGCCAAGGTGCTCGGGGCAGCGAGCGCGTATAGCGGCACGGGAGTGATGGGGACGATCGCCTACATGGCACCCGAGCAGTTCCAGGGCCGGGTGAGCCCGGCGACCGACATCTACGCCCTCGGCTGCGTCCTCTTCCAGTTGCTCACCGGCGACGTGCCCTATGTCGGTGCCACCGAGCAGGTGATGTACGGGCACCTGATGGCTCCAGTGCCCACATTGATCGGGCGGGACGACCGGCTGCCGGTGGGGTTCCAGGGCGTGATCGACCGGGCACTGGCGAAGCAGCCCGAGGCGCGGTTCCCCAGCGCGGGCGCCCTGGCGGAAGGGTTCGAAGGCGTCGTCGGGGCCATCACGTCCCCGACGCGACGGCTGGTGCCACCCGATCCCGACGCCGCCCAAGAGCGACCGACGCGGGTCGCTGCGGGCGTGCCGGGTTGGGGACCGTCGGCGGCGGGGCCGAGGCAGTTCCCGACCCAGGTGGCCCCGCAGCCGGTGGCCCTGCTGCCAGCCGCACCGCTCCCGCCGACGGGGGCGGTGCGCCGACGCGCGCTCCTCGCGGGGGCGGCGCTCGGTCTCGGGGCCGCCGCGGTCGGGGGCGGGCTCGTCGCGCGCGGACTGAGCGGCACGGCCGCCACCGCCATGCCCACGCCGTCGACGGGCGGCGCGGCGGTGGTGCCGTCCACAGCGACCGCTGTGTCGGCCCCCGCGCCGTCCATCCCGGCGACCGCCCCCGTGGCCGCCCCGACCGCCGCCGGCGCCCCGCCCGCTCTTCCCCCGGCCGCTGCCCCGCCTGTGCCGTCCGCAGTGGCGAATACGCCGGTGCCGCCAACGTCAGTGCCCGCCACGGCGACGCCCATCGTCACCCCGACGGCGGTGCCGCCGACCGCCACGGCGACCGCCGTGCCCCCCACTGCCACGACTGCGCCCCGCAGCACACCGGAGCCGACGCGCCCACCGCCCACCACCCTGCCTGCCCCCCCGACACCGCCGCCCGCCACAGTCGGGCCGTTGCGAAGCGAGAGCCTGGCGGTGCTGCGGGGGCACACCGAGCCGGTCGAGAGCGTCGCCTGGTCGCCCGATGGGACCACCTTGGCGTCGGCCTCGGACGACGACACGATCCGCCTCTGGCGCACCGATGGTCGACTGCTCGCCACGCTCACCGGCCACGCCAATGACGTCAATGGGGTCGCCTGGTCGCCCGACGGACGGATCCTGGCCTCGGGATCGGGCGACCGGACAGGGCGGCTGTGGCGGGCGGACGGTGGCATGCTGGCGACCTTGCAGGGCCACACCGGCGTCGTCACCGGCGTGGCCTGGGCACCGAACGGCCGGACCCTGGCGACGGCGTCCTGGGACACCACGCTGCGGCTCTGGGGCCCGGACGGCCGGTCGCTGGCCACTATCCAAGGCCACACCGCGAAGGTCTGGGCCGTCGCCTGGTCGGCTGACGGGGCGGTCCTCGCCTCGGGCGCGGAGGACCGCAGCGTGCGGCTGTGGCAGGCCGGTGGCGGCGCGCTGGGAACGCTGAGTGGGCACGCCGACATCGTCTGGGGGGTCGCCTGGTCCCCGGACGGCATGCTGGCGTCCGCCTCGAAGGACGGGACGGTCCGGCTTTGGAATGCCGCCGGTCGCCCCCTCGGCTCGCTCTCCCGCCAGGGCGTGCCGGTGACGAGCGTGGCCTGGTCGCCCGACGGCCGGACGCTGGCCACCGGGCTGTACGACGGGACGGTGCAGTTGTGGGCGGCCGACGGTCGGGCCGCTGACACGCTCGCGGGGCACGACGGGTACGTGGCCTTCGTGGCCTGGGCGCCGAACGGTGCCGTCCTGGCCTCCGGCGGTAAAGACGGCACGGTCCGCCTCTGGCGATGATCCGCTGCGGGTCGTGCGGCCGACGTACTGATCGAGGTGGTGGCCGACTCGAAGGCGGACGATCGGGATGGAGCCAGCGACGGTGGGGCGCACGGGATCAGAGGGCGGACCGCAGCGCCCAGATTCCATCATCGGTGGCCGAGCGGTAGGCGATGGCGGTGCCGTCCGGCGAGAGTTCCCAGTCGCCCTGCACGACGGTGAAGCGCACCTGGGCGGCGGCGATGAGAGGCCGCGCCGTGCCATCGACCGGGTCGTAGCGCCAGAGTTCGTCGGTCGGGCCGGTGGCGGGCGCGGGGATGCGGACGAGCGCCCAGTCGTCCGGCGTCCAGCGATACCCGCCGCCGAAGGGGAGCTGGCGTCGGCCGGTGCCGTCCGCCCCGACGAGCCAAACGCCGTTGTCCGCCGCCTGCGGCTGGAGCGTGGCCGTGTAGAGGATGGTTGCGCCGTCCGGCGCGATCAGCGGGCCCTCCAGGAAGAGGCCCTCGACGATGCGCGCGAGCGCCCCCGTCTCCGTGTCCAGGATCGTCAGGCCGCCGGTCGCCCCATCCGTGTCGCGGGCGGCGAGCAGGATGCGCCACCCATCGGGGAACCAGGCGGGCGACTCGGCGCGCAGGACCGGCGCCAGCACGCGCGCGTCGCCTCCCGCGACGGGTGCCACCGCCACTCGCGTTGGCGGCTCGAGCGAGGTGCTGACCTTCAGGTAGCCCGGCGCCAGCCAGGCGATGCGGTCGCCTGCGGGGGAGAAGGCATCTGGCGCGCCCGCGCTGTCCGCCCGGCCGACGGTCGTCGAGATGAACCGCAGCTACATCACCTGGCAGGGGCGCTACCTCTTCCCCTCGCTCGCGGCGATCGGTCTCCTGCTGGCGCTGGGGGTGGAAGGGTTGCCGCGCTGGTCGGCGCGTTTGGCCCCGCCGATCGTCGTCAGCCTCGCGCTGCTGAATGCGCTGATCCTGGCCCTGGTCGTCGCCCCGGCCCATTGGCCCGCGCCCTGAGCCGGGAGGGTTGGCGGCCTACTCGTCGCCGAGCAGTTCTTTCAGCAGGCGGATCGCGACCCCGGTGCTGCTGCCGCGCGTGTCGAGCAGCGGGTTCAGTTCGACCCAATCGACCGAGCGGATCGGCAGCGCGCTCTCGCGCAGCAGGCGCAGCCCGGCCAACGCCTCGCGCACGATCAGGCCGCCCGGGACCGGCGTGCTGGTCGCGGTGAAGCAGGAGGGGTCGAGGACGTCGAGGTCGAACGAGAGGTGGACAGCGTCCACGCCGCTCGCGGCCAGTTCGTCGATCGCCCGCGCCACCGTCGCGACGAAGCCGCCGAGGGCGTCGATCTGCGCCATCGGGTAGACGCGCACCGGGTGCCGCGCCAGGAATTCCTCCTCGCCCGGATCGAGGTCGCGCAGGCCGATCATCGTCACATCTTCCGGGCGCAGCTTCGGCGCGGACCCGCCGATCGTGGTCAGCGCGCGGTCGCCGAGGCCGAGCGCGATCGCCATCGGCATGCCGTGGATGTTGCCGCTTGGCGTCGTCTCCGCCGTGTTGAGATCGGCGTGGGTGTCGATCCAGAGGACGCCCAGCCGCCGACAGGCCCCCGCCGCCCCGGCGATCGAGCCGATCGAGAGGGCGTGGTCGCCGCCGAGTGCGAGGGCCAGTCGCCCGTCGTCGATCGCCGCGCGGGTGTAGCGCGCCAGCCGCTTGCAGGCGACCAGGATCGGGTCGCGATTCTTCAGGCGCGGGTCGCCGTACAACGGCGGCGGCAGCGACGGCGGCACGTCGGTGATCGTCAGCGGGTCGAGTCGGCGCGCGCCCGGCCACCCCGCCGGGACCGCTGCCGTCTGCTCGCGCAACCCCGCGTCGAGCGCATACGCCCCGATCTCCGGCCCGAACTCGCAGACGCCGAGGCCCATCGGGACGGCGATCGGGGCGATGGGGGAGACACGGAGGCGATTGGGCTGCGAGGGTCGAAGGTCGAAGGTCGCGGGGGGCGGGTCGGGGATGTCGTGCGCGACTTCTTCGGGGGCTGAATCCCCCGCGACCTGATTGCCCCCTTCGACCTTCGACCTGCGACCTGCGACCCCGTGCCTCACATCGCCTCGGGTGCCGCGATGCCGAGGAGCGCGAGGGCGGACGCGAGCGTCTGACGCGCCGCATCCACCAGGACGAGGCGCGCGGTGCGCTGCGGCTCGGGCGCGTCGAGGACGCGGCAGTGTTCGTAGAACTCGTTCGTCCGCACCGCGAGATCATAGGCGTAGGTGGCGATGACGAGCGGCTTGTACTCGCGCGCGGCCCGCTGCACCTCGTCGGGGAGCAGCGCGATCTGCTCGACCAGATTGATCTCGTGGTCGGTCAGGTCGGCCAACGCGGGGATACCGCCCGTCAGGTCCGGCACGCCGCCCGCCCGCGCGATCAGCCGACAGGCGCGCGCGTGGGCGTACTGGATGTAGGGGGCCGACTGCCCCTGGAGGCTCAACGCCTCCTCGGTATCGAAGACGATCAGGCGATGGTTGTCGCGATCGAGCATCCCGTAGAGGAGCGCGCCCGCGCCGATCTGCTTCGCCACCAGCGCCTTGCGGTCGGGCGGCATCTCCGGGCTCTTCTCGTCGATCACGGCGCGCGCGCGGGCGAAGACCTCCGGCGCGATGTCGTCGTAGAGGATCGTCTTGCCGCTGCGCGAACTCATCGCCCCCTCCGGCAGCGCGACGATCTCGTAGCCGAGGTGGTAGCACTTATCCGCCTGCCGGAAGCCCCACAGCTCCATGATCTTGAAGATTTGCTGCATGTAGAGGGATTGGCGCACGTCGACCACCCAGATGGCGCGATCGACGCCGTAACGCTCGAACTTCTCCTTCGTCAGGGACAGATCCTTGGTGGCGTAGAGGGTCGTGCCGTCCGAGCGCAGGATCGGCAGCACCCGGTAGGTCTCCCGTTCCAGGCCGAGCTTCTCGTCGATCTTCACGACCGGCAGGCCCTCGCTGATCTCGGCGATCCCCGCCTCCAGCAACTCCTGGACGATCGCCCGCCCCGGCTCCTCGACCGCGCTCTCGAAGAACCAGGTGTCGAAGCGCACCCCGAGTTCGTCGTAGATGCGCCCGAACTCCTCCATGCTCCAGCCCTTGGTCTGCTCCCAGAGGGCGACGAACGCGGGGTCCTTGCGCTCCCACTCCTGCCACGCCTCGCGATATTGGGCGTCCCAGTCGCCCGCCGGGATCCACCAATCGGCGTGTTCGTTCAGCCGCCGCCACTCGGCCAATTGGGCCTGCGCGACCGCCTCTTCCACCACCGGGGCGTTCCCCTTCGTCGGCAGCAACTCCTGCTGGAGCTGCGCGCCGATGATCTGCCAGAGGTCGGCGAGGCAGTCGGGCTCGTAGACCTTCGCGAGATCGAGCGCGCCCCGCCCGCTGAGTTGCCCCAGCAGATAGGCGATGTCCTCGCCCGAGGCGGTCTTGCGCCGCCACAACTCCTTGATCATCCGGTCGGACGCCACCTTGAACGCCTCGTCCTCGCTGCTGATGCGGTTGATGAAATCGACCACTTCCTGCCGATAGGCGAGGCGCTGGAGGCTCTCGACATAGATCTGCCCGAGCCAGCGCCCTTTCCCTTCGGCCGGTTCCTGGCCGAGGTGGAAGGCCCGGTAGCACCACATGCAGGAGATGACGTGCTTGCCGATGTCGCCGATATAGTTGGCGCGCAACACCTCGAAGCCGGCGCGGTCCAGGATGTTGCAGAGGGCGTTGCCGAGCGCGGCGTTGCGGAGATGGCCGACGTGGAAGGCTTTGTGGGTGTTCGGCTGGGAGAACTCCACCATCACCCGCTCGCCGACCGCCGCGCCACGCCCGTAACTTGCCCCCTCGGCCACCACCCGCGCGACCGTCTGCGCGGCCACCGAGGCGGTGTCGAAGTAGATGTTGACGAAGCCGTTGACGGCCTCGACACGGTCGGCCGCGCCATCGGCTTGCAGGCGTGCGGCCACCGCCTCGGCGATCTCCTGCGCCTTGGCGTTGGTGATCGCCGAGGCGCGCTCCTTGGCCTCCTGCTTCTCCAGGCCGATCGTCGCGGCGGCGACCTCGGCCGCCGCCATGGAACCGGCCAACGCCTTGGCGACCGACGACGCCGCGCCCCAGGCCCCGGAGAAGGGGATGTGGCGCAGATCGATCGCGCGCGGCGCATAGCCGAGGTCCGCGAGCGACTGCGCGATCCGCTCTTTGATGGCACCTTCCCGGTCGGCGGACATCGGGGTCGCTCCTATCTGCGTCGGTAGACGGTAGACGGTAGACGGTAGATGGCAGTCGGTAGTCGGTAGTCGGCAGTCGGTAGAGGGGTCCGCCCACTGGCGCAACGCCCGATCGCCACCGCCCAGCCACTACCGACTACCGACTACCGACTACCGACTGCCATCTACCGACTCAAAGGGCCGCCAGCGCCTTCTCGGCCCAGAAGACGTTGCTGCGATAGAGGCTCTCGAAGGTGCCGGCGTCGCTCCAGAAGCCTTCCAGCCCTTCCCAACGCAGCAATCCATCATCGAGGTAGAAGTTGTTGACGTCGGTGATCTCCAACTCGCCGCGCCCGGAAGGCTTCAGCCGCTTGATGTAGTCGAAGACCTGATTGTCGTACAGGTAGAGGCCGCTGACCGCAAAGTTGCTCTGCGGTCGTTGCGGCTTCTCCTCGATCCGCAGGATGCGCGCGGGGTCGGCCGGGTCGAAGACCGGGCAGCCGTAACGCTCGGGGTCGTGGACCTCCTTGAGGAAGATCAGCGCGCCTTCGCGGAAGCCCTCCACGGCGGGGCGAATGTCGGCGTCGGTGGTGTTGTCTCCCAGGATCACCGCCAGCGGCTCGCCGGCGGCGAAGTCCTCGCAGAGCGCCAGCGCCTCGGCGATGCCGCCCTCCGTGTCCTGATAGGTGTATTCGAGGTGGCGCAACCCGAGCTGGCGACCGTTCTGCAGCACGCGCAGGTAATCGCCCGCGTGCGGCCCGCCGGTGACGATGATCACCTCGTCGATCCCCGCCTTGACCAGCGTGGCGATCGGGTAATAGACCATCGGGCGGTCGTAGATCGGCAGCAGATGCTTGTTGGTCGCATGGGTCAGGGGGTAGAGCCGGCTCCCAAGCCCGCCGCCCAGGATCACGCCCTTCACGACATCCTCCCGCTCATCCCGCTCGTTCAGGCCGGTCGTCCGACCTCGTCTTCGAGTTCCCCGTCCTCGTCTTCGTCGTCGTATCCCTCGTCGCCCTGCCGCAGGAGGATCACCCCGGCCACGACCAGGACGATGCCGAGGATGACGCCGACCAGTTGCTTCCAGCCGAACGAGGAGCCGACCGCGCCGATCGTGCCCTGGAAGAAATCGGCCGTCACCGAAACCAGTGCCAGCAAGGCCCCGATGACGATGAAGGCGATCGCCAGGATACGCCCTTGTGACATTGGTACCCCCATACCTCTCGCACGGCTCGTCGCGAGCAGGATAGCGCACGACGACTCCCGTTATTCCAGGCAACGCCCGGTAGTATAGCACGCACCCGTTGCACACGCCCCGGACCACGGGTGTAACGAGCCCGTGTCGGTGCGGTTGCCGTCGCGCCGCGTGGCGACCACAAACGCCCCTGGGGGCTGGTCGGCGACCTGGAAACTTGTCAATGGCGTTTATAGGGATTATACTTGCCGTATTATGGCTTCGCTTATAGTCGAACGGTATCCGGGAAGTGCTATGTCGGGGCAAACTCCGGTCTACGTCATCAGCGTCGCGGCACGCCTGCTCGATGTCCACCCGCAGACGCTCCGCAATTACGAACGCGCGGGCTTCCTGCGCCCGACGCGCACGGAGGGGAAGCGGCGGCTCTATTCGGTCGATGACATCGAGCAACTGCGCCACCTGATCGGCACGGTGGAGCAGTTCGGGCTCAATCTCCTCGGCCTGAAGATGCTGCTGTCGTTGCGCCACGACTTGCAAGATCTGCATTATCGCCTCGACACCCCGCTGGGCCAGGAAGCGTCGGGCGAGGCGCGGGCGCGCGTCGAGCGGATGTTGCTGCTGCTGGCGGGCGACGTGTCGCGCCTGTCGGCGGAGTTGCACGAGGGGGAGTGACGGGGGTTCGATCCAGGCATCGGCGGCGCACGAAGACCCGCACCCCCGGCGTCGCTGCGGCTCCCCTCCCCGCCGCCCAGCGGGCACCCACCCCTCCGAAGAGCATGGCCATCGTCCCCACCCTCCCCGCGTCGGGGAGGGTCACCGCCAACAGGCGGCAAGGGCAGAGAGAAACGGGGCCGGGGAGAGGTCACCTCCGCCGACTCGAGTGATCGTCGGGGCCGCCGAGTAGCCCTACCACGCCGCCGATGAGACCACCGCTGGCCGCGAGGAGGAGGGTGGTCGCCAGCGGCGACCACCCGTCGAGTGGCAGGAACGTCGGCAGCGGCAGCGCGCCGACGCCGAGCAACCAGCCGAGTATCCCGCCCACGATGGCGGCGAGGAAGGCGAGGCCCGGCGCATCGCCCCAGGCCGCTGTGCGCGCGGTGGTGTGTGGCGCGGTCGCGCCCGGCTCATCTTCGGCTACGTCATCGGCGATCGTGTCCGCGTCGCTCATTGTTCCCCCACCCTGTACCCACCGCGCATCCCGACCCGCATCCCGACCCGCATCCCGAACGGATCGTATCGCGTACACTGTGACATAGCCTTCCCCGCCGGGACAAGACCCTGCCGCCGGTGGCGGTCGCCGGACCTGTGAAACGTGATGCGACGTGATGAGATAGGTGATCGAACACCCATGCGGAAATCAGCACCCTGTCGCTGGCGCGGAGTCGCGCCCCTCATGACGGCGGCGGGCGGCGTGCCGGGGTGGTGGCGTTGGCTCCTGATCGCGCTGCTCGTCCTCGGGCTGCGCGGGGTGGGTGCCCCCCCGCGCGCGGTCGGTGCCGAGCCGCCGGGCAACGCCCGACCGACCGAATTGGTCGTCGTGCCGCGAGCCGTGGCGGGGGCCAGCGCGGTCGCGCAGGAATTGCCGGGGCGGTACGCCGATCTCCAAACGCTGACGGTCGGCCTCTCGGGGCGGGTGCTGCTTCTGCGGGTTCCCGCAGGGCGCGAGGATGAGTTCCGCCGCCGCCTCGCGGCCGATCCGGCGGTCGCGGCGGTCTCGCGCAATTATGAGGTCCGCACCCAGGCCGAGCCGCTCGTTCCCAACGATCCGAGCTTCCCCCAGCAATGGGGCCTGACCGCCGTTCGCGCGCCCCAGGCGTGGGGCGGGGGGGCGCGCGGCAACGGCGTGGTCGTCGCCGTGATCGATACCGGCGTCGATTATGGGCACCCCGATCTGGCCGGGGCGCTCCTGCCCGGCTGCAATTTCGTCGTCCTCCCCGCCACATGTGGCCCGACCGCCGCCGCCGACAACAACGGCCACGGCACGCATGTGACCGGGACGATCGCGGCGGCGACCGATAACGGCGTCGGTGTCGCCGGGCTCGGCTGGGGCGCGACGATCCTGCCGCTGAAAGCGCTCGATGTGGGCGGCGTCGGCAGTTGGTTCTCGATCACCGATGCGATTGGCTACGCCACGAACCAGCCCGGCGTGCGCGTCATCAACCTCAGCCTGGGGAGCGACCCCGGTTTCCCGCCCGACCCGAGCGAGCTCGCGCTGCTCCAGGGGGCGATCGACAACGCGCGCGCCAAGGGGATCGCCGTGGTCGTCGCGGCGGGCAACAGCGGCGTGAACATCGATACCACGCCGATCTATCCGGCGTCCCTGCCGGGCGTCATCGCCGTCACCGCCGTCGATCAGAACGGGACGAAGCCAAGCTGGGCCAACTTCGGCACCACAGTGGCCGTCGCCGCCCCCGGTGCCGCGATCCTTTCCACCCTCTGCGCGTACAACGCCGCCACGCAGTCCTGCGGCCACACCTACGGCCTCAAGAGCGGCACGTCCATGGCCGCGCCCCACGTCGCGGCGCTGGCCGCGCTCCTGTTCGCCCGCACGCCCGGCCTGACGCCCGATGGTGTCGCCGCGCGGTTGCGCGCGACGGCCGCCGATCTGGGCGCACCTGGCCCCGATCCGACCTTCGGGGCCGGGCGGATCGACGCGGCGGCGGCGTTGGCCCCCGCCCCGGTCGCGCCCCCCGCCCCGGTCGCGCTCGCCGTCACCGCCAGTGGTCCGGGGCAGGTCGCGGTGGCCCCGGCGGCGGCGACCGTGCCGCGCGGCTCGACCGGGACCCTGACCGCCACACCGCGTCCGGGGGCGATCTTCATCGGGTGGACCGTGGACGGCCAACCGCGCGGCTGGGCCTCACCCTTCCCGCTGGTGATGGAGACCGGGCACGCCGTGACGGCCACGTTCGTGCCCCGCCCCGCCTTCGCTGACCTGACGATCGATCCGGCCGGCGAGGCGGTCGTCCAACTCGCCGCGCGCGGCATCGTGCGCGGCTATGGCGACGGCACGTTCGGCCCGACCGACGTCGTTCTGCGCGCCCAGGTCGCCGCCCTGCTCGCGCGCGCGATGAATTGGACGGACGAGCGCTATCCCACCGCCTTCAACGACCGGGGCGCGGTGGACGCCGAGTTGTGGGACGCGGTCGGCACGCTCGCGCACTACGGCGTGGCGCGTGGTTACGGCGACGGCAGCTACCGCCCGGTCGAGCCGCTGCTGCACATCCAGGCGATCAGCGTGATCAGCCGCGCGATGGTCGCGCGCGGGTATTGGGCGGCGGCGAGCGGCGACGATCCGGCGATCTATCCCAACATCCCTGCGGCCTCGGGCCACCGGCTCGATCTGGTCACGTACGTCCGCAACGCCGGGCCGATCGCCGATCGCCCATCCGCTGATCGCGCCCCCTGGACCGATTGGGACGGCCCCGCCAGCCGCGCCTGGTTCGCGCTGGTCCTCTGGCAGGCGTTGAATGCGACGTTGGGGGTGACCCCCGCCCCGTGAGTGTCCAAACTTTGGACAGTCAGTAATAGGTCGCGACGAACGCCTGCGTTGCAATTTTGGTGTCCAAACTTTGGACAGTCGGCAGTAGTGCCACGCGCACCGGGTCGGCCTGCGCTCGCCGCGAGGGGTGCGATGAAGTATTCTGCCCGGCCGGGAGCGCGGGCACTGCCCCCGTCCGCACCCCCGGCATCGCTGCGGCTCGCCGCCCCGCCGCCCAGCGGGCACCCGGCCATCCGAGGGAGACGGGGGAGGCAATCCGACACGCTCTTATGCAACAGATCGCTCAGCCCTCCAGTCCGCGCAGGTTTCTGCATCACCGCACCTGGTGACGGGACCCGCTGCGCGCTGCCGGAGGCCCCGCTGCGCTCTGCCGAGGGCCCCGCTGCGCTCGCCCGTCGCGACGGGCCTTACGTGCTGTAGGCCCCGGTGCGTTCTGCCGTAGACTTCGTGGCCGCGCCTTCAGCCGGGACTTTAGTCCAACGGCCCTCCGCCCCCCGCCGCGCAAACGTTCGAATCGCACCCCGCTACGAGCAGCGCCCCCGCTGTGACATTCTCGACCGCCCTCTCGTTCACATAATTGTTGAGCATGTTGTCGTACGGGTATCTGATACGAAAGAGGTGGGCATGGCTGGTCCTACAGCGGGATTTCTTCACGGGCGCGGTACACCGATCGCGGCTCGTGGTTGGGGCGGGCGATCGTCGGGGTCGGCATGGCGCTTGTTTGCTGTGTGTGTCCTCGCGCTGCTGCTCGCGCCGCCCCTCCTGGGCACACCCGCGCCGGTCGGGGCCGCCAGTTGGCAGAGTACCGGCCAACTCCCGGCCAGCTACGCCGCCGCGCTCGCCGCGCTGCTGCCCGATGGCCGGGTGCTGGCGGTCGCCGAGACGAATGGTGCGCTGTATTCCTTCGATGACAATACGTGGTCCGCGACCGCACCCCTCCCGCAGAATGCTCGCGGGGCCGAGCTGATCGTCTTGTCCGACGGCCGCGCGCTGCTGACTGGCGGTGCCCCCAGCACCTTCCTCCGGGATCCTTTCGAGCTCACCCGGCAGGCGCAACGCTTCGATCCGGCGAAGAATAGCTGGACGAAAGGGGCGGATATGCCGACCGGGCGGGCGGACCACACGATGACGGCCCTGCCCAACGGCAAGGTGCTGGTTGTCGGTGGCCTCGTCGGCGGCCTCAGCCCGCGCCAGCCGACGACAACGGTCGGCGCGGTCGAACTCTACGACCCCGCGACCGACTCCTGGACGCCGACCGCCCCGCTCATCCAGGCCCGCTACGGGCACAGCGCGACCTTGCTGGCCGATGGCCGGGTGCTGGTCGCCGGCGGCGCGTTCTCGAAGACCGTCAACTCCGAGAATGCCGCTGCGGAAGTGGTGAACAGCGCGGAAATCTACGACCCGGCGACCGGGAAGTGGCAGGCTGCGGCCCCCCTGCCGGCCACACCGCCACCATGCTGCTCGATGGGACGGTGCTGATCGTCGGCGGCAATGTCGGCGCGGCGATGACGGCGGAGCGCTACACCCCGCAGACGAACACCTGGGCCAGCGCCGGATCGCCAGCTACCGGGCTGTATCGCTTCACCACCACCTTGCTCCTCAGCGGTGAGGTGCTGCTGGTGGGCGGGACCGGGGTCGGCAACAAGCCGGACGACTCGACGATTAGCTTCGCGCCGAACACCAACGAATGGCGCAGGTCCGGTTCCTTGTCGCGCGCGCGCACCGGCCATGCGGCGGTGCTGGTCAACGGGCATGTGCTGGTGATCGGCGGGGAAGGCACCGCCGCTGCCAGCAGCGCCGAGCGGTACGATGCGACGCCCCTCGGCACGACCTGTTACGGCGCGACCGGGCGTTGTGTCGGCGGCGCGTTCCTGACCCGCTGGCAGCAGCATGGGCAACTGCCGATCAATGGCTATCCGCTCGGCAACCCGTTCCCCGAGCAATTGGGGGATGGCACGATCCATCTCGTCCAGTATTTCGAGCGGGTCCGCATGGAGGCGCACCCGAAGAATGCCGCTCCGAACGACGTGCTGCTCGGCCAATTCGGTCGCGCGCTCCACCCCGCCGACCCCGCCGTGCCGTCTCGGGCCGGGGCGCGCTACTTCGAGCAGACGGGCCACAACCTCGACGCCGACTTCCTGGCCTACTGGCAGGCGAACGGCGAGTTGTCACAATTCGGCTTCCCGCTCACCGAGGTATTCACCGAGACCCTGGAAGATGGCAAGCCCTATCGGGTGCAGTACTTCGAGCGCGCCCGCTTCGAGTCGCACCCCGAGAACGCCGCGCCCTACAACGTCCTCCTGGGACAGTTCGGGCGCCGTATCCTGGCCGGGCGCTGATCGCCCGTCGCCGGTCGGCGGTACGTCGTGGCGGACACGCGAGCCCGCTACGGCTACCCCTGAGGCGAGCGGGGTTCGGTGTCCCGCCTCCCGTTCGTGGTGGGTTCGCAGGGCGCGCTGCGGCTTCGCCACCGCCGCCAGCCCGCTCGCTCACCCACCGTCCGCGCCCTGCGCCGCCATGATCGGCCGCCGGTCCGCCACAAGGCGTTCGAGTAGCGCGACCGCGTGGTCCGGCCCGGGCAACGCCGCCAGCGTTTCGCCGACCCGCGCGGCGTTCGTCCGGTAGACCGGGTTGGCGAGAACGGTGCGGACGGCGGCGCGGATCGCCTCGGGAGTGCGCTCATCCGGCCCCAGTGTCGGCCCCACCCCGAGCCGGGCGCACTGCCGCGCCACCAGCGGCTGGTCCGCCCCGAGCGGGAGCATGACCAGCGGCAGCCCGTGCCGCAGCGCGGTCGTGACCGTGCTGAAGCCCGCCTGGCAGACCACCAGGGCGCAGCGGGGCAGCAGCAGCGACAGGGGGATATAGCGCGCGATGCGCACGTTGTCGGGCTGGGGGCCGAATTGCGCCGGGTCCTGGTCGCGCCCGATAGCCAGGATGAGGTTCAGACCCTCGTCCCGCAGGCCGTCCAGGATCGCCCGGAAGACGTCCGTCGAGCGGTTCATGAAGGTGCCCAGGGTCGCGCAGGCCGTCGGGGCGTCGCCGAGGTTCGCCACCCAGTCCGGTAGGCCCTCGCCACCCGGACGGTCGAAGGGCTCGGGGCGCAGCAGGTGGCTGGTTGGGGCGGGCGGGTCGTCCGACGGCCAGAGGCCGGGCGGCTCGCAGGCCAGGTGCAGGTAGCGGAAGGGCATCGCCACCTCAGGGTCGGGCGGCAGGCCGTGCGCGCCGCGCAGGGCGGCCAACTCGTCGGCCATCAGCCGCCGCCCCGCATAGGAGGACGGGGTGACCGCCGTGCGCACGCTGGCGTGGGGAATCCCGAGCACCTCCGCGGCCACGCACCCGCCGTACTCGGAGGCGTCGCGGACGATGAGGTCGGGTGGCCAGCGGTCCGCCAGCGTGAGGAGATCGGGCGCCATCCGCGCCGCCTCGACCCCGACGCGGATATGCCCGTTGACGAAGCGGGTGAACGCCTCGCCCGTCAGCGTGCGCATCGCCGGGAAGAGCACATCGAGCGGCACGCCGCCGCGCTCGAAGCCGGCGGGGAAGGCGCGGAACCCGACCGTCTCCACGGTCGGGCAAAACGAGGCGGGCGCGGCGAATGCGACCTCGTGCCCCGCCGCCGTTGCAGCGCGGGCGATGGGCACCAGGGGGTGGAAGTGCCCCGTCGCCGGGAGGGTGCTGAACAGGATACGCATCGCCGCCTCCTTCTGGCCCGTGTGTGTTGGACGCACGCGGCGGTCGGTCGCTCAGATCGGCAGCCCCACGAAGACGCAGAACTGGGCCGCGTCGCCGAGCGGCACCACGTCGGTCAGCCGGAAGCCCGCCGCAGCGAAGAGCGCGCGATATTCGTCGTCGGTGCGCTCCTGGCCGCCCACGTTGACCAGCATCTCCAGGTCGATGTGCAGCACCGGCAGGGCGAGCTGGCGGTCGGGCGCGATCCGGCGCTCGATTACCAGGAGCCGTCCCCCCGCCCCCAGCGCGCGCCGACAGTTGGCGAGGATCGCCGTCGCCCGGGCGTCGTCCCAGTCGTGGACGATCTGCCGCAGCATGTAGGCATCCCCATCCGGGAGGGCGTCCGTGAAGAAGTCCCCGCCGACCGTCTCGCAGCGGTCGGCGACCCCCGCGCCCTCCAGCGTCGGGCCCGCGCCCGCGACGACCGCCGGGCGGTCGAACAGCACGCCGCGCATGTCGGGGTGCGCTCGCAGCACCGTCGCCAGCAGCAGGCCGTGGCCGCCGCCGACATCGACCAGCCGCCCGATCCCGGCGAAGTCATACGCGTCGGTGATCGTGGTGCCGGACCAAGCCGTGTTGCCCGTCATCGCCGCGTTGAAGATCGCCCCGGTATCGGGGTGCGCCGCCAGGTAGTCGAAGCGCCCCAGTTCGTGGACGTGCTCGAAGGCGGTCTCGCCGGTGCGCACGCTGTGGCCGAGGTGGCCCCAGGGCTGCCAGCCGGAGTAGTCGAGGAGCATCAACGTCATCGGGCGGATGGAGCCGGGGACATCCGCGCGGAGTCCGGCCCCGAGCGGCGTCAGGGCGAAGCGGCCCTGCTTCACCTCACTGAAGAGGCCGACGCCGGTGAGGAAGCGCAGGACGCGCTGGAGGGTGGGCGCGTGCGTCCCGGTCGCCCCCGCCAGGTCATCGCTCCCCAGGGGACCGTCCTTGAGGAGGTCGGCGATGCCGAGCCTGGCCACGACGTAGATCGCCTGCGACACCCGGTAGCCGCCCATCAGCTGGTACAGCTCCCGGAGTTGCCCGGGTGCCGGGGACACGGTCACGTCGCTCGCGGTGTCCGTTACCATCGTCGACCCTCCCCCCTCTATCCTCATCTCTCCGCCAATCGCCGGGGTGGCCGCCGCCCCGACCTTGACTCGTCTACGGATGGTGGCCCCGCGACGTTTCTCCCGTCCGACAACATCCGAACCGACTGGCCCGCATCTGACCCGAACCCGTGCTCGCCGCGTTGTCAGCGAGATCCCCGGTCGGCGGGGTGTCCGCATGGGCGTAGCATTGCCTGGAGGCCGTCGCCCCCTGCAGCCGCAGGGGGCGGTTCTCGTCCGCGCCCGAATACGCACCCACTTCTCAGGCGACGTGTGCGGTGAGGGGGATGCGGCGGTCGTCGTGCTTGCGACGCCAGCCGACCGCCGCCGCGAGTAGGAGACCGCTAGCGGTCGCGCTGGTGACGCCCAGCCCCGCGAAGAACGAGCGCGGCGCGTAAACCAGCCGCACCGCGTGTTCGCCCGCAGGCACGGCGACCGCGCGCGCCAGGTAGTTCGCCCGCAACACCGGCGTCTCGCGGCCATCGACGGTCGCGGTCCAGCCCGGTGCCCAGGAGTGGTTGAGGACGAGCAGCCCGGCGCAGGCGCTCGCGGTGCGGAGGGTGACGGTGTTGGCCGTCTGCGCCGCGACGACCTGGCGTGCGCGCGACACGCCGCCGCAGGTGCCGCCGGTCGGCAGCCCATCGGCGGCGGTCGTCTCGGTCGCCAGGAGGAGGTCGGCCCGGTCGGGCGGCTGCTGGCGGGCGGTGGTGGCGGCGAGGGCCGCGCGCTCGTCGGGCGTCGCCTCGACGTGGTAGGAGAGGTAGGCGACCGGGCGGGCGTCCGGCAGGCGGTAGATCCAGCCATCCGGCCCCTCGTAGATCGGCTCGACCAGCAGGCCCGGCCAGCGTTGCGCGAGCCATTGTGGGGTGACATCCGGCACGGCGGCGATCAGGTTCACGCCGATCAGCGGCAGGAGGTCGTAACGCACGCGGCGCGGGTAGAAGTTGAGCACGACCGCGTCCTCGACCGGGTTGGCGAGGACGTCCGCGAGCTCCTCGCCCTTCACCACGCGCCAGAAATCGGCCTCGCGCGCGGGTAGCAGGCTCTCGTAGCCGCCGGTTATCCGCAACCCGAGGCCCTGCGGGATCGAGCCGACGAACATCGGCGGGGCCCATTCTTCCGGGCCGTTGATCGTGCGCAGGGGGACGATCCGCGCCTCGGGCCCGGCGGCGATCAGCCGCTCGATCAGCGGGGTGGGGGGGTAGAGCGCCGCCGCCGTCCGTTGCTGGAAGGGCGGGTTGATCGCCCGACCGTAGCCGATCAGTTGCGCCGCCGTGAGCGCCACGAGCGCCAGGCCCAGCGCGGGGAGCGCACGCCGCCAGCCGGGTCGCCGTGCGCCGAGCCAGCGTCCGAATCCGTCGTAGCCGAGCGCGGCGACGATCGCCCAGGCCAGCGCCCAGACGAAGAGCATCCGACCGAGCGGGCGGAAATAGGCCAGGCCGGGGACCAATTGCGTGCCGAGCCGGGTCAGCGGCGTGCCGAGGACGTAGAGGGCCAGCCCCCCGGCGACGAGGAGCCACCAGCGCCCGCCCCAACGCCGCAATGCGAACGGGGCCAGCAGGAGCGGCACCCAGCCGACGAACCAGAGGCGGTAGTTGAGCGTGCGGTCGGTCGCCATCAACTCGGGGGCGAGGATGGCGCGCAGTTCGGCCGGTTGCACGCGCCAGAGGCCGACGTGGCGCCCATAATCGGCCGAGACGCGCGCCATCTGCCCGGCCAATTCAATGGTCGGCAGGAGTTGGGCCGCGCCGATGCCGAGCGCCACGAGCGCGGCCAGGGCGGGCGGGCCGAGCAGGGTCGCCAGTTCCCGCCGCCAGCCCCCGGCGGAGCGCCCGGCCCGCCAGGAGCGCGCCGCCTCGCGGGCCAGGAGCGCGCCGTAGTAGAGGCCGACCGTCAGCCAAGCGACCAGCGTCATCAGGATATTGCTGCCCAGCAGCATCAGCCCGAGGGTGGCCCCGAGCCAGGCGGCGTGGCGGGGCGCGTGGGTGCGAGCCGCCTCGCGCGCCAGCGCCAGCGCCAGCGGGAGGAGCGCGGTGAGCGCGGCGATGTGCCCGAGCAGGAGCCAGCCGAGGGTGAAGCTGTTGAACATCCAGACGGTCGCGCCGAGGAGCGCCGCCACTCGCCCCACACCGAGACGGCGCAGGAAGAAGGCCATGCTGAGGCCGCTGCACCAGACATGTAGCAGCAGGAAGAGGTCCTGCGCCCACGACGCGGGCAGGAGGCGTGTCAGGATGAGGCGGGGCGGGTAGAGCAGATTCGTCTCGCCGTTGGCGAAGAAGGGGTGGCCCCCGAAGGTGTAGGGGTCCCAGAGGGGCAGTTCCCCGGCGCGGAGGGAGTTGCCGGCGAAGACGATCCAGGGGTAGAAGGTGTCGGCCTGATCGCTCTGCGGGTACTGGCGCGGCAGCGGTCGGCCCTGCTCGTGCCAGGGCTCGATCGTCGCCTGGGTGATCGCGACCGCCGAGAAGGTCTGGCCGCGCAGGAGCGGGGCGAAGAACGCCAGTGCCAGGGCGAGCAGCAGGAGCGCCAGCAACCCATCGGCACGCCACCCGCGCAGCCAGCGGCCCGCCTGCCAGCGGCCCCGCCGCCCGGATACCGGGCCAACCGCGTCGCGCGCCGCCGCGCCATCAGGAGTCCGCTCGCCCGTCGCCGACCGCGACCCCGCCCGCCCCGTCGCCATCCTCGTCGCCCGCCCTGTCGCTATCCTCGCCGCGACGCCATGCCGCGCTGCCATGGTCGGTCGCGCGCCATGGTCGGGCGTGGCGCGATGCGGTGCCCTGCCCCCTCGCCCCGCTGTCACCGGTGGTGAGTGTAGCAAACGGGCGCGGTGTGCCGCTAACGTCCGTCTTCGGAAGGGTGCGGTTCGACATCTGGCGCTACGGAGGCGGGGATCCGGGGATTGAAGCCCTGCTACCGTGCAGGACAGGCCCCCGGCTAAGGGCTGCGGCCACGACGTCTGCGGCAGGGCGCAGCGGGGCCTCCAGCAGGGCGCAGCGGGGCCTCCGGCAGAGCGCAGCGGGGCCCGTCACCAGTTGCGGTGATTCAGAAACCTGCGCGGACTGGGGTCGCGGTGGAAGCAACCGCCCGTCGGCGTCAGCAGCGTCCCCCGCTCGCCCCGCGCAAATGGGGCGGCTATACTGTCCGTACAGGGACGCTCAGGGGACAGACAGCGAGTGAAGGAGTCGCCGATGCGGGCGCGGTTCGGCGGACTCTGGCGACATCCGGATTTCCTCAAGCTCTGGGCCGGGCAGACCGTCTCGCTCTTCGGATCGGCGTTCACCACCCTCGCATTGCCCCTGACTGCGGTGCTGGTCCTGGGGGCGACGCCGTTGGAGATGGGTTTGCTGGCCGCCATTGGCGGGGCACCATGGTTCCTGTTCGGCCCGTTCGCCGGGGTGTGGGTCGATCGAGTCCGCCGCCGCCCGATTCTCATCGGGGCTGACCTCGCCCGCGCGCTCTTGCTCGGGACCATCCCGCTCGCGGCGGTTCTTGGGGTGCTCCGACTCGGCCATCTGTATCTGGTCGCTTTCCCGATCGGGGTGGCGTCGGTCCTTTTCGAGATTGCGCAGCAGTCCTACCCTGATTGCTAGTTGCCGCCCATGCGGCTCCCGTCGAGAATGGTGTTGCTGAGGCACCGGATTCGCGAGGGGAGGGGCGCATGGACAGCGACTTCATTGTAACGGCCTACGTGGTGATTGAC